>Ga0068826_105174_pt1 | contig 28194 bp, 20 predicted proteins | sample Hof3ISUMetaT_24_FD_74460 | JGI IMG/M metagenome (GOLD analysis project Ga0068826, IMG submission 74460) | Enriched soil aggregate microbial communities from Iowa State university to study microbial drivers of carbon cycling -... | ecosystem: Environmental > Terrestrial > Soil > Agricultural land...
CGGGGCAAGACCTGGGTCGAGGATCTGGGCCGCAGCGGCGAACCGCACACCGGCAGCACGTTCATCATCGGCACCGACAGCGGTGACTGGCTCAAGGGCGGGGCGGGCAACGACTTCCTGGAAGGTCTGGGCGGCGATGACCGTTTCCGTGACGACGGCGGCTTCAACATCCTGCTCGGTGGCCAGGGCCACAACACCTTCGAGCTGCAAAAGCCGCTGCAGAACTTCAGCTTCGCCAACGACGGTGACGGCACCCTGTACGTGCGTGACGCCTACGGCGGCATCAGCATGACCCGTGACATCGGCGCGCTGGTGAGCAAGGAGTCGGGTTCGTGGTGGGGCAGCAAGGAAATCGCCTGGACCGTCACCGCCAAAGGCCTGGCCAACGGTGCCGAACTGACCCAGTACAACCATTCGCTCAGCGGCGGCGCCATGGGCGACACCCTCAAAGCCACCGCCGACGGCGACTGGCTGTTCGGCCTGGGCGGCAACGATCACCTGCAAAGCGACAAGGCCCACGTGACCTTCGTCGGTGGCGCCGGCAATGACGTGATGAGCGCGGTGGGTGGCAACAACACCTTCCTGTTCAGCGGCACCTTCGGTTTTGACGCGATCAATGGCTACCAGGGCAGCGACAAACTGGTGTTCATGGGCGTCGAGGGTGCAGGGCAGGGCTACGACTACAAACAACACGCGTCGCAGTCCGGAAGCGATACCGTGCTGAAGATTGGCGACTTTGCCGTGACGCTGGTTGGGGTTGGTGTGGCTAACCTGTCGGATTCGAGTTTCGTCTTCGCCTGACAAACGAAAGTTGTACTGAAATGCTCCGGGGCGCCTCGGGAGGGGCGTTCTGGTTGTGAGCTATCTCTGAACAATTCCAACAAAGAGAGAGGCAACAGCAATGGGTGTGTATGACTACAAGAATTTCGGTACGGCGGATTCCAAGGCGCTGTTCAGCGACGCCATGGCCATTACGCTGTATTCCTACCACAACCTCGATAACGGCTTTGCCGTCGGTTATCAGCACAACGGCTTCGGCCTCGGTTTGCCGGCCACGCTGGTGACCGCGCTGATCGGCGGCACGGATTCCCAGGGGGTGATCCCCGGCATTCCGTGGAACCCCGATTCGGAAAAAGCCGCGCTCGATGCGGTGAAAAAAGCCGGCTGGACCCCGATCACCGCCTCGCAACTGGGTTACGAGGGCGAGACCGATGCCCGCGGCACCTTTTTCGGTGAAAAGGCCGGCTACACCAGCGCCCAGGTGGAAATCCTCGGCAAATACGACGCTCAAGGCCATCTCACGGAAATCGGCATCGCCTTTCGTGGCACCAGCGGCCCGCGGGAAATCCTGATCGGCGATTCCATCGGTGACGTAATCAACGACTTGCTCGCCGCGTTCGGCCCCAATGATTACGCCAGGAACTACGTCGGCGAAGCGTTCGGCAACCTGATGAACGATGTGGTGGCGTTCGCCAAGGCCAACGGCCTGAGCGGCAAGGACGTGCTGGTCAGCGGCCACAGCCTCGGCGGGCTGGCGGTCAACAGCATGGCCGACTTGAGCACCAGCAAATGGGGCGGGTTCTTCCAGGATTCCAACTACATCGCCTACGCCTCGCCGACCCAGAGCAGCACCGACAAGGTGCTCAACGTCGGCTACGAAAACGATCCGGTGTTCCGCGCCCTCGACGGCTCGACCTTCACCGGCGCCTCGCTCGGCGTGCACGACGCGCCCAAGGAGTCGGCGACCGACAACATCGTCAGCTTCAACGACCACTACGCCTCGGCGGCGTGGAACGTGCTGCCGTTCTCGATCGTCAACATTCCGACCTGGATCTCGCACCTGCCGACCGCCTATGGCGACGGCATGAACCGGGTGATCGAGTCGAAGTTCTACGACCTGACCAGCAAGGACTCGACGATCATCGTCGCCAACCTGTCGGATCCGGCGCGGGCCAACACCTGGGTGCAAGACCTGAACCGCAACGCCGAAACCCACAAGGGCAGCACCTTCATCATCGGCAGCGACGGCAATGACCTGATCCAGGGCGGCAACGGCAACGATTACCTGGAGGGCCGCGCCGGCAACGATACGTTCCGCGATGGTGGGGGTTACAACATCCTGCTCGGCGGCTCGGGCAACAACACCCTGGAGTTGCAGAAGTCGGTCAATACCTTCGACTTCGCCAACGACGGCGCCGGCAACCTGTACATCCGCGATGCCAACGGCGGGATCAGCATCACCCGCGACATCGGCAGCATCGTCACCAAGGAGCCGGGCTTTCTCTGGGGCCTGTTCAAGGACGACGTGACCCACAGCGTCACTGCGACCGGTTTGAAGGTCGGCAACAACGTCACCCAGTACGAATCGAGCGTAAAGGGCACCGGCGGTGCCGACACCCTCAAGGCCAAGGCCAGCGGAGACTGGCTGTTCGGCCTGGACGGCAACGACCACCTGATCGGCGGGGCGGGCAACGACGTATTCGTCGGCGGAGCCGGCAATGATCTGCTGGAGTCGGGCGGCGGGGCGGATACCTTCCTGTTCAGCGGCGCATTCGGCCAGGATCGCGTGGTGGGTTACACCGCCAACGACAAACTGGTGTTCCTCGGCGTGCAGGGCGTATTGCCCAACGACGACTTCCGCGCCCATGCCACGGCGGTGGGGCAGGACACGGTGCTGAAATTCGGCGCTGATTCGGTGACGCTGGTCGGGGTTGCGTTGAACAGCCTGAGTGCCGACGGGATCGTGATCGCCTGAGGTTGATCGGGCGCCAGTAACGGCCTTTTCGCGAGCAGCCACACACCACGTATTTTCTGCAACTTGGTCAATGCGGGGAGGGGCTTGCTCGCGAGCGTCAAAGCGTGGTCACTGAAGTGGTCGTTTTTTTGACAGCAACACTAGTCGGGCCAATTTGATTCGAAAGCACCGTCATATATTTTTTCCATCCGATCGCTAAGCCGACCGATATAAGTCGGCTTGACCACATAACTCGCGTCACTCATCGCCATCTATTTCTGCGAGAGTTGGGCGCTCCCAGCCGTGGGCGACGAAAAGCTCGAGGATATCAGCATATTCAGCTTCTGCTCTCCTTTGCTGAATTAGCTGATAGAAACGATCTTTTGCCTCTCTGGTTGGCAAATCGCGAATCCCAGCATCTCGTAGCAAGCCAAGTAAAAAACCAGGGGTAGCTCCAGCATCCCAACATTGTGAGTTCGTCATGAGTTTATCCAGCAGAAGATCAAACTGGCCACTTGTGAGATGGCCTGAGAACGGCGCGAGTAATCTTCGAAAATTGCCCTCTGATCCTCGGTAGCTACCAGAATCAGCATAAAAATCGACTGCTGGTCTCCACAGGTCTGGAAGTGGGAATACACCGACGGCGAGTGCCAGCTGGGACTCATTCAAGTTTTCTATGACATCCAGCAGCGCCTCTCGAAACGTCGGCAAAGATACGCCCGCCAGTATGCGAAAGTCCGGCGCATTGGCTGGGTCAAAATTTGCTGCGGTTTCTTGCAGGGCGGTTTGAGTAGCGGGCTGCAGTTGAGGCCAAAAAGCAGGTAGTTCCGACAAAAATGATATCGCCCTCGGTCGAGTCTGAGGCTCAGAATTGTCAATGAGCCTCAAAATTGTCGTAGACAGATCAGGCCATGCATCGGGAGCGCGGTCACGCAGAGCAATCAAAGAGTGACAAATCTTTTTCTGATGAGCCTCCCATTCTGCTGGAGTACCTTTAAGTAACGATTTAGCCAAAATTGTTCCAAAATTCTGAACATTCTGTGTTTTTATGCGCCTCAAATAACGCTGGTCTACGTAGTTGTGGATGCTATCAGCATCGGCAGGAAATCCCGCAGACTGGACATCTAGACTGAAAAATTCATAAATCGCTTTTCCCTGACGAGGTTCACGCGACAGTACGCAATCAATGACGTTAACGAGATGAAGCCGTACCAACTCCGGCGAAGGCTCGAAAAGCTCAGCCTCTGCTGAAAACGCAGGGTGGGCGCAGAGGTGCCTATCTTGTCGCAAACGCCCTAAATGCCTTTTGGCAATACCGTCAATGACCTGTGTCGTATCCACGGCATGGTCAAGAATCTCAGCTTCCAGACTCAATAATTTTGGAATATTGTCGGCAGCGGTTGCGGCATCCCATTGCCTGATGAACTCGGTTGCCGCCGCGTCTCCATCGGCACTAATCTCGCGATACTTGGCTATGAGATCGTAAGCAAGGGCGACCCATAGTGAGGTAAGAGCCCCACGAAGGGCTCCGGCCTTGTAGGCTTTCACAGCATCCAGAAAGTAACGCCTTGAGGCAGAGTGTCGAATTTGGGTTACTAAAATGTCTAGGTCAACAAAGCCAATATCCATATTTGTCTATACCTTAATGGTGAGAAAAACACACGCTAGAAGAAACCGTTTCGCTGCCTTATGCGTTCGAAATGCAGCGTACGCTAATGATTGCAGCAGATTCAGCACTGTCTCTATCGAGCTCGCACCTATATTGCAATGGAAAGCTAAATGTTGCTATTCGACCTACTGAAGCTTTGGGAGCCGGCCTTCACTGCGCCTCGAGCAAAGGTTCACCTCGCAAGACATAACGGTAAGGAGCATCCGCTTGATGTATTCCTTGAAGGCAGATTTGACAAGTGGCAATCCTGGCAGAGTAACCAAAGCTTCAAAAAGGAATTCGTCGTATCGCTTATCCAAGCTGGTCGCCCAACTCGATGGCTCTTCGCGGGCCTGTTCCGCAAGGTCAGCTGTATCCCTTACAGTGAACCTCGCCGTCACTATTTATACGAACTTGAGCGAATCCAAGCGGCAGAGGAATGGGTAGGACGCCTATATCTCGATAGCCAGTACAAGAATCGCCACTCTTACCCCCTAGGTACTACTTTGGCGCATGATTTGGTAATCCGAGAGCTATTGCCCAAGCGCCTGACCATCGGCGATTTCCCAGGTTACAAGTCGGTGAATCTGACCAAGGAGCACCTTGACATCGTCGTTCGGCAAGATGCTTCTACATGGCGAGCAGCACTGGCAAACGTAAAGGGAATTTACCTGATCACCGACAGCGCCACTGGTAAGCTATATGTGGGCAAAGCTGATGGGGAAGACGGGATATGGGGGCGATGGCGCACTTACGCGTCCACTTCGCATGGAGGCAACGTAGCTTTAAAAAAAGAATTCGGCATTGAGACGATGCCCGAGCGGAAATACGATCTACGATTCTCAATCCTTGAGATCGCGGATCTACATGCGATGAGCAGCGAAATTGCCGCACGAGAAAATCATTGGAAAGAAGTGCTACTGACTCGCGTGCACGGCTACAACCTCAATTAAGACTGCGGCCCTCCCTGAATCTGCGCGTAACGAGCGTAAAAACCGCGAGGTGTACAACATAACGCAGTAACTTCAGATCAACGGTGACAACAAATTATCTTCAAGAAAGAGGTTAAAATGGCAAAGCTCACCATCAATATCGAAGCAGATAGTCCAGATCAAATATCTACCTTACTTGACATGGCGCTCAGAGAACTGAAGCGCCAAAGCGGTAAAAACGAACGTGAGTTTACTCAGAGCATGGTTGGCCACCAGACAGGTACTGTCGGGACCTACACTGTTGAATATGCTGCTCCAGCCCAATACGACTGGGCAAAAGACTTGGATCTCGATGACCCCTTCGGCTTCAATGATGTCGACAAGCCGAAAACACCAAAGCCGATTGAAGGTTATACCCATCCTAGCGGATGGGTTACAGATGCCGTCTTGTTGATCAATGATCCTAATCAGCCTCTCCTGACTGAAGGACGACTTTTTGATTACATGAGTCAAATCAGAGGCCGCCACATCTACTTACTTTTAACTGAGTTGGGTGTGGCAACAGTCGCTAGTGATTACCTTCAGCTAAAGCCGAACCAAGATTAGGTTTGGGCCCCAGGACGAGAATTGGTGAGTGCACTTTTGATAATGGCGATTTGATCCTCATCAAAACTCCCGTCGAAACCAAAAACATTGACATCATGAAAAGTGACTCACCAGCCACTCCCTGACTCCAATCCCTGCACCAATAGGAAATGCGGCCTAAAGCCATGACGTCGACGTTCGTCATTCAAGGGCTGCCAACGAGTACAGGAGATTCACACGTGAAAGGTTTCAAGGGGTATATCGGTGTTGCGGGGCTTGTGCTGCTGTCGGCCAATGCCTGGGCCGATCTGCCTCACAGCTCGATTCTGAGCCGCTATGGCGTGACACCCGATCAACTGCCAGAGCCGGCCAAAAGCGAAGACGCCAAACCCGTCGAAGAAAAAAGCCGCTTTCATATCCAGCCCGAACAACCGTTCGTGACGATTCGCATCGGCGAAGACCATGAGCCGGAAATGACCGGAAATCTGAGCATCGACCGCATGGCGCAACAGGAGCGTCAGCGCTGCCAACGTTTGCAGGAAGAACTGGTTCGCCGTGGCGAGCGTCCCTTCAGTTGCGACGGCTCTCTCCCGGGCATGGCGTTACCACGCTGATGAATGCAAAAAAGGCTGCGATCCCATAGGGTTCGCAGCCTTTTTTGATGTTTTATCCGTCAGTCTTCTTTGCGCACCGTGGCCACTTCGTCGGCACGTACGCGGACTTTGGCACCGGAAATATCCTTGAACTCGTAGAAGCCATCCTCGGTTTTGGTATCGGGCATGTCTTCGGTCAGGTACTGGGTGCCGTTCTGCAGGGTGACCACCGTTGGCGTCGAGCAACCGGCCAGCGTCAACAGCGCAGCGACTGCCAGCGGGATACCCAAGGTTTTGATTTTCATAGGACGGCTTCCTCATTCATTTCGACCATTGTCGGTCCTCTAACGCGGTTGGTGCCGTGACACCCGGAAAAGTTCGATGGCCAAGTGAAAAAAACTGCTTTGCCGATGCCACTGATCCTTTTCCGTTTGCGCCCGCCGGGACAGGCTGGTATCTGTACGCATAACCAGTACTCGCTTGCCATGGCCCCGAATCTACCGTGACTGCCAATCCCCTTGACGACCCGTTCTATTACCTCAACAACTTCCGCCAGGTGCTTGATTGGCTTGAGCTTCGCTACGTCGATGTCATGAGCGAAACGGAACATGCCTTCATTCGCGACTTCAAGGCGCTGCCGCGTCCGTCCCAGGGTTTGCTGGTGCGTATGGTGATGCGCAAGGGTGTACATTTCCGGGCCAGCAAGCTGAATTACACGGAAATCGGCGACATCGCCGAAGCGGCGCAACCACTGCTGGAGCATGGCTGGCTCGATGAACAGGCACCGTTGACGATGGTGGAGCTGTTCGAGGTGTTGCTGAAGGCGGAGCTTCTGCAAGCCTTTGGCCCGGCCATCGACCAGCCTAAAAGCAAGAAAGTCGACTGGCTACCGCTGCTGCACGAACAATTCCCCGAGCCACGCAGTTTCCAGCAATGGTGTCCGACGCTGGCCGACCGGCTGTTCAGCCTGACATTGATGGACCTGTGCGACCGTTTTCGCCTGATGTTTTTCGGCAACCTCTATCAGGACTGGTCAGAGTTCGTGCTCGCCGACCTTGGCATTTTCACCTACGAAAAAGTCGAATTCAGCGCCGATTCCCGTGGCTTGCGCAGCCGTGCCGACGTCGATGCGTGCCTGTTTCTGCACAACTGCCAGCTGTATTTCGAAGCGGGCGAACCACTGGAACCGATCGTCGAACAGGTCGCCGCGTTGCATTTCGACAACCCGTGGCTGCAACGCCGGCGCGGCAAGCTGTTGTTCCAGATCGGCCAATACTGCGAGCGCCTCGGCGAATTCGCCCTGGCGCTGAAGATCTATCGCGACTGCGCCTATCCCGGCGCGCGATTGCGGATGATCCGCGTGCTGGAGCGCAGCGCCGAATATGCGTTGGCTCTGGAACTGGCGGTCATTGCCGAGCAGGCGCCGGAAACCGCCACCGAACAACAGGGCCTGCAACGGCTGGTGCCGCGTTTGCGGCGCAAGCTCGGCGGCCCACCGATCAAGCGCACGGCGCCCGGCATGGTGGAACGGCTGGACCTGCATCTGCCGCGTCTCGATCCGGCGTTGTCGGTGGAATATCACGTTCAGGCGCACCTGCACGAAGAAACGGGCCCGGTGCATTACGTGGAAAACAGCCTGATCAATTCACTGTTCGGCCTGTTGTGCTGGCCGGCGATCTTCGCACCATTGCCGGGCGCTTTCTTTCACCCGTTCCAGCGCGGGCCGGTGGATCTGCTCAATGAAGACTTCCAGCTCCGACGCGCCGAGCTGTTCCAGGCCTGTCTGGCCGAACTCGACGATGGCCGTTATGCCGACACCATCCGCGCGCGGTTCACCACCAAATGGGGTGTGCAGTCGCCGTTCGTGTTCTGGGGCGCGCTCAATGAAGAACTGCTGGAGCAAGCTTTGGCCTGTCTGCCGGCCGAACACCTCAAGCACTGGTTCAGCCGTCTGCTGCTGGACATCAAGGCCAATCGCGCCGGCATGCCCGACCTGATCCAGTTCTGGCCGCAGCACAAGACCTACCGGATGATCGAAGTCAAAGGGCCCGGCGATCGTTTGCAGGACAACCAGCTGCGCTGGCTGGAGTTCTGCAACACGCATCGGATGCCGGTCGCCGTGTGTTACGTGCAATGGGCGGAGCAGGGCGCTTGAGCTACAGCATCGCGGTGCGGGCGCTGTGCGAATTCACCGCAAAAACCGGTGACCTCGACTTGCGCTTCACGCCGTCGCCGACCGCGCTGGAGGGCATCGCCGGGCATCGCACGGTGGCGTCCCGGCGCAACGAGGCCTACCAGAGCGAAGTGGCGCTGGAGGGCGCATTCGGGCCATTGAAGGTCAAGGGCAGGGCGGACGGCTACGACCCGACGCAGAACTGCCTGGAAGAGGTCAAAACCTACCGTGGCGACCTGAGCAAGCAACCGGCCAATCACCGTTCGTTGCATTGGGCCCAGGCGAAGATCTACGGCTGGTTGATGTGCTGTCGATTGCAGCTTGAGCAAATCAACCTGGCGCTGGTGTATTTCGACATCGTCACGGAAAAGGAAACCTGCCTGGTCGAGGTTTTCAGCGCCGAAGCGCTGCGGCAGTTCTTCGAACAACAGTGCGGTTTGTTCCTGGCGTGGGCCGAACAGGAAATGGCCCACCGCGAAACGCGCAACCGGGCGGCGCAGCAGCTGGGTTTTCCTCATGCTGCCTTTCGCCCCGGCCAGCGTCACCTCGCCGAATCGGTGTTCAAGGCCGTCAGCACCGGCCGCTGCCTGATGGCCCAGGCTCCCACCGGCATCGGCAAGACTCTCGGCACCCTGTTTCCGATGCTCAAGGCCCTGACGCCGCAGAAACTGGACAAGGTCTACTTCCTCACCGCCAAGACGCCCGGACGCAAACTGGCGCTGGATGCAGCGCAAGTGCTGTTCGATCACAGCGAAACCTTGCCCCTGCGGGTGCTGGAAATGGTCGCCCGGGACAAGGCCTGCGAACACCCGGACAAGGCCTGTCACGGCGAATCCTGTCCGTTGGCCCAAGGCTTTTACGACCGTTTACCCGCCGCCCGTGAGGCTGCCAGTCAATTGCGCCTGCTGGATCAGACCGCGCTGCGAGACGTCGCGGCGCAACACGCGGTGTGTCCGTATTACCTGAGCCAGGAAATGGCCCGCTGGGCCGACGTGGTGGTGGCGGACTATAACTATTACTTCGATTTCAGCGCGCTGCTGTTCGGTCTGGCCCAGTTCAATCAATGGAACGTTGCGGTGCTGGTGGACGAGTCGCACAACCTGGTCGAGCGCGGGCGGCAGATGTACAGCGCCACCCTCGATCAGGCGACATTGGGCAGCGTGCGCAAAACCGCGCCCGAGGTCCTGAAAAAGTCGTTGCAACGGGTCAATCGTGAATGGAACGCGCTGCACAATGACCAGTTGGCGCCGTATCAGGCCTACGACAAGGTGCCGGAAAAACTGCTGCAGGCGCTCTCATCCTGCACGGCGAGCATCGGCGACTACCTCAACGATCACCCGCAAGGGCTCGACAGCGGATTGCAGAACTTCTACTTCGAGATGCTGCAGTTCGGTCGGGTGGCGGAACTGTTCGACGCGCATTACCTGTTCGACATCAGCAAACGCGATCTCGAACGCAAACGCCCGTTATCGCAACTGTGCCTGCGCAACGTGGTGCCGGCGGCATTTATCGGCCCGCGCCTGAGCGCGGCACGCAGCAGCGTGCTGTTTTCCGCCACCCTCAGCCCGCGCCACTATTACGCGGATTTGCTCGGCACCCCGGCCGACACGGTCTGGATCGACGTCGAGTCGCCGTTCAGCGCCGACCAATTGCAGGTGCAGATCGTCAGCCGGATTTCCACGCGTTTCGCGCATCGTCAGGCGTCGCTTGAACCGATCGTCGATTTGATCGCCCGCCAGTTCAGTGAACGTCCGGGCAACTACCTGGCGTTCTTCAGCAGCTTCGATTACCTGCAACAGGTTGCGCAGTTACTGGCCGAGCGCCACCCGCAGATCACCCTGTGGCAACAATCCCGGGGCATGGCCGAAGGCGCGCGGCAGGATTTTCTCGACCAATTCACCGCCGACAGCCAAGGCGTGGGCTTCGCTGTGCTCGGCGGCGCCTTCGGTGAAGGCATCGATCTGCCCGGCGCGCGGCTGATCGGCGCGTTCATCGCCACCCTCGGACTGGCCCAGCTCAACCCGGTCAATGAACAGATGAAGCGCCGTATGGCGGCGATCTTCGGTGCCGGCTACGACTACACCTATCTTTTCCCCGGCGTGCAGAAAGTGGTGCAGGCTGCCGGGCGGGTAATCCGCACCCAGCAGGATCGCGGCGTGGTGATGCTGATCGATGATCGCTTCGCCGAAAGTCGCATCAGGCAGTTGTTGCCGCGCTGGTGGCATCTCGATCACACAGAAGACGCTGTCCATTCCCCCGGTTTGACGCATACTCCTGTCATTGAGAATTTGCTTTGAGCCAAGCCTGATGAGCGAGAACAAGAAGTCCGCTGCAATCGAAGACATGCGCTTTCGTTTGCTGATCGATGCGGTGGTCGATTACGCGATCTACATGATCGACCCCGAAGGCATCATCACCAGCTGGAATTCCGGCGCCAAACGCTTCAAGGGTTACGAAGAAGCCGAGATCCTTGGCGAGCACTTTTCAAGGTTCTACACCGACGAAGATCGCGCCAACGGTTTGCCGCAACGGGCGCTGGACACGGCGATCCGCGAAGGCCGGTTCGAAGGTGAGGGCTGGCGGGTACGCAAGGATGGCACGCATTTCTGGTGCCACGTGGTGATCGATCCAATTTTCAGTCCGAGCGGGCAACTGCTCGGGTTTGCCAAGATCACCCGCGACCTGACCGACCGCAAGATGGCCGAAGAAACCCTCAAGCAGAGCGAACAGCAGTTTCGCCTGCTGGTGCAGGGCGTTAGCGACTACGCGATCTACATGCTCAGCCCGGACGGCCGCGTGTCCAACTGGAACCCTGGTGCGCAGCGGATCAAGGGCTACAGGCCGGAAGAGGTCATCGGCCAGCACTTTTCGATGTTCTACACCCCTGAAGATCGTGAGATCGGCGAACCCCAGCGCGCTCTGGAAACCGCCGCGCGCGAGGGCCGTTTCGAGAACAAGAGCTGGCGTCTGCGCAAGGACGGTACGCGATTCCTGGCGCATGTGGTGGTCGATGCGATTCGCGGTGAAACCGGAACGCTGCTTGGTTTCGCCAAGATCACCCGTGATGTGACCGAAGCCACAGAGGCCCAGCACGCACTGGAGAAAACCCGTGAAGCGCTGTTTCAGGCGCAGAAAGTGCAGGCCATCGGTCAACTCAGCGGCGGCATTGCCCACGACTTCAACAATCTGCTGACGGTGATCCTCGGTAATCTGGAGATCGTGCGCAAACGTGTAGGCGACGACCCGAAGGTCAGCCGCCTGCTGGAGAACGCCACTCAGGGAGCATTGCGCGGCGTATCGCTGACCCAACGCATGCTGGCCTTCGCCCGGCGTCAGGAGCTCAAGACCGAACCTGTCGACATTGCGAAGCTGGTGCAGGGCATTACCGGGCTGCTGCGCAGTTCGCTGGGGCCGGGGATCCGCATCGAAACGCAGTTTCCCGGGGATCTGCAAGCGGTGCTGGCCGACAGCAACCAGCTCGAACTGGCAGTGCTCAACCTGGCAACCAACGCCCGTGACGCCATGCCGGACGGCGGCAGCGTCACCCTCAGTGGCGAGCCGGAAGTGGTGCTCGAGCAGAGCGATTCGACCTTGGCAGCCGGGCGCTATGTCTGTCTGCGGGTGACCGATACCGGGGAAGGCATGGACGCTGATACGCTGGCGTCGGCAACCGATCCGTTTTTCACCACCAAGGGTTTGGGCAAGGGCACCGGCCTGGGATTGTCGATGGTCCATGGCTTCATCGAACAACTGGGCGGTCGGTTCATTCTGAAAAGTATCAAGGGGCAGGGCACCACCGCTGAACTCTGGTTACCGGTCGCCATCGACGGAGTCGCGACCCAATCGCCTGGCACGATGGTGTCCACCGTTACAGTGCCGCGCCTCAGCGTACTGGTGGTGGATGATGACAGTCTGGTGCGTACCAGTACCGTCCTGCTGCTGGAAGACCTCGGCCATCGGGTAATCAGCGCCGCCTCTGGTACCCACGCGCTCGAGCTGTTTGACCAGGGAGAGGTCATCGACCTGATGATCACCGACATGGCCATGCCGCATATGAGCGGCGCGCAACTGGCTCATGCCGTGCGTTTGCTCAAGCCGGATCTGCCGATCATTCTCGCCACCGGCTTTGCCGAACGCCTCGAAGGCTTCGCAGCGGGGTTGCCACGGCTGTCGAAACCGTTCAATCAGATGAATCTTGTAACGATTATTGCCCAGACGATGAAACGAACCGGGGCTGAATCCGGCTGAACTTGTCCGCGACGGGGCGGCTCCAAACGCTTTGCCTTTCGGAGCGTTCGTACCGTGCCACGCATACTGACCCAACCGACCGCCGAAGAAACCCTGACTGAACACAACGCGAAGATGTTCGGTTCACCCAAGGAACGGCTGGATTTCTACCGCCGGGAAATCCAGTACGAAACCAGCATTCTGGCCAACCGAACCGACGCCTATCTGGCGGCGCAATCGTTTCTGGTGATTGCCTTCGCGTCCTGCATGGCCAACCTCAACCCCGAGTGGGGCAAGTTGTTCACCCTGGTGGTGCCACCGTTCCTGGCCTTGCTCGGCCTGCTCAGTTCGCTCAATGCCTGGCCGGGGATTCGCGCCGCCTACGACATCATCGATCATTGGCACTACAAGCAAAGTGAATTGCTGCGCAGCGAACCCCTGATGGGCCTGGCTTATGACGAATCGCCGTTATTCAGCGAAATGGAGTCGAGCCACAAGGGGTATCGCAAGTCATTGCTGTTTTCCATTCGTACGCCGTGGATTTTCGCCACATTCTGGATGTTGCTCGGCAGCTATGCCTTCTATATTCAGGTGACCAATCCGGGAGGATGAATGACACCCCGCTATCAAGCCCGGTCATCATGGCCGGGCTTTTTTCGCCCGTTTCGGTTCTTGCGCCGCTCATAGCTGGCGAGGATCGGCTGGGTGCTGACGCCGTGCAGCAGAATGCTCAGCGCCACCACCGACAGGGTCAGGTCGGTACACAGCGTCGCCACGCTGTCGCCCAACCCATGGTTCAGCGCATAGAAGAGATAGAACAGACTGCCGATCCCACGAATACCGAACCAGCCAATCAATAACCGTTGGCGCCCCGCGAGCAGCGATCCCCACGGCATCAACCCCACGCAGACCGGGCGGATGACGCAGAACAGCACGCCGCCGACCAACAGCGCCCGCCAATCCCAGTGACTGACCAGCACCACGCCCAGCAGGGTAACCAGAAACACTTCCATCGCCCGTTCCACCAGACCGCCGAACGCGAGCATGTCGCCCATCATGATGCCGGCGGCCACCTGGCTGTCTTCCAGCCGCTCGGTATCGCCGTGCACCGCCTGCTGCGGCTCGACGTTCTGATGACCGACCACCGGTTGCACCATGTGCTCGGCGGGCGGTTGGTGGGCGCCGGTGGATTTGACTTCCTCCTGACGCAAGCCAAGGCCGGCGGCGAATACCGACAGAAAGCCGTAGCCACCAATGGATTCAGCCACGACATACGCCAGCGCAATCAACGCCAGGGCCAGATAGTCATTGGGGCTCAGGGTGCTGTCATCGTTGCGAATGCGCAGCGACAAGGTGAGTCGACCGATGCCACGGCCCATCCAGTAGCCGCAAAGCAACCCGGCCGGAACCGCCCACAAAAGGCTGCGCAGTACCCAGTCGGGCCACTCGGCGGCAAACCCTTCACCGTGCAGCAGCAACAGCCCGAGGATCACGAAGGGAAATGCAACGCCGTCGTTGAGCCCGGCCTCGCCGGACAGGCCGAAACGCACGCTGTCGACGTCCCGCGCATCGTTGACCTGCACCAGCGCCGCGAGCACCGGGTCGGTCGGAGCCAGAATCGCTCCGATCAACAGCGAAGGGCCCCAATTCAGATCCAGGCCAAAATGCAGCAACAGGCAGACGCCAATGATCGTCAGCACCATCACCGGGCCCGCCAGACCGAATGCAATCCGCCAGCGTTTGTCGCGCAACGGCAACCGCAACTTCAAACCACAGACGAACAGGGAAAACAGCACCGCGACTTCGGTCAGGTGTTCCATCCACAAAGAGGCTTCGTCCAGCGGCAGTTTCAGCAGATCAAGCCCTGCCGGCCCTATGCCGACGCCCAGCAGCAGGCAAACAGCCGAGGTCGTGACCGGCATCCAGCGCAGGTACGACGATGTCAGCGCCAGGGTCAGCAGCACGGCACCGAGCACCGCCACCCAGATGATGAAGCTCATGACGCGCGGCCCGTAAGGTCAGTTCGATGCCGCCCCGACATGATCGGCCTAACCTGCAGTCGTGCGCAGGTATTCCGGCGTCAGCACGTTGAACCACAGCAGGATCATCGACACCAACAACGTCACCAGCACCAGCAGCGCCACACCCCAGACACTGGCCGAGTACAACAGGCCCTGTTCCTTGCGCTCGTGCATGAAGGTCGGCAGGCCGACGAACAACAGGAATGTCGAATAGATCGATGCAGCGCCGAGCACCAGCACCGCCAGCCAGCGGCTGGGGTACAGGCCGGCGAGACCGGCGATGAAAAACGGGGTGACGGTGTACGCCGCGAAACCGATGCACTGGTTGAGTGTCGGCCGGGCATCGAAGGTACGCGACATCCAGCGGATGAAACCGCCAATGATCGCCACGCCGACCACGATGGTGATATAGAGCAGGACACTCAGCTGCAAGGCGCTGGCACTGCTGAGCCTCACGGTTTCACCCACTGCCAGGCTCCAGCCGACATACGTGGTGCCAATGAACAGGCACACCGCCGGGACGAGGGCCAGCAACAGCAGGTGAGCAAGGTAATGACGCGGATGTGCCTCTTCTTCGCGGCGGATGTCCGTCCAGGCAAAGTTCGGCTGGGTGAAGAGTTTGATAATAGGCGCAGACATGACGACCTCCTGATCTCTTGCAACCCGAACGGGCCATGAAGGTATGGAGAGGTCGCCGTGTCCAGCGGTTCACTTTTTCTGGCAGGCGGTTCAGAGCATCGGTTTGCCGCCGGTCACGCCGTAGCGCTGGCCGGTGATGTAGCTGGCTTCATTCGATGCCAGCAGTACATAGATCGGCGCGACCTCCACTGGCTGGCCGGGACGCCCGAGTGGTGTTTGCTCGCCAAAATGCTGCACTTCCTCATCCGGCATGGTCGAGACAATCAGCGGCGTCCAGATCGGTCCCGGCGCCACGCAATTCACGCGGATTTCCCGCGGGCCGAGCATCTGCGCCAGTCCTCCGGTGAAGTTGGCGATGGCGCCTTTGGTGGTGGCGTAGGCGAGCAGGGTGGGCTTGGGCATGTCCGAGTTGATCGAACTGGTGTTGATGATGGAGGAGCCAGGTCCCATGTGTTTGATCGCGGCCTGACACAGGCGGAAGATCGCGGTGATGTTAACGTCGAAGGTCATCACCCATTCGTCGTCGGGAATCTCCTCGAAGGTTTCGTGGGTCATCTGGAAGGCGGCGTTGTTGACCAGCACGTCGATGCGGCCGAAGCGCTCGACGGTTTGGTCCACCAACGCCTGGCACTGGGCTTTCTGGGCAATGTCTCCAGGCAGCAACAGGCACTGGCGACCGGCCTGTTCGACCCAGCGCGCGGTTTCCTTGGCATCTTCGTGTTCATTTAAATAGGCGACCGCTACATCGGCACCTTCGCGGGCAAATGCGATCGCCACCGCCCGACCGATGCCACTGTCGGCACCGGTGATCAAGGCAATCTTGCCGGCCAGCCGACCGGAGCCGGTGTAGCTCTGTTCGCCGCAATCAGGATACGGCTCCATCTTGCGCTGTGAACCGGGAACCGGCTGCGCCTGTTTCGGGAACGGGGGTTTTGGATAGTCGGTCATCGTCAATCTCCGGGTCTCATGGCAAGTAGGCCGGTTGACCCGACCCGCTTGCGCTGAGTTCGATCGGATTGACGCTTGGATTTGCCCTGACTTGATTACCGGGACTTGAGGGCTCGCTCCATCCGGGCGATGCCTTCCTCCAGCATCGAACGCGGGCAACCGAAGTTCAGGCGCACGAATTGCTGGCTGTGGTCGCCAAAGTCCAGACCCGGGCTGAGGCCGACCCGGGCGTGGTCCAGGAAGAACTTCTGCGGGTCGTCCAGATCCAGCGCCGAGCAGTCGAGCCAGGCCAGGTACGTGCCTTGCGGCACATTAATGGTCACCCCGGGCAAGCGGTTGCGCACGGCGTCCACCAGCCAGTCACGGTTGGCTTGCAGGTACTGCTTCAGCGCCTCAAGCCACGGACCGGCTTCGCTGTAGGCCACGCGGGTGGCTTCCATGCCCAGCGGATTGACGCTGTCGACCATGCCGCAGCGGGCATGGTTGACGCGCTCGCGCAGGGCAGCGTCCTGGATGATCATGAAAGAAGTCTTGAGGCCGGCGATGTTATAGGCCTTGCTCGCCGACATCAGGGTGATGGTGCGGCGGGATATTTCCGGGCTCAGGGACGCAGTCGGAATGTGCACGCGGCCGTCGTAGCACAACTCGGCGTGGATCTCGTCGGAGATGATCCAGGCGTTCTGCGCCACGCAGATGTCTGCCACGGCTTGCAGTTCTTCACGGCCGAAGACCTTGCCGATCGGGTTGTGCGGGTTGCTCAGCAGCAGAGCGCCGCCACCGTTCAGGGACTCACGCAGTACGTCCAGCGGGGTGGCGTAGGTGCCGTCGGCCTGGGCGTTGAATTCCAGTTCGACCTTGTTCAGGCCCCAATGGCCCGGTGCATGACGCAGCGGCGGGTAGTTCGGGGTTTGCACCACGACGTTCTGCTGCGGTTGCACCAGCGCCTTGAGCGCCATGTTGAAACCCGATTCCACCCCCGGCAGGAAGATCAGCTCTTGCGGTTTGATCCGCCAGGCGAACTTGTTCCAGAGGTCGGCGACGATGGCCTCGCGCAGGTTGTCCTGGGCCACGCTGTAGCCCACCAACGGGTGCAGCAGACGTCGTTGCAGCGCCTCGATGACCACCGGCGGGGCGGCGAAATCCATGTCAGCGACCCACATCGGCAACACGTCGGCCGGGTAGCGGCTCCACTTGGTGCTGCCGGTGTCGTGGCGGTCGAATACCTGATCAAAATCGAAAGTCATGCGCGGTCTCTGAAGGCGGAGATGGGTCGTGCCCGCCATGATAAGCCCATGCCCTTGAAGGAGCACACAAAACCTGTGGGAGCGAGCTTGCTCGCGAATGCGTCTGGTCAGGCAGCATCAATGTTGAATGACACACCGCTTTTCGCGAGCAAGCTTGCTCCCACAGGGAGGTGATGCTCCGACAAACGGCCGACGGTCGGTTTTCACACAGGTCGCAGAGGCTTTGTCTACAGTGAAAAAGTCGGCACTCGTGTGCCGCAACCGTGATTGTCCAGAACAAACCCGGCACCAGTACCGGGTTCCACCTGATCAGGAGTGCACGATGGATCTCAGCCGTCGTCAGTTCTTCAAGGTCGCCGGTATCGGCCTTGCAGGCTCTAGCCTGGGCGCGTTGGGCATGGCCCCGACGCAGGCCTTCGCCGAGCAGGTGCGCCACTTCAAGCTTGCCCACACCCATGAAACCCGCAACACCTGCCCGTATTGCTCGGTCGGCTGCGGCTTGATCATGTACAGCCAGGGCGATGCCGCGAAGAATGTTGCGCAAAACATCATCCATATCGAGGGCGACGCCGACCACCCGGTCAACCGCGGCACCCTGTGCCCCAAAGGCGCCGGCCTGCTGGATTTCATTCACAGCCCCGGCCGCTTGCAGTACCCGCAGGTGCGCAAGCCCGGCAGCAGCGAATGGACCCGGATCACCTGGGACGAAGCCCTCGACCGCGTCGCCGACCTGATGAAGGCCGACCGCGATGCCAATTTCGTCGAGCAGAACGCCCAGGGGCAAACGGTCAATCGCTGGCTGACCACCGGATTCCTCGCGGCGTCGGCGGCGTCCAACGAAGCGGGTTACATCACCCACAAGGTGGTTCGCAGTCTCGGCATGCTGGGGTTTGATAACCAGGCGCGTGTCTGACACGGCCCGACGGTGGCAAGTCTTGCCCCGACGTACGGCCGTGGAGCCATGACCAACACCTGGACCGATATCGCCAATGCGAATCTGATCCTGGTGATGGGCGGCAACGCAGCAGAAGCCCACCCTTGTGGCTTCAAATGGGTGACCGAAGCCAAGGCGCATAACGCCGCGCGGCTGATTGTGGTCGATCCGAGGTTTACCCGGACCGCATCCGTGGCCGACTACTACGCGCCGATTCGCACCGGCAGCGACATCGCGTTCATGGGCGGGCTGATTAATTACCTGCTGACCGAGGACAAGATCCAGCACGAATACGTGCGCAACTACACCGACGTATCGTTCATCGTCAGAGCCGGATTCGGCTTCGAGGACGGGCTGTTCACCGGTTACGACGCGGCCAAGCGCAGCTACACCGACAAATCCACCTGGGGTTACGAACTGGGTGACGACGGCTTCGTCAAAGTCGATCCGACCCTGCAGGACCCGCGCTGCGTCTACCAATTGATGAAGCAGCATTACAGCCGCTACAACATCGACCTGGCGAGCCAGATCTGCGGCATGCCGGTCGATGCGATGAAAAAGATCTGGGAGGAAATCGCCACTTGCTCGGCGCCGGGCAAGACCATGACGATTCTTTATGCACTGGGCTGGACCCAGCACTCGATCGGCTCGCAGATCATCCGCAGCGCGGCGATGGTGCAACTGCTGCTGGGTAACGTCGGCATGCCCGGCGGCGGGGTCAACGCTTTGCGCGGGCACTCGAACATTCAGGGCCTGACCGACCTCGGTCTGCTGTCCAACGCGCTGCCGGGTTACCTGACCTTGCCGACCGACGCCGAGCAGGATTACGCGGCCTTCATCCATAAACGCACGCAAGTCCCGCTGCGGCCGGGGCAATTGTCCTACTGGCAGAACTACAGCAAATTCCACGTCAGCCTGATGAAAGCCTGGTACGGCGCCAATGCCACCGCCGAGAATCAGTGGGCCTACCATTACCTGCCGAAACTCGACATCCCCAACTACGACATCCTCAAGGTGTTCGACCTGATGGGGCAGGGCAAGGTCAACGGCTACATGTGCCAGGGCTTCAACCCGATTGCCGCGTTGCCGGACAAGAACCGGGTGATGGCGGCACTGGCCAAACTGAAATGGCTGGTGGTGATGGACCCGCTGGCCACCGAAACCTCGCAGTTCTGGGAACACGTCGGGCCGTTCAACGATGTGAAGAGCGCCGACATCCAGACCGAAGTCATCCGCCTGCCAACGACGTGCTTTGCCGAAGAGGACGGCTCGCTGGTCAACAGCAGCCGCTGGCTGCAATGGCACTGGAAAGGTGCCGACGGCCCGGGCGAGGCGCGCACCGACGTGCAAATCATGAGTGCGCTGTTCCTGCGTCTGCGTGAGCGATATCAGGCGGAGGGCGGCAAATTCGCCGACCCGCTGTTGAAACTGTCGTGGCCGTACAAGATCGCCGAAGAACCCTCGCCGGAAGAGATCGCCAAAGAGGTCAACGGCTACGCCACCACCGATTTCACCGACGCCACGGGTGCGGCGATCAAGGGCAATTCGCAACTGGCCGGGTTCGCCCAGCTCAAGGATGACGGCAGCACTGCGTCCGGCTGCTGGATTTTCTGCGGCAGCTGGACCGAAGCCGGCAACCAGATGGCCCGCCGCGACAACAACGACCCTTACGGCATGCATCAGCATCAAGGCTGGGCGTGGGCCTGGCCGGCCAACCGGCGGATTCTGTACAACCGCGCTTCGGCGGACGTCGCCGGCAAACCCTGGGATCCGAAAAAACGCCTGGTCTGGTGGAACGGCAAAGCCTGGGGCGGCACCGACGTGCCGGACTACAAGGCCGACGTACCGCCGGAAGCCGGGATGAACCCGTTCATCATGAACCCCGAAGGCGTGGCGCGGTTCTTCGCCGTCGACAAGATGAACGAAGGGCCATTCCCCGAGCACTACGAGCCGTTCGAAACGCCGATCGGCATCAACCCGCTGCACCCGGACAACAAGAAAGCCACCAGCAACCCGGCGGCACGGATCTTCGATTCGGTGTGGGACAGCCTCGGCGTGGCCAAGGATTACCCGTACGCCGCCACCAGCTACCGGTTGACCGAGCACTTCCACTTCTGGAGCAAGCACTGCAAGTTGAACGCGATTGCCCAACCCGAGCAGTTCGTGGAGATCGGCGAAGTACTGGCCAAGGAGAAGGGCATCGTTGCCGGCGACCGGGTACGCGTAAGCAGCAAGCGCGGGTTCATTGAAGCGGTGGCGGTGGTGACCAAAAGGATCCGGCCGTTGCAGGTCAACAACCAGGTGGTGCACCAGATCGGCATCCCGCTGCACTGGGGCTTCACCGGCCTGACGCGCCACGGTTACCTGACCAACACCCTGGTGCCGTTTCTCGGCGATGGCAATACACAGACCCCGGAATCCAAGTCATTCCTGGTCAACGTGGAGAAGCTCTGATGGAGAATCTTTAGATGGCCAGCCAAGACATCATTGCCCGCTCGGCCACCACCACGCCGGCGCCTTCGATACGCGGCCAGGAACAGGTGGCCAAGCTGATCGACACCACCAAATGCATCGGCTGCAAGGCCTGTCAGGTCGCGTGCTCGGAATGGAACGAGCTGCGCGACGAGGTCGGCCACAACCATGGCACCTACGACAATCCGCAGGATTTGAGCGCCGATTCATGGACGCTGATGCGCTTCACCGAGCATGAAACCGACGCCGGTAACCTCGAGTGGCTGATCCGCAAGGACGGCTGCATGCACTGCGCCGAACCCGGTTGCCTGTCGGCGTGCCCCAGCCCCGGCGCGATCATCAAGCACGCCAACGGCATCGTCGATTTCGATCAGGATCACTGCATCGGCTGCGGTTATTGCATCACCGGCTGCCCGTTCAACATCCCGCGCATTTCGCAGAAGGACCACAAGGCCTACAAATGCACGCTGTGTTCGGACCGGGTGGCGGTGGGTCTGGAACCGGCCTGCGTAAAAACCTGCCCGACCGGGGCCATCGTGTTCGGCACCAAGGACGACATGAAGACCCACGCCGCCGAGCGCATCGTCGACCTGAAAAGCCGTGGCTTCGACAACGCCGGCCTGTATGACCCGCAAGGCGTCGGCGGCACCCACGTCATGTATGTGCTGCACCACGCCGACACCCCGAAAATCTACGCCGGCCTGCCGGACAACCCCGAGATCAGTCCGCTGGTGGGCTTGTGGAAAGGCATCAGCAAGCCGTTGGGTCTGCTGGCGATGGGCGCTGCGGTGCTGGCCGGGTTCTTCCATTACGTGCGGATCGGCCCGAACCGGGTCGAGGAAGATGAACATCCAGATCCGCCCGACACCTCGGTGCACGTCGTCGATCCGGCAGTGCACACCTTCGACCCACGCGGGGAGGGCCGGCCATGAGCAACAAGACGATCCTGCGCTACACCGCCAACCAGCGCACCAATCACTGGCTGGTGGCGATTCTGTTCTTCATGGCCGGGCTGTCGGGGCTCGCGCTGTTTCATCCGTCGATGTTCTGGCTGACAAACCTGTTCGGCGGCGGGCCGTGGACGCGAATCCTGCACCCCTTCATGGGCGTGCTGATGTTCGTGTTCTTCCTGGGCCTGGTGTTTCGCTTCTGGCGCTCGAACTTCTTCATCGACAACGACTGGAAATGGCTACGGCGCATCGACCGGGTGATGGTCAACGATGAAGAAACCGTGCCGGCGGTGGGCAAGTACAACGCCGGGCAAAAGCTGCTGTTCTGGACTTTACTGCTGTGCATGCTCGGATTGCTGTTCACCGGGCTGGTGATCTGGCGCGCGTATTTCAGTCACTACTTCGGTATCACCACGATCCGCTGGGCGATGTTGCTGCACGCTCTGGCGGGGTTTGTGCTGATCCTGAGCATCATCGTTCACATCTATGCCGGGATCTGGATCAAGGGCTCGGTGGACGCAATGATGCACGGCTGGGTCAGCCGCGCCTGGGCCAGGAAACACCATGCACTCTGGTATCGCGAGGTGGAAAGCCAGGATCCGCCAGAGCGACCGGTCACAAAAAAGGGCTGACAGTTGCCAACCATCCTCGAACCCGGAGAAATCGAAGCGGCGGCCAGTTCGCCGCCGTTTCTGCATTTGCCGCCACCCAACCTGTTCATGCTGCGAGCCCAGCGTCTGGAGCGTTTGGCCGAAGGACATCCGCTGGCCGATTACCTGCACCTGATCGCTGGATTGTGCCGCGTCCAGCAGCAGATCCTCGATGATCCGCCCTCGACCGCGCCGCTTGATGAACAGCGGCTGGAAGTCTGCCGGCAACACGGCATGCCGCCGTTTGCCGCCGACACCTTGATTCGCGAGGACACTTGGCAGCTGTATCTCGAGGCCTTGCTTCAGCGTTATGTCGCCCCCGAGCAACCGGCCGTGATCGAGGCCGTGACCACGCTGCGCATCGCCAGCCCCGGCCAGTTGCGCGCCTGGGCCGTGGCGCTGGTCAGCGGCCAGTATTCGCTGGTGCCGGCGGCGCTGGTGCCGTTTCTCGGGGCGGCGCTGCAAGCGGCGTGGAGTCACTGGCTGCTCAGCGCACCGAACCTGCAACTGACACCCGGCGACAGCCTCAGCCAGTGCCCGGCCTGTGGCTCGCCGGCCATGGCCGGGGTGATCCGCCATCGCGGCAAGCACAACGGCCTGCGTTATCTGGTGTGTTCGCTGTGCGCCTGCGAATGGCATGTGGTACGGGTCAAGTGCGTGTATTGCGAACAGAGCAAAGGCTTGGAATACCTGAGCCTTGAGGATGACCGCCACGCCGCCAATCAGGCGCCGCTGCGCGCCGAAGTCTGTCCGGGCTGCAACAGCTATCTGAAGTTGCTGTATCTGGAAAACGATGGCGAGGGCGAGGCACTGTCGGCGGATCTGGGCAGTCTGTTGCTCGACATGCGCCTGGCTCAGGATGGCTATCAGCGGCTGGCGCCGAATCTGCTGTTGGCGCCAGGAGACGAATGAGGCAAGGGTCTACACTCAGGCGCATCGGCTTTTTTCCGGAGTGCCTGATGTCCGTCAGTGTCTGTGCCTTGCGTTTGCCTTCCCTCGACAGCCTGTTACGCCACCCCGCGTGCCAGCCCTTGGCCGAGCGTTACGGACGCGAGGCCCTGGTGACGGGGTTTCGCCAGTTACTGGATGACTTGCGCGACGCCGTGGTGGCAGGGCAACTGACCGCCGTAGAAATCAGCTCTGAAGCGCTGGCCGGAAGGGTTTCTGAACGCCTGGCCCTGAAGCAGCGCAGCCAGGTGCGCCGGGTGTTCAACCTGACTGGCACCGTGCTGCACACCAACCTCGGGCGCGCTTTGTTGCCCGAAGAAGCCATTGAAGCGGTGCAACTCGCGGCGCGCTATCCGTTGAATCTGGAATTCGATCTGGCCAGCGGCAAGCGCGGTGACCGCGACGACCTGATCGAAGGCCTGATCCGCGAGCTGACCGGTGCCGAAGCCGTGACCGTGGTCAACAACAATGCCGCCGCCGTGCTGCTGACCCTCAACAGCCTCGGCGCGCGCAAGGAAGGCATCATTTCCCGGGGCGAGCTGATCGAGATCGGCGGCGCGTTCCGCATCCCCGACATCATGAGCCGCGCCGGCGTGCGCCTGCACGAGGTCGGCACCACCAATCGCACCCATGCCCGCGATTACGAAGCGGCGATCGGCCCACGCAGCGGCCTGATCATGCGCGTGCACGCGAGCAATTACAGCATCGAAGGCTTCACTGCCCGGGTGCCAACCTCCGAACTGGCCGCGTTGGCCCATCGGCATGATCTGCCGCTGCTGGAAGATCTTGGCAGCGGCAGCCTGCTGGATCTGACCCGTTGGGGCCTGCCGGCGGAACCGACGGTGCGTCAGGCGTTGCTTGATGGCGCCGACATCGTCACCTTCAGCGGCGACAAACTGCTCGGCGGGCCGCAGGCGGGGGTGATCGTCGGGCGCAAGGACTTGATCGCGAAGATCAAGAAGAACCCGCTGAAACGCGCGTTGCGGGTCGACAAACTGACCCTGGCCGCACTCGAAGCAGTACTCGGGCTCTATCGCGACCCGGATCGGCTGGCCGAGCGCTTGCCGAGCCTGCGTTTGCTGACCCGTCCGCAAGCCGAGATTCTGGCCCAGGCCGCACGCTTGCAACCGGCCTTGTCCCAACTGCTGGGCGAGGGCTGGACCGTCACGGCGCAACCCGCTTTGGGCATGATCGGCAGCGGCAGCCAACCGGTGGCGCGCCTGCCGAGCGCGGCGCTGTGCCTGCGCCCGCAGGTATCGAAACGCCTGCGCGGACGTTGCCTGCTGAATCTGGAAGCCGCGCTGCGCGCCTTGCCGATCCCGGTGCTCGGGCGCATCGATGACGATGCGTTGTGGCTGGATCTGCGGCAACTCGACGATGAACCGGCGTGGCAGGCACAACTCGGGCAGTTGCAAACGTGATCGTCGGCACGGCGGGGCACATCGACCATGGCAAGACGTCACTGCTCGAAGCGCTGACCGGGCAAACCGGCGACCGCCGCCCGCAGGAACGCGAGCGCGGGATGACCATCGACCTCGGTTATCTGTACGCAGAACTGGCGCCCGGCGCCGGGCTGACCGGTTTCATCGACGTGCCGGGCCACGAGAAATTCACCCACAACATGCTGGCCGGAGCCCAAGGCATCGATCTGGTGTTGCTGGTGGTGGCGGCGGATGACGGCGTGATGCCGCAGACCCGCGAGCATCTGGCGATTGTCGAGCTGCTGGGCATTCCACGGGCGCTGGTGGCGATCACCAAGTGTGATCGGGTCGAGGCGGGCAGGGTGGAAGAGGTGCGCCGACAGGTTGAAAGCCTGCTGGCAACCGGGCCCTATGCCGAAGCACCGTTGCTGACGGTTTCCAGTGTGACGGGTGAGGGCGTCGATGCGCTGCGCGAAGCGTTGCGGCAGATAGAAGGCGAGGAGCGCAGTCGCGAAGGCGGTTTTCGCCTGGCCATCGACCGCGCGTTCAGTGTCGCCGGCGCCGGTATTGTGGTGACGGGGACGGCGCTTTCGGGCTCGGTCGCGGTGGGTGACAAGCTGAGTCTGGGCCCGGCGGGCAAAAACGTGCGGGTCAGGGGCCTGCACGCGCAGAATCAGACCGCCGAACAAGCCTTCGCCGGCCAGCGCGTGGCCCTGAACATCAGCGCGGATCGTCTGGAACTCGGGCAGATCCATCGCGGCCAATGGTTGCTCGCCGAATGGCTGCACGCACCGACCCAGCGGCTGGATATCGAATTCCGGTTGTTGCCGGGCGAGCGGTTTTTCGAGCACTTCCAGCCAGTGCACCTGCATCTGGGCACGCAAGATGTGATCGCCCGGGTCGCCTTGCTGGAGGGACCGAGTCTGGCACCCGGCGAGCGCATGTTTGCGCAATTGCTGACCAACGTCCCGGTGCACGGCGTCCACGGTGATCCCTTGATCCTTCGTGATGCCAGCGCCCAGCGAACGCTCGGCGGTGGGCGCGTGCTCGATCCCTTCGCCCCGGCCCGCCAACGGCGCAGTCCGGAACGGCTGGCACAACTGCGGGCACTGGCGATCAGCTCCGAACTGGAACAGGCCTTGCCTACGTTGCTGGAATACAGCGCAAGCGGCCTCGACCCGCAACGCCTGGAGCGACAGTTCAATCGTCCGCGTGACGGCTGGACGCTGCCGGACAACGTCCGCCTGATCGAAACCCGTCAGGGCCCGGTGCTGTTCAATGCGCAGCGCTGGGGCATGCTCAAGTTCAGGCTGCTGGAGCAACTGGCGCGCTTTCATGAGCTGGAGCCCGATCAGATGGGTCCGGACCGCGACCGTCTGCGGCGTTTCAGCAGTTTGAGCCTCGAACGCGCGACCTTCATCAGCCTGCTGGAAGAGTTGCTCGGCGCCGGCTCACTGGTCGCCAGCGGCCCGTGGCTGCATTTGCCCGACCATCAGGTGCGCCTGAGCGCCGACGACGAAACCCTGTGGCAGGCGTTGCAGCCGTTGTTTGAACAGGCCGGCTTCGATCCACCGTGGGTACGTGACGTGGCGAAAGTCGTCGGTCAGGACGACGCGATCGTGCGTTTGCTGCTGCGCAAACTGGCGCGCCTTGGCGTGATGCATCAAGTGGTGCGCGACCTGTTTGTCACCGACATCACCCTGCGGCAAATGGTGGCGGTGCTGTTGCGCCTGGCCGAAGAAAATCCGCAGATCGAAGTCACGGCCTTCCGCGATGCGCTAGGCTTGGGACGCAAGCGCAGTATTCAGATCCTCGAATACTTCGATCGGCTGGGCCTGACCCGGCGCGTCGGCGAAGGCCGGCAAATCCGCTGCGACAGTGCGCTGGCCAACCCCGGCGCGGACTGAGTTCAAGGAAGGCAATCGCGCCCGGTGGCGCGGCCGGGCTTCAAACCCGGTTGGGGACGGCATCCGTTCCCGGGCAGGTTCGACTCCGGCTGCCTTCCGCCATTTCTCCCCTCAAAACCCCAGTGGGTACTGGATCACCACGTAGATCCGGTCAATGTCGTCGCCCGCCTGAGCGCTGTTGGCCCGGTGCGACACGTGGGACAGCTGCACCGACAGATCCTTGGCCGCGCCGGACTGGACGATGTAACGCAGATCGATGTCGCGTTCCCAGTGTTTGCCGCCGTCCCCTTGCTGAGGCTGATATTCACCGGAATCCGCGTCGAACGGGTTATAGGCGCCGCCCTTGGGCGCGTGGGTGCCGTCGATGTGGCTGCCGGAAACGTAGCGGGTCATGAAATTCAGCCCCGGAATGCCGAAGGCGCCGAGATCGAGGTCGTAACGCGCTTGCCAGGAGCGCTCGTGGGCACCGTTGAAGTCGGCGTATTTGATCGAGTTGGCCAGGTAGATCGAGTCGCCACCAACGAAATCGAAGGGCGTGTCGCCATTGATGCGTTGCCAGCCGAGCATGACCGCGTGGGCGCCAACGGTGTATTTGCCCGAAAGGCTGAACGCGGTGTTGTCGATGTCGCCGGCCAGTGCCTGCCCGGTGTCGCGGGTGTGGTAGACGTTGGCGTCGAGCAGCAGACCGGACTGCTTGAAATGCAGGTTGGCGTAGTACTGGCGCCAGGTGTCGCTCAGGTAAGACGCATACAGCGCGCCGCCCACCGGGCTGTCGCTGAACAGCTCGGTGCCGACAAAACTGATGCTTTCGCCTTGGGTGCTGGCGCCATAGCCCTGAAAGTCGCCTTTGCCGGAAGAACTGTCCTGGTTCTTGAACGCCGTGAAGCGCCCGGCGACAAGGCGCGCGTTATCGATCTCATGGCTGTCGAGCAGAAAACCCGTGGCGTATTCCGGTTGCAAGCGTTTGTCCGAGGTATCGAACACCGGCGTTTCCACGGTCATTTCACCGAAGGCGAGGGTGGTTTTCGAAGTCTTCAACTTCAGCGCACCACCGGCGCTGGAGTATTCGCTTTCGCTACGGCCATCACTGTCCACCGGCAAAAGTCCGGTGCCGGAATGCCCCTTGCCGCCATCGAGTTTCAGCCCATAAAAGGCGTGGGCATCGAGA
>Ga0068826_104939_pt1 | contig 20107 bp, 11 predicted proteins | sample Hof3ISUMetaT_24_FD_74460 | JGI IMG/M metagenome (GOLD analysis project Ga0068826, IMG submission 74460) | Enriched soil aggregate microbial communities from Iowa State university to study microbial drivers of carbon cycling -... | ecosystem: Environmental > Terrestrial > Soil > Agricultural land...
TGTTCGGGCCTCTTCGCGAGCAGGCTCGCTCCCACATGGGAATGCATCCAAATGTGGGAGCGAGCCTGCTCGCGATGGCCGCGCCTCGGTCTAGAGCGGAGCCAGCTCGGTTTCAGCTTCGACGGCTTTCACCGCCTTGAGCTGGCGCATCTGCTCGCAGCCCCACAACACCCGCTCCGGGGTCGCCGGCGCGTCGATCTTCGGCTGATGCTTGTAGTCGCCCAGACTGGCCACCGCATCCTTGATCGCGCACCACGCAGCGATGCCGAGCATGAACGGCGGCTCACCCACAGCCTTGGAGTGGAACACCGTGTCTTCCGGGTTCTTGCGGTTTTCCACCAGCTTCACCCGCAGGTCCAGCGGCATGTCCGCCACGGCCGGGATCTTGTAACTGGCCGGGCCGTTGGTCATCAGCTTGCCCTTGTTGTTCCACACCAGTTCTTCCATGGTCAGCCAGCCCATGCCCTGGACGAAGCCGCCCTCGACCTGGCCGATGTCGATGGCCGGGTTCAGCGAGGCGCCGACGTCGTGGAGGATGTCGGTACGGAGCATCTTGTACTCGCCGGTCAGGGTGTCGACGATCACTTCGCAGCACGCCGCGCCGAAGGCGAAGTAGTAGAACGGCCGGCCACGGGCCTGGCTGCGGTCGTAGTAGATTTTCGGGGTTTTGTAGAACCCGGTGCTCGACAGCGACACCTGATTGAAATACGCCAGCTGGATCAGCGCTTCGAAGGTCAGGATGTGGTCACGCACCCGTACGTGGCCGTTGTGGAATTCCACGTCTTCTTCGCTGACCTTGTAGTGCCGCGCGGCGAATTCGACCAGACGCCGCTTGATTGTCTCGGCAGCGTTCTGCGCCGCTTTGCCGTTCAGGTCGGCGCCGCTGGAGGCCGCGGTCGGCGAGGTGTTCGGCACTTTGTCGGTGTTGGTCGCGGTGATCTGCACGCGGTCCATTTCCACCTGGAACACTTCGGCCACGACCTGCGCGACTTTGGTGTTCAGGCCCTGGCCCATTTCCGTGCCGCCGTGGTTCAGGTGGATGCTGCCGTCGGTGTAGACGTGTACCAAGGCGCCTGCCTGGTTGAGGAAGCTGGCAGTGAAGGAAATGCCGAATTTCACCGGGGTCAGCGCCAGGCCTTTTTTCAGGATCGGGCTGTTGGCGTTGTAGCGACGGATCGCTTCGCGGCGCTCGGCGTACTGGCTGCTTTCTTCCAGCTCGGCGGTCATCTCTTCGAGCATGTTGTGCTCGACGGTCTGGTAGTAATGGGTGACGTTGCGCTCGGTCTTGCCGTAGTAGTTGGCCTTGCGCACGGCCAGCGGATCGAGGTTCAAATGACGGGCGATGGCGTCCATCACTTCTTCGATCGCGACCATCCCTTGCGGGCCGCCGAAACCACGGTACGCGGTGTTCGACGCGGTGTTGGTCTTGCAGCGGTGACCGTTGATGGTCGCATCGCCGAGGTAGTACGAGTTGTCCGAGTGGAACATCGCACGGTCAACGATCGAGGCCGACAGGTCAGGCGAGCAGCCGCAGTTACCGGCCAGATCCATGGCGATGCCGTGCAGGCGCCCGGTGCTGTCGAAGCCGACGTCGTACTCGACGTAGAACGGGTGACGCTTGCCGGTCATCAGCATGTCTTCGACACGCGGCAGGCGCATCTTGGTCGGCTGACCGGTGAGGTGCGCGATCACTGCGCACAGGCAGGCCGGGCTCGCGGCCTGGGTTTCCTTGCCGCCGAAACCACCGCCCATGCGGCGCATGTCGACCACGATCTTGTTCATCGAAACGTCGAGGACTTCGGCCACCAGTTTCTGCACTTCGGTGGGGTTCTGGGTCGAGCAGTAGACGATCATGCCGCCGTCTTCGGTCGGCATCACCGAGGAGATCTGGGTTTCCAGATAGAAGTGTTCCTGGCCGCCGATGTGCAGCGTGCCTTGAATGCGATGCTCGGCTGTGGCCAACGCGTTGGCCGAATCGCCGCGCTGATGGGTGTGGCTGTCGAGCACGAAGTGGCGTTTGCGCAGGGCTTCGACCACGTCCAGCACCGGCTCCAGATCTTCGTATTCGATGATCGCGGCCATGGCGGCCTTGCGTGCGGTTTCCAGATCTTTCGCGGCCACGGCCAGCACCGGCTGACCGACGAACTGCACGTCATCAATAGCCAGCAGCGGATCACCCGGCAGCAGCGGGCCGATGTCTTTCAGGCCCGGCACGTCTTCATGGGTGATGGCGATGCGTACGCCTTCGAAGGCGTAGCAGGGCTGGGTGTCGATGCTGATGATTTTCGCGTGGGCGCGATCCGACAGCCGCGCGTAAACGTGCAACTGGTTGGGGAATTCCAGGCGGTCATCGATGTATTGCGCTTCACCGGACACATGTTTGGCGGCGCTGTCGTGCTTGACGCTGCGGCCGACGCCGGTGGTCAGGTCTTTGGCGAACAGTTCAGCCAGTTCAGCTTGCGTTTTCTCTACGCCGTGATGGTTAGACATAAGCGGTCACCCGAGTCTCGATGTGCGGTGTTTGCAGTTCGATGAAGTATTTGCGCAGCAGGTTCTGCGCGCTGAGCAGGCGATATTCCTTGCTGGCGCGGAAGTCAGAGAGCGGGGTGAAATCCTCGCCCAGCGCGGTGCAGGCGCGTTCGACCACTGCGTTGTTGAACGGCTGGCCGAGCAGCACCGCTTCGCAATGAGCGGCGCGTTTCGGGATCGCGGCCATGCCGCCGAAGGCGACGCGCGCGTCAGTGATGACGCCGTTCTCGACACGCAGGTTGAACGCGGCGCAGACGGCAGAGATGTCGTCGTCCAGACGCTTGGAGACTTTGTAGGCGCGGAAACGCTGCTCGGCCGTGGCGCGCGGGACGATGATCTTCTCGATGAACTCGCTTTCCTGACGCGCAGTGACCCGGTAATCGATGAAGTAATCCTCGAGCGCCAGTGTGCGGCGGGTCTCGCCCTTGCACAGCACGATCTGCGCGCCGAGGGCGATCAGCAGGGGCGGCGAGTCACCGATCGGCGAGGCGTTGCCGATGTTGCCGCCCAGAGTGCCCTGGTTGCGGATCTGCAGGGAGGCGAAGCGGTGCAGCAGCTCGCCGAAGTCCGGGTACTCGGCGTTCAACGCTTCGTAGCAGTCGGAGAGGGCGGTGGCGGCGCCGATTTCGATGCGATCCTCGAAGTGCTCGATGCGTTTCATTTCGGCGACGTTGCCGACGTAGATCATCACCGGCAACGTGCGGTGGAACTGAGTGACTTCCAGCGCCAGATCGGTGCCGCCGGCCAGCAGGCGGGCCTGTGGATAAGCGTCGTAGAGATCGGCCAGATCGGCCACGGTCAGCGGCACCAGGCAGCGTTTGTCGCCGCTGTTGAGTTCGCCGATCGACGTCGGGGCAATGGCTTTGAGGCGGGCGATGGTTTCCGCTTCACGGGCGTCGAACTGATCCGGTTGCTTGGCGCAGCAGGATTGTTCGGCGGCGGCCAGGATCGGCCGGTAGCCGGTGCAGCGGCAGAGATTGCCGGCCAGCGCTTCGTGGGCCTTGGCCTGATCCGGTGCATCGCTGTTCTTTTGCAGGGCGAACAGCGACATCACGAAACCGGGGGTACAGAAACCGCACTGCGAACCGTGGCACTCGACCATGGCTTTCTGCACGCTGTGCAGTTCGCCCTTGTGCTTGAGGTCTTCGACGCTGATCAATTGTTTGCCGTGCAGCGACGACACGAACGTCAGGCACGAGTTGAGGCTGCGATAGCGAATATGTTCGCGGCCATCGTCATCCGTCTGCAACTCGCCGACCACCACCGTACACGCGCCGCAGTCACCGCTGGCGCAGCCTTCTTTGGTGCCGGATTTACCCACGTGTTCGCGCAGGTAGTTGAGCACAGTCAGGTTCGGGTCCAGGGCGTGCTCGCTACGGAGTTCCTGGTTAAGTAAAAACTGGATCACGGAAGGCCTCGCAGACTCATTATTGTTGTTGAGCGACTTGAGCCGAATTTAGCAGGTCTGACTTTTCGGTCAATGGTTTTCTGACTTAAAGGTCAGGAAAAGCCGTTTTGTCGCTCAACCACGTGTCTCTTCAGTATTGACCCTCATTGGATCAAGCGCTTTTTTGCGGGATTCGTGCCAAAAACCGCTGTGCGGGCACTCCGCCATGACCGCGCATTGCGCTACACTGCGCCGCTTGTGCAGATCGAAGAGTTTGAAGGACAACCATGACGTTCAAGGCGCCGGACAGCCTCGCCGAGCAAATCGCTCACCACCTCGCCGAACGGATCATTCGCGGCGAAATGAAGCCGGGAGAGCGCATCCAGGAACAGAAGGTCACGCTGGCGCTGAACGTCAGCCGCGGTTCGGTCCGCGAAGCCTTGCTGATCCTCGAGCGCCGTCACCTGATCGCGATCCTGCCGCGCCGTGGCGCCCACGTCACCGAGCTTACGGCGCACAAGGTGCAGAGCCTGTGCACGCTGATGAGCGAGCTGTACATCCTGCTCGGCAACGCAGTGGCCAATGGCTGGCAGACCCAGGCCGACATGGCGCCGTTCGTGCAGATCCAGCAGCGCCTGACCGCCAGCTACGAGCGTCAGGACATCCGCACCTTCGTCGACGACAGCTTCAACGTGATGCGCGCCGCGTACCCGTTCGCCAACAACCCGTACCTGCAGGAAACCGTCGAGAACCTGCAACCGGCCATGAGCCGTGCGTACTTCCTCGCGCTGGAGCAGCGCAAGGCCGAGATGAGCGAGTTCCTCGACCTGTTCGAACGCCTGCTCGCCGCCGTCCTCGCCCGTGACCTGCCGCAGATCCGCATCGTGCTGACGGCTTACGCCCAGCGCAGCTGCGATCTGGTGGTGTCCGCCCTGACGGTTGCCTGACCTTGCGGCTCAAGTGCATCAAGCTGGCGGGGTTCAAATCCTTCGTCGACCCGACCACGGTGAACTTCCCCAGCAACATGGCGGCGGTCGTCGGGCCGAACGGTTGCGGCAAGTCGAACATCATCGACGCCGTGCGCTGGGTGATGGGCGAGAGCTCGGCCAAGAACCTGCGCGGCGAGTCGATGACCGACGTCATCTTCAATGGCTCGACCAGCCGCAAACCGGTGAGCCAGGCGAGCATCGAGCTGGTGTTCGACAACTCCGACGGCACGCTGCTGGGCGAGTGGGCGGCCTACGCGGAAATTTCGATCCGCCGCAAAGTGACCCGCGACAGCCAGACGACTTATTACCTCAACGGCGCCAAATGCCGTCGTCGCGACATCACCGACATTTTCCTCGGCACCGGCCTCGGCCCGCGCAGTTACTCGATCATCGAACAGGGGATGATCTCCAAGCTGATCGAGTCCAAACCGGAAGACCTGCGTAACTTCATCGAAGAAGCCGCCGGCATCTCCAAGTACAAGGAGCGCCGACGCGAGACCGAAAACCGCATCCGCCGCACCCACGAAAACCTGGCCCGTCTGACCGACCTGCGCGAAGAGCTCGAGCGCCAGCTCGAACGCTTGCACCGTCAGGCCGAGGCCGCCAAGAAGTATCAGGAATACAAGGCTGAAGAGCGCCAGCTCAAGGCGCAACTGTCGGCCCTGCGCTGGCAGGATCTGAACGATCAGGTCAGCCAGCGTGAATCGATCATCGGCAACCAGGAAATCAGCTTCGAAGCGCTGGTTGCCGAGCAGCGCAACGCCGACGCCGCCATTGAGCGCCTGCGCGACGGTCACCACGACCTGTCCGAGCGCTTCAATCTGGTGCAGGGGCGCTTCTATTCGGTCGGCGGCGACATCGCCCGGGTCGAGCAGAGCATTCAGCACGGTCAGCAACGCTTGCGCCAATTGCAGGACGATCTGAAAGAAGCCGAGCGCGCACGCCTCGAAACCGAATCGCACCTGGGCCACGACCGCACCTTGCTGCTGACCCTTGGCGAAGAACTTGATCAACTGACTCCCGAGCAGGAAATCACCAACGCCGCCGCCGAAGAAGCCGCCGCTGCGCTGGAAGATTCCGAAGCCGTCATGCACGGCTGGCAGGAGCAGTGGGACGCCTTCAACCTGACCGCCGCTGAACCGCGCCGTCAGGCCGAAGTGCAGCAGTCGCGCATCCAGCAGCTGGAATCCAGCATGGAGCGTCTCGCCGATCGGCAAAAGCGTCTCGGCGAAGAGCGGGCGCTGCTGTCGGCCGATCCGGAAGACGCGGCGATCATGGAGCTCAGCGAACAGCTCGCCGAGTCCGAAGCCACCCTTGAAGATTTGCAGACCAGCGAAGAAGCTCAGGTCGAAAAACTCGAGCAACTGCGGCAGGAACTGCAGCAGGCGTTGACCGCGCAGCAACAGGCGCAGGGCGATTTGCAGCGCCTCAACGGTCGCCTCGCATCCCTCGAAGCCTTGCAGCAGGCCGCGCTCGATCCGGGCACCGGCACTGCTGAATGGTTGAAAGAACACAACCTCACCGAGCGTCCGCGTCTGGCCGAAGGCCTGAAGGTCGAGGCCGGTTGGGAGCTGGCGGTGGAAACCGTGCTCGGTGCCGATCTGCAAGCAGTGCTGGTGGATGATTTCGACGGCTTTGATCTGTCCGGTTTTGCCCAGGGCGATCTGCGTTTGCTCAGCCCTGGCAATGACGGCGTGCGCGTGGCCGGCAGCCTGCTGGACAAGGTCGAGGCGCAGGTGGACTTGTCGCCTTGGCTCGCTCAGGTCAAACCGGTCGACAGCCTTGAGCAGGCACTCGCCTTGCGCGGCCAACTAGCTGCCGGGCAGAGTCTGATCAGCCGCGACGGTTACTGGGTCGGCCGGCATTTCCTGCGGGTGCGCCGCGCCAGCGAAGCCGAAAGCGGCATGCTTGCACGCGGCCAGGAAATCGAATCGCTGCATGCGGAACGCGAAGAGCGTGAAGCCACGGTCGAGGCCATGGAAACCCGTCTGCAAACCCTGCGCGCGCAACAGCGTCAGCAGGAAAACGGTCGCGAACATCTGCGTCGTTTGCTGCAAGACGAAGCCCGTCAGCAAGGCGAATTGAAAGCTCAGCTGTCCGCTGGCAAAGCCAAGGCCGAGCAGTTGAACCTGCGTCGCACCCGCCTCGACGAAGAGCTGGTCGAGCTCGCCGAGCAGCGCGAGCTGGAACACGAAAACATCGGCGAAGCGCGGATCCAGTTGCAGGACGCCCTCGACGCCATGGCCCTCGACACCGAGCAGCGCGAATTGCTGCTGGCCCAGCGCGACAGTCTGCGCGAACGTCTGGATCGGGTGCGTCAGGAAGCCCGTCAGCACAAGGATCACGCGCATCAATTGGCCGTGCGCCTCGGCTCGTTGCGGGCCCAGCATGATTCGACTCGCCAGGCCCTTGAGCGTCTGGAAATGCAGGCCGAGCGTCTCACCGAAAAACGTGAACAGCTCAGCCTGAATCTGGAGGAGGGCGAGGCGCCGCTGGAAGAATTGCGCCTCAAACTCGAAGAATTGCTCGACAAGCGCATGAGCGTCGACGACGAACTCAAGACCGCCCAGATCGCTCTGGAAGACGCTGACCGCGAACTGCGCGACGCGGAAAAACGCCGGACCCAGGCCGAGCAGCAATCGCAATTGATCCGTGGCCAGCTCGAACAGCAACGCATGGAATGGCAGGCCCTGACCGTGCGCCGCAAGGCCCTGCAGGATCAATTGCTGGAAGACGGCTACGATCTGCACGGCGTGCTCAATACTCTGACCGCCGAGGCCAGCGAGAAGGCTGCCGAAGAAGAACTTGAACGCATCGCCGCGCGGATTCAGCGCCTGGGCGCGATCAACCTCGCGGCGATCGACGAATACCAGCAACAATCCGAGCGTAAACGTTATCTGGATGCCCAGGACGCCGATCTGGTGGAGGCGCTGGAGACCCTGGAAAACGTCATCCGCAAGATCGACAAGGAAACCCGTAACCGTTTCAAAGATACCTTTGATCAGATCAATGGCGGTTTACAGGCACTTTTCCCAAAAGTTTTCGGTGGCGGGCGGGCGTATTTGGAACTGACGGGCGAAGATCTACTCGATACAGGGGTGACGATCATGGCGCAACCGCCCGGGAAGAAGAACAGCACCATCCATTTGCTCTCCGGTGGCGAGAAGGCCCTGACCGCGCTGGCACTGGTTTTTGCGATCTTCAAATTGAATCCGGCGCCGTTCTGCATGCTCGATGAGGTTGACGCACCACTGGATGACGCTAACGTTGGACGCTACGCACGATTGGTCAAAGAGATGTCGCAGACTGTGCAGTTCATCTATATCACCCACAACAAGATCGCCATGGAAATGGCTGACCAGTTGATGGGGGTGACGATGCACGAGCCGGGTTGTTCGCGACTGGTAGCCGTGGATGTCGAGGAGGCGATGGCGATGGTGGATGCCTGAGCCGGCGCTGTCGGAAAGGGTATCTGTAGTCTGTAGGACATATTTACCGGCTTCGACTTGCTGGCCAATCGACATAATCGCGCAAGCCAATGAGACAGACGGTGTAAAGTTGTCTTTGGTCGTGCTAGTTTAATGTCAATTTTTCGTATACGTGGGCAAAACGCCTGTCAGAACATAGAGTTGGCGCCACGTTTTAAAGCGGTTTGCACAGTGTAAACCCCTTATTTTTCAGCATTTTTTATAGAGGCACGGGATTACATGGAAATCGGTCTGCGCGAGTGGCTGATCGTCATCGGCATCATTGTGATAGCCGGTATTCTTTTCGATGGCTGGCGCCGTATGCGCGGCGGCAAGGGAAAACTGAAATTCCGTCTTGACCGAAGTCTGTCCAACCTGCCGGACGAGGACACCAGCGCCGAACTGCTGGGCCCGGCCCGCGTGCTGGATACCCATAAAGAGCCACAACTGGACGAACACGATCTGCCATCGGTGAGCATGCCGGCCCGCGAAGCACGCGAGCCTCGCGAATCCGGTTCCAAGCGCGGCAAGCGTGGCAGCAACGGTCCGGCCCAGGGCGACCTGAACCTCGATCTGGATCTGGACGGCGGCCCGAGCTTCAGCAGCCGTGACGATGATTTTGTCGAACCTGCCGCCAAGTCGTCGCCTGCAGTGGCCGACAAGGATCAGCCGCAAGCCGAAGAAGTGCTGGTGATCAGCGTGATCTGCCGCGACCCGGCCGGCTTCAAAGGCCCGGCACTGCTGCAGAACATTCTGGAAAGCGGTCTGCGTTTCGGCGAGATGGATATCTTCCACCGTCACGAAAGCATGGCCGGCAACGGTGAAGTGCTGTTCTCCATGGCCAACGCGGTCAAGCCGGGCATTTTCGATCTGGACGACATCGACCATTTCAGCACCCCGGCGGTGAGCTTCTTCCTCGGCCTGCCAGGCCCGCGTCATCCGAAGCAGGCCTTCGACGTGATGGTGGCGGCAGCCCGCAAGCTGTCCCAGGAACTGAACGGCGAATTAAAAGATGACCAGCGCAGCGTCCTGACCGCGCAGACCATCGAGCACTACCGTCAGCGCATCGTTGAATTCGAACGCCGCGCCCTGACCCAGAAGCGTTGATTGAAAAGGTTGCCTCGCGATAAAGAGGCAATCGGCAAATAGATTGAGCAGCCTCGGCTGCTCTTTTGCTTTATGAGAGAACACCCATGACTGCCGCCAAAGACCGCATTCTAGAGCTGCGCGCTGAACTCGATCAGCACAACTACCGTTACCACGTCCTCGATGAGCCGAGCATTCCGGATGCCGAGTACGACCGGTTGTTCCACGAGCTCAAGGCGCTGGAAGCGGCCAACCCGGAACTGATCACCAGCGACTCGCCGACCCAGCGCGTCGGCAGCGTGGCGCTGACCGCGTTCACCCAGGTGCGTCACGAAGTGCCGATGCTCAGCCTCGGCAACGCCTTCGAAGAAACCGACATGCGCGAGTTCGACCGTCGGGTGACCGAAGGTCTGGACCTGCCGGCCGGTGACCTGTTCGGCGGTGGCGCGGCGGTGGAATACAGCTGCGAGCCGAAACTCGATGGCCTGGCGGTCAGCCTGCTGTATCAGGACGGCGTGCTGGTGCGCGGCGCCACGCGCGGCGATGGCACCACCGGCGAAGACATCAGCGTCAACGTGCGCACGGTGCGCAACATCCCCCTGAAACTGCACGGCACGGGCTGGCCGGCGACCCTTGAAGTGCGCGGCGAAGTGTTCATGTCCAAGGCCGGTTTCGAACGCCTCAACGCTTCGCAACTGGAAGTCGGCGGCAAAACCTTCGCCAACCCGCGCAACGCCGCCGCCGGCAGCCTGCGTCAGCTGGATTCGAAGATCACCGCCAACCGCCCGCTGGAATTCTGCTGCTACGGCATCGGTCAGGTCTCTCACGACATCGCCGACACTCACATCGGCAACCTCAAACAGCTGCAAGCCTGGGGCATGCCGATCAGCCACGAATTGAAACTGGCCAAGGGCATTGGCGAATGCCTGGATTACTACCGCGATATCGGCGAACGCCGTAATTCGCTGGCCTATGAAATCGACGGTGTGGTGTTCAAGGTCAACAGCATTGCCGATCAGCGCGAGCTGGGCTTCCGCGCCCGCGAACCACGTTGGGCCATCGCCCACAAATTCCCGGCGATGGAAGAACTCACCGAGCTGCTCGACGTGGAATTCCAAGTCGGCCGCACCGGCGCCGTCACCCCTGTGGCGCGGTTGAAACCGGTCAAGGTCGCTGGTGTCACCGTGGCCAATGCCACGCTGCACAACATGGACGAAGTCGCCCGGTTGGGCCTGATGATCGGCGACACGGTGATCATTCGCCGCGCCGGTGACGTGATCCCGCAAGTGGTGCAGGTCGTCACCGAGCGTCGTCCCGAAGACGCGCGGCCGGTGCAGATTCCCGAGAGCTGCCCGGTTTGTGGTTCCCATGTCGAACGCACGCAACTGGTCAAACGCAGCAAGGGCAAGGAAACCATCAGCGAAGGCGCGGTGTATCGCTGCGTCGGCCGACTGGCGTGCGGTGCGCAACTCAAGCAGGCGATCATTCACTTCGTCTCCCGTCGCGCGATGGACATCGAAGGTCTTGGCGACAAGAGCGTCGAGCAGTTGGTGGACGAAGGTCTGGTCAGTTCGCCGGCCGATCTTTACGCCCTGAAGTTCGATGACATCGTCGACCTGGAAGGCTTCGCCGAGGTGTCGAGCAACAAGTTGCTGGCCGCCATTGAAGACAGCAAGAAACCGGGGCTGGCGCGCTTCATCTATGCGCTGGGCATTCCGGATGTCGGCGAGGAGACGGCCAAGGTGCTGGCGCGTTCGCTGGGGTCGCTGGAGCGTGTTCAGCAAGCCTTGCCGCAAGTGCTGACTTACCTGCCGGACATCGGTCTGGAAGTGGCGCACGAGATTCACAGCTTCTTCGAAGATGCGCACAACCGGCAGGTGATCACCGAGCTGCTGGGCCACGGTTTGCAGATTCAGGATCAGGGCGAGTTGGGCGCCGAGTTTGCCGCCAGTACCACGCTGGGTGGCTTCCTCGACAAGCTGCACATTCCTTCGGTGGGGCCGGGCGGGGCGCAGAAGCTGGCGGACAAGTTCGAAACGCTGGAAGGGGTGATGAACGCGGACTGGTTGGACATGCGCCAGGCATTGCCGGAGAAGCAGGCCAATTCGGTACGCGAGTTTTTTGCCTTGCCCGAGCATCGTCAACTGGCCGAAGACGCGGAGAAGCAGTTGCGCGATTTCGGCATGCACTGGCAAAGCGAAAAGAAAGTCGTCGAAGGCCTGCCGCTGGCCGGGGAAACCTGGGTGCTGACCGGCAAGGTCGAGTTGATGAGCCGCGACATCGCCAAGGAACACCTGGAAAGCCTCGGCGCCAAGGTTGCCGGCTCCGTGTCGGCCAAGACCCATTGCGTGGTCGCCGGGCCGGGCGCCGGGTCGAAACTGACCAAGGCCAACGAACTGGGTGTGAGGGTCATGGATGAGGAGGCGTTTATCGCGTTCCTGAAAGGACACGGTATTTCCGCCTGATGCAACGCGCGGGAACGATCAACTCGCGGGAATGATCTAGTCTTGGCAAGCCCAAGGGAGAGATCGCCATGTACCGCTTTTTCGAGCAGCTCAGTTCTCGCATCGTCGCGCCGTTCATGGGCGAATCCTCGCGCAACAGCAAAGTCTGGCCGTGTCGCTGCGGCCAGTCGCTGTTCTTTCGCAACAGCCAGTGCCTGGCCTGTAACGCGGCGCTGGGTTATCAACCGGAACACAGTCGGCTGACGTCACTGCAACCGGGGCCGCAAGAGGGCACCTGGACGCTGGACGCCGACCCCGACGCCGGGCTGTTTCGGCGCTGCGCCAACCTCGATACCCCGGCCGCCTGCAACTGGCTGCTGCCCGCCAACGATCACGATACCCTGTGCGCGGCCTGCGCTCTGAATCGCACCATTCCCGATCTGTCCGTCCCGGAAAACCCCGAACGCTGGCGCAAGGTGGAAATCGCCAAGCGGCGACTGGTCGCGCAACTGATCAGCCTCGGCCTGCCGGTCGTCCCGAAAACCGTCGACGAAGCCACCGGTCTGGCGTTCGATTTCATCGGCGTCGATCTGCAAGGCAACGCGCCGATGACCGGCCACGCCAACGGCCTGATCACCCTCGACATCGAAGAAGCCGACGACGCCCACCGCGAACGGGTCCGGGCGCAGATGCACGAACCCTATCGCACGTTGCTCGGGCACTTTCGCCACGAGGTCGGGCATTACTATTGGGATCGCCTGATCGACAACGGCCCGTGGCTCGGTTCATTCCGCAACCTGTTCGGCGACGAGCGCGCCAGTTATGCCGAGGCGCTGGAACGGCATTATCAACAGGGCGCGCCGGCGGACTGGTCGCAGCACTACGTCAGCGCCTACGCCACCATGCACCCATGGGAAGACTGGGCGGAAACCTGGGCGCATTACCTGCACATGATGGACGCGGTGGATACGGCGCTGGGTTTCGGCATGAGTGCCCGGGAGATGGACCTGGATTATCAGCCGTTTCCGTCGAGCACGCTGTACGACCCCGAGCATCCCGGCGGCGCGGCATTCCTGTCGTTCGTCAACGCGTGGATCGAACTGGCCGGCATGCTCAATGAACTGTCGCGCAGCATGGGCCAGCCGGATTTCTATCCGTTCGTGCTGCCGCCAGCGGCGATTGCCAAGCTGCACTTCATTCATCTGGTGATCCAGCAAGAGGGCGGCCGCGCGGACGAGGTGCTTCAGGCGCAATAAATTCAAAATTGCATCTTTCGGCGTTATGGTGACCCCGTCGGACTTCTGGAAACGATGGTTTGTGAACGTTGCCAGACCGGAGGGGAGCAGCCACCACAAGACATTGTGTGCCGAGAGTGGCAGCCGGGTCTGTATTTTTCAAAGCCCTGTTTTCGTTCGTCAAATTTAAACTATCTCTCCTTGTAGTCTGATTTGGCTATCTATTTAGATTGGATATTCAATCCGTGAGGTTATAGCGCAAATACAATCTCCGAGCCTCTGAGTTCGCAATGTTCAGCTGTGTGTGATTCAATCGAGATCTCAACGGTATTGTTGGTTGTGTCATGATCGAATAGGATTGTTGCCGTGCTTTCCGAAAAGCCGTCATTTATAACTAGTCTTGATTTTCCGTCAGGATAAAGAGAGTTTTTGTTGTTGGTGAGGGCGTAACGTCCACCAGAAGATGCGAAGCCTTGCAAGATGCGGCTATCTACCTTTACAAGTTCCTCAAAGATCATTTGATGAACAGCTGCTGCTGGGTTGTCTGATGTTGAAAGGTACATAGTAGTATTGGTTGTGAAAGTGAAGTAGGCATTATCTGGAACTACGGTGGACTTTTCTCCTTGGCTCGAGTAAGTGTTATTTTCTTCTCCGCCTGTCATCAGGTACTGAATGCCATGTTCTTCATGAAATTTTGTAGGGCTTTCGTCGGGATGGTGTGCCTGGTTGTCCACTATAAGCGCGATGTTTGTCTTGATGCCCCAGCTCCACCTTTCTTCAATTGATGCCTGGGGGCTAGCTGTAGTGTAAATAATTTTGCTGTCAACTTTCTTTAAGTTAAATATAACTTTTGTTGCTGGGTTGGTCATTTCTAATGTGGTCGAATCTGAGATGTAGGATACTTTTAATCCGTGGAGGTTGGGGCGAAGAGTAGTCGTCGTAGGGAAGCTCATACCGCCTGGCCAAGTGTTGATAAGCATCCAATCAGGATTTGTCAAACTGGTCCGCGTGTAAAGGGCTTGCGATAGCGAAAGGTTTTCCCAAGTCAGTATCGCGAATGGGGTTTTGTTTGAGGCGACCAACGGTTCGTTTTTCATTTTTGTTTCTCGCGAGAGATAAAGTTAGTTGTTTTACAGACGCTGGTGGCTATCTGTAGTACTAAAATGGTTATGACTAGATTTCATGTCTACTGTCATTTCTGACAGTCCCGATCAGCGGTAAAGAAAAAGAAGTGGACTGATATCGAATAGATACTCGTTGTTTATCGTCTCTTCCCAGATCTGCGGATAGGGCGGTCAGTTACACACTCAGCCCTTGGCAAGCCAAAACGGTGCTTCCACGCCGAGATACCTATGCCGGTTTTGAAGCGGCAGACGGCCTTGTGGGCAAGCTCGGCTTTTCACGGGGTACAGCTTGAGTAAGCCTTGAGACCTTGCAGAAGCTTCGTCTGTAACCAGGAATTTGCATGTCCTTGAAGCAGCTCATATTTTTAATCTGCAACGAGCGGTTGTAACTTCGTCTCAGATAGGTACAATGGCGCGGCTCGCCGACAGGCGAGTGTCGTTATGGTGACCCTATCGGTCCCCCCGCAACGATTACCCGTGAACCTGGTCAGAGCCGGAAGGCAGCAGCCACAGCGGGAACATTGTGTGCCGGGGTGTGGCTGGTAGGGTTACCACCTTAACGAACATCGAACGAATCAACACCGAACTGCATGGGTTTCGCCCACTGCGGTTTTTTTATGCCTGCGATTTGGCGTTTCGTACCCGAACCTCTTGCTCGCGAGGGCGCCGACACGGGGTAATCATTTGCTCTTCAATCCCGCATACTCGCAGCCACCGAAATAAATGAAGAGTCTGGCCAGGATCGACCCTGTAAGGTCCGCGTCCTGGCCGCGAGGTTTTATGCTCCCGGAACATTCCGATCTATCCAGCCCTGTGTTCTTGCCCGTCACGGATGAAACCTGCGCGAACCTGTTGCAGGCGGGTGGCGCCAAAGTGCTCGAAAGCCTCACCGATCCGGAGCTGGCGGCGGTGCTGGTCATCCAGAATCTGGTGCAGACGAAAGAGCAGGATCTCGGCGCCGTGGCGGCAGAGAAAATTCTGGCCAAGCTCTTGTCCTGGGCTGCTGAAACTCGGCAATCAACCACGGCGAGCCTGCTGTCGGAAGCGCAGCGACTGTTCGACCCGCGCAAACTGTATTTCGGCCTGAAGGTCCTGAATCCTCTGAACCTGCGTTTTCTGTCGGCCGAAGAAGTATCCGCACGCGACTACTTGTTGCCCGACGGCCAGTGGGACTTCGAATACAAGGTGCGGCGCCATCGCAGCCATGACCCGTTCAGCCAGCCGATAGTGACGCCCCGACAGCGCGAGCGCTGGTTGAGCCCGGCACAGGACAAACTGGTCAGAACTTTCCGCGCCAATCTGGACGAAGACCTGCATGTTCAAGGCTACGCAGGGATCGGCAAAAGCCATCTGTTGGTTGCCTTGCTGGAACACCTGCGCCCGGAGAAGACCCTGTTGCTGGCGCGCACCCCGGCCAAGCTCGAAGTTCTTCGTCAGCGCATGGTGGGGCCGAGCGAGAAGAAGGCTGGCAAGACCTTCCTGGCGTTTGCCCAGTCGCTGATGCTCGGGCGCAGGCCTCAGGCTGAAGGGGCGACTCGGATCCTCAGTCGCCAGGCGCTGGCGCAGGAACTGAATATCTTCGGTTTCCGCCACCACGACGGGCAGGCGACCCTTGAGCTCTGCCTCAAGGTGATCGAGCGCTACTGCCGCTTCCGCGATCACACCTTTTCGGCGAAGCATCTGCCGCATTTCAACCAGCCGCTCTCCAGCGTCGACGCTCAGGTGTTGCTGGAGTATTCGAGCCGGGTGTGGGGCTATCTCGAACTCAACCCGGCGTGGGGCAGCCAGACTGGTTTCGAAGCGCTGCTGATGATCAAGCGGGCCTGCATTGCTGGTTGCGTGGTGCCGGCGCGCTACACGCACGTGCTGATCGACGAGAGCCAGGATATTCCCGGGTCGCTGTTGCAGATCATCGAACGTGGCCGCCAAGTGCTGATCACCCTCGGCGACGAGTACCAGCAGGCCAGCGGCGTGCCGGTCAAACGGCACCGTGAGGTTCGCCAGAGCGATATCAGCTATTCCGTGCGTTCGGGTCGCAACGTCGAGCGGCTGGTCAATCCGCTGATCGCCCGGCACTCGCAGAAGGGCAAGATTCCGTTCGAAGGCGCCAGTGATGCTGACGTCCTGATCAAGGAATATCCGGAAGGTTTTGTGCCGCCCGAAGGCTGCGTGGTGCTGACGGCATCGCCGTGGGACACGATGATCTGGACCATCCACCTGCACGATGCCAACTGCAAGTTCAGATTCCCGGACAAGCGCACCCAGGATGAACTCAAGCATTTCATGGCCACCGCCATCGAACTGTTCAAACCTGACTTCTACCGTTCCGAATTCAGCGAAAACGGCGTGCATCCGTACTTCAGCGATCTGCCCGACTGGCAGGCTGTGTGCGACGCCAACCAGTTCGACGAGTCGTTTCTGCGGGTCAAGGCCAAGCTGGAAAACGGTTTCATGATTGCCGACCTGACACGCCTTACCCGAATGATCGACAACGCCGGCAACGGCTGCCTGCTGATGCTCGCGGAAGAGGCGGGTGGCATGGAGTTCGACAAGGTGCTACTGACACCGGGGCTGCTGACCAACGAGAAGTTCAAGGACGCCTACGCGTTCGATCAGCGGATCTGCGCCGTGTACATCGCCATCTCCCGGGCCAGGCTGAAGCTTTACGTGCCGTACGATGTGGTGGCGTGGGTCGAGTATCACGAGTACCAGCGGTTTCGTGATACGGCGGGGCATTGAGGGTCTGGCTTACGGTTCGCCGCCCGCGCTGCCGGTATACAACCGAATGATGTCATCAATCTCCCCCGACATTTTCATTCGCAGCAACGTCCTCAATATCTGCTGCACCGGCACGTTCGGATCATTGCGTACATAGCAGCCGACCTTCTGCTCCTGCAACACCGCCACCGCTTGCAGTTGTTGCCCCGGCAGCAGGCGCTGGTTGAACCAGTCCAGGGTCCATTGATTGCTCACGGCGTAGCGGTAGCGGCCGGCCAGCAGCTTGTCGAGCACCTGCTCCTGATTGCGCGCGTCTTCGCGCCAGAGTCGATCGGCGTCGAATATCGGTTGTAGCGTGGGGTAGCTGTAGCCGAGGACGGTGCCGATCGACTGGCGGGGCAGGTGGGCCGGATCGGCGCGGGGTGGTTGGTCCTGACGGCTGATCAGCAGGTCGCGCTGGAAGAACAGCGGCAGACTCCAGATATAGTCCCCGGACAGGTTCGGCAGCCAGGATTGTGCGGCATAGCAGCGCACGTCGACTTCGCCGTGTTCCATGGCGTTCTGCACCCGGGCGCGGGGCAGGACGTGAAATTGCGCCGGCACGCCGACCTGGGTCGCGAGGCTGAGCATCATGTCGTAGAGAATGCCCTGGGTCGGGCGGCCGCGTTCGATCTGCACCATCGGCATCGCCCAGCTGTCGGCAACGGCGAAGCGCAGTGGCGGTTGCGACGCCATCGCGCTCAGGCTGATTCCCAGTATTGCCCCCACGGCCCACCGCATAAACGCTCCGGTAATTCCCGATCCCGAACCGATAAAAGCCCCTGTCCATGCAGCTTAGCCAGAATAGACGAGCACACCGGATGCAATTTTGCCCTTGCTCCGCTAGCATTAGCCGCTTCTGCTTCCTTTGCCGCGACGGTTTTCGATGAGTTATCAGGTTCTTGCACGTAAATGGCGTCCGCGCTCGTTCCGCGAAATGGTCGGCCAGACCCATGTGCTCAAGGCTCTGATCAATGCCTTGGACAGCCAGCGCCTGCACCACGCCTACCTCTTCACGGGTACGCGGGGCGTCGGCAAGACCACGATTGCGCGGATCATCGCCAAATGCCTGAACTGTGAAACAGGTATCACTTCAAGCCCGTGCGGCGAGTGTTCGGTGTGCCGCGAGATCGATGAAGGCCGTTTCGTCGACCTGATCGAGATCGACGCCGCGAGCCGGACCAAGGTCGAGGACACCCGCGAGCTGCTCGACAACGTGCAGTACGCCCCGAGCCGCGGGCGCTTCAAGGTCTACCTGATCGACGAAGTGCACATGCTCTCCAGCCATTCCTTCAATGCGCTGCTGAAAACCCTCGAAGAGCCGCCGCCCTACGTCAAGTTCATCCTGGCGACCACCGACCCGCAGAAACTTCCGGCAACGATTTTGTCGCGATGCCTGCAGTTCTCCCTGAAGAACATGACGCCGGAGCGGGTGGTCGAGCATTTGACCCACGTTCTGGGCGCCGAAAACGTCCCGTTCGAAGACGACGCCCTGTGGCTGCTCGGCCGCGCGGCGGACGGTTCGATGCGTGACGCCATGAGCCTGACCGACCAGGCCATCGCCTTCGGTGAAGGCAAGGTATTGGCCGCCGATGTGCGGGCGATGCTCGGTACGCTGGATCACGGTCAGGTCTACGACGTGTTGCACGCGCTGATTGAAGGCGACGCCAAGGCGTTGCTCGAAGCCGTGCGTCATCTGGCCGAACAGGGCCCGGACTGGAACGGCGTGCTCTCGGAAATTCTCAATGTGCTGCACCGCGTCGCCATCGCCCAGGCCTTGCCGGAAGGTGTCGACAACGGCCACGGCGACCGTGACCGGGTGTTGGCGCTGGCCCAGGCCTTGCCGGCCGAAGACGTGCAGTTCTATTACCAGATGGGCCTGATCGGTCGCCGCGACTTGCCGCTGGCGCCGGACCCGCGAGGCGGTTTCGAAATGGTCCTGCTGCGGATGCTGGCCTTCCGGCCGGCGGACACGGCGGACGCCCCGAGGCAACCGCTAAAGCCAGTGGGGATCAGCCAGGCCACAGTTGATTCCGCAAACTCAGTGGCTGCCGCGCCGAAACCTGCGCCGGTAGTTGCTGCGGCTGTTGCACCCACACCCGCGCCAGCACCGGTGGTTACGCCTGCTCCCGAGCCTGCACCGGTTGCCCAGGTGATTGCGCCGGAACCCGTTCCTGAGCCAGAGCCAGAGCCGGTTGCCGTTGAGGAAGTTGTCGATCTGCCGTGGAATGACCCGGTAGAACCGGCGCCTGTGCAGCAGCCAGCGGTCGAGCCGGTGCTGGAAACCACCGCCGAACAACCCGATTTGCCGCCAATGCCACTGCCGACCCCGGACAGCGTCGTGCCGGACGCCCCGGAGTGGGCCGCCGCGCCGATCCCCGAGCCGTCAGTAGCCGACGTCGATGCCGCCACACCGGGCATGGACATGGACGACGAGCCGCCGCTGGACGAGGACTACATCGAGCCGGACATGGATTCGGCCTACAGTTACCTCGACGATCTGGCCAGCGAACACGCTGCAGAACCGGCCCCCGAGCCCGAGCCGGAACCTGCCGCCGCGCCGGCCACCGGTCTGGCCCTGCAATGGCTGGAGCTGTTCCCGCAACTGCCGATTTCCGGCATGACCGGCAGCATCGCCGCCAACTGCACGCTGATCGCGGTCGATGGCGACAACTGGCTGATGCACCTGGACCCGGCCCACAGCGCCTTGTTCAACGCCACCCAGCAGCGTCGCCTGAACGATGCGCTGAACCAGTTCCACGGACGCACGCTGACCCTGACCATCGAGCTGATCAAGCCCGAACAGGAAACCCCGGCCCAGGCCGCGTCCCGGCGCCGTGCCAACCGTCAGCGCGAGGCTGAAGAATCGATCCACGGCGATCCGTTCATCCAGCAGATGGTGCAGCAGTTCGGTGCGGTCGTGCGACACGATACTATTGAACCTGTCGACGCCCTGGTCAGTCAGGGCTAATAACTGAGGGCGTCCGGCCTGTATGGCCGGGCGCTGTTTTGATCCAAGTACTTTTGAGGTGATTCCCATGATGAAAGGTGGCATGGCCGGCCTGATGAAGCAGGCGCAGCAGATGCAG
>Ga0068826_109124_pt1 | contig 16533 bp, 9 predicted proteins | sample Hof3ISUMetaT_24_FD_74460 | JGI IMG/M metagenome (GOLD analysis project Ga0068826, IMG submission 74460) | Enriched soil aggregate microbial communities from Iowa State university to study microbial drivers of carbon cycling -... | ecosystem: Environmental > Terrestrial > Soil > Agricultural land...
CCACGGGTCACCAGCACGATCATGCTCGGCGATATCCGCGGATAGCTGCGCAGGTCACAAGGCTGGCAATACATCGCCCGCTCCCGCGGCACCTGGGTCATGGCCTGGCCGCAGTTGCCGCAAAAACGGTGTTCGCGGGCCCAGGTGCCAATCTGCGCGGCGTAGCCCAGGACCTTGAAGACCGTGTGATCGCCCTCGAGCATGAACCCCCGCAAGCCTTTCCAGTTGCAGCCCGGCACCTCGCTGTGGGCGCGCAACTCCAGCAGATAGACCGGTTCGCCATCCAGATGGCCGATGCCGTGCTCGGCGAGTATCGCCAGGTCCTGGCGCTTGAGCCATTCGCGCGGGAACAGTGCGCCGTTGTCATCGAACAAGAAGCCTTCGGGGCTGCGCGCCACTGCCCAGCCGCCGGGCTGATCGGTGTCCAGTACTGCCGTGGTCCAGCGTGGAGTCATTTTTCAATCAATCCAGAAATTCGGGTTTCTGTTTGCTCATATGGGCGGCCATGGCCACGCGCAAATCGGTCGATTGCAGCATGGCGGCGTTCCAGGTAGCGACGTATTCCAGGCCGTCGTCGATGCGATGATCGCGCATATAGCTGATCATCTCCTTGGTGCCAGCAACGGCGATCGGCGACTTGCCCGCAATTTCCCGGGCGATGCCCATGACGCCGTCGAGCAGGCTGGCGCTATCGCTGTAGACGCGATTGACCAGACCCATGTCTCGCGCTTCTTCGGCGCCGAAGGTGCGACCAGTGTAAGCCAGTTCACGCAGCATGCCGTCCCCGATGATCCGCGGCAAGCGTTGCAGCGTGCCAACGTCGGCGGCCATGCCGATGTCGATTTCCTTGATCGAAAATTGTGCGTCCTGGGCGGCGTAACGCATGTCGCAAGCGGCGATCAGGTCGATGGCGCCACCCAGGCAATAACCCTGGACGGCCGCAAGCACCGGTTTGCGGCATTGGTCCACCGCATTGAACGAAGCCTGCAGGTTGAGGATCTTGCGGCGCAGCAAGCGTGCATTGCGCCCGACATCCTTGCCCAGCTCGTTGGCCACGCCGGCCAGCATCATCAGGTCGATGCCGGAGGAGAAATGCTTTCCGGCACCACTGAGCACCACCACCCGAACGTCATCGGTGTCGTCGATCCACTGGAAGATCTCGATGATCTCAGTCCAGAACGCAGCGTTCATCGAGTTTATCTTTTCTGGGCGATTGATCTGCACATGGGCGATTTTATCCACCAGTTCGACACTGAACGCTGTGTATTGAGACATGCTAGTGATCCTTTACCGGGCAAAAAAGAAGCCGGAACTATACCAAGGCAGCCAGGCAGGCGGTAAGGCAGCGGTTCGGCCAAAAGCGGGACCCGGGCGAGCGCACCACAACAGTGCAAATCCCTCTGCGCGCATGCACATCCATGTGACTGTGCAATGACCTGAACGGGCCAAAACGCAAAAAAAAATGCACTTCGTCGGTGCGTTCGCACCGCAATCCTGCACGTTCGTACCTAAATGAACCGATTGTCTAACAATTTTGCCATCCCGGCTTTACCGCTCTAAGTTCTGACCTAGACTAGGTTTCGCGGGGAAAACCGGTCGGTCACAAAGTGGAAAAAAAGTCGAAACTTTTGCCCCGCGTGGCCGGTCGAGTGAAAAGAAGGGCGTTGCTACTGGTGCAATCCTTGCAATGGCTAATTCACCCAGTCTGCTTTGGTGCATTCGGGGAGCGCTAGCTCGCCGATGCGTAATGCTTTTGCGCCCGGCCACCTGCATTGGCCAATCAACACCGTTTGCCAGAACTAAGAATTAGATCAACAACACGGGAGATTCATATGATTAGTGCGGCTTTGGATGTTCAGGGAGAGCTGGCTCATCAACAGGTCGGCGAATCGAGCGCCGCCACTGCTCCCGGTGCTCAACCGATCAGCGTTACCAGTACCAGGACGCTGACCCCGGTGGCCAGTCAGAATCCCAACAAGAAGAAAGTGTTGTTCGTCACCTCCGAGATCGCCGACCTGGTGAAAACCGGTGGCCTGGGCGACGTTTCCGCCGCACTGCCACGGGCGATGGCGCATCTGCACGATGTACGGGTACTGATTCCCGGTTATCCGCAGGTGATGCACAGTGAAAACCCGATACACATCATTGGTGAACTCGGTGGTCACGCGGCGCTCCCGCCGTGCAAGATCGGGCGCATGGACATGCCTGATGGCCTGGTCATCTATGTATTGATCTGCCCTGAGCTCTACGAGCGCGAAGGCTCGCCCTATGGCGCCAACAATGGCCGCGACTGGCCGGACAACCATATTCGTTTCGCCCGCCTGGGGCTGGCGGCCGCCGATATCGCCGCCAATCTCGCACAGATCCACTGGTGCCCGGACCTGGTGCATGCCCATGACTGGCCGGCTGGCCTGGCCCCTGCCTATATGCACTGGCGTGGGCAGCGCACGCCCACCCTGTTCACCATCCATAACCTGGCGTACCAGGGCGTGACGAGTCTGGGGTCCTGCCCCGAGCTGGGCATTCCGAGCCACGCCTTGCAACAGGAAGGCATGGAGTTCTACGGCAAGATGTCGTTCCTCAAGGCCGGCATGGCCTATTCGAGCCACATCACCACGGTCAGCGCGACCTATGCCCAGGAAATCACCACGCCGGACTTCGGCTGCGGTCTCGATGGCTTCCTGGCCGCCAAGACCCAGCAAGGCCTGCTCAGCGGCATCCCCAACGGCATCGACGAAAGCTGGGATGCGGCCACCGATCCGCACCTGTTCTGCCCTTTCGACATCGGCGACTGGGAGGGCAAGGCGGTCAACGCGGCCCATGTCCGCCAGCTGTTCGGCCTGCAGGACAGTGAAGGGCCGCTGTTTGCCGTGGTCTCGCGCCTGGTCTATCAGAAGGGCCTGGACCTGACTGAAGCGGTCTCCGAGTACATCGTCAACTCCGGTGGCCAGATTGCAATCATCGGTCGTGGCGAGCCGGAAGAAGAGCAGTCCATGCGCGAACTGGCCCTGCGCTTCCCCGGGCAGATCGGCGTGCGCATCGGCTTCAACGAAACCGATGCGCGGCGGATGTTTGCCGGCAGCGATTTCCTGTTGATGCCGTCGCGCTATGAACCTTGCGGCCTGAGCCAGATGTACGCCCAGCGCTTTGGCTCGTTGCCGGTGGCGCGCAATACCGGTGGCCTGGCGGACACTATTGAAGACGGCGTGACCGGCTTCCTGTTCGATGAATCCACCGTGGAAAGTTATCAGCAAGCCCTGAGCCGAGCGTTCAAGGTCTTCGCCTTCCCCGACCTGCTGCACGCCATGCGCTGCCGCGCCATGGCCGCACCGTTCAACTGGTGCAAGGCGGTCGAACCCTACGCCGAACTCTACGAGCAGCTCGTGGCCAAAGCCCTGGGGAAATCGCACAAACAGTAAGAGGCTTTAGAAATGCCGTTACGGACCCTTGAGACCTGGCCCCACGGCGCTATCAAACTGGACTCGCAAAACACGCGATTCGCTTTGTGGGCTCCAGATGCGTTCTACGTCAGTGTCGAACTGGAAAATGGACAGTCCTTGCCGTTGCTGCCTCAGGCCGACGGCTGGTTCGTGATCAACACCCACTGTCCGGCAGGTACGCGATACCGTTACAATATCGATGGCGAACTGGAGGTGCCCGACCCGGCCTCCCGCGCCCAGGCCGGAGACATTGACCAGTACAGCGTGGTGGTCGACCCGCTGGCCTACCCATGGCGGCACAGCACCTGGCTGGGGCGCCCATGGAACGAAGCGGTGATCTACGAGCTGCACGTCGGCGCCCTTGGCGGCTTTGCTGGCGTCGAGCAACACCTGGCCCACCTGGTGGAGCTGGGCGTCACGGCGATCGAGCTGATGCCGATCGCGCAGTTTCCCGGCGAGCGCAATTGGGGCTACGACGGGGTGCTGCTCTATGCACCCCAGGCCTCCTATGGTTCTCCCGAACAACTCAAGCACTTGATCGACACCGCCCATGGCCTTGGCCTGGCGGTGATCCTCGACGTGGTCTACAACCACTTCGGCCCGGATGGCAATTACCTGCATCGCTATGCCAAGGGTTTTTTCCGCGAGGACCTGCATACGCCTTGGGGCGCGGCCATCGATTTCCGCCGGCGCGAGGTGCGCGACTTCTTCATCGACAACGCCTTGATGTGGTTGCTGGAGTACCGTTTCGATGGCTTGCGCCTGGACGCGGTGCATGCCATCGAAGACCCGGATTTCCTACAGGAACTGGCCCGCAGGGTGCGCGAGCAGATCGAGCCGCCGCGGCATGTCTGGCTGATGGTGGAGAATGAAAAAAACCAGGCCAGCTTGCTCGAGCAAGGTTATGACGCGCAGTGGAACGACGATGGCCATAACGCCCTGCACGTGCTGTTGACCGCTGAGACCGACGCCTATTATGCCGACTACGCGCAAAATCCCACCGAGCAACTGGCGCGCTGCCTGAGCCAGGGCTTCGTGTTCCAGGGCCACATCAATCGTCATGGGCAATCGCGCGGCGAGCCCAGCGGGCACTTGCCACCCAGCGCCTTCGTGTTGTTCCTGCAGAACCACGACCAGATCGGCAATCGCGCCTTCGGCGAACGTCTGCATCAATTGGCCCATCCGGATGCATTGACAGCCGCCACCGCACTGTTGCTGTTGTCGCCGATGATTCCATTGATGTTCATGGGTGACGAATTTGCTGCCGAACAACCCTTCCTGTTTTTCACCAGCCACCACGGTGAACTGGCGGAACTGGTGCGGGAAGGACGGCGCAACGAGTTTGCGGCGTTCAGCGCGTTTACCGACCCGCACAAGCGCGAACAGATCCCTGACCCCAACGCGCAACAGACGTTCGAAACCTCCAGGCCGCAGCTGAAGGCCACCGGCCCATCGACCCCGTATGAGCTCTATCGGCGTTTGTTGCAGATCCGCCGTGAGCGGATTGTTGCGCATCTGCCGGGGGCTTGTGCGTTGGGGGCTGAGGTGTTGGGCAAAGGCGCGGTAAGCGCACGCTGGCGACTGGGCAATGGTAGCCAGCTACGTATTGACCTGAACCTCAGCGACACGCCTGTGGTCCACACCCCACAGGCCGATGCTGCACTGTTGTTCGAGCATCCCCCGCAGTCAGCCAGCCTGTTGGAACAGGGCACCCTTGCCCCGTATTGCGCGCTAGTCAGCCTAACCGCCGCAGCCCCTTTGCTACCCCCGGATGGAGAGCGCCCATGAGTGATGCGCAACTGGAAATACTGGCCAGCCGAGCCGGTTTGGCCGTCGACTGGATCGACGCCAACGGCCGGCCGCAGAAAGTCGCTCCATCAGTGTTACGCAACGTCCTCACCGGGCTTGGCCACCCGGCCGGCACCGCCCAGGAAATCGACGCCAGCCTGCTGCAGTTGCAAGAGGTCCAACACACCCGACACCTGCCGCCGCTGATCACCGCCGATGTTGGCGTGGGTCTCAACCTGGCGCACTTTTTCGAGCCTTTGACACCGTGCGAGATCCACCTCGAAGACGGCTCGCGACTCAATCTGAAACTGGATGCCGAGGCCGTTCTGCCGGGATTGATTCCGGTCGGCTACCAGCACGTCGATATCGATGGACAGAGCTTTACCCTGGCCGTAGCCCCCGCCCGCTGCTACAGCGTGGGCGATGCGGTGGACAGTCCGATCCCGCGCGCGTGGGGCCTGAGCGTGCAACTGTACGCCCTGCGCCGAGCTGGCGACGGCGGTTTTGGCGACACCCAGGCCCTGGAGGACCTGGCCAGGGTGGCGGGCGAACGCGGTGCCGAAGCACTGGCGATCAGTCCGCTGCATGCCATGTTTGCCAATGACACCAACCGCTACAGCCCGTATTCGCCTTCCAGCCGTCTGTTTCTCAATAGCCTGTATTGCGCGCCCGGCGCGATTCTCGGTGAGCGCGCGATGCGAACCGCCATCGATGCCACTGGCCTGGCCGCCGAACTCAAGCATCTGGAAGAACTGCCATTGATCGACTGGCCGGCTGCCGCCGAAGCCAAGCATCGGTTGTTACAGGCACTGTACGAAGGTTTCGCGCAGGGCGAACATCCGCTGCACGCCGACTTCAGCAGCTTTCGCCATGCCGGCGGTGAAGCGCTGGAAAATCATTGCCGTTTCGAAGCCATTCAAGAGGTCCGCGCCGCCCGAGGCGAAAGCCTCGATTGGCGCGAATGGCCACAGCAGTGGCGCAACCCGCGCAGCACCGCCCTGGCCGAGTTCGCCGAAGAGAACGCCACGCGCATCGGCTTCTTCGCCTTCTGCCAGTGGCTGATCACCCGCTGCCTGGAGCGCGCGCAAGCTGCCGCCCGCAGCAGCGGCATGGGCATTGGCCTGATTGCCGACCTGGCCGTTGGTGCCGATGGCGGCGGCAGCCAGGCCTGGAGTCGCCAGGATGAATTGCTCGCCTCCCTCACCGTTGGCGCGCCCCCGGACATTCTCAACCGTAGCGGTCAGGGTTGGGGGATCTCCGCGTTTTCTCCCGAAGGCCTGGTGCGCAACGGCTTCCGTGCCTTCATCGAAATGCTGCGCGCCAACTTCGCCCACGCCGGTGGCCTGCGGATCGACCATGTCATGGGCCTGCAACGGTTGTGGGTGATCCCCAATGGCGCACCGCCCGCCGATGGCGCTTACCTGTATTACCCGCTTGACGACTTGCTGCGACTGCTGGCCCTTGAGTCCCATCGCCACCAGGCGATCGTCCTCGGCGAAGACCTGGGCACAGTGCCCGAAGGTCTGCGGGAGAAACTCAGCGCCCGCTCGATCCTCGGTATGCGAGTATTGCTGTTCGAACAGGACAACACTCACTTCAAACCGATCCTCGACTGGCCGGACAACGCCCTGGCCACCACCAGTACCCACGACCTGCCTACCCTCAATGGCTGGTGGCACGGCCGCGATATCGATTGGAATGCCCGCCTGGGCCTGGTCGATGCCAATACTGAAATCGAGTGGCGTCATCATCGCGAGCGCGAGCGCGAAGGCCTGCGTCGGACCCTGAGCCAGGATCCGCAGAACTTCCGTGAAGAGTCCCACGAAACCGACCAGGTGCTCGACGCCAGCGTGCGGTTCCTCGGCCACACCCGCGCACCGCTGGTGCTGTTGCCGCTGGAAGATGCGCTGGGCGTCGAACAGCAGGCCAATCTGCCCGGCACCATCGATGCCCACCCCAACTGGTCCCGTCGCTTGCCCGGTAACAGTGAAGCCTTGCTCGATGACCCGGACGCCGCCCGGCGTCTGGAACTGCTCGCCTGCGCGCGACTTCAGGCGGCCGAGCGTGACCAATGAATCAAATGACTATCCAGCCACTGCGGGCCACGGTGCGCCTGCAATTTCATAAAGACTTCACCCTTGACGATGCCGTGCCGCTGGTGCCCTACTTCGCCCGCCTGGGCATCAGTCACCTCTACGCTTCACCACTGCTGAGCGCCCGTGCCGGATCCATGCACGGCTATGACGTGGTGGACCCGACCACCGTCAATCCGGAACTGGGTGGCGAGCCGGCGTTGCGCCGTCTGGTCAGCGCACTGCGCGATCAGAGCATGGGGTTGATCCTTGATATCGTCTCCAACCACATGGCGGTCGGCGGCAACGACAATCCCTGGTGGCTGGACTTGCTGGAGTGGGGACGCCTGAGCCCGTATGGCGAATTCTTCGATATCCAGTGGCACTCGCCCGACCCCTTGATGGAAGGCCAGTTGCTGTTGCCGTTCCTGGGCAGCGACTACGGCGTCGCCTTGCAGGACGGCACCCTGGCGCTGCGTTTCAATGCCCGTCGCGGCGCGTTTCATGTCGAACATTACGACCATCACTTTCCGATATGCCCCAGTCATTACGGTGAACTGCTCAAGGCCGATGCCGAACCGCTCAAGGCTCTGGCGGACCGCTTCAGTGCCTTGAATTATCAGACACACGCCTACAGCCAGGCCATGGCGTTAAAGGACGAGTTGCGCGAACTGGCCAGCGACCCCGCGATGCTGCAAGCCATCGAGCACAATCTGCAAGCCTACGACTCGCTGACCGGCGACGGCTTCCAGCGCTTGCACAATTTGCTGGAACGCCAGAGCTACCGCCTCGCCAGTTGGCGCACTGCCGCGGATGACATCAACTGGCGACGTTTTTTCGATGTCAACGAGTTGGGTGGTTTACGCGTGGAGCGTCCAGCCGTGTTCGAGGCGACCCACGCGAAGATCTTCCAGTTGGTTGAGCAAGGGCTGGTTGACGGCTTGCGCATCGACCACATCGATGGCCTCGCCGATCCACGGGGTTACTGCCGCAAACTGCGGCGGCGCGTCGACAGCCTGGCACCGGGCCGGCACCTGCCGATCTATGTGGAAAAAATCCTCGGTGAAGGCGAACCCCTGCACCGCGACTGGTCAGTGGACGGCACCACCGGCTACGAATTCATGAACCAGCTGTCACTGCTGCAACACGATCCCGACGGTCAACAAACCCTGGGAGATCTCTGGCACCGGCACAGCGAGCGCCCGGCCGACTTCCGTCAGGAAGCACAACTGGCGCGCCAGCAGATCCTCAATGGTTCGCTCGCCGGAGATTTCGAAAGCGTAGCCCAGGCATTGTTGCAAGTGGCCCGGGATGACCTGATGACCCGCGACCTGACGCTCGGTGCGATCCGCAGAGCGTTGCAGGAGCTGATCGTACATTTCTCGGTGTACCGCACCTACATCAGCGCCCTCGGGCGTTCCCCCCAGGACGAGGCGTTTTTCCAGCAAGCCATGGAGGGCGCCCGTCAGACCCTTGGCGAAGCCGACTGGCCGGTGCTCGATTGCCTGGCGGGCTGGCTGGGTGGCCAGGCCTGGCGCCAACGCCCGCCCGGACGCCTGCGCAAACGCCTCAAGCATGCTTGCGTGCGCTTTCAACAGCTGACTTCACCTGCCGCGGCAAAGGCTGTGGAAGACACCGCGTTCTATCGCTCGGCGGTGTTGTTGTCGCGCAATGACGTCGGTTTCAGCACCGAACAGTTCAGTGCCCCGGTGGCTGATTTTCATATAGCCGGTGCCCAGCGCCTGGCCGAGTTTCCAGACAATCTGCTCGCCACCGCGACCCACGATCACAAACGCGGCGAAGATACACGGGCACGCCTGGCGATCTTGAGTGAACGCAGTAAATGGTACGCCGAGCAGGTTGGCCTGTGGCGCGCCCTCGCCCGTCCACTGCGCGAAGACGATCAGATGCCGTCCGCCGGCGATGAGTTGATTCTCTATCAGGCACTGCTCGGCAGTTGGCCGCTGGACCTGCGCCTGGACGACCAACCGGCCCTGGAGCAATACGCCCAACGCATCAGCCAATGGCAACGCAAAGCCCTGCGCGAGGCCAAGCTGCAGAGCAGCTGGAGCGCGCCAAACGAAGCGTACGAACATGCCACTGAAAGTTTTACCAGGCGCCTGCTGCTGAGTCCGGAAGGTGATCTGTTGCGCACTGCCCTGGGCAAGGCAGCCCGGACGATTGCCTTGCCGGGCGCCCTCAACGGGTTGGCGCAAACCTTGCTGCGCATGACCGTGCCGGGAGTGCCGGACCTCTATCAGGGTAATGAGTTCTGGGACTTCACCCTGGTCGATCCGGACAACCGCCGACCAGTGGACTACGCCAGTCGCCAACAGGCCTTGCAGCAACCGCAGGCTTTGCCGGACCTGTTGGAGCATTGGCGCGACGGGCGCATCAAGCAAGCCTTGATTGCGCAAACTTTGAACTTGCGTGCCCAGCACACCGACCTGTTTCGACGGGGGACTTACCAGGCCCTCGACGTCATCGGCAGTCAGGCCGATCGGGTACTGGGCTTCGTTCGCGAATGGGAGGGGCATCGCGCCATCGTCATTGTGCCGATCCGTTGTACGTCACTGCTGGAAAACAGTGCCGTGCCGCACGTAGGCGCGCCGCAGTGGGGCGACACCCGGATCAGTCTGCCGTTCATTGGCGCCGACGAAAATCTGAAGGGACTTTTTTCCAGCGTTGCAGTCACAAAAAACAGGGAGCTGATGATCAGCACCGCGCTGGGGGACTTCCCGGTCAATCTCTTTATCCAGACTACCCACACTTGATTTCAGTTCAGGAGCAATGCGATGAGTACCAACGAAAAACGCATCCGCGAGTTTGCCTATCAGATCTGGGAATCCGAAGGCAAGCCCGAGGGCCAGGAAGCACGGCATTGGGAGATGGCGTGCAAACTGGCTGAAGCCGAAGCCCTGGCGCCGAAAAAGCCGGCAAAGGCCACGGCAGGCAAGTCCGCCGTGAGCAAGGGTGGCGACAGCAAGCTCAATGGCAAGGCCGGGGCGCCAAAAGCCGCAGCCAAAGCCAAGCCCGCTGCTGCCTCGACTGTTATTCCACCCGGGGAAAAGGCCGCCGAGAAAAAACCTCGTGCGGCGCGAAAACCGCCAGCGGTCTAAGCTTTTCTACCGTTATCCTGAAATATTACGTGGCGAGTCCGCTCGCCACCGAGGGGTGTGCTCGCCCGCGAAATAAATACTGAAACCTGTCACTGTCTGTCGTTGCTGGAGCACCTATGACCCGTCCAAAGAAAGACACGCTGCCTCCCCGTGCCGAACCCTCGCGCATCCGTGAAGGCCTGCCCTTTCCGCTGGGTGCGACCTGGGATGGTCTGGGGGTCAATTTCGCCTTGTTCTCGGCCAACGCTACCCGGGTCGAACTGTGCATTTTCGATGATGCCGGCGAAGTGGAGCTTGAACGCATTGAACTGCCTGAATACACCGACGAGATTTACCACGGCTACCTGCCAGACGCCCACCCGGGGCTGATCTATGGCTACCGCGTGTACGGCCCGTACGATCCGGCCAACGGTCACCGCTTCAACCCCAACAAGCTGTTGATCGACCCCTACGCCAAACAACTGGTCGGGCGCCTGAAATGGTCCGAGGCCTTGTTCGGCTACACCATCGGCCATCCCGACGCCGACCTCAGTTTCGATGAGCGTGACAGCGCGCCTTTCGTGCCCAAATGCAAGGTGATCGACCCGGCGCACACCTGGGGTCACGATCATCGGGTCAGCGTGCCCTGGGACAAGACCATCATCTATGAAACCCACGTGCGCGGCTTCAGCATGCTCCACCCCGCCGTTCCCGAAAACCTGCGGGGAACCTTTGCCGGGCTGATGGTCGATGAAGTGCTGGAGCACATCCGCAAGCTGGGGGTGTCGAGCGTCGAGCTGCTGCCGATCCACGCCTTCGTCAACGACCAGCATCTGCTGCACAAAGGCATGACCAATTATTGGGGCTACAACAGCATCGCGTTCTTCGCTCCCGACCCGCGTTACCTGGCCAGCGGCAAGATCGCCGAGTTCAAGGAAATGGTCGCGCACCTGCACGAAGCCAACCTGGAAGTGATCCTCGACGTGGTCTACAACCACACCGCCGAGGGCAACGAACAGGGCCCGACCCTGTCCATGCGCGGCATCGACAACGCGTCTTACTATCGCTTGATGCCCGAAGACAAACGCTTCTACATCAACGATTCGGGCACCGGCAACACCCTGGACCTGAGCCATCCGTGCGTATTGCAAATGGTTACCGACTCCCTGCGCTACTGGGCTTCGGAAATGCACGTGGACGGCTTCCGCTTCGACCTGGCAACGATTCTGGGGCGTTATCACGATGGTTTCGACGAGCGCCACAGCTTCCTCGTGGCCTGCCGCCAGGACCCGGTGCTGCGTCAGGTCAAGCTGATTTCCGAACCTTGGGATTGCGGCCCCGGCGGTTATCAGGTGGGGCGCTTTCCCCCGGGCTGGGTGGAATGGAACGACAAGTTTCGCGACACCGTGCGCGCGTTCTGGAAAGGCGACGACGGCCAACTGGCGGACTTCGCCAGTCGCATGACCGCTTCTGGCGAGATGTTCAACCAACGTGGTCGGCGACCCTATTCATCGCTGAACTTCATTACCGCCCATGACGGCTTCACCCTCAATGACCTGGTGTCGTACAACGACAAGCACAACGAAGCCAACGACGAGAACAACCAGGACGGCAGCAACAACAACCTGTCCTGGAACCATGGCGTCGAAGGCCCCACCGACGACCCGCAGATCAATGAGCTGCGCAACCGACAGATGCGTAATTTCTTTGCAACCTTGCTGCTGGCCCAAGGCACGCCGATGCTGGTGGCCGGCGACGAGTTCGCCCGCACGCAAGAAGGCAACAACAATGCCTATTGCCAGGACAGCGAAATCGGTTGGGTCAACTGGGACCTGAGCGAAGATGGCAAGGCCCTGCTCAAGTTCGTCAAACGCCTGATCAAGTTGCGCCTGACGTATCCGATTTTGCGCCGTGGGCGCTTCCTGGTGGGCAACTATAACGAGGACATCGGCGTCAAGGATGTCACCTGGCTGGCGCCCGATGGCAGCGAGATGACCACCGAGCACTGGCACGATGCGAACAATCGCTGCCTGGGCATGCTGCTCGACGGACGCGCGCAGGAGACCGGGATCCGCCGCAAAGGGGCGGACGCCACGTTGTTGCTGGTGGTCAACGCCCATCACGACATCGTCAACTTCCACTTGCCGGAGGTACCCGACGGCGCCTTCTGGACGTGCCTGCTGGACACCAATCAGCCCGCCATACGCGGCCAGGAACGTTTCGATTTCGGGCGCGAGTACTCGGTCACCGGGCGTTCGTTGCTGTTGTTCGAACTGCAGCGTGAGGAAGAGGAGTAAAGACCGCCTGGCCGCCGTGGCGGAAATTTTGTGCCCGGTGTGCACATCCGGCGCGACGAATACCGATACATGAGCAATACTCGATGCGCGGCTGTCCAGGGTCCGGAGCGCCGCGCTTCGCTATCAACCCGCCCTCAGGGCTGCTGCCGCGCTTGCGTGGCGCCCTGCCGAAGGCGAACGGAACAAGGACGTAACGCCATGAAATCTGTGTCCATCAGTGACAGCAGCTGTGCAGAACAAATCTGGAACAGCGCCCCGCAATTGGCCAATATTCCTGTCATCAGTACCCAATCCCTTCTTCCCCCCGGTGCCCGCGCCGTGGTGATCGCCCCCCATCCCGGTGACGAAGTGGTGACCTGTGGCGGCCTGCTGCAGTTGCTCAGCGCCACGGGACACCCCTTGCAACTGATCTCGGTGACGGACGGCAGCGCCAGCCATGCGGGCTCCCAACAATGGTCGGAGAAACGCCTGAGCGTGTTTCGCTCACAGGAAAGTGTCGAAGCCTTGCGCCGGCTCGGGTTGCCGATGCACAGCCTGAAATGGATACGCGGCGGCTTCACCGACAAGAGCCTGGCAGAGCATGAACAGGCGCTTACGCAATTCATCGCTCGTTATCTGAGGCCGGGCGACGTGGTGTTCAGCACCTGGTGCGAGGACGGCAACAGCGACCATGACGCCGTCGGCCGCGCCAGTGCCAACGCCGCGACCATCGCCGGTGCCGTCTTCACCGAAATACCGGTCTGGGCCTGGCACTGGCCAACGCGCGACAGCATCCTGATCCCCTGGCATCGGGCGCGCAAAGTGCGCCTGGACACCTGGACGGTGGCGCGCAAGAGCCACGCCACCCATGCCTACGCCAGCCAACTCGACGGTGAACCGGCCATCGGCATCGCGCCCCGGTTGCCACGGGTGTTGCTGGAGCGGATGCGCTTGCCCTATGAAATTGTGTTTGTCTGAACAGACCAAGGCGGCCTGTCAGTCGACCTGATTGCCGTCTTGTCCGTGCCCTGCCCAAAGAGCTGAACTGCGCGCCCCCCCATCTGTCGCATACATAAGCAACCCGCATTCAGAGGAGTGAACGTGAGCAGTGACTTCAATCAGCAGGCAGCAGGATCAGTGCCATTGGACAACCCTGCGGTCATCCATCGATTGCGCGTGCTGACGGTCAACACCCACAAAGGTTTTACCGCCCTGAACCGACGCTTCATCCTTCCGGAATTGCGCGATGCGGTACGCAGTACCTCGGCGGACCTGGTGTTCCTGCAGGAAGTCGTCGGCGAGCATGAGCGCCATTCTTCGCGCTACAACAACTGGCCGCAGATGTCGCAGTACGAGTTCCTCGCCGACAGCATGTGGAGCGACTTCGCCTATGGGCGCAATGCGGTCTATCCCGACGGTCACCACGGCAATGCATTGCTGTCCAAATACCCGATCCGCGAATACCGCAACCTCGATGTCTCCATTACCGGCCCCGAGCGTCGAGGGCTGTTGCATTGCGTGTTGGAGGTACCCGGCCACGCCGAGGTCCACGCGATTTGCGTCCACCTGAGCCTGCTGGAGAGCCATCGCCAACTGCAACTGCAGTTGCTTTGCCAATTGCTCGAATCCCTGCCTGATGACGCACCCGTCATCATCGCCGGCGACTTCAACGACTGGCAATTGCAGGGCAACGCCGCCCTCGCCCGCCGCGACTATCTGCACGAAGCCTTCGAGCGCCACCATGGCCGTCCGGCCAAAACCTACCCGGCGCGTTTCCCGCTGCTGCGCCTGGACCGCATCTACCTGCGCAATGCCACCAGCCACGACCCGAAAATCCTCGGCCACAAGCCCTGGACGCACTTGTCGGACCATCTGCCGTTGGCGGTTGAAGTACGCCTGTAACAACAAAAAAATTCGCTCAACCTGTCATTTATGACAGTAGATACACGCAAAAACACCTGCTACGGTGCTCCCGTCCGATCGAGTGAATCGTACGGACAAGCCCCGTAGCCGTCGTTGCCCGAAGGGTTGTGCCCTCCCGATGATGTCTCGCGACTCGCGCTGCCGATGCACTCGATGCCTTGCCCTGCAGGACATCGGGTGTCGATTCCACCGCGGAGACGAGCATGAATCCTTGCCAGCAACTGCCCAACTACCGTTACAGCGCCTGTGCCATTTCCATCTGGCTGTGCATGGGCTGGTTCCAGCCCGCCCAGGCGGCTTGTACCCTGACTCCCACCGCAGGCAACGACGACTTCGTGTGCGACAGCGGTAACAGCGGGTCGCTGACTGATCTGGGGGGAAACAACCGGCTGACCTTTACCGCCAATGGCACCGGCACAGTCGCAGGCAATGTGTCCTTCGGCGCCGGCAACGACACCCTGGTCATGCATTCCGGCGTCATTACCGGGATCGTCGACCAGGGGGACGGCACCGACACGTTCAGCATCAGCGCCGGTCAGGTCACCGGCACGGTGAACCAGGGCAATGGCGTCGACAGCTTTTTCATGAGCGGCGGCACGGTCCAGTCGCTTGCCCAGGGCGATGGTCGCGACTTTTTCGAGATGAGCGCAGGCACGATCATTGGCGCCTTCGAGGACGGTGACACCGCCAGGATGACCGGCGGCAGCATCGGCCGGGTCGACATGAAGCTCGACAACAACCTGTTCGAACTCTCTGGCGGGCAGATTCTCGGCAATCTGGTCACCGGGTTCGGTACCGACACCATCATCGTTTCCGGCGGCAAGGTGGGCGGCAACATCAGTGTCAGCGGTGGCAACGACAGCATCACCGTGACCGGAGGCGAAATCGTCGGCGAGATCCGCGCCAGCGCAGGCAACGATACCTTCACCTGGGATGGCGGCGGGATCATCCGCTCGGCGATCCTCATGGACGATGGCGATGATCGGGCAACCCTGCGCAATCTCGACGACGGCCACCTGGCCCAGACCCCGCTCCTCAACGGCGGCACCGGCAACGACCTGCTGACTTTTGACAAAACCACCTCAGCCGGAACCGCACGTTACGCCAACTGGGAAACCGTCAACCTGAACAACGCCTCGCGATTCGACTTCGACGGCAATTTTGTCCTGGGTGACAGCACCACCGGCAGCGGCGTGTTCAACATCGACGGCAGCAGTGTCGTGACCTCGACCCAGGGCCGCCTCACCCCGTTCATCCCAGGTCAACGGGCAACGCTGAACAACGCCGGGATCATCGACCTGAGCAGCGGCAATACCCGCACCAGCGACACGCTCAGCCTACAGGGCAACTATGCGGGTAACGGCGGCCAGCTAAGGTTGCAAAGCTTGCTGGGCGATGACGGCGCCCCCAGTGACAAACTGGTGGTCAATGACGGCACCTTGACCGGCACCACGTCGATCAGCGTCAGCAACCTCGGCGGCACGGGCGCCGCCACCTTGCAGAACGGCATCCAGGTAGTCCAGGCCCAAGGCACGGCCATCAGCGACAATGGCGCCTTTACGCTCAAGTCCCCGTTATCGGCCGGCGCGTTCGATTACTACCTGTTCAAGGGTGGCGTCACCGCCGGGAGCGAAAACAGCTGGTACCTGCGTTCCGCCGTGGTCGCGCCGCCATTGGTGGCGGCAGCGGTGCCACAGGTGCCCGATCCGGATTCCGCGCCAACACCCGATCCGGCGGCGCCGCCCATTCTGGTGCCGTTGGTAACGGCACCGGTGGCGGCTGTCGGCACCCCGCCCTTGCCGGCGGCCGTTGCCGGTGCAGCACCCATTCCCCTGTACCGTCAGGAGGTCCCGGTCTGGTCGGTGTTGCCACCGGCGGCCGCGCAGTTGGCCCTGACGGCGCTCGGCACCTTCCATGATCGCCAGGGTGATCAACG
>Ga0068826_107729_pt1 | contig 14388 bp, 17 predicted proteins | sample Hof3ISUMetaT_24_FD_74460 | JGI IMG/M metagenome (GOLD analysis project Ga0068826, IMG submission 74460) | Enriched soil aggregate microbial communities from Iowa State university to study microbial drivers of carbon cycling -... | ecosystem: Environmental > Terrestrial > Soil > Agricultural land...
GCGGTGGGCAGTGGGCCCGCGGTAAAGTGTGCCGGGAAATGACGCGAATGTCCTCCGTTGCAGTACGGCTTTTGCGTAGCTGCAACTTGAGCATCAGGATGCGGTCGTAATCGGGCGCAACACCGGTGCGAGCAAGCTTGCCGACGTCAATGTGTGGCGTTCATGGCAGATGAGGCGCGAATGCTTCGCTACGTTCATCAAATACACCTCATAAGCCTTTGTCACAAAAGACAATGCATGCTCAAATTGAACGCCGGGTGTTGTGCGTTTGGCTATGCTTGAACCAGAGACCTGGAAGCATGGCATCGAACGCGCAAACCCGTACAATGCCGGGCTGTTACAGAATATTCGCCGCGTGCCGTGTTTATAAAAGGCGGGGCGCAGTGTTAAAAGTAGTCTCCGTTGCGCCCGTCAATTTTTTTACCTGCCTGGATTGGGCAGTTTTTTTCGTCATTCAATAGATGGACGCGCCTCTGGCGCAGGAAAAGAAGCGTTTTGAAGAAATCCACGGAAGCACCAAAAACAGTCGTTCCGCTTTGGCGCCAGCAATTGCACTACCGGCTCAAGGAAGGTGCATTGATCGCCATCGGCGCCTTGTGCCTGTTCCTGATGATGGCTTTGCTGACCTACGGCAAGGACGATCCGGGCTGGAGCCACAACAGCAAGATCGATGACGTGCAGAATTTCGGTGGCCCGGCGGGCTCCTACAGCGCCGACATCCTGTTCATGGTGTTGGGTTACTTCGCGTACATCTTTCCGTTGCTGCTGGCGATCAAGGCGTATCAGATCTTCCGTCAGCGTCACGAGCCGTGGCAGTGGAGCGGCTGGCTGTTTTCCTGGCGCCTGATCGGTCTGGTGTTTCTGGTGTTGTCCGGCGCTGCACTGGCGCACATTCATTTCCATGCAGCCACCGGATTGCCGGCCGGCGCGGGTGGTGCGCTGGGTGAAAGCCTCGGTGACCTGGCCCGCAACGCCCTGAACATTCAGGGCAGCACGTTGCTGTTTATCGCACTGTTCCTGTTCGGCCTGACGGTGTTCACCGACCTGTCGTGGTTCAAGGTGATGGACATCACCGGCAAGATCACGCTTGACCTGTTCGAACTGTTCCAGGGCGCGCTAAACCGCTGGTGGTCGGCGCGTACCGAGCGCAAGCAACTGGTCGCGCAGCTGCGTGAAGTCGACGATCGCGTGCATGACGTGGTTGCACCGACGGTCACCGACAAACGCGAGCAGGCCAAGGTCAAGGAGCGTCTGATCGAGCGCGAACAGGCCCTCAGCAAACACATGTCCGAGCGCGAGAAACAGGTGCCGCCGGTCATCGCCCCGGCCCCGGTCAAGGCGCCGGAGCCAAGCAAGCGCGTGCAGAAAGAGAAGCAGGTGCCGTTGTTCGTCGACAGCGCCGTGGAAGGCACCTTGCCGCCGATCTCGATTCTCGATCCTGCGGAAAAGAAACAACTCAATTATTCGCCTGAATCCCTGGCGGCGGTCGGCCACTTGCTGGAGATCAAGCTTAAGGAATTCGGCGTCGAAGTCACCGTGGATTCGATCCATCCCGGCCCGGTTATTACCCGTTACGAAATCCAGCCTGCTGCGGGCGTGAAGGTCAGCCGTATCGCCAACCTGGCGAAAGACCTTGCACGTTCGCTGGCCGTGACCAGTGTGCGGGTGGTGGAAGTGATTCCGGGCAAGACCACGGTCGGTATCGAAATTCCCAACGAAGACCGGCAGATCGTGCGCTTCTCCGAGGTGCTGTCGACGCCTGAGTATGACAACTTCAAATCGCCGGTCACCCTGGCCCTGGGCCACGACATCGGCGGCAAGCCGGTCATCACCGACCTGGCGAAAATGCCGCACCTGCTGGTGGCCGGTACGACCGGTTCGGGTAAGTCGGTGGGCGTGAACGCGATGATCCTGTCGATTCTGTTCAAGTCCGGCCCGGATGACGCCAAGCTGATCATGATCGACCCGAAAATGCTCGAGCTGTCGATCTACGAAGGCATTCCACACCTGCTGTGCCCGGTCGTGACCGACATGAAGGACGCCGCCAACGCCCTGCGCTGGAGCGTGGCCGAGATGGAGCGTCGCTACAAGCTGATGGCGAAGATGGGCGTGCGAAACCTGTCCGGCTTCAACGCCAAGGTCAAGGAAGCCCAGGACGCCGGCGAGCCGCTGAGCGATCCGCTGTACAAGCGCGAAAGCATCCACGACGAAGCGCCGCTGCTGCAGAAGCTGCCGACCATCGTCGTGGTCGTGGACGAATTCGCCGACATGATGATGATCGTCGGCAAGAAGGTAGAAGAACTGATCGCCCGTATCGCCCAGAAGGCGCGTGCGGCCGGTATCCACCTGATCCTCGCGACCCAACGGCCGTCGGTGGATGTGATCACCGGTCTGATCAAGGCCAACATCCCGACGCGGATGGCGTTCCAGGTATCCAGCAAGATCGACTCCCGGACCATCATCGACCAGGGCGGCGCCGAACAACTGCTCGGCCACGGTGACATGCTTTACATGCCGCCGGGCACCAGCCTGCCGATCCGGGTTCACGGCGCATTCGTGTCCGACGATGAAGTTCACCGGGTGGTTGAAGCCTGGAAACTGCGCGGCGCGCCGGAATACAACGACGACATCCTCAATGGTGTCGAAGAGGCGGGCAGTGGTTTCGAAGGCAGCAGCGGCGGCGGTGACGGCGACGATCCGGAAGCCGACGCGCTGTACGACGAAGCCGTGCAGTTCGTGCTGGAAAGCCGTCGTGCCTCCATCTCCGCTGTACAGCGCAAGCTGAAGATCGGCTACAACCGTGCCGCACGCATGATCGAAGCCATGGAAATGGCCGGGGTCGTGACGTCGATGAACACCAACGGTTCCCGCGAAGTCCTGGCCCCTGGCCCGGTACGCGACTGATTCGATACCCTGATCCAAATGCAATGGGCGGTGCATGAAGCGCCGTCCACTTTCCCACGAGTATTCAAGAGGACTCCCATGCGTCTTATCCGCATGTTGCTGCCGGTACTGGCTCTGACCACCCTCACGGCTCACGCCGATGACAAGGATGTGGCTCGCCTGACCCAATTGCTCGAAACATCCAAGACCCTGACCGCCAATTTTTCCCAGTTGACCCTCGACGGCAGCGGCACCCAGTTGCAGGAAACCACCGGCGACATGACCCTGCAGCGTCCGGGCCTGTTCTACTGGCACACCAATGCGCCAGCCGAGCAGACCATGGTGTCCGACGGCAAGAAAGTCACCCTGTGGGACCCGGACCTGGAGCAGGCCACCATCAAGAAGCTCGATGAGCGTCTGACCCAGACCCCGGCGCTGTTGCTGTCTGGCGACGTATCGAAGATCAGCCAGAGCTTTGACATCACCGCGAAAGAGGCCGGTGGCGTGATCGACTTCACCCTGAAGCCGAAAACCAAGGACACGCTGTTCGACAGCCTGCGCCTGTCGTTCCGCAACGGTCTGGTCAATGACATGCAACTGATCGACAGCGTCGGCCAGCGCACCAACATCCTGTTTACCGGTGTGAAGGCCAACGAAGCGGTCCCGGCCTCGAAGTTCAAGTTCGACATCCCCAAGGGTGCCGATGTGATCCAGGAATAAACACAGAGGTTTCAACGGTACGTGATGGATCTGTTTCGCAGTGCACCGATTGCCCAGCCACTGGCTGCCCGTTTGCGGGCGACCAATCTGGATGAGTACGTCGGTCAGGAACACGTGCTCGCTCGCGGCAAGCCTCTGCGCGAAGCGCTGGAGCAGGGTGCCCTGCATTCGATGATCTTCTGGGGCCCGCCGGGCGTGGGCAAGACCACGTTGGCGCGGTTGCTGGCAGAAGTCTCGGATGCGCACTTCGAAACGGTTTCGGCGGTGCTGGCCGGGGTCAAGGAGATCCGTCAGGCGGTGGAAATCGCCAAGCAGCAGGCCGGCCAGTACGGCAAGCGCACGATCCTGTTTGTCGATGAAGTGCACCGCTTCAACAAGTCTCAACAGGACGCCTTCCTGCCGTACGTTGAAGACGGCACCCTGATCTTCATTGGCGCCACCACTGAAAACCCTTCGTTCGAACTGAACAACGCATTGCTGTCGCGGGCGCGGGTCTACGTACTCAAAAGCCTCGACGAGGCGGCGTTGCGCAAGTTGGTGCACCGCGCGCTGACTGAAGAGCGTGGCCTGGGCAAACGTCATCTGACCCTCAGCGATGAAGGCTTCCAGATGCTGCTGTCCGCCGCCGATGGCGATGGCCGGCGCTTGCTGAATCTGCTGGAGAACGCCTCGGACCTGGCCGAAGACAACAGTGAGATGGGCACCGAGCTGCTGCAAAGCCTGCTCGGCGACACTCGCCGGCGTTTCGACAAGGGCGGCGAAGCGTTCTACGACCAGATTTCCGCGCTGCACAAATCGGTTCGCGGCTCGAATCCTGACGGCGCGCTGTACTGGTTTGCGCGAATGATCGACGGCGGCTGCGATCCGCTGTACCTCGCCCGGCGGGTGGTGCGGATGGCCAGCGAAGACATCGGCAACGCCGATCCTCGCGCCCTGAGCCTGTGCCTGGCGGCGTGGGAGGTTCAGGAACGTCTCGGCAGCCCGGAAGGTGAGTTGGCAGTGGCCCAGGCCATCACTTATCTGGCCTGTGCGCCGAAAAGCAACGCGGTGTACATGGGTTTCAAGACCGCGCTGCGCGCTGCCGCCGAACACGGTTCGCTGGAAGTGCCGCTACATCTGCGCAATGCGCCGACCAAATTGATGAAGCAATTGGGTTATGGCGACGAATACCGCTATGCCCACGACGAACCGGACGCTTACGCTGCCGGCGAAGACTATTTCCCGGAAGAACTCGACCCGATTCCGTTCTACCAGCCGGTGCCCCGTGGCCTGGAGTTGAAGATCGGCGAGAAGCTCACCCACCTCGCCCAACTTGATCGTTTAAGCCCTCGGCAGCGGAGAAAATAGTGGTTCCATTGATTGTTGCGGTCTCCGTCGGCGGGATTGCCGGCACTTTGTTGCGCTTCGCCACCGGTAATTGGGTCAACGCCAATTGGCCGCGGCACTTCTATACCGCGACGCTGGCCGTTAATATCGTGGGCTGTCTGCTGATTGGCGTGCTGTACGGCCTGTTTTTGATACGCCCGGAAGTACCGATCGAGGTACGTGCCGGGTTGATGGTCGGCTTCCTCGGGGGGCTGACGACTTTTTCATCCTTTTCACTGGATACGGTGCGCCTGCTGGAAAGCGGGCAATTGCCGCTGGCCCTGGGCTATGCGGCCATCAGCGTATTCGGCGGGCTGCTCGCGACCTGGGCTGGCCTGTCCCTGACCAAACTTTGATAACGAGAAACCGACATGCTCGATTCCAAACTGTTACGTAGCAACCTTCAGGACGTAGCGGACCGCCTGGCTTCCCGTGGCTTTGCCCTGGATGTCGCGCGCATCGAAGCGCTGGAAGAACAGCGCAAGACCGTCCAGACCCGCACCGAAGCACTGCAGGCTGAGCGTAACGCGCGTTCCAAATCCATCGGTCAGGCCAAGCAGCGCGGCGAAGACATCGCGCCGCTGATGGCGGACGTCGAGCGCATGGCGGGCGAACTGAGCGCCGGTAAAGTCGAGCTGGATTCGATCCAGACCGAACTGGATTCGATCCTGCTGGGCATCCCGAATTTGCCGCACGAATCGGTACCGGTCGGCGAAGACGAAGACGGCAACGTCGAAGTGCGCCGCTGGGGCACCCCGACCACCTTCGATTTCCCGGTTCAGGACCACGTGGCCCTGGGCGAGAAATTCGGCTGGCTCGACTTCGAAACCGCCGCCAAGCTGTCTGGCGCCCGTTTCGCCCTGCTGCGCGGCCCGATTGCCCGTCTGCACCGCGCACTGGCGCAGTTCATGATCAACCTGCACGTCACCGAGCATGGCTACGAAGAGGCTTACACGCCTTATCTGGTTCAGGCCCCGGCGCTGCAAGGCACCGGTCAACTGCCGAAGTTCGAAGAAGACCTGTTCAAGATCGCTCGCGAAGGCGAAGCCGATCTGTACCTGATCCCGACCGCCGAAGTGTCGCTGACCAACATCGTGGCCGGTGAAATCGTCGATTCGAAACAGCTGCCGATCAAGTTTGTTGCCCACACTCCGTGCTTCCGCAGCGAAGCCGGCGCGTCGGGTCGTGACACTCGCGGCATGATCCGTCAGCACCAGTTCGACAAGGTCGAGATGGTCCAGATCGTCGAGCCGTCGAAATCGATGGAAGCGCTCGAGAGCCTGACCGCCAATGCCGAGAAAGTCCTGCAACTGCTGGAGCTGCCTTACCGCACCCTGGCGCTGTGCACTGGCGACATGGGCTTCAGCGCAGTCAAGACTTACGATCTGGAAGTGTGGATTCCGAGCCAGGACAAATACCGCGAAATCTCGTCGTGCTCCAACTGCGGCGATTTCCAGGCCCGCCGCATGCAGGCGCGTTTCCGCAACCCGGAAACCGGCAAGCCTGAGCTGGTGCACACCCTGAACGGTTCCGGTCTGGCAGTCGGTCGTACCCTGGTGGCCGTGCTGGAAAACTACCAGCAGGCCGACGGTTCGATCCGTGTGCCGGACGTGCTGAAGCCGTACATGGGTGGCCTTGAGGTCATCGGCTAAATGAAATATCTGCCGCTGTTTCACAACCTGCGCGGCAGTCGTGTGTTGGTCGTCGGTGGGGGGGAGATTGCCTTGCGCAAATCCCGCCTGCTGGCCGATGCCGGTGCGCTGCTGCGGGTGGTCGCACCTGAAATCGAAGCGCAACTGCGCGAACTAGTTGCCGCCAGCGGTGGCGAATGCCTGCTGCGTGGCTACGCCGAAACGGATCTGGACGGCTGCGGGCTGATCATTGCCGCCACCGATGACGAAGCGTTGAACGCGCAGGTCTCCGCCGATGCCCATCGGCGCTGCGTGCCGGTCAACGTGGTCGATGCGCCGGCGCTGTGCAGCGTGATCTTCCCGGCAATCGTCGATCGTTCACCGCTGATCATCGCGGTCTCCAGCGGCGGCGATGCGCCGGTGCTGGCCCGGCTGATCCGCGCCAAGATCGAAACCTGGATTCCTTCGACCTACGGCCATCTGGCCGGTCTGGCCGCGCGGTTTCGCGATCAGGTCAAAGGCCTGTTTCCTGATGTGCAGCAGCGTCGCGGTTTTTGGGAAGACGTGTTTCAGGGGCCGATTGCCGACCGGCAGCTGGCAGGACAGGGCGCCGAAGCCGAACGTTTGCTGCAAGCCAAGATTGACGGCGAAGCCATGGTCACGACCGGTGAGGTGTATCTGGTTGGGGCAGGACCTGGTGATCCGGATCTGCTGACCTTCCGCGCCTTGCGTCTGATGCAGCAAGCCGACGTGGTGCTGTACGACCGCTTGGTGGCTCCGGCGATTCTTGAGCTGTGCCGTCGCGATGCCGAGCGGGTCTACGTCGGCAAGCGTCGCGCCGATCACGCCGTGCCGCAGGATCAGATCAACCAGCAACTGGTGGATCTGGCCAAGGCCGGCAAGCGTGTGGTGCGGTTGAAGGGCGGGGATCCGTTCATCTTCGGCCGTGGCGGCGAAGAGATCGAGGAACTGGCGGCCCATGGCATCCCGTTTCAGGTGGTGCCGGGCATCACGGCGGCCAGCGGTTGCGCGGCGTATGCCGGGATTCCGCTGACTCATCGCGACTACGCTCAGTCGGTGCGTTTCGTCACCGGGCACTTGAAGGACGGTTCGACCGATCTGCCGTGGTCGGATCTCGTCGCTCCGGCTCAGACGCTGGTGTTCTACATGGGGTTGGTGGGGTTGCCGATCATCTGCGAGCAGTTGATCAAGCATGGTCGCGCGGCCGATACCCCGGCTGCGCTGATCCAGCAGGGCACCACGGTCAATCAGCGGGTCTTCACCGGCACGCTGGCCGACCTGCCGCGGCTGGTGGCGGAGCATGAAGTGCATGCGCCGACCCTGGTGATCGTCGGCGAAGTGGTGCAATTGCGCGAGAAACTGGCGTGGTTCGAGGGCGCTCAGGGTCAGATCTGACGACTCTGAAGGGATCGTTCCCACGCGGTGGGAACGATCCTGCTCTCAACCTCTGCGCCAAACCCCTTTGCCGCCCAACCGGTCCCGGTCATGGGCAACAGTGAAATCCTGCTCCGGCCCCTTCGGCACCACCCCTGTCGGGTTGATGGTCTTGTGGCTGCCGTAGTAGTGATGCTTGATGTGCTGGAAATCCACGGTTTCGGCAACGCCCGGCCACTGGTACATCTCACGCAGCCAGTTCGACAGATTCGGATAATCGCTGATCCGCCGCAGATTGCATTTGAAGTGCCCGTGATACACCGCATCGAAACGAATCAGGGTGGTGAACAGACGCACATCCGCCTCGGTCAGGTATTCGCCCGTCAGATAACGGTTGGCGTCCAGCACCTGTTCCAGATGATCCAGCTCGGCAAACACGTCATCGAACGCTTCTTCATAGGCCTTCTGCGAGGTCGCGAAACCGGCGCGATACACGCCGTTGTTCACGGCAGGGTAGATCCGCTCGTTCAGCGCATCGATCTCGCCGCGCAATGGCGCCGGATAGAAGTCCAGATCGTTGCCGGTCAAGTCATCGAAGGCGCTGTTGAACATGCGGATGATCTCCGCCGATTCGTTGCTGACGATGCGCTTGAGTTTCTTGTCCCACAGCACCGGTACGGTGACGCGGCCGGTGTAGTCGGCGGTGTCGGCGGTGTAGCGCTGGTGCATGAAATCGAAGTGGTCGAGTTTGTCGCCGGTCGAGCCGAGGTTCTGATCGAAGGTCCAGCCGTTTTCCAGCATCAGCCAGCTGACGACTGAAACGTCGATCAGGCTTTCCAGGCCCTTGAGCTTGCGCAGGATCAGCGTGCGATGCGCCCACGGACAGGCGAGAGAGACATAAAGGTGATAACGCCCGGCTTCGGCGGCAAAACCGCCTTCACCGCTCGGGCCCGGCTCGCCATTGCGAGTGACCCAGTTGCGGCGCTGTGCCTGTTCGCGCTGGAACGCGCCGTCCTTGCTGCTTTCGTACCACTTGTCCTGCCAGCGGCCGTCGACGAGTAAACCCATGATCAAGACTCCAGAAACCAATAATTCGTTGGAGTTGAGTCTATTCCGATGAGTTCGAACAAAAAGCGCAAAGATCGGGCGCTAATGATCGGTTAAATCGATTTGTTCCGCGCGGCCCAGTATTTCTCGGCGGTTGCGAAAGCCTGTTCACGGCTTTGGCCGAGGCCGCGCAGTGCCAACGCCATGGTCGAGATCAACGCCATCTGCGGATAACTGTCGACCACATCACCACTCCAGACGGCTTTCAAATGCTCGATATCCAGCGACGCAGGTTTGACGTGGCGTTGAGCCGACAACTGCGGCCATTCCTCATCCCAGCTTTCGCCACCCATGGTGCCGTACAAATGGCTGTCGGCATCCGGGTTGATCTCGATTTCGCCGCCGTCGCCCTTGATCACGATCGCCGTGTCGCCTAGCAGGCCGCTGGCATCGCGGTGCACCGCCTGATAGCCGGGGTGGAAAATACTTTGCAGGCCGCAACGCGCGCCCAGCGGATTGAGAATCCGCGCCAGTGAGTGAATCGGCGAGCGCAGGCCGAGGGTGTTGCGCAGGTCGATCATCCGTTGCAGCTGCGGCGCCCAGTCCACCAGCGGCATGAACGCCAGGCCACCGTTATCCAGCGCCGCGCCGACTTGTTGCCAGTTGCGGCACAGCGGAATGTTCAGCTCACCGAGCAGTTGTTCGGAATACAAACGCCCGGCTGTGTGTGCGCCGCCGCCGTGCATGAAGATGCGCACGCCGTTCTGCGCCAGGCACTTGGCGGACAGCAGATACCACGGCAGGTGACGCTTCTTGCCAGCGTAGGTCGGCCAGTCCAGATCGACCTTCAGCGCTGGCGCCTGCAAACGTTCGCGCAGTGCCTCGGTGAATCCAGCCATTTCCTCAGCGCTTTCTTCCTTGTGCCGCAGCAACATCAGGAACGCGCCGAGCTGGGTTTCTTCGACCGCTTCGTCGAGCACCATGCCCATGGCTTGCCGGGCTTCCTCGCGGGTCAGGTCGCGGGCACCGCGCTTGCCCTTGCCGAGGATGCGCACGAACTGGGCGAATGGATGCTCGGCGGGCGTTTCGAGGGTCAGCGCTGGATAGTCGGTCATAGGCAATTCGTCGGTTTGGGCAGGCCCGCCAGTTTCGCGGCGAGTTTGGCAGGGGTGCCTTTGAACAGTCGGTTCAGGTGCAGGCTGTTGCCTTTCTCCGCGCCGAGCTTGAGTGCGGTGTACTTGATCAGCGGCCGGGTGGCCGGTGACAGCTGGAATTCGGCGTAGAAGCTGCGCAGCAATTCGAGGACTTCCCAGTGTTCCGGGCTCAGTTCGATGTCTTCGGCAGCGGCGAGGGCGCTGGCGACTTCGGCCGACCAGTCGTTGAGGTCGACCAGAAAGCCGTCCTTGTCCAGTTCAATGGCGCGGGTGCCGACGGTCAGCGCATTCATAGCCAGGAGTTGACCTTGTCGTGGTGGATCGACAACTCGACGAAGGCGGGGTAATCGACGGCTTCGGCCCAGTCCGGAACCTGCACGGCACGGGCTTGCGCGTCTTCGGCCAGCACGAACAATTTCACCTGACGTATTTCCAGCGCACTGAACGGCGCGGTGCCAGGCTGCAGCGCATAAGCAGCATCGCCAGTCAGCAACAGTGCATCGGCAGAACCGAGCAGGCGCAGGCAACTGGTCAGGCGTTCGTCGCCGAACGGGGAGTGGGACAACACATGCAAAGTCGACATCAGAGGGTGATCACCTGGTCGTAACGGTCAATAAGGGCGGTGATTTGCTCGGCGGCCAAAGGCTGCGCCTCGTCCAGCGAACGATCGCCGAGGCCGCGAACACTGGCGCTGTCGGCGCAGTAGAACAGCTCTTCGACGCCAAACATCGGCAACGCTTGCAGGTTGGCGCTCAGGTCTTTCTGTTGCAGGGCCTTGGCGTTTTGCCCGGCGGCCAGTTGCAGCACGCCGTCGTCGAGAAACAGCAGGCCGATCGGCAGATCGAACGCGCCGCCGGCCAGCACGATGTCCAGCGCCTCGCGGGCGCCGGGGCCGGACCACGGCGATTGACGGCTGATAATCAGAAGGGATTTGGCCATGTCATGCGCCTCCGAAACAGATGAGGCGGTCGGCATCCTGCACCGCGTCATGCAACTGACCGAGGCCGGACAATTCCCACGGCACGCTGACGGCCACGGCATCACGCTGATAACGCCCGGCTTCCTCGGCATTCAACACGCCACGGCGCAGGGCTGCCGCGATGCACACCACGCCGTCGAGGTTTTGTTCGGTGATGAAATTGCGCCACTGCTTGGGCAGGTCCAGTTCGTCCTGCGGCGTGACCACGGCGTTGGACGCGTTGTGGACCCCGTCCTGATAGAAAAACAGCCGGACAATCTCATGCCCGCCGGCGAGCGCAGCCTGGGCGAACAGCAGGGCGCGGCGCGAGGAGGGCGCATGGGCGGCGGAAAACAGCGCAATGGCGAACTTCATGACGGACTCGATCAGCAAAACTGCGGCCATGATAAAGCTTTCTCGGCGGGGCGGCGAAGTGGATGTTTCCCGCGCCCGTCTCGATACGAGCAGGCGTCCTTCAGCGTGGCATGTAGCCCAGCTGCCAACGCCGCGGAATCTTCAGGGTCACCAGCCCCAGAACGGCGGCGAACAGACCGCTGACCAACATCGCCTTGAGTCCCAGATGATGTTCCAGCACTGCCCCCAGAATGGCGCCGACCAGCATTCCGCTCCACGGCACTAGTTGCACCCGCCAGCCGCTTCGCCGTTCGCCGAGCACCCAGCGCCCCAATCCACGGCCAAATCGGGACAGGGCGCCGGTGACATACGTCAGCCCGACCGGCAGGCCGTTCACTTCTTCCACCGCCGCGTTGAGCATGCCCATCGCAATGATCGCCGCCAGCAGGGCCGGCAATTGAGTGTCAAAGGGCCAGGCTGCGGCACAGAGCAGTGCGGCGATGGACAACAGCAACGGCAGCGCCCGCCGACCACCCAACCGACTGACCACGACACCCAGGGCATTGCCGACAATGAACGTTGCGACGAGCAGGATCAGCCGCCCTGTCAGTGCGCTGTCGCCATCGCTGATCGCCACCGCCAGCCGCGTGGTGTTGCCGCTCATGAAGGAAACGAAATCGCCACTGGCCATGAAGCCGATGGCGTCGGTCATGCCGGCCAGTACCGACAGGCTGGCAACCAGTGCCAGACCCACACGGCCGCGCCATTTCTGTATGTGAAGATGTCCGGGACTGGCGCGGTGGGTCGAGGTGGAAGGCAGCATCGAGGCAGCGTCCTTAAGCGGGGTTTACGGTTCTATGCCATACAGATCGCAGTACTCCAGCCAGTCCATCCCGGCCATTTCCGCCACTTCGCGATGCACTTCCAGGCGTTGTGCCTGATACTCCTCGGGCGTGGTGGCAGTCAGTTGCAACGTCAATTCCCAGGCAAACAAACCTTGGCTTTCGGCCTCGGCTTCGAAAGCTTCGTGCAGGCGTTCTTCGCGGTACTGCGCCGGAGTTTCGCCCTTGGCCTGGGCCAGCAAAGGGTTGAGGTGGTCGAGGGCTTCGCGCAACTCGGGGCGTGCATCGAGAAACAGTTTCAAGGCTTGTTCGTGTCGCTGGTCAGTAGGCGCCATGGGCTTTCCTTGTGAGGCTGGTCACCGTTAATGTGCCGCAGGCGCCGGCATGTGTCGCGTTTTAAATGCAGTAAAGCAGAACGATTTTTGCCGTTGCGGTGATACAGTCCGGTTTTTTCCGAATGAGCGAATGCAATGCGAATGCTGATGGTGGCGCTGGCGGCAACCCTGCTGGCCGGTTGCGCGGGTTCGGCGATGGAAGACGCCCGCACGCAAACCCCTAACAAGACCCTGAATTCGGACAAACCCGAAAAAGTCGTGGCCCAGTGCGTGCAATTCGCCTGGCAGGACGAAGCGGTGTTCGGCGTGGACGCGGCGGCGTATCTGCAACCGGGCAAAAAGGGTGGTTCGACGGTCTACACGCGCTCGGCGGAGTCGTTTGTCGACTTGACCACGGATGCGTCTGGTACCGTATTGAATTACTACGCGCAGAAGGATGATTTTGTGGCCAAGCGCCGCTTGGCGGCGCTGGCGACCTGTCTGTAACGGGCGGCTGGATGCGTTGATTTTGCGACCCTCACCAGCCTGCGGGCGAGGGTCGCTGAATTCAATCAATCAAACGCTTCTGGAAGAAATGCCGCTTGTGCCCCAGCGGATAATCCACAATCTCGCCACACTCGGTATACCCCAGTTTTTTGTAGAACCCGGGCGCCTGAAAATCAAAGGTATCGAGCCAAATCCCAACGCAATCTTTTTCCCGGGCGAATTCCTCGACCATGTTCATCAGCTTCGAGCCGATGCCCTGTCCCCGGCCTTGTTCCGGCACCGCCAGCAACTCGATAAACAGCCACCGATAGAACGTGTGCCCATAGAGGCCACCGAGGATCGCGTCGTTGTCGTCGCGCACCAGTAGCGCGACCGGTTCGTACAGCGACGGCCCGGCCTTGGCAATGTTGTAGGCACGCAGGGGCGCCAGGATGGCCGCGCGCTGTTCTTCGGTGGGGGCCTGTGACAGCTCGATCCGCAACGTCATGTCGTCTTCCTTGTAGTAATGAATCGGCAGCCTATCGCGCCACAGCCGATTGAAGCAATCGCTTGGAACCGTCGCTCCTGCGGCGCGGTCTAGCCCTTCAGGGCGTCCATCCGGTACGCGTTTGCCTGGGAGATTCCATGAACATTTTCGAAGCCCTGCGTGAAAGCCACGATCGTCAGCGGACCTACGCGAAATCGTTGATCAAGACCAGCGGTGACACCCCGGAAAGGGTCGAGGCCTACAAGCAGCTGAAGGCTGAGCTTCAGGCCCACGAAACCGCCGAAGAGCGTCACTTCTATATCCCGTTGATGGAGATCGACAAGGGTGTCGACCTCAGTCGCCATGCCATTGCCGAACACCATGAAATGGACGAGATGATGGAAGAGCTCGACGAGACCGACATGTCCAGCCCGGCCTGGCTGGCGATGGCAAAAAAGCTCTCGGATAAGGTCCATCACCACTTGCAGGAGGAAGAGCAGAAATTCTTCCAGATGGCCGGCAAGCTGCTCGACGACAAGCAAAAGGAACAGCTCGCCGGGCAGTATCAAAAGGAGTTCAGAGCGCAGCTTCCCTGAACCGGTGAATGCAGGTTTTTGTAATGACGCGGTGTAGTCCTTTTGCCATGCGTCGGGTGAGCGTCGTCGCAATGCACTGTGTTTATATACAGTGTTTTCGGCGTTTTTCGGGTTCTGCCAAGGCAGACTGCGACAAAACCGCCGATGGACAAAAAA
>Ga0068826_102940_pt1 | contig 14174 bp, 13 predicted proteins | sample Hof3ISUMetaT_24_FD_74460 | JGI IMG/M metagenome (GOLD analysis project Ga0068826, IMG submission 74460) | Enriched soil aggregate microbial communities from Iowa State university to study microbial drivers of carbon cycling -... | ecosystem: Environmental > Terrestrial > Soil > Agricultural land...
CCGGCACCGGGGGATCGACTTCTGCTGGGTCGGCGGCCCATGCGCTGTGGACTGACAGCGCGATGGGTAACCAGAAGGTCAAACGAGCGAGTCGACTGATGTTCATAGGCTTCACCCTGACTGTTGTTGTTAAGTGCCGGGCGTCTTGCTTCTTTGAGCAGGCAGTTCTGGTTAGCACCGGTAAATCGGGCAGTGCAATTAATTGGCCATTCTTCTGGAAACATTTTGAATCAATAAGCGCAGGGATTCGGCCGAGCAGTGGCTTCATCAATGCTGGGGAATCAGCCCCGGGATTGGGGAAATCCGGGCACAAAAAAACCGCTGCCCCCGAGGGAGCAGCGGTTTTTTGAAAGACCGCGTTAAGGCTTAGTAGCCCAGTGCGAAGTCTTCTTCTTTCATGTCCATCAGGTTGTTGGCGCCCGACAGCATGGTGGCCACGTGCGTACGGGTACGCGGCAGGATGCGCTGGAAGTAGAAGCGCGCGGTTTGCAGCTTGGCGGTGTAGAACGCCTCGTCGCTGGTGCCGGCAGCCAGTTTTTCAGCAGCCAGACGCGCCATGTCCGCCCAGAAGTAGGCCAGGCAGGCGTAACCGGAGTACATCAGGTAGTCCACGGAGGCCGCGCCGACTTCTTCGCGATCTTTCATGGCGGCCATACCGACCTTCATGGTCAGTTCGCCCCACTCTTTGTTCAGTGCAGCCAACGGTGCGACGAATTCTTTAACAGCTTCGTTGCCTTCGTTGTTCTGGCAGAACTTGTGGACGATCTTGGTGAAGCCTTTGAGCGCCTCGCCTTGAGTCATCAGCACTTTACGGCCCAGCAGGTCGAGTGCCTGGATGCCGGTGGTGCCTTCGTACAGCATCGAGATGCGGCTGTCGCGAACGTTCTGCTCCATGCCCCACTCGGCGATGAAGCCGTGGCCGCCGTAGATCTGTACGCCGTGGTTGGCGGATTCGAAACCGACTTCGGTCATGAACGCTTTGGCGATCGGAGTCATGAAGGCCAGCAATGCGTCGGCTTTCTTCTTCTCTTCTTCGTCCACGCCGTATTTGACGATGTCGACCTGTTTGGCGGTGAAGTACACCATCGCACGGTTGCCTTCGGCGAATGCCTTCATGGTCAACAGCATGCGGCGTACGTCTGGGTGAACGATGATCGGGTCAGCGGCCTTGTCCGGCGCTTTCGGGCCAGTCAGGGAACGCATCTGCAGGCGATCGCGAGCGTATTTCAGGCCGCCTTGGAAGCCGATTTCGGCGTGAGCCAGACCTTGCAGTGCGGTACCCAGACGTGCGGTGTTCATGAAGGTGAACATGCAGTTCAGGCCTTTGTTCGCCGGGCCAATCAGGAAGCCGGTGGCGCCGTCGAAGTTCATCACGCAGGTCGCGTTGCCGTGGATGCCCATCTTGTGTTCGATCGAACCGCAGGTCACGGCGTTGCGTGCACCGACGGTGCCGTCGGCGTTCGGCAGGAACTTGGGAACGATGAACAGCGAGATGCCCTTGGTGCCGGCCGGTGCGTCCGGCAGGCGGGCCAGTACGATGTGGACGATGTTGTCGGCCATGTCGTGTTCACCGGCCGAGATGAAGATCTTGGTGCCGGAAACCTTGTAGGAACCGTCGGCCTGAGGTTCGGCCTTGGTGCGCAGCATGCCCAGGTCGGTGCCGCAGTGCGGTTCGGTCAGGCACATGGTGCCGGTCCATTCGCCGGAGACCAGTTTGGTCAGATAGGCTTCTTGCTGCTCTGGGGTGCCGTGCTCGGAGATGGTGTTCATCGCGCCGTGCGACAGGCCCGGGTACATGCCCCACGACCAGTTGGCTTCGCCGACCATCTCGCTGACTGCCAGACCCAGCGACTCAGGCAGGCCTTGACCGCCGTGCTCGACGTCATGGGCCAGGCTTGGCCAGCCGCCTTCGACGAATTGCTTGTAGGCTTCTTTGAAGCCAGTCGGGGTTTTCACGCCTGACTCGCTCCAGGTGCAGCCTTCGGTGTCACCCACGCGGTTCAGCGGTGCCAGCACCTGCTCACAAAACTTGGCGCCCTCTTCGAGAATGGCGTCAACCATGTCCGGCGTTGCTTCTGCACACGCTGGAAGGCTCTGATAGTGCGCTTCATAGCCGAGCAGTTCGTCACGAACGAAGCGAATATCACGCAAGGGGGCCTTGTAGTCAGGCATAGCGATAAACCTCTGCTGATGTAACCGGGAATGAACGACCGCGTTGATTTGTTATGACGGTCAAACAGTTGTTTGAAACATACGTTTACGCCGAAATCTTGTCAAGCGTCGTTCTTTTGCCGTTCGTCATCACATTTTCCGAACGCCGGACACAGCAGCGCGACATGTGCCCGACCGAGCCATGTGCACTGAAAAAAGATTAGTTGAGGGAGAAGGACTTACAACGAAAAACGCCGCGAACAGTCGCGGCGTCTGGCAAAGCGCAAATCAGAAAATCAGGCGAACGTATCGATGATCGTACCGAGCATTTCATCGGAAGCCTTGGCGACTTTCACGCCCAGTTCCGCCTGAAACTTGCCTTGGGCCATCTCGACCATGTTGCTCGCCAGGTCCGATTGTTGGGCGCGATCCACGGAACGCAGACGATCGACCTGTACTTCCGAAGACTGGCTGGTAACCGAACGCTCGATGGTGCTGCTGGCGATCTGACTGGCGGCCTGATCGACGCGGTTCTGCCCGGTCTGGATGGTGCTCAGACCTGCATAAAAAGCTGTATTTCCGGAGATTTCCATGGGAGCTCTCATCCTTGGGAAGGATCAATGGGTGCCATTGAACCAGAGGCGTCAGAAAAACACCCGTCAAAAACACTAATGGCACAGTGCCTTGCCATAGCCAAAATCAGTCGAGCAGATCCAGTTGCAAGTGATCGGCAACCGCTTCGGCGCTAACCGCCTTGAGTTTCGGCACCCGCCCCAGGCAGGGTGCCGGAATCCGCTCAGCCAGTGTCGCCAGGTTTTCCTCCAGCCGCGAAGTCTTCGGATCAATGATGTTCGCCACCCATCCCGCCAGTTGCAGCCCGTCCCGGGCAATCGCCTCGGCAGTCAACAGCGCGTGACTGATGCAACCCAGGCGCACACCGACCACCAGAATCACCGGCAGCTTCAGCGCAATCGCCAGATCCGACAGATTGTCCTGATCCGCCAACGGCACCCGCCAGCCGCCCGCGCCTTCGATCAGCGTGAAGTCGGCGTTCATGGCCAGAATCTCGCGCATCGGCGCCAGCAACGATTGCACGGTCAGCGCCACACCCGCCTCACGCGCTGCCAGATGCGGCGCGATGGCCGGCTCAAACGCCACCGGGTTGACCTGTTGATAGGTCAGCGGCAACGAGCATTCGGCCTGCAACGCCAGCGCGTCGGAATTGCGCAAACCTCTGGGCGTCACCACACAACCGGACGCCACCGGTTTGCCCGCTGCCGTGCTCAATCCTGCCGACCGTGCAGCGTGCAGCAACCCGGCGGCGACGGTGGTCTTGCCGACGTCAGTGTCGGTTCCGGTGATGAAATAGGCTGCGCTCATAAGGGTTTCTCCAACACGGCGTAGACCACCTGATAGGTCGCTGGCAGCCCTTGAGGCTGACGGAACTGCTCGTAAGCCTCGACCAGCCCCAGAATCCGCGCCCGTCCGGTCAATCCGCCCGGCCGGCCAGGGTTCAGGTTATGCGCGCCCAGTGCCTTGAGTTCGTGGGTCAGGCTGCGCACATCCGGGTAATGCAGCACATGCGGCCGATTCTCCAGACTGGCCGTACGCAAACCACTGGCCGCGCACAATTGCTCATAGCGGGCGAACTCGCGGAAGCGGTTGACGTGCACCAGGCCATCGACCTGACGCCAGCTGTCGCGCAATTCGTACAGCGTCCCTGCACAAAGACTAGCAAACGCGAAAATCCCCCCCGGTTTCAGCACCCGAAACGCTTCACCGAGCACCGCTTCGAAGTCCGCGCACCACTGCACGGCGAGGCTGGAGAAGATCAGATCGCAGGTCGAATCCTGCAACGGCAATCGTTCGGCATCGCCAGCAATAAAGTGCGTGGCCCCGCCCAGCGGCCGCGCGTGATGGAGCATGCCTTCAGCGATATCCAGCGCCAACCCCTCACCAAATCGCTCGGCCAGCGCCCGGGTGAAATACCCGGTGCCGCAGCCCAGATCCAACCAGCGTGCCGGCCGAAAATCCCCCGGCAAGCGATTCATCAACTGCGTACCGACATCGCGCTGCAATTCGGCGACGCTGTCGTAGCTGGCCGCTGCGCGAGAAAAAGAAGCTGCGACCTGGCGCTTGTCAGGCAAGCCGCCGGGCAACGCCGCAACAGACAAATCAGTCATCACCGCACTCACTCAAAAACGCCTGGATCGCACCCGCCACACCGTGGGGGTCTTCCAGAAGAAACGCATGGCTGGCCTGCTCGATCAGACCAACTTCGACATCTGCCAGCAAGGCGAACAACTCACCCGCGGCTTCCGCAGGCACCAACCCGTCCAGCCCGCCAAACAGATGCAATTGCGGGCCGCGAAACGCCTGCAAGGCTTCACGCGTATCGATCTGCGCCAACAATTCAAGACCGGCAATCAAAGCGGCCGGCGAGGTATTCGGCGCGCCGCCGAGCAAGAGCCGCGACAAGCCGCGCGCGTCTTGCGCGCCCTGGGCGCACAGCAGCGAGAATCGCTTGAGGGTCGTGCGCGGGTCGGCGCTGCAGCCGGCCAGAAACGCATCGAAGGTTTCGCCGGGCATCGCGCTCGGCCATTGTTCATGGGCGACAAACGAAGGGTTGCTCGCCAGGGTCAGCAAGCCGCAGCAATGTTCGCCACGCCGGGCCGCCAGCTCGGACGCGAGCATGCCGCCCAGCGACCAGCCGCCAAGCCAGGCATCTTCGGGGACGCGCTCATCGAGCTCGTCGAGCCAGTCGTTCAGATCGCTGGAGTCCAGCTCCGGTAACGGCTCGATGTCGACCTGCAGGTGCTCGTCGAGTCCGCGCAGTGCAGCGGCCAGCGGCTCCAGCGGCGAAACGCCGAGCCCCCAACCCGGTAACAGAATCAGGCGATCACGCATGGCTTGGCTCCGACGTCAGTTGAGCAAAGCAATCGGCCAGTCCTTCTAACAATAGCTGCACCTGTGCCTCGCTGTGGGCGGCGGTCAGCGTGACCCGCAACCGCGCACTGCCGGCAGGCACGGTCGGCGGCCGGATTGCGGTGACCATCAACCCACGCTCGCGCAGCATCTGCGATAGACGCACGGCGCGACCGGCATCGCCGATCAGGATCGGCTGGATCGGCGTGAAGCTGTCCATCAGCTCCAGACCGATCTGCTCAGCGCCGTGGCGGAACTGGCGGATCAGCGTCTGCAAATGCTCGCGACGCCAGTGCTCGCTGCGCAGCAGTTCCAGACTTTTCAAGGTTGCGCAGGCCAGCGCCGGCGGTTGGCTGGTGGTGTAGATGTACGGGCGGGCGAACTGGATCAGGCTTTCGATCAGCTCTTCACTCCCGGCCACAAAGGCGCCAGCCGTACCGAACGCTTTCCCGAGGGTGCCGACCAGCACCGGCACGTCCTCCTGGCTCAAACCGAAATGCTCGACGATCCCGCCACCGTTTGCCCCCAGCGGACCGAAACCGTGAGCGTCATCGACCATCAGCCACGCGCCTTTGGCCTTGGCTTCCCGGGCCAGCGCCGGCAGATCGGCAAGGTCGCCGTCCATGCTGAATACGCCGTCAGTGACTACCAGTGTATTGCCGGTGGCTTTCTCCAGGCGCTTGGCGAGGCTGTCGGCGTCGTTGTGCAGATAACGATTGAAGCGCGCGCCGGACAACAATCCGGCATCCAGTAACGAGGCATGGTTGAGCCGGTCTTCCAGCACCGTGTCGCCCTGCCCGACCAGCGCCGTGACCGCGCCGAGGTTGGCCATGTAACCGGTGGTGAACAACAGCGCACGCGGCCGTCCGGTGAGGTCAGCCAGGGCTTCTTCCAATTCGTGATGCGGGCCGCTGTGGCCGATCACCAGATGCGAAGCACCGCCACCGACGCCCCACTTCGACGCACCGGCGCGCCAGGCTTCGATCACTTGCGGATGATTGGCCAGGCCCAGGTAATCGTTGTTGCAGAACGCCAGCAACGGCTGACCGTCGACCACCACTTGCGGCCCTTGTGGGCTTTCAAGCAGCGGTCGCTGGCGGTAGAGATTTTCGGCACGACGGGCAGCAAGGCGTGCGGCGAGATCGAAAGACATGCAAGCCTCACGGGTGGCAAATGAATCAGCAGGCGCCGTCCGAGGCAGCGCCTGAGAAAAACGGGCGATCAGACCGCCGCGTTATAGAACTGCTCGCTGCTCTTCTGCTCCACCAGCGCCTGCTCGATAGCGGCCTGATGAACCTCGTCGGCATGCTCTTCGCGGGCTTCCGGCTGAATGCCCAGGCGTGCGAACAGCTGCATGTCCTTGTCGGCCTGCGGGTTGGCCGTGGTCAGCAGTTTGTCGCCGTAGAAGATCGAGTTGGCGCCGGCGAAGAATGCCAGGGCCTGCATCTGCTCGTTCATCGCTTCGCGGCCGGCGGACAGGCGTACGTGGGATTGCGGCATGAGGATGCGCGCCACGGCGAGCATGCGGATGAAATCGAACGGATCGACGTCGTCGGCGTTTTCCAGCGGCGTGCCGGCAACTTTCACCAGCATGTTGATCGGCACCGATTCCGGGTGCTCCGGCAGGTTGGCCAGCTGGATCAGCAGGTTGGCGCGGTCATCGAGGGACTCGCCCATGCCGAGAATGCCGCCGGAGCAGATTTTCATCCCCGCATCGCGCACATAGGCCAGTGTCTGCAGACGCTCGGCATAGGTGCGGGTGGTGATGATGCTGCCGTAGAACTCCGGCGAGGTATCGAGGTTATGGTTGTAGTAGTCGAGCCCGGCCTTGGCCAGGGCTTCGGTCTGGTCCTGATCGAGACGGCCGAGGGTCATGCAGGTTTCCAGGCCCATGGCCTTCACGCCTTCGACCATCTTCAGCACGTAAGGCATGTCCTTGGCCGACGGGTGCTTCCACGCCGCGCCCATGCAGAATCGGGTCGAACCGATGGCCTTGGCGCGGGCAGCCTCTTCGAGGACTTTCTGCACTTCCATGAGCTTTTCTTTTTCCAGCCCGGTGTTGTAGTGACCGGACTGCGGACAATATTTGCAATCTTCCGGACAGGCCCCGGTCTTGATCGACAACAGGGTGGAAACCTGAACGCGGTTGGCGTCGAAATGCGCGCGGTGCACCGTCTGCGCCTGGAACAGCAAGTCGTTGAATGGCTGAACGAAGAGTGCTTTGACTTCGGCCAAAGTCCAGTCGTGACGCAGGGTGGCAGTGGTGCTGGCGCTCATGGGCGTTTCCTTGGTTATGCTTGGCTGGCGCCTGGGGAAACGGAATACCCACAGGCACGACACGGATGTTCGGCATATTTAAGGAAGAGTCATGCGATGTCAACCACACTACGAAAGGCCGGTTTACATCTGGTTAAAAAAGAAACAGAACTGCTTGTTGTGCGACGAACCGGCAGACGCGCAAATCCCGATCTGCACCGCTTGCGAAACCGATTTGCCGTGGCTGGGCGATCAATGCCTGACCTGCGCCCTGCCCCTCGCCGCCGGCCTGACCTGTGGTGGCTGCCTGCAGGATCCACCGGCCTTCGAACAGGTGGCCGTGCCCTGGATTTACGGTTTTCCGGTGGACACCCTGATCACCCGTTTCAAGCACAACGCCAAATGGCCGCTTGGCCACTTGCTCGCCGACGTTCTCGGCGAGTTTCTGCAGATCGCTTCGAAGAAGACCTGCCTCGCCCGGACGCCCTGCTACCGGTGCCGCTTGCGCCGAAACGCTTGCGCCAGCGCGGCTTCAACCAAGCGGCGATGCTCGCGCAGTGGCTGGGCAAGTCACTCGACCTGCCTTGCGAGGAACACTGTCTTTTGCGGGTGCAGGATACTGACGCCCAGCAGGCGCTGAACGCCAAGGCGCGGAAACACAATCTGCGTCACGCCTTCGCCTTGAGCCCCGATGCCCAGGTGAAAGGCCGGCACCTTGCCCTGGTCGACGACGTGCTGACCACCGGCGCCACCGCCCAGGCGCTGGCCCGTTTGCTGATGGACGCCGGTGCCGCGCGGGTGGATGTGTACTGCCTGGCCCGTACGCCAAAACCCGGCGACGCGGCTTGACGGATACGCCATGAGCCGCCAACGTCCTCCCTCAACCCTTCAGTACAAAGCGTCCGCCATGTCCCTGCCCAGTCTGTTGTCCCAGCACATCGTCCGCCGTCCGCAGCGCATCGCCTTGCTGCAACACATCGCCGAACAGGGTTCGATCACCCGTGCCGCGAAGAGCGCCGGCCTGAGTTACAAGGCGGCGTGGGATGCCATCGATGAGCTGAACAACCTCGCGCAAAAGCCTCTGGTCGAGCGCGCGGTAGGCGGCAAGGGCGGTGGCGGAGCCAAACTGTCGAGCGAGGGCGAGCGAGTGCTGCGCCTCTATCAAAAGCTGCAAGCCTTGCAGGCCCAGGTACTGGAGGCGGCCGAGGATGCCAGCGATCTGGACCTGCTCGGTCGGCTGATGCTCAGGACCAGCGCACGCAACCAGCTGCACGGCAAAGTCGCGCTGATCGAAGGTCAGGGCCGCAACGACCTGATCCGCCTCGAACTGGCTGAAGGCCTGTCGATCGACGCGCAGATCACCCACGACAGCACCGTCCATCTGGAGCTGCAACCGGGCACCGAAGTGGTGGCGCTGATCAAGGCTGGCTGGCTCGAACTGCTCGCGCCAGAGGCCACGCCTGCCGTCGGCCACAACCTGTTGAACGGTCGGATCGAGGCGATTCTCGACGCCGCAGACGGCCCGAGCGAAGTGCGCATCGCGCTGCCCAACGGCCAGACCCTGTGCGCACTGGCCGAACCGCTGGACTTGCGCAGCCGTGGTCTGAAGGTTGAGCTACCGGTGCAGGTGCAGTTTTCCCCGTCGAATGTGCTGCTGGGCACACCGCTCTGAGCGCACTGCAACGAAAGCGTCATCGACCCGCATTAAGGTGGCTGCCAAAACCATGCAGGGAGCCTGATGTGAGCCTATTAGAAGAAAACCAATCCACAGACCTGGAAAAAATGGTCGGCCTGAGCCGTCGCGGTTTCATCAGCGCCGGCGCGCTGTGCGGCGCGGCGATGTTCCTCGGCGGCAACCTGCTGAGTCGCAGCGTGCTGGCCGCCAGTGTCAGCGCCGGCAACAGCCGTCTGCTCGGCTTCGACAGCATTCCAGCCGCCACCACTGACACCATCAGCCTGCCCAAAGGCTACAAGTCGTCGGTGCTGATCAGCTGGGGTCAACCGCTGCACAAGAACGGCCCGGCCTTCGACCCGAGCGGCAACGGCACCGCGGCGGCACAGGAAGTGCAGTTCGGCGACAACAACGACGGCATGAGCCTGTTCGAATTCCCGGGCGAGAAAAACCGCGCGTTGATGGCGATCAACAACGAATACACCAACTACCGCTACCTCTATCCGCACGGCGGCATGCCGCAATCGGCCGAAGACGTGCGCAAGGCTCTGGCCTGCGAAGGCGTGTCGGTGATCGAAGTGCAGCGCAAAAACGGCCAGTGGCAGTTCGTCCAGGGCTCGCGCTACAACCGACGCATCCACGGCAACACGCCGATCCGCCTCAGCGGCCCGGCCGCCGGTCATGAGCTGATGAAAACCAGCGCCGACAAGCACGGCAAAAAAGTCCTCGGCACTTTCCAGAACTGCGCCAACGGCAAGACACCGTGGGGCACTTATCTGACCTGCGAAGAGAACTTCACCGACTGCTTCGGCAGCAGCAACGCCCAGCAACAGTTCGACCCGGCGCAAAAGCGCTACGGCGTATCGGCCGCCAGCCGCGAGATCAACTGGCATCCGTTCGATCCACGCTTCGACATGGCCAAGAACCCCAACGAACTCAACCGTCACGGCTGGGTCGTGGAGATCGACCCGTTCGATCCGCAATCGACCCCGGTCAAACGCACTGCGCTGGGCCGCTTCAAACATGAAAACGCCGCGCTGGCCGAGACCGACGACGGTCGCGCCGTGGTGTACATGGGCGACGATGAACGCGGCGAGTTCATCTACAAATTCGTCAGCCGCGACAAGATCAATCACCGCAACGCCAAGGCCAACCGCGACATCCTCGATCACGGCACGCTGTACGTCGCCAGGTTCGATGCCGGCGACGGCAATCCGGATCACCCGAAAGGCCAGGGCCAGTGGATCGAACTGACCCACGGCAAGAACGGCATTGACGCCAGCAGCGGTTTCGCCGATCAGGCCGAAGTGCTGATTCACGCGCGTCTCGCCGCCAGCGTGGTCGGCGCCACGCGCATGGACCGTCCGGAGTGGATCGTGGTCAGCCCGAAAGACGGCCAGGTCTATTGCACCCTGACCAACAACGCCAAGCGCGGCGAAGACGGCCAACCGGTGGGCGGACCGAACCCGCGCGAGAAGAACGTCTACGGGCAGATCCTGCGCTGGCGCACCGACCGCGACGATCACGCGGCGAAAACTTTCGCCTGGGATCTGTTCGTGGTCGCCGGCAACCCGGGCGTCCACGCCGGTACGCCGAAGGGCGGCTCGTCGAATATCACCCCGCAAAACATGTTCAACAGCCCCGATGGCCTCGGCTTCGACAAGGCCGGACGGTTGTGGATTCTCACCGACGGCGACTCGAGCAACGCCGGTGATTTCGCCGGGATGGGCAACAACCAGATGCTCTGCGCCGATCCTGCCACCGGGGAAATTCGCCGGTTCATGGTCGGGCCGATCGGCTGTGAAGTCACCGGGATCAGCTTCTCGCCGGATCAGAAAACCCTGTTCGTCGGGATTCAGCACCCGGGCGAGAACGGCGGTTCGACCTTCCCCGAGCACCTGCCGAACGGCAAGCCGCGCTCATCGGTGATGGCGATTACCCGTGAGGATGGCGGGATCGTTGGCGCCTGATCGGGCGAAGCTCTGATCGTTCCCGTGCACTGCACGGGAACGATCCCACTCAAGACAGCCCGTCTGCGCTACCATGCTGAGCCGGACGCGGCAGCCTGCTGCGCGCAGGAGTCAGCATGGCCCACCCGTTTGAAACCCTTACCCCAGACCTCGTGCTCGATGCCGTCGAAAGCATCGGCTTCCTGAGCGACGCGCGCATTCTGGCGCTCAACAGTTATGAAAACCGCGTCTATCAGGTCGGCATCGAAGACTCGGAACCGCTGATCGCCAAGTTCTATCGCCCGCAGCGCTGGACCAACGAAGCGATCCTGGAAGAACACCAGTTCACCTTCGAACTGGCCGACGTCGAGATCCCGGTGGTGGCGCCACTGATCCACAACGGCGAAACCCTGCACGAACACGCCGGATTTCGTTTCACCCTGTTTCCCCGTCGCGGTGGCCGGGCGCCGGAGCCGGGCAATCTCGATCAGCTGTATCGCCTCGGCCAGTTGCTCGGGCGCATGCACGCGGTCGGCGGCACCAAACCGTTCGAGCACCGCGAAGCGCTGGCGGTGAAGAACTTCGGCCATGACTCGCTGGCCACCCTGCTGGAAGGCAACTTCATCCCCAAAAGCCTGCTGCCGGCCTACGAGTCCGTCGCCCGCGACCTGCTCAAGCGCGTGGAAGACGTCTACGCCAGCACGCCGCACCAGAACATCCGCATGCACGGCGACTGCCACCCCGGCAACATGATGTGCCGCGACGAGATGTTCCACATCGTCGACCTCGACGACTGCCGCATGGGCCCGGCGGTGCAGGACATCTGGATGATGCTCGCCGGCGATCGTCAGGATTGTCTGGGACAACTGTCGGAATTGATGGACGGCTACAACGAATTCCATGACTTCAACCCGCGCGAGCTGGCGCTGATCGAACCGCTGCGCGCCCTGCGCCTGATGCATTACAGCGCCTGGCTGGCCCGGCGCTGGGACGATCCGGCGTTCCCACGCAGCTTTCCATGGTTCGGCAGCGAGCGGTATTGGGGCGATCAGGTGCTGGCGTTGCGCGAGCAACTGGCGGCGTTGAACGAAGAGCCGTTGAAGCTTTTCTGACACGACACGTCTATACAACTGCCCGTACAATCGCTGCTTTGTTAGCTGCCTAAGCAAGGATTCTGCATGCAAGCCGCCAACCCGCGCCGCGGGTACATTCTGGGCCTGAGCGCCTACATCATCTGGGGACTGTTCCCGCTCTACTTCAAAGCCATCGCCGAAGTGCCGGCGGTGGAAATCATCATTCACCGGGTGCTGTGGTCAGCGCTGTTCGGCGCGCTGCTGTTGATGGTGTGGAAGCATCCCGGCTGGTGGCAGGAACTGCGCGACAACCCGAAACGCCTAGCGATTCTTGCGCTCAGCGGCACCTTGATCGCGGCCAACTGGCTGACCTACGTCTGGTCGGTGAACAACGGCCGGATGCTGGAGGCGAGCCTCGGTTACTACATCAACCCACTGGTGAACGTGCTGCTGGGCATGCTGATCCTCGGCGAACGCTTGCGGCGCATGCAGTGGCTGGCGGTTGGTCTGGCGGCGGTCGGTGTTGCGCAGCAGGTGTGGCAGGTCGGCAGTCTGCCGTGGGTATCGCTGGTGCTGGCGCTGACCTTCGGTTTCTACGGGCTGATCCGCAAGCAGGCGCCGGTCAAGGCACTCCCTGGACTGGTAGTGGAAACCTGGATGCTGGTGCCGATCGCCCTCGCGTGGCTGCTGTTCAATCCGACCGCCACCAGCGCCCAGGCCGAGTTCTGGACCACCTCCGAAGCCTGGTGGCTGGTGGCGGCCGGCCCGGTGACGCTGGTGCCGCTGGTGTGCTTCAACGCGGCCGCGCGGCATCTGCCCTACACCACCCTCGGTTTCCTGCAATACCTGGCGCCGACGTTGGTACTGCTGCAAGCCGTGCTGCTGTTCGGCGAGCACTTGTCGTCCAGCACGCTGATCGCCTTCATGTTTATCTGGGCCGGTCTGGCGGTGTACAGCGTCGATGCATGGATGAGCTTGCGCCGGCGCAGCTGATCAAAAAACGCACAAACCTCCACAGGCCACGGTTCTCGTGGCCTGTATCGTTCCTTCCCAAGGTTATCCACAGCGTGATCCCCGCCGTTTGTGCGCAAGTCACTGAATGCTGGCGGTTTTTTGGTCAATCTTCGCCAAGCCACAGCGGACGTGGCCTGGCGCTCAGTCTCTACAGGTTATCCACAGGCAGGTGCACGCTAAAACTGGATAACCCATTCCGCTCTCATGGATCAGTGCGCAGCACCAGTTCCACCATCAAGTCATCGGCCAGGGTTTCCAGGCGCGATTGCAGCACGTCCAGCGACAGGGTCAGCGGCACTGCCAGGATCGCCTCGGCGTGGAACAGCGGTTCACTGCTCATCGGCGCCGGGCGCACTTCGGTCACCAGCCGTTCGAGGTTGACGCCCTGCTCGCTCAGCAACCGGGTAATGTCGCGCACGATGCCGGGACGATCATTGCCCACCAGTTCCATGGCGATCGGTTTCCAGGTGCAGGCCTGTTCGATACCGCTTTCCGCCACCAACACGCGAATGCCCTGAGCCGACAGTGCTTGTAAGGCATCGACTAATTCGTCGTAAGCCTCCGCCGGCACGCCCACCCGCAGGATCCCGGCGAACTGCCCGGCCATCCGTGACAGGCGGCTTTCCAGCCAGTTGCCGCCGTGTTCGGCGATGCATTGGGCGATGCGCTCGACCTGCCCGGGCTTGTCCGGTGCGAAGACGGTGAGTACGAGGTGATCCATGGCGCAGCCCTCTTGTCATGACTTTTGTTATAGAAAAGCAAGTATAGGCAAGCGTTCCACAGACGCCTCAGACGCTCGAAGTCACAAATCGTGTACAACTTTTTATATTTAACTGGAACAATCCATTGGTTTTTTGAGAACATCCCGTTCCGCGCCGTGACCGCAATGCGTCATGGGGTCGCAGAACGACGTAATTAGTCCGATTTTCACAACCGCAACTCATCATGTAGTATGCCGCAGCGCGCACTACATAACGCTGGATCGATGTCTGCCCAAGGCACGTTCGCAACCCTGAAAGCCCCGTCAGCAAGGCCCCCAAGCCGTTGATTGGTCCCAGCCCAGCCGCCAGCGATGGCATGTACTGGTCGAGGGGTTTGTGGTTTAAATGGCCAGAGGCTTCATTGTTAAATTGA
>Ga0068826_101231_pt1 | contig 13880 bp, 9 predicted proteins | sample Hof3ISUMetaT_24_FD_74460 | JGI IMG/M metagenome (GOLD analysis project Ga0068826, IMG submission 74460) | Enriched soil aggregate microbial communities from Iowa State university to study microbial drivers of carbon cycling -... | ecosystem: Environmental > Terrestrial > Soil > Agricultural land...
TTGAGCGGCAACGTCCTCACCAACGACGTGCAGGGCGCCGACCGCGTACCGACCGGCCCCAATGCCGGCCCGATCACGGCGGGTACGTTCACCGGGACTTACGGCACCCTGGTGCTGAACGCCAACGGCACGTACACCTACACGCTGAACACCAACGATGCAGACTTCAAAAACCTGCACGGCGGCGGCAACGGCACCGAGACCTTCACCTACACCATCACCGATGCCGACGGCGACACCAGCACTGCGAATCTGGTGCTGAACATCCACAACAACGACGATCAGGTGTACCTCAACGGCCTCGACGTCAACGGCGGCGAACTCACCGTCTACGAGAAAAACCTCAGCGACGGCACCAGCCCCAACACCCCGGCACTGACCCAGAGCGGCACCTTCACTGTGACTGCCCTCGACGGTCTGCAAACCCTGACCGTGGGTGGCATTGCCGTGATCACCAACGGTGTCGCGGCCGGCTTCCCGCAATCGACCGTCACCCCGCTGGGCAGCACGCTGACCATCACTGGATACGACCCGGCCACGGGCGTGGTCAGCTACAGCTACACCCTGGTGGATAACGAAACCCATCCGACCGCCAACGGCGCCAACAGCATCACCGAGAACTTCAACGTGGTGGCGACGGACACCGACGGCAGCACCGCCACCGGGCAGATCAACGTCAACATCATCGACGACCTGCCGACCGCCAAACCCGACGCGACGTCGGTGCAGGAGGGCGGCACCGTCAGCGGCAACGTGCTGGACAACGACATCGGCGGCGCCGACGGCCCGGCAGCCAGTGGCGCGGTAGTGGGCGTGCGCGCCGGCTCCGACACCTCGACCTCGGCCATCGGCGGCCTCAACAGCAACATCAACGGCACTTACGGTTACCTGACTCTCGACGCCAACGGCAACGCGGTCTATCACAGCAACCCGAATGCCGTGAGCGGCCCGGGTGCGGTGGATGTGTTCGTGTACACCGTGCGCGATTCCGACGGTGACGAAAGCACCACCACCATCACCATCGACGTATCCAACAGCAAGCTGTGTGCGGTCAGCGACACCGACGTCACCGTGTACGAAAAAGCCCTCGACCTGACCAAGGACGGGCAAGACCTGGCCCCTGGTACGGTCACCGGCAGCGATCCGACCAGCACCGGGGAAACCGCGTCCGGCACACTGGTCGGCTCGGTCACCGGCGCGGTCGGTGTGATCAGCTACGCGCTGGTCGGCAGCGCCACCGGCAACTACGGGCAAATCGTGCTCAACCCCGACGGCACATACACCTACACCCTGACCTCTGCGGCCAGCACCACCCCGCACGCCGATGACGGCGCCAACACCCTGACCGAAACCTTCACCTACCAGGCCACCGATTCGCTGGGCAACGTCGTCACCAGCACCCTCGTGGTCAGCATCGTCGATGACGTGCCGAAGGCGATCAACGACAGCAACGCCAGCACCGCGTCGGAAACCCAGTTGACCCTCAACGGCAACGTGCTGACCAACGACGTGCAGGGCGCCGACGTGGTGGCAACCGGTCCGAATGCCGGCCCGATCACCCCCGGCACCTTCACCGGCACTTACGGCACCCTGGTGCTCAATGCCAACGGCACCTACACCTACACGCTGAACACCAACGATGCAGACTTCAAGAATCTGCACGGCGGTGGCAACGGCACCGAGACCTTCACCTACACCCTGACCGATGCCGATGGCGACACCAGCACCGCCAACCTGGTGCTGAACATTCACAATAACGACGATCCGGTGGTCCTCAACGGTCTCGACGTGTATGGCGGCGAACTCACCGTTTACGAGAAAAACCTCAGCGACGGCACCAGTCCCGACACCCCGGCGCTGACCCAGAGCGGCACCTTCACCGTCACCGCGCTCGACGGTCTGCAAACCCTGACCGTGGGCGGCATCGCCGTGATGACCAACGGCGTGGCGGCCGGCTTCCCGCAATCGACCGTCACCCCGCTGGGCAGCACGCTGACCATCACCGGTTACAACCCGACTACCGGCGTGGTGAGTTACAGCTACACCCTGGTCGATAACGAATCCCATCCGAACGCCAACGGCGCCAACAGCCTCACCGAGAACTTCAACGTGGTGGCGACCGATACCGATGGCAGCACCGCCACCGGGCAGATCAACGTCAACATCATCGACGACCTGCCGACCGCCAAGGCCGACACCGGCTCGGTGGCGGAGGGCGGCACGGTCAACATCAGCGTGCTGGGCAATGACATCAGTGGCGCGGATGGCGTTGCGATCGTGGTCGGCGTGCGCGCCGGCGGCAACACCGCAACCTCGGCCATCGGCGGCCTCAACAGCAACATCAACGGCAATTACGGTTACCTGACCCTCGATGCGGCGGGCAATGCGGTCTATCACAGCAACCCGAACTCGGTGAGCCCGCCGGGCGCTACCGACACCTTCACCTACACCATCCGCGACAGTGACGGCGACGAAAGCACCACCACCATCACCGTCAACGTCGCCGACAGCAAACTCGTGGCCTCGACCGATCAGGACGTGACCGTCTACGAGAAAGCCCTCGACCTGACCCAGGACGGACAAGACCTGGCCCCCGGCACGGTCACCGGCAGCGAGCCGGGCAACACCGGCGAAACCGCGACCGGCACGCTGGTCGGTTCGGTCAGCGGCGGCAGCGGGGCGATCACCTACACCCTGGTCGGCAGCGCCACCGGCACTTACGGGCAGATCCAGCTCAACGCCGACGGCACCTACACCTACACCCTGACCTCGGCGCCGAAAACCACGCCGAACGCCAACGACGGGCCGAACACCCTGAGCGAAAGCTTTACCTACAAAGCCACCGATGTGCTGGGCAACAGCACCACCAGCAACATCGTGGTCAACATCGTCGACGACGTGCCAAAAGCGGTGGCGTCGGATCGTTCGGTGGCGGCGGTGGAAATCGACTCCAACATCCTCATCGTCCTCGACATCTCCGGCAGCATGGCTGACGCCTCCGGCGTACCGGGCCTGTCGCGGCTGGAACTGGCCAAGCAGGCGATCAGCGCCTTGCTCGACAAGTACGACGATCTGGGCGATGTGAAAGTGCAGCTCGTCACCTTCAGCAGCAACGCCACCGACCGCACTTCGGTGTGGGTCGATGTCGCGACGGCCAAGACCCTTCTGGCCGGCCTCAGCGCGGGCGGCGGCACCAACTACGACGCTGCCGTGGCAACCATGTACAACGCGTTCAACACCTCGGGCAAACTCACCGGGGCGCAGAACGTCGGCTACTTCTTCTCCGACGGCAAACCCAACGAGGGTGATATCGGCACTGCCGACGAAGCGACACTCAAGGCGTTCCTCGATGCCAACAACATCAAGAACTACGCGATCGGCCTGGGCAGCGGCGTGAGCAACGCCAACCTCGATCCGCTGGCGTACGACGGCATCACCCACACCAACACCAACGCGGTGGTGGTCACCGACCTTAATCAACTCAATTCGGTGCTGTCCGGCACGGTGCAGGGCGCGCCGGTCACCGGTTCGCTGCTGGGCGAGGGCGGTACGTTCGGCGCCGATGGCGGGTTCATCAAATCCATCGTGGTCGACGGCACCACCTACACCTATGACCCGAAAGCCAACGGCGGTCAGGGTTCACTGGTCGCCAGCGGCGGCGCCAACCACGGCACGTTCAACACGGTGAACAACACCCTGAGCATCGCCACCAACAACAGCGGCACCCTGGTGGTCAACCTCGACACCGGCGACTACAGCTACACCTCGCAAAAAACCACCGCCGTGGTGATCACCGAAAACATCGGCTTCACCCTCAGCGACAACGACGGCGACCTCGCCAGTTCGACGCTGACCGTAAAAGTGATCCCCAACGCGCCTCCGGTGGCGGCGGACGACCACATCATCACCAACGTGCTGTCGGGCAACATCGTGGTGCCGGGCGAACTGTTGCTGGCCAACGACACCGACCCGAACGGCGATACCCTCAACGCCACGCCAACCTCGTTCAACACCGGCTGGGTCTCCAAAGCGGCAGACTTTACCGGCAGCGGCGCGATCAGCTTCACCGGCACCAACGCCAACACCGCCGCCAACCAGAACCTGGCCAACGTGCGCAATGCGTTCAGCGCCAACGCTGCGACCATGACCGCTGTGCTGGTGGTCAGCGGCTACCTCGGCGCGGTGACCAACACCAACGCCAACGATGAAGACCGCATCACCGTCAACCTGCGCCAGGGCGAAACCCTCAACCTGGACCACAACCTGGCGGCCGGTCACATCACCATGGAGTACTCGATCAACGGCGGCGCTTACATTGCCCTCGCGGACGGCCAGACCCTGACCGCGACGTCCGATGGCGTCTACCAGATCCACATCACCAACATCAGCAACACCACGGGCAGCAACGCCAACGCGGCGGAGAACTACCAGCTGACCATGACCCTCAACTACGCCGGGGCCCACGACATCACCCCGGACTACCACGGCACCTACACCGCCAACGACAACCACGGCGGCAGCGACACGGCGAACGTGACCATCAGCTATCAGGACGGCCACACCCTCACCGGCACCTCGGGCGATGACGTACTGGTGGCCGGCACCGGCGACAACATCATCAACGCCGGCGACGGCAACGATGTGCTCACCGCTGGCTCCGGCAACAACGAACTGCACGGCGGCGCCGGCAATGACTTGCTCTACAGCGGCCCGGGCAACGACCTGCTCGACGGTGGCACCGGCATCGACACCGCCAGCTACGCCCACGCCACCGCCGGGGTGACTGTCAACCTCGGCCTGCTCGGTGCGCAAAACACCATTGGCGCCGGGACAGACACCCTGACCGGTATCGAAAACCTCGTCGGCTCGAACTTCAACGACACCCTCACCGGCGACAACAATAACAACGTGATCAACGGCGGTCTGGGCAACGACATCCTCAATGGCGGCGGCGGTGACGACCTGCTGATCGGCGGGATGGGCAACAACACCCTGACCGGCGGGCCGGGTGCCGACACCTTCCAGTGGCTCAAGGGCAACAGCGGTCACGATCTCGTCACCGACTTCACCCCCGGCACCGACAAGCTCGACCTGTCGCAACTGCTGCAAGGTGAAAACGGCACGTCGGCGTCACTGGATGACTACCTGCACTTCACCGTCACCGGCAGCGGCGCCTCGGTCATGACCAGCATCGACGTCAGCGCCATGGCCGGCGCCACGCCGAACCAGACCATCGACCTGGCGGGCGTCAACCTCGCCAGCCACTACGGTGTGACGCCGGGGGCGGGTGGGTTGATCGCCAGCGGGCACGACACGGCGACCATCATCAACGGCATGCTGAATGATCATTCGTTGAAGGTGGACACGGTCTGATCTGAACGCTGAAACGACAAAACCCGCCGCCCCGATCACACGGGACGGCGGGTTTTTCATGCCGCAAGTGATGGGTTGCCTGTGAGTGAGCCTTCGTCGGATTGCCGCCGGAGCAAGGTCGTGCGTCTAACACACATTTAAATTACGCCGCCGTACCTGTGGGAGCGGGCTTGCCCCGGGCGGCGATCCGACGAAGGCGTCATGTCTGTCACGCATTATTCGGGACAGTGCATTTACCTTTTTTACACCGCCGTCTCGGTTTTCAACTCCAGATTATCCAGCACCCGATTCACCGCCAGTTCACCCAGCATGATCAACTGCGCAATCCCCAACAGCACATGCCGCTGCGGGCCGTCCACCAACCCGGCGAAGTCATTGGCCATGACCTTGGCCGAGGTCAGGGTTTCGCAGGCATCGGCCAGCAGTTCTTCGCTATCGATGCCGGGGGCGATGAGGTAGCGGGTGTTGGGTTTGAGCAGCGGTTTGCGGGGGAGCAGCGGATTGAGGTAGTGATCGAGGGCGCGTTCGGCGGCTTCGTGGAATTTCTTGGAGTCGAGGGTTTCGTAGGGGGAAGTCGAATCGACTTCGGGCGGGTTTGGCGTTGGTTTGATCATGGCGAATCTCCGTGATTGGATTTGGCCGCCACGACTCATCGCTAAACAAGTAAAGGTGGCGGCTGTACGCAGGTTAGCGATCCGGGTCACAGAAACCCCGGGTAGACCCGAAGGTCTCCCACGCACAGCCACCATTACGCCAAGTGCAGAGAAGAGACTGCAATCGGGATTGGGCGTTGTTGCGTCTGTATGGAGCCGGATCGCTAAACCCGATCGCTGTTTTTCAGCGACCGCCAAACAATAGAACCCGCCCCCAAGGCGCACAAGCCGGCGGATTCTGGCGGATGCGTAGGCAAAGGCGCAAGGTTGCGTGGCTTTGCGGACATGTTCTTAAACATGATTCAACTGGGTGTCAGGTTGAAAGGACTGAGTTGCGCCATCGCCCCTTGTCAGGATTTGCGCAACGTCTTCTGCCGCAAGATATAAACCGTCACCAGCACCGCGCTGGTCAACATGAACCCCCGGGCCCAAGGCAGCGGCACCAGGTAGCACGAGAACAGAATGCTCACCCACATCAGCCCGATCGCGTAGACCTTGCCCTTGAGCGGTATGCCGTTGCCATCAAGGTAATCGCGGATCCATGGCCCGAGCCGGGGATGCTCGACCAGCCATTGATAGAAACGCGGAGAGCTGCGGGCGAAGCAGGCGGCTGCCAGCAGCAGGAAGGGGGTAGTGGGGAGAACAGGCAGGAAAATCCCGATCACCCCCAATGCCACGCTCAGCCAGCCGATGGCCAGCAGGATGTAGCGCAACATCAGGGAGCGGTTGCCTATGGGGTTGTCCATAGGCCGGATCTTAGTGGTGACGTGGCTTGAGGATCGCCGGTTTTTCGTCGGGCGCCTGGCACAGCAGGTACAGCGCGGTCAGGGCTTCCGGGATCTGCACGATCATGTCGTCCATCAGGTTCGCGTCCTTGGCGATGTCTTCGAACTCAGGCTGTTCGTCGAACAGGCCCGAACCGACCATGATCGGCAGGAGCATTTCGCTGACTTCTTCTTCGGCGGTTTCGAACCAGGCCGCTTCGCGCAGGAACACGCCTTCCATGAAGCCGATGCACCAGCCGCGCAGTTCGGAATCGTCCGGGTCGTCGCCCAGGTCCAGCTCGCATGGCAGCTCGAACTCTTCGTCCGACGCCAGTTGGCGGGCGATGTGGGCCTTGAGGCCGATCAGCGTGGCTTCGATCTCTTCACGCTGCGCTTCGCTGCTGTAATGCGGCTCTTCGGCGAACAGGGCGTCGATCCATTCACGCTCCGGCACCACGTCGGCGCAGATCGACAGCGCAGTCAGGTAACCGTGAGCGGCCACGTAGTCCAGCGCCTCTTCATGCAGCTCGTCGGCGTCAAGGAAGACTTGCAGGCGGGTTAGTTGCTCGGCGAAGGACATTAAAGGGCTACCTTGGGGGAATAAACAATGCGGGAATTCTAGGCCTTCTTGAGCCCTCAAGCCAGCCGCACGGCAGATTTGCCCGAACAAGCTTCTTATCGGCGGTGCCCTCTGCCGAGGAGGGCTCGGGTATACTGCCGCGCTTTGCGATCCCTGCCGGTGTCGCGGCTGATTGTGTACGGCGCATGCAATGCACGCTTACGTTTTGTTTAAAGCAGCCTCGGCTGTCTTGAACCAGCCTGTGCAGGGATGTTTCAGTGGATTTTTGGAGTTTTTATGCTCGAACAGGCTCAACGCGTCCTCAAGGACATCTTCGGCTACGACAGTTTCCGTGGCCGCCAGGGTGCAATCATTGAGCGCGTGGCCAGTGGCGGCGATGCCCTGGTCCTGATGCCTACCGGTGGTGGTAAATCCCTGTGCTTCCAGGTGCCGGCACTGTTGCGCGAAGGCCTGGCGGTCGTGGTATCGCCGCTGATCGCACTGATGGACGACCAGGTCGCGACCCTGGAAGAACTGGGTGTGGCCGCTGCGGCATTGAACTCCACGCTCAGTGCCGAACAGCAGCGTGACCTGGCGGCAAGGATCCGGCGCGGTGAGGTGAAAATGCTCTACCTCGCCCCCGAGCGTCTGGTCCAGCCACGCATGCTGAGCTTCCTGCAAGGGCTGGATATCTCGCTGTTTGCCATCGACGAAGCCCATTGCGTATCCCAATGGGGCCATGACTTTCGCCCGGAATACCTGCAGTTGGGCCAGTTGGCCGAACTGTTCCCCGATGTCCCGCGCATTGCCCTGACCGCCACCGCCGACAAGCGTACCCGGGAAGAGATCGTCACGCGCCTGCACCTGCAGGATGCCGAGCGCTTCCTCTCGAGCTTCGACCGGCCCAACATTTTTTATCGCATCGTACCCAAGGAGCAGCCGCGCAAGCAGTTGCTGGCGTTCCTCGCCGAACGTCGCAGCGATGCCGGCATCGTTTATTGCCTGTCGCGAAAGAAGGTCGAGGAAGTGGCTGCGTTCCTCACCGAACAGGGTTTTCCGGCGCTGCCGTATCACGCCGGCCTGCCCAACGATCTGCGTGCCTATCACCAGAAACGCTTCCTCAACGAGGAAGGCCTGATCATGGTCGCCACCGTGGCCTTTGGCATGGGCATCGACAAGCCCAACGTGCGCTTTGTCGCTCACCTGGACTTGCCCAAGTCACTCGAGGCCTATTATCAGGAAACCGGTCGCGGCGGCCGTGACGGTCTGCCGGCCGATGCCTGGATGGCCTATGGCTTGCAGGACGTGGTGATGCTCAAGCAGATGCTGCAGAACTCCGAGGGCGACGAACGCCACAAGCGCCTGGAGCAGCACAAGCTCGATGCCATGCTTTCCCTGTGCGAGGAAACCCGCTGCCGCCGCCAGACACTGCTGGCTTATTTTGACGAAGACATGCCTGAGCCCTGCGGTCATTGCGACAACTGCGTCGACGGCGTGCAGACCTGGGATGCCACCGAGCCCGCCCGGCAGGCGCTGTCGGCGATCTACCGCACAGGCCAGCGCTACGGTGTCGGGCATCTGGTGGACGTCTTGCTGGGCAAGGACAATGAGAAAGTGCGCAGTATCGGGCACCAGCACCTTTCGGTGTTCGGGGTCGGCAAGGCGATGGCCGAAGGCGAGTGGCGTTCGTTGTTCCGCCAGCTGGTGGCCCGTGGTCTGGCGGACATCGATCTGGAAGGTTATGGCGGCCTGCGCCTGAGCGACACCTGCCGGCCGCTGCTCAAAGGCGAAGTCACCCTGGAACTGCGTCGCGATCTGAAGGCACAAACCACAGCCAAGAGCAGCAAGAGCCAGGCGAGCCAGCTGGTGCGCGGCGAGGAGCGCGAACAGTGGGAAGCCCTGCGTGCCCTGCGCCGCAAGCTGGCCGAAGAACATGGCGTACCGCCGTACGTCATATTCCCCGACTCGACCCTGCTGGAAATGCTGCGCAGCCAACCGACCTCCCTGGCGCAAATGGCCCGGGTCAGCGGCGTGGGTGCACGCAAGCTGGAACGTTATGGCGAGGCTTTCCTCGAAGTCCTCGGTGGCCAGGTCGAAGCCCCGAAAGTCGTGGCAGACCTGCGCCACGAACTGATCACCCTGGCGCGAGCCGGCATGACGCCGTTGCAGATCGCCGGGCAGTTGCAATGCTCGGAAAAGAACGTCTACACACTGCTCGCCGAGGCCATTGGCAAGCAGCAGCTGTCGCTGGAGCAGGCGCTGGATCTACCAGAGGACTTGATGGGCGAAGTCCAGGATGCGTTCCTCGACGGTGAGGGTGAACTGCCGCCCGTATCGGATATTTCGGCGTTGTTTGCCGGTCGAGTGCCGGAAGGGGTCTTGTACTGTATTCGCGCCGCTCTGCAGTCCGAATTCGAGCTTTGAATGATCGGGCTCATTGATGTAACGATTCAGTACAGAACAAGCCTTGCCTCCGGGCAAAGCTCATGCTTAGCTGACTAATTATTAGTATTTCTCTTATTTCAGTCTGATCATGAGTGTTTTATGCCGTTGACCGATCAACACCGTTTTGGCATGCAACTGGCCCAGATGTCGCGCGGCTGGCGTGCCGAGCTCGACCGCCGCCTTGCCGGCCTTGGATTGTCCCAGGCCCGCTGGTTGGTACTGCTGCACCTGGCGCGCTTCGAGCAGGCCCCGACCCAGCGTGAGCTGGCGCAAAGCGTCGCTGTAGAAGGGCCGACCCTGGCTCGGTTGCTCGATAGCCTCGAAAGCCAGGGGTTGGTGCAGCGCCAGGCGGTGGTAGAAGACCGTCGGGCGAAAAAAATCGTGCTGTGCGCCCCGGCGCTTCCGCTGATCGAACAAATCGAAACCATTGCCACGCAACTGCGTCATGAGCTCTTCGAAGGTGTCGATGAGGCGGATATAAAGGTCTGCATGCGCGTACACGGTCACATCCTGGCCAACCTCGAAAAATCCTGAGACAGAACCCCACGCCAGGCTTTTGAGTTAACACATTGGGCGAACTATAAGAACTACTCGGCAATATCGTGTTCGTAACGGATGTGCGAACACGCGCAGATTGGTTTTTGGTTACCTAAGGGAAGCTCATGCTCGAGAGTCGGCTAGTCGTTGCAAGGTATGGTGCCAGCCTGTTGCTGGCCAGTGCCGCCGTCACTTACTCGGCCTGGGTGCCAGCGTTGGGGCTGGGTGAAATCACTCTGCACTCGGCATTGAATCAACCCCTGCGCGCCGACATCGCCCTGGTGGATGCTGCCGACATGGCGCAGGGCGAGCTGTCGGTCAGCCTGGCGACGGCCGACGAGTTCAGCCGGGCCGGGGTCGAGCGGGTGTTTTTTCTCAACGACCTGACATTCACGCCCATCCTGCGGGGCGATCGCAGCCTGATCCGGGTCAGTTCCAAAAAGCCGGTGAAGGAACCCTACCTGAATTTTCTGATTCAACTCGACCAGCCCAATGGCCGCTTGTTGCGCGAGTACACCGTGCTCATCGATCCCCCGGGCGCCGGGGGCATCACGCCCATCACCGACGAGCCCGTGCTGGACCGTCCTTCTTCAGCCTTCCCGAGTGTCCAGCCGGCAGTCGCACCATTGCCTGCAAACAGGCAATCGCCAGTCATACCCGTTGTCGCCCCCGCCGGGGATCCTGTGGCGGAACAACTGGCCGCCAGTGTCCTGCAGAACAAACAGTTGCAGGCGACCATCGATGAACTCAACGGCAAGCTTCTGACACAGGAGGAGCAGATCGCCGCTGAGCAAAAGCAGGTGATCGAGCTGCAAGCCCGACTGGCCGAGGTCAAGCAGGCACCGGCCGAGCCGGTTGCACCGCAGGCCGTGGCGCCAGCACCGGTCGCGGTCGAGGAACCCGGGATGAACTGGCCATGGTTGATCGGGTTTATGGCGCTGTTGGCTTTGGCGTTGCTGATGGCATGGGTTCGTCGTCAACGACAGCAGGATCAGGCATCGATCGAGCCAGCGCTACCTGACCCGCCGCCTGATCGGCCCGCAGCGCACGACGGGCAGACACTTCAGCAAGTCCGCGCCCACCCGGCGCAATTGGACACTCTTGCGCCGGTTGCGCTGGCAACAATGGCGTTTTCGCCCCCGGCCATTGCCTCGCAGGCGGCGCCTGAGGATGAATACCAGTTGAATCTGGACGACTTGTCGATGGATACCCATTGGGATCTGGGCCCGATGGACGATACCTCTGCCTCCGACCCGCCGCCGAGTGCGCCCGCGCTGCCCGAACCGGAAATTGAATGGACCATCGAACCCGGTCACACCGGCAAAAAGGAATAGGCTGGCACATGCATCGACGATCGCGAAAGACCTTTATCATGGTGGCATCCCTGTTTGAGGAATCTCGCCGATCATGACCACCAGCAAGCCGGAAATCGTCATCACCTATTGCACCCAATGCCAGTGGCTGTTGCGTGCGGCCTGGCTGGCCCAGGAACTGCTCAGCACCTTTGGCGATGATTTGGGCAAGGTGTCCCTGGTGCCTGGCACGGGCGGGGTCTTCCACATTTTCTGTGACCAGGTGCAGCTCTGGGAGCGCAAGGCCGACGGCGGTTTCCCCGAAGCCAAGGTGCTCAAGCAGCGGGTGCGCGACCAGATCGATCCGGACCGCGACCTGGGGCACAACGACCGCTCTCAGTGAGATACCGCCTCTGCGGCGACGGTTTTCTTGCTTGAGCCGCTTGAAAGCCTGCTGGACACCACAATCGCGACGATGATCAACGCGCCGCCGAGCAGCATGCGCAGGGTCGGGTTTTCGTTGAACAGCAGCCAGGCCATGGTGATCCCGTAAACCGGCTCCAGGGCAAAGACCACGGCGGCGGTCCGCGCCTTGATCACCGCCAGGCTGGCGACAAACAGGCTGTGGGCAACGCCGGTGCAGAACACCCCAAGCAGGCCGATCCACAGCCAGTCGATGGCACGCACTTGGCTCAAGTGCGGTGCCGCCGCCGGCAGCAGGCACAGGCCCACCACCAGGTTCTGGCACAGCGCCGCCTGCACCGGCGGGATGCGCGCGGAGCTGGCGCGATTGGTCAGCGACAGCAGGGAAAACAGCAGGCCCGACCCAATCGACCAGAGCAGGCCGGTCGTGGCGCCACTGCGCAGGTCGAACTCGGGCGTGACCAGCACCAGCCCGACACTGACCAGCGCCACCAGCAGGATTTCATTGCCGCGGATTCGTTCACGGAAGATCAGCCCTTCCAGGATCACGGTAAACGCCGGGAAACTGGCAAAGCCCAGGGTGGCGATGGCCACGCCGGCGATCTTTACCGATATGAAGAAGCTCACCCAGTGCCCGGCCAGCAGCAAGCCGCTGAGCAACAGTCGGCGCCTATCCACGGCTTCGAGTTTGTGCCAGCGGGTGTGGCTGGCAAAGCGTGCAAAGAACGCCAGCGCCAGCACCGCGAACGCCGCCCTGCCGAAGACGATGATCGCAGGCGAGGCGGCGGCGAGTTTGCCGAACACGCCGGTGAGGCCGAACATCAATGCGCCGATATGCAGGGCGCCCAGGGCGGTACGGGGAGTCATGGCAGTCCTTGATGTAGTGAACGCGGTCATTTAACCGCGCCCGCTGGCGCTGTGTCTGTCGCCAGACTCGCGTTATTTGTCGCCAGCCTCGCGCCGCAGCTTACCGGGTGATGCGCCGAATTCGCGCAGCACTGCGGCGGCAAAGGCGCTCTGGGAGCTGTAGCCGACCCGGCAGGCGATCTCGCCAATGGGCAGCGCCGAATGGCGCAGTAATCCCACGGCCTTGTGCAGGCGTCGGCTGCGGATGTAATCCATCGGCGTCTGCCCGCATTCGGCCACGAACCGTGCGTGCAAACGGGCGCTGGAAAGGCCGGCCACCCGGGCCAGATCGGCGACTTGCAGCGGGTAGGCGGCGTACTGGTCAATGTGGGCATTGAGGGCGGCGTAGGGCAGGCGCCGGCCGCTGACGGCGGCGGGCCTGGCGTTGTTGAGGCTGGCCAGCAACAGCACCGCGCCCTGTTGCGCAATCACCGGGTCATCGACCGGGCTGTTGGCCAGCCACTCGACCAGTTGGCCCTGTCCGGCATCCAGTGACAAGCGACCGGCGTTATCGAGCAGGCGTCGACTGGCATCGGCATGGTCGCCCAGGGACTGGCCAAGCCACTGATCGCCGGGCACGTCCAGGACCAGGCAGCGACTGCCGTTGGGGCTGCCGCAGGCATGGTGAAAACCGGAGGGGATCACCACGAAGCTTTGCTGGACCACCTGGCTGCCACGCCCGTCGACCTCGAAATCCAGCGCACCCGACAGCCCGAACACCAATTGCGCGTGCTCGTGGCTATGGACGATCAGGTCATGGGTGTAATGGCGCAGGGTAAGGATCGGTCTCATTGCGGCTCTCGTTACAACCTCTCGTTACAGGCTCTCGTTGCAGGGTTGATGAGTCAGGTCGCAGTCTACACCGACAAGGCTCGTGCGCGCTGTCACAGGACTGACTTGCTGCTGTCACAGGCCATTAACCCGACCG
>Ga0068826_105520_pt1 | contig 13321 bp, 9 predicted proteins | sample Hof3ISUMetaT_24_FD_74460 | JGI IMG/M metagenome (GOLD analysis project Ga0068826, IMG submission 74460) | Enriched soil aggregate microbial communities from Iowa State university to study microbial drivers of carbon cycling -... | ecosystem: Environmental > Terrestrial > Soil > Agricultural land...
AAGAAGCTACTTCCGATACCTGGATCACCACCAAAGTCAAAAGCGACCTGGTAACCGAAAAAGGCATTCCTGGCACCGACATCAAAGTTGAAACCAACAAAGGCGTGGTTTCCCTGTCTTCTGACGTCGCGATCACCGAAGCTCAGAAAACCACCGCTGTGAACATCACCAAGAAAATCAAAGGCGTGAGAGCGGTCTCCGCTGACGGCCTGAAAGCCGAGTAAGGCAAGACTTCTCGCCTGGACCGGGAGAAGACGCGACAGGCGGGCCGAGCAATACGTCTGCCGCACTTTAGAGTTCATGCGACCGGCCACACGGAATGTGGCCATTACAGGCCCCGGCATTCATGTCGGGGCCTGTTCTATTCAGGGGCCGGAAAAGGCGGGGAAGGTCAATTGCCGCGTTTGCTGTTGATCTGCTTCAGGCGATTGCCTTCAAAGCGCAGGTATTGATACATGCCGTTGTTCGGGCCGTAAGTCCATTCCTCGACCTGAAACTCTTCACGACGGTTGGCGCTGCGTTTGTAACCGAGCAGATCGCGACCAACCGGCTCGCCACATTTTTGCAGCACCTCGCTGGCGCGGTCGCCAAGGCTCACCAACTGGCTGCCGCAGCGCAAGGTATCGGACGCCGCAGCCTGGCTGGCGAGAAATACCAGCCCCAGTGCAGCCAGCCACTTTGGGTTCATCACTCGGCATCCAGATGCATTTGTGTCACTACCCGGCCGTCGCTTTCCGCTTCGCCGAGGTTGGCGTCGATGAAGTACACACGATCGTCCGCCAGTTGGCCCTTGTCCACCAGATAGTCTTTGATACTGCTGGCACGGTCCTGACCGAGCTGGCGCAGCAGCACGTCGCTGGAGCTCCAGAACTTGATCACGTCGGCGCGCATTTTCGCGGTGCGTTCTTCCTTGCCCAGATCCTTCCACTCGGCCGGTGGCTGGGTTTTCAGGCGGGTGCGATAGATGCCCTCGAGCAGTGGGCCTTTTTCGTTATCCGGGACCTGGATCAGCGAAGCCTGCGCCGGCACCTTGTCGCCACGGCGCTGGAGCATCTTGTAGTAGTTGTACTGGTATTCACGTTCCAGGCGCTGTTCGGCGAGCAACGGGCCATCACTGCTTTTTGCCGCAGTGCCTTCGATTTCCAGGCGCAGGGCCGGACGTTCCTTCAGCGCTTGCGACAGCTTCACCAGCGCCGCTTCGGCGTCTTTGCTCAGGTCGCTGGAGCCCGGTGCAAAGGACACGGTGCCGAGGTCTTCCGAGCCGCCACCGCTGACCAGGCCGCCAATCAGCTTGAACGGTGCGGCGGCGGCCTTGACGATCAGGTTGCGCAGGGTCTGCCAGACAATCGGCATCACGCTGAATTGCGGATTGTTCAGGTCACCGGTGACCGGCAGTTCGATGGAAATCTTGCCGTCGACGTCCTTGAGCAGGGCGATCGCCAGTTTCAGCGGCAGGCTCACGGCATCCGGGCTGTCGACTTTCTCACCCAGTTGCAGTTGCTCGACCACCACTTTGTTCTCGGCCTTGAGCTGGCCTTTGGTGATCAGGTAATGCAGGTCGAGGTTGAGCCGGCCCTTGCGGATGCGGTAGCCGGCGAACTTGCCGGAGTAGGGCGTCAGGGTGGTCAGTTCGACCCGTTTGAAACTGGTGGCGATGTCGAGGCTGGCCATCGGGTCGAACGGGTTGACCGCGCCTTTGATGGTCACCGGCGCATAGCGGTCGACCTTGCCCTTGATGTCGACGCTGGCCGGTTTCGCCTGACGGCTGTCGATGGTGCCGATCTGCCCGTTGAGCTGCTGCACGGCGGTGGCGAAGTTCGGGGTCAGGCTGAAGTCGGCGAAGTTGGCCGAGCCGTCGTTGATCGCGATGCCGCCGATGTGAATACCCAGCGGTTTGTCATTGCTCGCCGGTTTCGCCGCGGCGGTCTTCGCCCCGGAATCGGCCGGCTGCGGAATGAGCAAGTCGTCGATGTTGGTGGTGCGATCATCATTGATCATGAACCGCGCATACGGCTGGAACAGGTTGACCCTGTCGATCGACAGGCTGTCGCCGTGCTGATAGTTCAGTCCTTCGACCACCACTTGCTGCCACTTCAGGAAGTCGCGGGTTTTCAGGGTGTCGAGGGTGTGCAACTGATCGATCTGAGCACGACCGGTGACGCTGAGGGCCAGCGGGTCAGTGCTTTTGAGGTTCACTTTCAGGTCGCTGCCGAGCATGCCGCTGCGCAGTTCGAGGCGAATGAACGGGTTGATGTAGGACTGCGCGACCCGCAGGTCGATGTCCTGGGTTTTCACGTTGAGCTGCGCGGTGACCGGCGCTAGGTTGACCACGCCATCGGCGCTGATCTTGCCTTGCTTGCCCAGCCCGGTGTCGAGCCTGAGGTTGAAGGGCGAGCCGTTGAGGCTGTCGAAATTCTGCAGATCGACGTTCAGCGGCGTGACATCCAGCGTGACTTCCGGCTTCGCCGAACGGTCGGCCAGATGCACTTTGTAGTCACGCAGTTGCACGTCCTTGATCAACACTTGCCACGGTTTGCTCGGCGCGGTCGGTTCGGGTTTCGGCGAGTCGGCGGCGGCCGGAGTGCTTTTCGGTTCCGCCGCAGCTTTGGCGGCTGGTTTCGATGGCTGGCTGGCGAACAGTTTTTGCCAATCCAGTTGTCCGTCCGCTTCCAGGGCTGCCCAGGTTTCCAGTTTCTGACTGCGGATCTTGCCGACCACCACTTGCTGTTTGGCCAGGTCCACAGTGGTGTCGCTGACGTCGAGACGCTCGAGTTTCGCCAGCGGGCGTCCGTCCGGCGCCTTGATGGCGAACGGCGCGATATTGACCGCCACGTTGCTCAGCAGCAGTTCGGTTTCCTTGGACAGGTTGAGCTTGTAGTCGGTGCTCAGGCTGACGACCCCGTTTTCCAGCACCAGTGGCACGGCATCACGCACGTAGGGCCAGAAGGCTTTCATTTGGCCGTCGGTGATCTTGAGCGTGCCTTCGGAAGCGATCGGGATCAGGCTGAAGTTGCCTTTCCAGTCGATCTGCCCACCGGCCGGGCCGATCGCGACGAGGGTCATGTCGGCGTTGTCTTCGGGCAGGGTGCTGAGGTTTTTCAGCTCGAAGTCGAGCTTGTCGTAGAGAAATTCGATCGGCTCGCTGGGCCGCGCATCCACGAAATGCAGGTTGCCGCCGACCAGCTGGATCCGGTCGATGCGCAGCGGAAACGGTTTGGCGTCGGGATTGGCCGGGGTTGGCTCGCTGGCCGGGAGCTTGAACAGACCGAGGAGGTTGAGCTGACCGTCCTTGGCGAACAGGATCTCGGTCCTGGATTTTTCCAGTTCGATGTCGGACAGATGCAGGGCTTTGGTCCACAGGCTGTCGAGTTGCAGGTTGGCGTACAGACGTTCGAAGCCGACCTGTTCCTTGCCCGGCTCGCCGATCACCAGGCCCCACAGCGTGAGTTCAAGGCTGAACGGGTTGAGTTCGATACGTTGCAGATGCGCCGGCACCGTGGCGTAGTTGGCCAGTTGCTGATTCACCACCCTGAGCGCAATGCCCGGCAAAATCAGGAACCCCAGCAGGCTGTAGAGGGCCAGGGCAGTCAACAGGGCGCCAATCGCGCGAATCAATCCTTTGGGCATGTGCGGCTTCATCTGTCTGAATCGGAGTGCCTTGGAGTATGGCACGCGATTCCGGTTCCGAAGCAATTGCCCATGCTCAGGATTGTTCAGATATTTCCGTGGGAAATTTCCTTGGCAACGCTTAGAGCTGAAGGATCAGGGTCTTCAGCGGTGGCTGCTGATCCAGCGACGGGAAGTCGCGGCCCGGGGTCATCACGCTCCACTCACGCACCGGCCGCCCGGCTTTTTCCGCGCAGCGCAGCACCTGCTCGCGCCAATCGTCCATGCTGACTTTCGCCAGGTTGTTGCAGCAGATCAGCACGCCATTCTCGGCGGTGGTCAGCAGGGCCGGCTTGAGCAGGCTTTGATAATCGCGCAGCAGGTCGACGGTGCCGAACGCGCTCTTGGCCCACGCGGGTGGGTCGAGCAGCACCAGATCGTACTGGCGCTGTTCGAGGCGTTGATAGCTCGGCAGTTTCTGCCCGCGACGCTGGCTGATCGGCAGGCCGGCCAGTTGGCGGATGGCCGGGAAGTAGTCGGACTGGATGAATTCCATGGTCGGCAGGTGCGGATTGAGCTGGCCGTTCTCGCGGCCGACTGCCAGATTGCCCTCGGCGAAATCCAGGTTGCACACCTCGCGCGCACCGCCGGCCGCCGCGCTGAGACCGACCCCGCAGGTATAGGCGAACAGGTTGAGCACACTTTTGCCCTTGGCGTGATCCTTGACCCAGCCGCGGGTGTTGCGCAGGTCGAGGAACAGCAGCGGATCCTGCCCGGCGTGACGTCCGCGCACGCGATAGTTCAAGCCCCATTCGTGGCCGACTAGATCGGCCAGCGCGGCGTCGTCGGCGCGGTAGACGCTGTCTTCACGATCGATCCGTGAGTTGCCACGGGAGCGGTCGTTGTAGACCAGCAGGGTTTCCAGGCCAAGAGTCTGGTTGACCATGGCGTGCAGTTGCAGCAGGTCTTCACGCGCCAGGGTCTGGTGGAAGCTTTGCACCATCAGTTGCGGGCCGTAGCGGTCAATGGTCAGGCCGCCGGCGCCTTCCTGGCTGCCGTGGAACAGCCGATAGCAGTCGGTGCCCTGGCGGTGCAGCTCGGCGAGCAGATCCTGGCGTTGATCGAGAGCGGCGCGCAGCGCCAGGTTCAAGGAAGACATGCGGGCGCCTTGCTGGAGGAAATCGGGGCGCGGGAGTTTAGCAGTTTGGCAGGCACTCGAGGGGTTCCCATCGCGAGCAGGCTCGCTCCCACAGACGATCATAAGTCCTTGTGGGAGCGAGCCTGCTCGCGATGCGTTTGCGGCCTTACTGATTCAAGCGTTTATCGATCAAGCCCTGCACTACGCTCGGATCCGCCAGCGTCGAGGTGTCGCCGAGGCTGTCGAGCTCGTTGCAGGCGATCTTGCGCAGTATCCGCCGCATGATCTTGCCCGAGCGGGTCTTCGGCAGGGCCGGGGCCCACTGGATCAGGTCCGGTTTGGCGAAGCTGCCAATTTCCTTGCTGACGTGGGCCAGCAGTTCTTTCTTCAGTTCATCACTGGGCTCGGTGCCGTTCATCGGAGTGACAAAGGCATAAATCCCCTGGCCTTTGACGTCGTGTGGATAGCCGACCACAGCGGCCTCGGCAATGCTGTCGTGCAGCACCAGCGCGCTCTCTACCTCGGCGGTGCCGATGCGATGGCCGGAGACATTGATCACGTCGTCGATGCGCCCGGTGATCCAGTAATCGCCGTCCTCGTCACGGCGGGCGCCGTCGCCGGTGAAGTAGTAACCGGGGTAGGGCTTGAAGTAGGTGTCGACCATGCGCTGCGGGTCGCCGTAAACGCTGCGGATCTGCGCCGGCCAGCTCGACTTGATCGCCAGCACGCCACTGCCGGCGCCCTGGATTTCCTTGCCGTGTTCATCGAGCAGCACCGGTTGTACGCCGAACATTGGTTGGGTGGCGCAGCCCGGTTTGATCCGCTGGGCGCTGACCAGCGGGCTGAGCATGATGCCGCCGGTTTCGGTCTGCCACCAGGTATCGACGATCGGGCAGCGCTGTTCGCCGACTACGTTGAAATACCATTCCCACGCTTCCGGGTTGATCGGCTCACCGACACTGCCGAGCAATCTGAGGCTTTGCCGCGACGTTTCCTGCAACGGCCCGGCGCCTTCACGCATCAGGGCGCGCAGGGCGGTGGGGGCGGTGTAGAAGATGTTGACCTTATGTTTGTCGATCACCTGCCAGAACCGCGAAGTGCTCGGGTAGCTCGGCACGCCTTCGAAGATCAGGGTGGTGGCGCCGTTGGCCAGCGGCCCGTACACGATATAGCTGTGGCCGGTGACCCAGCCGACGTCGGCGGTGCACCAGAACACTTCGCCGTCGCGGTAATCCAGCACGTACTTGAAGGTCATTGCCGCCTGCAGCAGGTAACCGCCGGTGGTGTGCAGCACGCCCTTGGGTTTGCCGGTGCTGCCGGAGGTGTAGAGGATGAACAGCGGATCCTCGGCGTCCATCGGTTCCGGCGGGCAATCGTCGCTGACGTCGCGCACGGCCTGGTGATACCAGAGGTCGCGGCCTTCGACCCAGTCGACTTTGTTCTGAGTGCGCTCGACCACCACGACGGTGCTGACATTCGGGCAACTCTGCAGGGCCTTGTCGACATTCTGTTTCAGCGGCACGAATTTGCCACCGCGCACGCCCTCGTCGGCGGTGATCACGGTGCGGCAGTCGGCGTCGAGAATGCGGTCACGCAATGAGTCCGGGGAGAAACCGCCAAACACCACCGAATGAATCGCACCGATCCGCGCACAGGCGAGCATCGCGTAGGCCGCTTCGGGGATCATCGGCATGTAGATGCACACCCGGTCGCCTTTCTTCACGCCACGGCTTTTCAGCACGTTGGCCAGGCGGCAGACGTGGTGATGAAGTTTGCTGTAAGTGATTTGTGTCGATTCGGCAGGGTCGTCGCCTTCCCAGAGGATGGCGGTCTGATCGCCGCGCTTTTCCAGATGGCGGTCAATGCAGTTGTAGCTGACGTTCAGCTTGCCACCGGCAAACCAGGCGGCTTCGCCGGTCTTCAGGTCATAGCGCTGGACGGTCTGCCACGGCGTGCTCCAGTCGAGGAAGCGGGTGGCCTGTTCGGCCCAGAAGGTACTGGGGTGTTCAATCGATTCGCGGTACAGGCGCTGGTAGTCGTCCTGACTCAACTGTGCAGCCCGGCGGACGGCATCGGCTTTGGGGAACGTGCTGATATCGAACATGACGGTTCCTTATTCTTGTTGTGCGACAAGGATAAAGATGCGCCGAGAGTCCAAGAGGTTCAAGTCATCCACAAACGACTGTGGGAGCCAGCCTGCTGGCGATGGCGTCATGTCAGCCAGCGCTTGGGCTGACTGACAGATTGCTATCGCGAGCAGGCTCGCTCCCACAGGGTAAAGCTACGGGGCTGGATCAGCCGCGGTGACGGCCGCGGAAGTAGTTGATCAGGCCTTGGGTGGACGCGTCTTCGGCGGCGGTTTCTTCGCTGCCGACCAGACGGTTGTACACGCCCTTGCCCAGTTCCTTGCCCAGTTCCACGCCCCACTGGTCGAAGGCGTTGATGCCCCAGACCACGCTTTGCACGAAGACTTTGTGCTCGTACATCGCCACCAGTGCGCCGAGACGGCGCGGGCTGATGCGCTCGACCACGATGGTGTTGCTCGGACGGTTGCCCGGGATCACCTTGTGCGGTGCGAGTTTCTGCACCTGGTCTTCGCTCATGCCCTTGTCGCGCAGTTCCGCTTCGGCTTCCGGCAGGGTCTTGCCGAGCATCAGCGCCTGGCTCTGCGACAGGCAGTTGGCGTACAGCCACTGATGGTGGTCGGAGACCGGGTTGAAGCTGACGATCGGCACGATGAAGTCGGCCGGGATCAGTTGGGTGCCTTGGTGCAGCAACTGGTGGTAAGCGTGCTGACCGTTGCAGCCGACGCCGCCCCAGATCACCGGCCCGGTATCGGTCGACACCGCAGTGCCGTCCTGACGCACGCTCTTGCCGTTGGATTCCATGTCCAGCTGTTGCAAGTGCTTGGTGATGTTACGCAGATAGTGGTCGTACGGCAGGATCGCATGGCTTTGCGCGCCCCAGAAGTTGCCGTACCACACGCCGAGCAGGGCCAGCAGCACCGGCATGTTCTGTTCGAACGGCGCGCTCTGGAAATGCTGGTCCATGGTGTAGGCACCGGACAGCAGTTCCTTGAAGTTGGACATGCCGATGGCCAGCGCGATTGGCAGACCGATGGCCGACCACAGCGAGTAACGACCGCCGACCCAGTCCCACATCGGGAAGATGTTTTCTTCGCGGATACCGAAGGCCACGGCTGCCGCGTTGTTGCTCGATACGGCGATGAAGTGGCGATACAGCTCGGCTTCCGAACCACCCTGAGCCAGGTACCAGGCGCGTGCGGCCTGGGCGTTTTTCAGGGTTTCGAGGGTGTTGAACGATTTCGACGAAACGATGAACAGCGTGGTCTCGGCGCGCAGTTTTTGCGTCAGCTCGTGGAACTCGCTGCCGTCGATGTTCGCCAGGTAATGGCAACGCACGCCTTTCTGGGCGTAGGACAGCAGGGCTTCGGAAACCAGCTCGGGGCCGAGGAACGAGCCACCGATGCCGATGTTCACCACGTCAGTGATCGGCTTCTCGGTGTAACCGCGCCACAGACCGTCGTGGATGCGGCCCACGAGATCGGTGATCTGGTTCAGCACCTTGTGTACTTCAGGCATCACGTTGACGCCGTTGACCGACAGCTTGTCGCCGACCGGGCGACGCAGGGCGGTGTGCAGCGCCGGGCGGCCTTCGGAGGAGTTGACGATTTCGCCGTCGAACAGCGCCTTGATCGCGCCCTTGAGATCGACTTCATTGGCCAGACCCACCAGCAGGTTGCGGGTCTCGGCGTTGATCAGATTCTTCGAATAGTCGAGAAACAGTCCGCAGCTGCTGAGAGTGAACTGATTGAAGCGCTGCGGATCGGCGTTGAAGGCTTCGCGCATGCTGAAATCCTGCATGGCTTGGCGGTGATCTTTCAACGCTTGCCAGGCAGGCAGAGCGGTAACGTCATGAGGAGTGCGGTAGTACGCCATCGCTGCGGTTTTCCTTTTTACTTGAACGGCCTTTTGAACTCTGAAAAGACCTCCCCGCCATGTTTGGGCGAGGGGGCAACTGCGTCGACACGATTACTTTGGCGCAGGGCGAATACAGTAAACCCAGCGCCGCGATCTGTCTTGGCTTTGTCTGACCTGTTTTCGGTACTTTTTTAACATTGATAACAGACGGGGCCGACAGACGGCGAGTAATGCGAGCAAGTCCCTGCTTTTGCGCGCAGTGGAACGGCGGGCAGTTTGCCCGATGGTCAGGTGCTCAGCAATACAGTCTGGAAGTGGGTACAGACGCTGTGGGAGCGGGGTTGCTTCCACAGCGTCTGCCGGTGTTCAGGCGGGGGTATCGAGATTCAGATGCAGGTTGTCGATCAACCGGGTGGTGCCGAGGAAGGCCGCGACCAGAATCACCAGATCACGATCTTCCGCCGTTGCCGGACGCAGGGTCAGGGCGTGGCGAATTTCCAGGTAATCCGGACGCAGGCCGGCGGCTTCCAGTTGCTGGCGTTGCGCCTGGATCAGGGCAGGGAAGTCGCGCTCGCCTTGCTTGATCGACTCGGCAATGCTGCTCAGGGTGCGATAGACCACCGGCGCCACGGCGCGTTGTTCTTCACTGAGGAAACCGTTGCGCGAGGACAGCGCCAGACCGTCGGCGGCGCGTACGGTCGGCTCGCCGATGATCTGGATCGGCATGTTCAGGTCGTGCACCAGCGCGCGGATCACCGCCAGTTGCTGGAAATCTTTCTGGCCGAAGATCGCCAGGTCCGGCTGGACCATGTTGAACAGCTTGCTGACCACCGTCGCCACGCCTTCGAAGTGCCCCGGACGGCTGGCGCCGCACAGGCCTTCGGAAAGTTGCGGCACGCTGACCCGGGTCTGACCGGCCATGCCGTCGGGGTACATTTCCTCGACGGTCGGGGCGAACAGCAGATCGCATCCGGCTTCCAGCAGTTTTTCCTGATCCGCCGCGAGGGTGCGTGGGTACTTGTCGAGGTCTTCGCCGGCGCCGAACTGCAGCGGGTTGACGAAAATGCTCGCAACCACGAAGTCCACGCGCTGGGTGGCCTTGGTGATCAGCGCGATGTGGCCGCTGTGCAGGTTGCCCATGGTCGGCACGAAGCCGATGCGCTTGCCTTCACTGCGGGCGCGCGCCACGGCGGCGCGCAGTTCACGTACGGTTTTGACGGTGTTCATGCAGAGAATCCGTGTTCGATCCCGGGGAAAGTGGTGGCTTTGACTTCACTGACGTAAGCCTTCAGCGCGGACTGGATGCTGTCCTGACCCTGCATGAAGTTCTTCACGAATTTCGGCACGCGGCCGCTGATCGACAGGCCGAGCATGTCGTGCAGTACCAGCACCTGACCGTCGGTGTCGCTGCCGGCGCCAATGCCGATCACCGGAATCTTCACGGCCTGGCTGATTTCAGCTGCCAGTTCGCTCGGCACGCATTCGAGCAGCAGCATGGCTGCACCGGCCTGCTCCAGCGAGATCGCGTCGGCGCGCATCTGGCGAGCCTGGTTTTCGTTGCGACCCTGCACTTTATAGCCACCCAGAATGTTCACGGCTTGCGGGGTCAGGCCCATGTGGGCGCAGACCGGCACACCGCGCTCGACCAGCAGGCGGATCGAGTCCGCCAGCCACAAGGCGCCTTCGACCTTGACCATGTGCGCGCCGGCCTGCATCAGCAGGGCGCTGTTGGTCATGGTTTGTTCGAGGGTGGCGTTGGCCATGAACGGCAGGTCGGCCAGGATCAGGGCATCAGAGTTGCCGCGTTTGACGCTGGCAACGTGGTAGGCCATTTCTGCGGTGGTCACCGGCAGGGTGCTGTCGTGACCCTGCAGGACCATGCCGAGGGAGTCGCCCACCAGCAGCACTTCGACACCGGCCTCGTTGCAGGCGTGGGCGAAGGTCGCGTCATAGCAGGTCAGCATGGTGATCTTTTCACCTTTCTGCTTGAGGCTCTGGAGCGTGGTCAGGGTGATGGCTGGCATGTAAGAAATCCTCGTTCAGGCGCTTTGGAAACTACTGCGAGTAACGCGCGTGATTCGTCATCTATTCAGGCGCACGCTCTTTTGTCGTGCTTATAAGGCCTGGATTGCGCCCTTGTATGCCGGGTTGGCGGCAGCGGGACGCCTATAGTCGTGATGAGGCCTCAGGAAGTCAATTGCATGTGTTACCGCATTGTTACGAGGGGAGTGTTACCGGCGTTACTGATGCGATTCAGCGGGCCGGCGGGCCTGATCTGCGGTTTTTTTGTCCGACAAAAACCGGGATTTGGACAGGTCGATGTGGGAGCGGGCTTGCTCGCGAAGGCGCCGTGCCAGTCAGCATCTTATTGAGCTGATACACCGCATTCGCGAGCAAGCCCGCTCCCACAGGGGATAGATGTCAGGGGAGGGGAAGGCGTTCGAGGCCGACGAACGGGCAGGCTGCGAGAAGATCGGCAAGGGTGCGGCCATCGGCCAGACGCAGATCATCGGGCGCCAGTTCGGCCAAAGGATAGAGAACGAATGCGCGCTCCTGCATGTGGTAATGCGGGACTTTCAGGCGCGGCTCGTCGATCAGGCGATCACCGAACAGCAGAATGTCCAGATCCAGCGTGCGCGGGCCCCAGCGCTCCAGGCGTTCGCGGCCCTGATCGTTTTCGATGGCTTGCAAGGCATCGAGCAGATCCAGCGGGGCGAGCGCGCTGTCGAGCGCGGCAACCGCGTTGGTATAACGCGGTTGCCCCGGCAGCAGGGAGTCGCTTTGGTAGAAGGCAGACACGCCGACCAGTTCGGTATCGGGCAATTGCCCCAGCGCGTCGACCGCGCTTCGCAGTTGTTCGGCCGGGTCAGCCAGGTTGCTGCCCATGCCGATGTAGATGCGTTCCATGCCTTATTCGCCCGTGGCGCTCGGTGCGCCGGCGCGTTTGCGCTTGGAACCGCTGCTGCGGCGACGCTTGCGCGGTGCACCACTGGCGTCATCACCCTTACCGCTGAGGTCACGGATCATGTCGCGACGTTCGCTGTCGTTGGCGTCCTGATAATCGGTCCACCATTCGCCCAGGCCATCGGTCTGCTCGCCGGCGCTTTCACGCAACAGCAGGAAATCGTAGCCGGCACGGAAGCGCGGGTTGTCCAGCAACAGGTCGGCACGCTTGCCGCTGCGGCGTGGCAGGCGTTCCTGCATGTCCCAGATCTCGCGAATCGGCATGGTGAAGCGTTTTGGAATCGCGATGCGTTGGCACTGCTCGGCGATCAGTTCGTGAGCGCCTTCCTGCATCGCCGGAATCGGCGGCATGCCGCGCTCTTGCAGACGCAACACGCGGGCCGGCAGGGCTGGCCACAGCAGGGCGGCAAACAGGAACGCCGGGGTCACCGGTTTGTTCTGCTTGATCCGCAGGTCGGTGTTGGTCAGTGCTTCGCTGATCAACGTGTGGGTGTATTCCGGGTTGTGTTCCAGCGCATCGGCACTGGCCGGGAACAGCGGCGCGAACAGTTGCAGGTCGACCAGCATCTCGAAGGTGATGGCGCCATGACCGGAGAGGAACAGCTTGAGCACTTCCTCGAACAGTCGGGCCGACGGAATCTCGCGCAGCATCGGCGCCAGTTCGCGGATCGGCTGGACGGTGTGCTTTTCGATACCGAAATTGAGCTTGGCGGCGAAACGCACGGCCCGCAGCATCCGCACCGGGTCTTCCTGGTAACGTTTCTTTGGGTCGCCGATCAGGCGGATCAGGTGGTTGCGGATGTCGTGTACGCCGTTGGCGTAGTCAAGGATGCGCTCGCTGACCGGATCGTAATACAGGGCGTTGATGGTGAAGTCGCGGCGCTGCGCGTCTTCTTCCAGGGTGCCGTAGACGTTGTCACGCAGAATGCGCCCGCTCTCGTTGCGCGAGGACTGGTTGCTGTCTTCGTCGTCTTCGTTTTGCGGGTGATTGGCGCGGAAGGTCGCGACTTCAATGATTTCGCGGCCGAAATGGATGTGTACCAGCTTGAAGCGGCGGCCGATGATCCGCGCATTGCGGAATTCGGCACGAACCTGCTCGGGGGTGGCGCTGGTGGCGACGTCGAAGTCTTTGGGCGTGATGCCCAGCAGCATGTCTCGCACGCAACCGCCAACCAGGTAGGCCTGGTAGCCGGCGCCCTGCAGACGTTCGACGATGTTGACCGCGTACCGGCTGAATTGGGCCTTTTGCAGCGAATGTTGGCCGCTGTTGAGGACTTCAGGCGTGCTACGGATGTGTTGCGTACGACGCAGGGGAGTTCGGAATGACTGGAACAGCTTCTTCAGCATGGGATGCACTGTTTGAAGGAATGTTCGGCCATACCAGAGAATGACCGCATGATGGGCCGGGATTCTAGCATTTAGTCGAGGGATGGTGTAGGACGCTGCCGTTTTGCGCTGCAAGCCGCAGGCTAGAGGGGTGTAGGGGCGTGTGAAGGAGAGATTTGCCGTAAAGGAGAAACTACAAGGGGAGCCGAAGCTCCCCAAGAAGTAGTTGCGTGCTCTTTTTATTTTTGATTCGGGCTTCTTGTTTTTGTTGAGTGCCCTCGCCATGAAGCTTTTCCTTCATGGCCCTCCCAATCGGGAGTCAAGAGCAAACGGATTGCTTTGGTCG
>Ga0068826_103553_pt1 | contig 13006 bp, 12 predicted proteins | sample Hof3ISUMetaT_24_FD_74460 | JGI IMG/M metagenome (GOLD analysis project Ga0068826, IMG submission 74460) | Enriched soil aggregate microbial communities from Iowa State university to study microbial drivers of carbon cycling -... | ecosystem: Environmental > Terrestrial > Soil > Agricultural land...
GTGCCCGTCAGTTACGCATCAAACCGCATCCAGCTCCGGCTCGTCGGCCTGGACATTGACGGTGGCCTTCACCGCATCGTGGCGACGGATGTACTTCCAGTCCGCCTCGTCGATGTAGATCCCGGCCGGGCCGCTGCCGCCTTCCAGGTCGATGGCGACACTGGCGCAGACCTGCGGCTTCACGCTCGCCAGAATCGGCACGAAGCCCAGTTGCAGGCTGGTTTCCAGCAGCGCAGCCTGGTTCTTCTCGTCGATGTCCGCCGCCTCGTCGAGGTAGTACGGCAGGCGCACGCGACCGGCCAGGTCGCGGTCCATCAAGTGCAGCAACAGGTACATGTTGGTCAGCGCCTTGATGGTCATCGTGGTGCCGTTGGACGCTGCGCCATCGATGTCGGTGTGGATAACTGGCTGGCCGTTGACCTTGGTGATCTCGAACGCCAGTTCGAACAAGTCCTTGAGGCCGAGCTGGTTGTGGTTCGCCGCCACCAGCCGCGCCAGGTATTCCTTGGCCTCTTCGTTCTTGTTGTCCTGTTCCGCACTTTGGCTCAGGTCGAACACCGACAGGGTTTCGCCTTCTTCGTACTGACCGGCGCTGTGGATGATCTGGTCGATGTGCTTGAGCGCTTCCTTGTTCGGCGCGAGCACGATGCGGAAGCTCTGCAGGTTGGACACCTGACGTTTGTTGATCTCGCGGTTGAACAGCGCCAGTTGGTGCTCGAGGCTGTCGTAGTCACTGCGGATGTTGCGCAGGGTCCGTGCGATATCGGTCACGGCTGCACGACGGGCCTTGCCCAGGGTCAGGGCTTCGTCGGTACGGTGCGCGTAAGCGTTGATCAGCAACGACAGGCGGCGCTCCATGTCGTCTTCACTGTCGAACTTGGCCACGCCCTTGAGGCGCACCTGCGCGTACAGTGCCTCGATCTGGCCATCGGCGCGCAACAGGCCTTGCCAGCTGTCCTGATAGTCATTGAGCAGCGGCAGCAGGTTGTCCATCGAATCGTCGACCGGATCCATGAACGGTGTGCCGAATGGCAGGTCCGCCGGCAACAGCTGACGACGGCGCAGGGCGTCGTCGAGGGTGCGTTGCTTGGCTTCCATGTCGGCGATCTGCCGGCCGACCAGTTGCAGCTTGGCCGACAGCTGCTGGACGCGCTCGGTGAACGCATCGCTGGAACGCTTGAGTTCGTCCTGCGCGGCTTCCATCTGCGCCAGTTGCTCCAGCTTGTCGCCTTCTTCGGCGCTCAGGGTCTGGGTGCGGCGGAAGTCTTCCAGCGCTTTCTGCGCATCCAGCACCTGCTGGTACAGCGCTTCGGTCTGGGTCTTGCTCGCGGCGCGGTCAGCGGCCACGGCTTGCTGGGTCTTGAGTTGCTTGAGCTCTTTTTCCAGACGCTCTTTCTGATCGCGCAACGCGGCACGGTCGGCCAGTGCTTGCAGAGCCGGCGGCTCGATGTGCGAGATGTCGATCGACAGGCCCGGCACTTCGAAACGCTCGCCCTTGAAGCCGTCGAGGATCAGTTCGACGGACTTCACCCATTCGCCATCGTCGTCGAGGGTGATGCCGTGTTCGCCCAGCGGCAGGCTGAACAGTGCGCTGTTGAACAGGCGCATCAGGCGCTCGACGTCCTGTTGCGAAAATTCTTCGCGCAGGCGGGCGTAGCTGTTGTTGTCGGCGTGATCGAGTTGCTGCTTCACCGACTTCAGACGCTTTTCCAGATCGCGAAGACGTTCTTCGAGATCCTCGGCGCTGAACTGGCGGGACTGCGCCAGCGCACCGGCCAGTTCGTCGTGAGCGTCCTTGGCTGCCAGCAATTGCTGCTCAAGAACCTTGACGTCATCGACCAGGGCGAAGCGGTTCTTCAGCACCGACAACTCGCCGAGCCAGCGCTGGATGCCGGAGATTTCCCGCTCCAGACGCATCAGTTCCTGAGTGCCGCCACGCTGATCGTTTTGCAGATCGTCCTGCTCGCGACGGTAGTGTTCGGCCTGAATCGTCAGTTCTTCCTTGCGCGCCGTGGCGTAGTCCGACCAGGTGCCGAGCAACGAGTCGAGCAGCGGCGACAGGCGATGCAGTTTGCCGCGCAGTACGTCGCGCTGTTTCACGCCGTTGGCCAAGGCTTCGACCAGCGGGCCGGCAGCCACCAGCGAGTTGTAGTCCTGTTCCATGCGACGCACATCGCGGAAGGCTTCTTCGCACGCGGCGATGTAATCGACGCTGCCAGAGCGCAGGCTGTGTTCGAAGGCATCGAGGAACAATTGCTTGAGCTTGGCCGCGGTGATTTCGCGCATGTGCAGCAGGTTGATGAACAGCGCGCGGAAGGTCTTCAGGCTCTGCTCGCTGGTGGAGCGCAGCGGGATCAGCGTCAGATCCAGCGGGATCGACGTGTGACCGCCAACCAGCAAGCGACGCAGCTCATCAGGCTTGAGTTCGTAGGCTTTCAGGCCTTCTTTCTCAAGGTTGCTGAATAGCTCTTTCTGCCGCAGGCAAGTGTCGTTTTTCTGGTAGTGCGCCAGATCGAGCTTGCCGGCGTAGGCAAAGAACTGGTGACCGAAACCGCCGCCCGGGCCGCGACCGACCACGCCGATCACGTGCGGGCCATGAGGCAGGTTCACTTCGACGAGGATGTAGCTGGTGTCGGAGGCAAAGTAGAAGCGCCGGGACTGCTCCAGGCTGTACTTGCCGAAACTCATGTCCGACATGCGCGCCAGGATCGGGAACTGCAAGGCGTTGATCGAGGCGGATTTGCCGAGGTTGTTCGCGCCGTAGACCGACAGCGGTTCTTCCAGCGGGAACAGGCCGAGGCTGTAACCGGCGGTGTTCAAAAGGGCAAAGCGGCGGATGCCGTAGCGTTCCTGGCTCATGCGTCGGACTCCTGTTCTTCGGCAATGGCGCGGGCCAGTGCGTCTTCTTCGCTCTCTTCCTCAAATTCGCTGAGATCGAGCGGGTCGTCGGTGGCGAGGAATTTCGCCTCGGCCTCTTCGTCGATCAGCACCGGTGCCGGCAGGGGCAGAACGCTGTGCACGCTGGCCGCCAGATCGCGGTCCTGCTGAACCGACAGGCAGACGTCGAGGAACCGGTGCATCGGCGGCAGGAAACGGTACACGCCGTTTTCCTCGCTGGCGAAGCCGAGCTGAGTCATGCGGCGCATGATTTTTTCTTCGAGTTCTTCGACGGTCTGTACTTCGGCCTGGATGAACAGGTCGCGGTACTTTTCCAGCAGCGACGGCAGTTCTTCACGGCCGAGGCTGCCACCGTCGAGCACGGCGATCGGGTCGCGGCCCTGATCGGCCAGATGTTCGACCAGGATGAAAGTGAACAGCGCCAGGCGCTGGGCAGTCTTGTTCACCGCCGCAGCCGCCATGTCCGGCACGAAGTAATAAAAACCACGGGTGTCGCAGACCAGTTCGAAGCCCAGTGCCTTGAACAGCGTGCGGTATTGGTCCTGGAAGTTCGACAGTTGTGCGTACAGCTCCGGGTCGCGGCGGCTGACGTGGTAACCCTTGAACAGCTCGCGGAAGATCGGCGCGAGTTGCGACAGTTCGGATAGATCAAGATGCATTGGGGATGCTCGCAGAATCCTCGGCGGCGGTGTCGGCGGCCGAGAGCAGGGCGAAGGAGCGCAGGCTGACCTGGTGCTCGTGAGTGTGATATTCGCGGCGTTCCAGACGCTCGCGCTTGAAGCGTTTTTCCCGCGACAGGCGCGAGAACCAGTAAAGCAATTCGTCGGTCGCGCCGTCCGGTTCCTGCTCCAGCAGCCAGGTCATCAGGTCCGGCATCGGCAGGGACTCTTCGCAGCGGTCGACCATCTCGCGCACGGTGCGCGGTGCGCGCGGGGCATCGCCGCTCTTTTGCGACTTGTGCGCCTTGGGGAAACGCGCCGGTTTCGGCTCGAAACGGGCCAGGGCGTAGACGTAGGCTTCAACCTGGCTGGCGCTGCCGAGGAAGGTGCTTTGCGGCCGGGTGAACAGCGGCATCGCGGCTTGCGGTACGGCGTCAATGCCTTTGCGGCGGATCGCGGCCAGCGCCAGTGCAGCACCACGGGTCACGGCGTTGTGTCGGCGAGCCTCTTCACGCAGCGGCAGCAACAGTTCCCGGGCGTGACGCAAGGTCAACTGGGCACTGGTCTGCATTTCGAGGATGCGCGCGTGGGTGCGCAGCAGCATGTCGTCATCGACCAGATGGCCGAGGCGCTGCTGTTCGCTGAGCATCTTCAGCAGCACGGTTTCGACCTTGCGCACGCCTTGCTCGAAGGCGCCGTCGGCGTTCACCAGATCGATCATCGGCTCGACATATTCGTCCCAGGTCGCCAGCACTTCGGCATAACGCTGACGCAGCGGGATCTGCCGGTCGCTGGTCTTGGCCCGTTCGGCCACGGCCACCAACGCCTGTTCGTCGTTGTCGAGTTTCTTCAGAACGTCGCGCACGCGCATGTCGAGCAGACGCAGCTGACGGGCCAAATCATTGCCGTCACGGACGTCGAACGCATCCTGGATATAACCGGCCAGACGCTCGAGGTGACGCAGATAGGCTTCGATTTCCAGGCACAGGCCCAGACGGTGCTCGCGGCGCAGGTAGGCGAGGAAGTCGTGAATCTGCGCATTGAGCTCGAAACGGTTCGGGCTTTTGGCCACGGGAACCAGAATGTCGAGGCGGATCCACACGTCGAGCAGGCTGGTAATGTCCTGCGGCGTGCTGTCCAGTTGTTGGGCGGCCAGTTGCGTGCGCAGTTCGTTGAGGCTCAGGGTGCCCTGGTCGAAGTGCTCGCACAGTGGCTCCAGAAGTGCCCAGTGTTCAGCGAGGGCGCGCAAGACGCGCTTGGGTTCGATCATCGGAATGGCCGGCTGGTTGGCGATTAAAAGCCGCGATTGTACTGCATCACGAAGGATGCGATTCACTCTCGGGACGGGCTGTCGCTTTTCTTTGCGTCAAGGTATCGGTCAAGACTATCGATCAACAGCGCGCGATCTTGAGCGAAGGGCGGTAGAATCAGCGCACTTCAGTTATCCACAAGTGGCCGACCCTTGCTAATCGAGTCCCGCCGCCGCGCCTATTTGAACGCCATGCAGGTGGTCAATTGGCTGCCGCGCACCGAATTGCCCTTTGCCGCGCCGTCGCGGCCCGAGCTGCTGGACATGCCCGAGCCCGAGCCCGGGATTGCCGCGCCGGTGATTCCGGCAACCCCGGCCGAAGCGCCGGAGCAGCCGGCTGCGCGTCCGGTCGAGCGGCCGAAGATCGAGGTTCCGCGACCTTCGCTGGCCAGCACCCGTACGGGCGCCAAACCGGTCGAAGAAGTCGACGACACACCCGTGGTGGCCAAGCCGGCGCCGGTGCCGCCACCGCGTTTCGCCCTGCAATTGCTGCGCGCCGGCCGTTGCCTGCTGCTGGTGGAGTTACCCACAGGCGAAGCCTTCCAGTCGCGCGATCCTGCCTATCTGTTGCTCAAGGACATGCTGCGTGCCGCCGGCCTGCCGGACGCGCCGCAGATTGTCGGTGAGCCGGTGCGCTGGCCATGGCTGAATCGCGGCACGATGGATCAGGGCCCTGAAGCGGCCCGGGATTTCGTCCAGGGTTTCCTGTCGGTGCAGATGGAGGCGGCGCCGTGCGCCTGCCTGTGGCTGATCGGCCTGCCGGCGGTGCGCTTTGCCGGTGAGGCGGATGCCGAAGCGTTCAACCGTGAATTGCAAATCGAGGGTCTTGGCCTGGCGTGGGCCGTGCCGGGGCTGGAATTGTTGATGGAAGAGCCACAGCGCAAGGCCGCCGTGTGGCAAGCCATGCGTCGGCTGATGGCGCGCTGGAAAGAATCGAATGAGTGACGCTGTATCGTTTCGCCCGATGACCGAGGCGGATCTGGACGCCGTGCTGAAGATTGAATTCGCCGCGTACAGCCATCCGTGGACCCGCGGGATTTTTCTCGATGGCCTGGGCAAGTACCAGATCTGGCTGATGTTCGAAGGCGAGCAACAGGTGGGACACGGGGTGGTGCAGATCATTCTCGATGAGGCGCATCTGCTCAACATCACGGTCAAGCCGGAAAACCAGGGGCGCGGGCTGGGGCTGACCCTGCTCGAATACCTGATGTCCCGCGCCTACGCCGCCAATGCCCGGGAATGTTTCCTGGAAGTGCGCGACAGCAACACCTCGGCGTTTCGCCTGTATGAACGTTATGGCTTCAACGAGATCGGCCGACGTCGGGATTACTACCCGGCGGTCGGCGGGCGTGAAGATGCCGTGGTCATGGCCTGCACGCTCGTCGACTGATCAAAACAATCGCCAGCAGGCTGGCTCCCACAAGGAAATGCATTCCAATGCGGGAGCCAGCCAGCCAGCCTGCTGGCGATAGCGGTCTGCCTGGCGACGCCCGTCAGCGGTTGCCATCCAGCGGATCACGCCGCGCCAGTTCCGCTTCATCCAGCCCATTGCCGCCGCCGATGTCGTCCTCGTCGACCACGCTCAGATCCCAATCGGCCTGATTGCCTTCTCCGAGTTCCTGGGCATCCCGGGCGCCATCTTCACGGATCAGGGTTTCCGGGCTGAGGTCGTCGTCGGTAGGTTCATGATCGGCGGTCGATGCCCCGGTCAAACCGGCTTCGCGCACGCGGTCACGGGGCATCAACTGTTCGCGCTCGCGTTCAGGCAGTTCATCGCCGATCTTCGCACTGGGCTCTTCGTCGTCGAAATCCAGCTCGTGCACCGACCCCATGCGGTCTTCGTTATCATCGATGGGCTCCGGTTGCACCGCATCGTACGGACGTCGTGAATCAGTCATGGCAAATCCTCATACTGTGGGCCTTACTGAGGTGGACTCACCAGGCGCGCGAGAATTCAAAGCAAATCACCCGCGATCCCTGCGTGACCCCGACGGGCGGTCGACTGTCATACCAGCGCATCTTTCTTGAGGCCTTACAGCATGCATGACTTACAAGACCTGATTGATAACAACGAGCGTTGGGCTGACGCGATCACCAAGGAAGACCCGGATTTCTTCGCCAAGCTGGCCCGTCAGCAGACACCTGAATATCTGTGGATCGGCTGCTCCGACGCACGGGTGCCGGCCAACGAAATCGTCGGCATGCTGCCGGGCGATCTGTTCGTTCACCGCAACGTCGCCAACGTGGTGCTGCACACCGACCTCAACTGCCTGTCGGTGATCCAGTACGCGGTGGACGTTCTCAAGGTCAAACATATCCTGGTGACCGGGCACTACGGCTGCGGCGGTGTGCGGGCGTCGATGCAGGATCGCCAGTTCGGCCTGATCGATGGCTGGCTGCGTTCGATCCGCGACCTGTACTACGAAAAACGCGAAGAACTGGCCAGGCTGCCGACCGAAGAAGAACAGGTCGACCGTCTGTGCGAGCTCAACGTGATCCAGCAAGTGGCCAACGTCGCCCACACCAGCATCATCCAGAACGCCTGGCATCGCGGGCAGAGCCTGTCGATCCACGGCTGCATCTACGGCATCAAGGATGGTCGCTGGAAAAGTCTGAACACCACGATCAGCGGTTTCGAGCAATTGCCGCCGCAGTACCGTTTGCGTCCGGTCGGCGCGCCTTGATCGGTCGTTCAGCGTAAACCTTGCCGACGCCGCCAGTTCAGCAAATAGCGCTGGCCTTCAAGATTGGGTGTTTCGTCGTAACCGGTGATCCACCCACGGCAGTTCGAGGACCCGCAACCACAGGCAAACTGCCGCAGCAGTTTGTCTTCGGTGGCGGTGTAATCGATGGTCAGCCTTTCACCCTCCACAATATCGCGCAGGGCCCATACCCATAACTCGCTCATGTCGAGAAAGGTGTTCGGGTCGCAGGAATGCTCGAACGCGCCGCAAAAACGCGGATCGTAGAGGTGGATACCGGCCAGCAGTTGCCGGGTCTGCCGGCATCGATAGGGCAGCAGTTGGCCAGAAACCCGGCACATTCGGGTGATACGCAGGAATGCCCGGCATGCTACGACAGCGGTGGCCACGCCCTCGGGATCGTGAACAATCTCGAAATCCTGCTTCGACGGAAATCCCATGCGCACGGGGAGCCCGGCAAAAGGATAAATGCCCTCGGTATCGCGCGCCGGTTTACCCGGTAGTGCGTAAGTGTTCATAACGGTCCCTGTTGGCTTCGGTGTCGCGACTTCCCTCGGCTGGCGTCCTGTCAGTCCTGCAACACGATGATTGGATCCAAGATCGCGCAAATCACACTAACGGTCTACTGTCAGATCTGACAGGCGAAATAGACGCTTTCCCGGGTCAGCCAGGGCTGACACGGGAAGAACGTCCGATTGCTCAGAGGTGGGCGGCGGGCGCGGCCATGTCCGGCAATGGGCTTTTCAGCTCTTGCAGCTGGGATTTGACCGGTGAGGTCGAGCAGGTTTTGTCCGCTTGTGCCACGGTCTCGTTGCGGATCGTGGTGTAGAACAGCTCGCAGGTCTTGGCTTTCTGCGTTACTTGCCAGGTCTGGGTGCAGCTGGTGAGCAGTGTTTTCGGGTCGGTGCCTGGTTTGCTGCCCATCCCGGCCTGCCAGCAGGCGGCGCTCAAGTCCTGACCCATCACCTTCAGACCCGCGGCATCGGCCTTGGCCTGGGCATCGTCGCCGGTGTAGTTGCTCGGGTCGGCGGCATACCAGATGTAGCTCGGGTGGTTGGAACCCAGCACCGGCACATTTACGCCCGCACTCGGGCTGATGGTCGCCAGGCCCAGTACATTCACGCTCGCACCGTATTGCTGCTTGATCCAGTTACGCACCGGCGCACCAAAGGCAACCATTGGCAGTACGGCGCCGCTGGCGTTCTGGCTGACCTGCTTGACCATGGTGGTCTGGTAGTCCTTGAAGTAGTCGTACACGCCTTCCAGATCCTTGCCGGCGCTGGCAGGCGCGGCGATCGGGGCGATGTCGACGATGGTCTGGTAGGCCGGCGTCTGGTCGGCGGGGATGCCATTGTCGGTCAGCAGCGCGGCCCAGCGGTCGGTGGTGTTCGAGCGCAGGTAATCCTGGGCCTGGGTCAGCGAGTAATCCGGCGGGAAGTGCAGCAGCTCGACACTCTTGCGGTTTTCCAGGGCCATGCCCAGTGGCAGGAACAGGTACCAGCTGTACGCCCATTTGCCGTCGGCATTGAGTTTGCTGGCGCCTGTACGCCAGGTCGCCGGCGTCCAGCAGCGCGGTCAGCGGTTTGTCGTAGCCCTGTGGTACGCCGCTGATTTCGGCGTAGAGCTGATCGTTGTCGTTTTTCACCAGCACTTTGGCGTTGGTGTAGCCGTCGCGCTGCACGCTCTGGCTCAGGTAATGGGCGACGGTCTGCTCCAGCGTCCAGTTGCGAAAGCAGATCACGCTGCAATTGTTGGGGTAGGCGAAGAGGCGGGTGACGCGTTCGGTGCTGCCCAGTTTCAGGTCGACATCGGCGTGGGCGGCGGCGCTCAGCGTGAGCGCCGCGAGGGTGAGGCCTGCAAGTTTCAACATGCTCAGATCCTTTTCAGCGAGGGTAAAACCTTGGTGGAGGGCAATCCGGCCCGCGTCTAGCCTAGCCGGGGAACAGGAGTTTCAGCGAATAACCAAGCTGACTCGCAAGAATCACGCTGGTCATGACCACCAGAAACAGCAATTGCAGCGGGCTGAAATGCGCCCAGTGCAGCGCGGTCAGCCATGGGTGCTTGTCGCTGAACTCCGGGTCGAGCGTACCGATGCGCCGCTTGTGCCAGAGCCCGATCACGATTACGCCGATATAGGTGAAGGCTCCCAGACCACCAAGCATGACCGAGAACAGCAGGATCATGACGGCTTGCGGTACGCCATGGCGCAGCACGAGCCAGCGGGTATCAGGGTTCCATCGGCGTGGAATGATCCTTTCGGTCAACCACAGATCCTGAACGATCAAATGGGCGCTGATCAGAAACCAATAACTCAAGCCGATCCGGAAAAACCAGACAGGAACGCAGGCGAAGGCCAGGGGAATGACGATGCTCATTGCCGTGGTCTTGTGCTCGGCGGGCAGATAGAACAGCCACAGCGCCAGCGCAATCGCGGCCCAGGAGCGCAACCAGGTTTCGGCGGCGATGTAGCGCGGCAGAAACCGTCGCCAGTAGAAAACGTCGGCGTACGGCAGGCGGGCGAGCAGGTCGGGGAAGCGCCACTTGAGGGTTTCCGACAACTGCTGGCAGGCCTGCCAGTCCGCCGGAATGAAGCGGTCGGTCAGGTCTTTGTGTTGCCGCGGCTTCATCGGGCTGATCAGCATGCGCGCGGCCAGTGCGTCGGGCGACCCGTTGCGCAGATCTTCGGCCCGGGCGCAAAGAGTGTCGTAGAGGCTTTCCTGGTTGCAGCGCTCGATCAGCGCCTGCCAGAGCCAGTCCGGTTGCGGATGAATGCCCTTGGTGTCGTCCCAGCCAAATAATTGGGAGATACGGTCGAACAGCGGCACGCTCCACTCCGTGTCCTGCAGCAGTTGCAGGATGATCTGCTGCCAGTGTTCCCGACGGTCGAACACCTGGAGCCACGGTTGGGCCGTATAAGTCCTGAGCAGCGCGAGAAATTCGCGCTCGTTTTGCGAAGCGAGCAGCGTTTCCAGCGATTGCCGGTAATCCGTCAGCAGCTCGTTGGCGAGAATGCTGCGCTGCCCGTCGCCGATGACGATCTCCTGCCAGGGGCCCAGCCAACCCAGGTGCTGCACCGCCCAACGGGCAATCGAAAGGCGCAGGGCGGGCTGATCGAAGCACAACGTCAGCAACAATGTCTGGAACGCCTGCGCACAATCCTGCTGGCGCGCTTGCTCCCAGCGCTCGTCCAGGTTGGCTTCCGAGAGGCCGTTCAGCAATTGCGATGCGGCTTCAATGGCCGGGTCGGCAGTCAGCTGCTCGGGTTCCAGGTTAAGAGGCTCCGGATTCAGGGGCTGTACCCGCAAGATCGGCGATTCGAGCGGTGCTTCGGGCGCGGCCGGGGTCAACGGTTCAAATAGCGCCGAAGGGTAATCCCAGGCATCGGTCCCTGTCTTCTGCAGCGGCTGAGCCATGGACTGCTCTTGTGCCGCCAGCGCGGCGATCCCCGGAGCCTGGATGACGTCGCCGTGTTCCTCGGTCTCTTCGTTTTCCAGGCGCCATTGGGCAATCGACAGTGCGCGCTCATAGGCCTCGCGCAGGCGCTGGAAGCCTGCGGCATCTTCATCGGGCCGGAAGACTTTCAACAGGCGCGCATAGCTGCGCTTGATATCGCGCAGCCCGGCGTCTTCGGGCAGTTGCAGGACGGACCAGCATTCCATGTCGTGCTTCCTTACTGCCAGGGGCTGCGGTCGAGGGCGCTCAACTGCTTGCTCAGTTCGGTGCGGGTCTCTCGGATCTGCCGCTCGTCCTGAGAGTCCAGGGCGTGCTGGAATTGCTTGGCCCAATGGCCGATCTGATCGCGCAGGTCGCCCAGGCTTTCCTGATACAGACGTTCCAGCCGTGCACTGAGCAGGGTGTTCACTTGCTGCTCGCGTGGATGGATCTTCAATTGCGCCAGAGCTTGCAGACGTTGCTGGATTTCCTCGGGCGTCAGCACTCCGGGGTTGTTCTCGATGACCAGCGAGTGTTGCTGACCGGTCAGGGGGATGCTGACCTGGGCTTCGAGCAAGCCGTTGTTGTCGTAGGTGAAGCGTACATCCAGCTCGACTTCGCCGGCCTTGCGCTTGGGCACCTTGATGTCCAGTTGGCCGAGCGCCACGTTGTCTTTGACCAGGCGGCTTTCGCCCTGAAAGATTTTCACGACGACCTGTTCCTGGTTGTCGTGAAGGGTCTGCACGGTTTTCACCCGGCTGACCGGAACGATGCTGTTGCGTTCGATGATCGGCAGGTAATGACCGCTCTCATACTGGCGACCGACCTGGGTGGAGGTCTCGATCCCCAGGGTGTAGGAGCAGACATCGGTGAGCACCACTTCTTCCAGCGCGGCCGAACGGGCCTTGAGCGCTGCCTGAATGGCGGCGCCCTGTGCCACGACCTGATCCGGATCGAGGCTGATCGACGGGAAGCGGCCGAACAGCCCTGCAGCCAGTTTGCGCACCAGTGGCATGCGGGTGGTGCCGCCGACCAGCAGGATTTCGTCGAGGTCGCTGACGCGGATGCGTGCGTCGCGCAGGGCTCGTTCGATCGGCGCGCGCAGGCGTTCGAGCAGCGGCATGTACAGCGTCGCCATTTGCGCCTGGGTGATGGTCTGGGTCCATTGTTTTTCGCCGACTTGCACTCGGAATTCGGCGCTGGCGTCCTGGCCCAGTGCGCGGCGCACACGCTCGGCTTCGCGGCGCAGCGGCTGGAGGATGGTGGAGCGCTCGGGGAAATCCGACACGTTGCGATGTTGGTCGATAAAGTGCTCGAGCAACACGTTGTCGAAATCCTCTCCACCGAGGAAGTTGTCACCGGCGCTGGCGCGCACTTCCATGACGCCTTCGAAGAGTTCGAGAATCGACACGTCAAAGGTGCCGCCGCCCAGGTCGAACACCAGGAACGAGGTTTCCTTGTCCCGTTGGTGCAGGCCGTAAGCCAGTGCGGCGGCGGTGGGTTCGTTGATCAGCTTTTCGACTTTCAGGCCCGCCAGCTCACCGGCGATACGCGTGGCCTTGCGCTGGGCGTCGCTGAAATAGGCCGGCACGCTGATCACGGCTTCCGTAACGGTCTGGCCGTAGGTGCGCTCGACGTCTTCTTTCAGGCTCTTGAGCACCAGCGCCGACAGCTCTTCCGGGCGGAATTTTTTATCCCCGAGGTAGACCTCCGTCGCACTGCCCATATGGCGCTTGAACAGCGACGCGGTCAGGCGCGGATGGGTGTGCAGACGCTCACGGGCGGCTTGCCCGACCAGAATCCGGCCCTGATCGTCCAGACCCACCACGCTAGGTGTCAGGAACTGCCCCAGGGCGTTGGGCACCAACTCGGTGGCGTCGCCCTGCCATACGGCAACAAGGCTGTTGGTGGTTCCCAGGTCAATCCCGACGATCATTGCAACGAACTCCCTTTGCGCTCAGACAAAAAAATGAAACAGATATTGGCGCGCAAGAATATTACCGAGG
>Ga0068826_100604_pt1 | contig 12943 bp, 10 predicted proteins | sample Hof3ISUMetaT_24_FD_74460 | JGI IMG/M metagenome (GOLD analysis project Ga0068826, IMG submission 74460) | Enriched soil aggregate microbial communities from Iowa State university to study microbial drivers of carbon cycling -... | ecosystem: Environmental > Terrestrial > Soil > Agricultural land...
AAGGCCTTTCGTCCTCCTGCTGCCTAGACTGCGTCCATCGACATGAAGACCGATGGCGCCGCTGAGGCGACCGTCGGCGGGACAGAGAGACGTGAAAGCAGAACAGGACGCGGGCGCGCACGCCCACGTCGGTCAAAGGATGCCACGCGTTGAAGATGACGCGCTGCTGACAGGCCGCGGCCGCTTTGCCGACGACCTGGGCGCCCGGCCCGGCACCTTGCACGCCGCCGTGCTGCGTTCGCCCCACGCCCATGCCCGGGTGCTGGCGGTCGATGCCGCACCGGCGCTGGCCTGGCCCGGCGTGCGCGCCGTATTGACCGGCGCGGACGTCAAGGCGTGGACCCGGCCTTTTGTGGTCGGCGTCAAAAGCCCCATGGAACATTACTGCCTGGCCGTGGACACCGTGCGCTACGTGGGCGAACCGGTGGCCGTGGTGATGGCTGAGACGCGGGCGCTGGCCGAAGACGCGCTGGATGCCATCGTCGTCACCTACGAGGCCTTGCCGGCGGTGGTGGACGTGGAAGACGCCATCGCGGCCCACGCAGCCCTGCTGCATCCGGCCGTGGGCAGCAACGTTCCGAGCGACCGCCACTTTTCCTACGGGGATCCGGACGGCGCCTTTGCAACGGCGCCGCATCGGGTCGGGCTGACCGTCCAATATCCCCGCAATTCCTGTACGCCCATCGAGTGCTACGTGGTGCTGGCCGAGTTCATGCCGGGCGATGAAGGCTATGAGGCCACGTCGAATTTCCAGGGGCCGTTTTCGTTGCACACCGTGATGGCGCTGGCGCTGCAGATTCCGGCGGCGCGCCTGCGCTTGCGCACGCCGCCCGATTCGGGCGGCAGCTTCGGCGTCAAACAGGGCGTATTCCCGTACATCGTGATGATGTGCCTGGCAGCCCGCAAGGCAGGGGCCCCGGTCAAATGGGTGGAAGACCGGCTGGAGCATCTGGTGGCGGCCACGTCGGCCACGGGCCGCGTGTCGACGATCCAGGCAGCCGTGGAAGACGATGGCCGCATCCTGGCGTTGGACTTCGATCAGTTCGATGACGTGGGCGGCTACCTGCGTGCGCCGGAGCCGGCCACCTTCTATCGCATGCATGGCTGCCTGACCGGGGCCTACACGATCCCCAATCTGCGGGTGCGCAATCGTGTCGTTATGACCAACAAGACGCCCGCTGGACTGGTGCGCGGCTTTGGCGGGCCGCAGGTGTATTTCGCGCTGGAACGCCTGATGCAGCGGATCGCCGTGGAGCTGGGGCTGGATCCGCTGGACGTGTATCGCCGCAACTTCATTCAGCCCGATGCGTTTCCGTATCGCGCGGCGGCAGGCGCGTTGCTGGATTCCGGCAACTATCCCTTGGGACTGTCCTTGGCGGCGGACCAGGGCGGGCTGGCCGAACTGATCGAGCGGCGTGACACGGCGCGGCGGGCCGGGCGGCTGTATGGCATCGGATATGCGGCGATTGTCGAGCCATCGATTTCCAACATGGGCTACATCTCGACGGCGTTGACGCCGGAACAGCGCGCCAAGGCCGGTCCCAAGAACGGGGCGATCGCGTCGGCCACGGTGTCCATCGATCTGCTGGGCGGCGTGACGGCACTGATCGACTCGACGCCGCAAGGGCAGGGGCATCGCACGGCGGCCGCGCAGGTGGTGGCCGACGTGTTCGGATTGCGGCCTGCCGACATTACCGTCAATGCCGAATTCGACAGCCAGAAAGATGCGTGGTCGGTGGCGGCGGGCAACTATTCCAGCCGCTTTGCCGGCGCGGTCGCGGGCACGCTGCACCTGGCGGCGGTCAAGCTGCGTGACAAGCTGGCATCGATTGCCGCGCCCTTGCTGGCGTGCGAACCGGCCGCCGTGTGCTTTGCCGGCGGGCAGGTGTTTGCAGGGCCCACGCCCGAGCGCACGCTGCCGTTCGCGCGGCTGGCCGCGGGTCCGCATTGGGCGCCCGCATTGCTTCCGCATGGCGTAGAAGTGGGGCTGCGCGAGACGGTGTTCTGGACGCCTGAACAGCTTGAAGCGCCGACCGATGACGACCGGGTCAACACATCGGCGGCCTACGGTTTTGCGTTCGACATCTGCGCCGTGGAAGTGGATCCCGACACCGGCCGGGTGCGCATCGATCGCTACGTGACCTGTCATGACGCGGGCACCTTGCTGAATCCGGACCTGGCCGACGGGCAGATCCGCGGGGCCTTTGCACAGGGGCTGGGCGCGGCATTGATGGAAGAGTTCGCCTATGGCGGCGACGGCAGTTTCCAGTCCGGGACCTTTGCGGATTACCTGGTGCCGACGGCATGCGAAGTGCCCGAGCCGGCCATCGTGCACATGTCGACGCCATCGCCCTTCACGCCCCTGGGCGCGAAGGGGCTGGGGGAGGGCAACAACATGAGCACGCCGGTATGCATCGCCAATGCCGTGGCCGATGCGCTGGGCGTGGCCAATGTCGTGCTGCCGCTGACGCCGTCGCGGGTGATGGCGTTGATGGGCATGGATGAAACGCCGCCGCGTGCCGGGAGCCTGGGCGGGTCTGCGCGTCGGGATGCCGACACGGTGCACGGGGCGGGCGGGGCGGTCCACGCGTCGAACGGCGCGCCCGCGGCGGTGGCGGCCGGGGTGGGTGGCGGTGCGATGAGTCTGGCGACCGGCACCCGGGCAGGGGACGTGGCCCGCGGTGCGGGACACAGCACCCCGGGCCATGCGAACGCAGGCAAGGGCAAGGCAGGCAAAGGGCTCAGCGCGCAGGGCAGTGTGGAATTGGCCGCAACGCCCGAAGCGATTTTTGCCGTGTTGCTGGATCCGGTGGCCCTGGCCAAGGTGATCCCGGGATGCCACGCCCTGGAAAGCACCGGCGACAACCAGTACCGCGCCGATGTGACCTTGGGTGTCGGCATGGTCAAGGCCCGGTATGCGGCCGAAATCAGCCTGTCTGAACTCGACCCGCCGCATCGGCTGCGGCTGGCCGGGGCCGGAACGTCGTCATTGGGAACGGCCAGCGGCAGCGGCAGCGTGGAGCTGACGCCGTCGGGCGCCGGCACGCGATTGAGCTACGACTACCACGCCGACGTCAGCGGCAAGGTCGCGGCGGTCGGCGGCCGGATGCTGGAAGGCGCGGCCAAGATCGTGCTGAAGCAATTGTTCGAACAATTGGGCAAACAGGCGGAAAGTCGGTCTGGCACCAAGGTCGGTGCATCGGTCGATGCGCGGGTTGCCGACGGCACGACTGCCGCGTCGGGCCGCGCGACCCAGGGTGCGAAGCCCGGGCCGGGTCACGCCGCATCGGCATCGACAGCGGACGGTCCCTCGTTCTGGCGTCGCCTGGTTGGCCGCCTGTTTGGTGGAGACGCGTCATGAAGCCCGGTCTTTACGATTACTACCGCTGCGACACCGTTGACGAAGTGCTGGAACTGCTGGACCAGCATGGCGACGATGCCCGCATCCTGGCCGGCGGGCAGTCCTTGATGGCCGCGCTCAACATGCGTCTTGCGCAACCCAAGGTGGTCGTGGACATCTCGCGCATCGCGCCGCTGGCCTATGCGCGGATCATCAACGATGCCCTGGTGATCGGTGCGTCGGCCACCCAAGCCAGCGTGGAATGGCGGCCGACGCTCGGCGACGAAGTGCCGCTGCTCAAGCGCGCCTTTCCGTATATCTCGCATTTCCAGATCCGCAATCGCGGCACCGTGTGCGGGTCGATCGCGCATGCCGATCCGAGCGCGGAACTGCCTGTGGTGCTCCTGGCACTGGGCGGGCGCGTGGGGCTGCGGTCGCGCCAGGGACGCCGTGAACTGTCGGCCGATGACTTTGCCCAGGGCATGTTGATGACCGCGCGCCGGCCCGACGAACTGGTGGAAGACGTGAGCTACCCGGTGCACCGCGCCGGCACGGGCTACGCCTTTGCCGAGATGGCGCAGCGCCACGGCGACTTTGCCATCGCGGCGCTGGCGGCCTGCGTGGATGCCGACGGTATCCGGCTGGCGGTGGGCGGCGTGTCGGATCGTCCGCGTCTGCTCAGTATTGAGCGGCTGTCAGGTTCGGCACTGGATGACGCCCTCAACGACTTTGCATGGAGCCTGGAGGCCCAGGACGATCAGCATGCCAGTGCGCAGTATCGGCGGCACCTGGTGCGCCGCCTTGGACGCCGTGTGATTGAGGAGGCAAGCGCATGAAAGCACTTGAGCAACGCAGCCGGACAACGATTTCGATCCAGCTGAATGGGCGGCCGCGCAGTGGCGGGTGCGACAACCGCACGTCACTGGCGGACTTCTTGCGGCATGAATTGGGCGCGACGGGAACGCATGTGGGCTGCGAGCACGGCGTGTGCGGCGCCTGCACAGTGCGGGTCGATGGCGTGGCGGTGCGTGCCTGCATGATGCTGGCGGCGCAGGCCGAGGGCAGCCGCATCGATACTGTGGAGGGACTGGCCCGGGTCGAGGCGGGCGCGCCGCCGGCCGTCATTGGATCCGCCGCCCCATCGGCCAAGGCCCCCACGCTCGGCGACCTGCAGCAGGCCTTCAAGCGGCATCACGCCTTGCAATGCGGCTTTTGCACGGCCGGGATCCTGATGTCGTGCAGCGACTTTCTTGAACGCCGCCCGGACCCGTCTGAAACCGAAGTGCGCGAAATGCTGTCGGGCCATCTGTGCCGCTGCACCGGCTACACCAACATTGTGATGGCCGTGCTGGATGTCGCGTCATCGCGGCGTGCCAACGCGCCTGCCGAACACGAGGGCAACCATGCTTGATCTGGGCCGCACTTTCCTCCAAAGCGTTGAGCGCAGTCCCGTTGCGCTGGCGATCGTCGATGGCGACATCCGGCTGACTTACGCGCAGTGGTTTGACAAGGTGTGCCATGTCGCGGGTGGGCTCACCGCGCTGGGAATGGGGCGGGGCGACCATCTGCTGGTGGTGCTGCAAAACCGCTGGGAGATGGCTACGCTGCATTGGGCCTGCCAGTTTCTGGGGGTGGTGGCCACGCCGCTAAACTGGCGCGCCAAGCCGGATGAAGTCGAATACTGCGCGGTGGATTCGGGCGCCAAAGCCATCGTGTTCGAAGCGGTCAGCGCCGACGCGGTGGCAGGGTCGGAAAGGGCGCAGCAGATGGCGCGCATCGGGGTGGGCGAGGCATCCCCGCCGCAAGCACTGCCCACCGGCGCCACCACGTCCTTCAGCGATCTGCTGACGGCGCCGCCCCTGGACCGCGACAACCCGCCGCTGTCCGCCGGGCCGGAAGACATCTCGCTGATGCTGTACACGTCGGGCACGACCGGCAAACCCAAGGGCGTGCCGCGCCGCCATCGCCAGGAACGGGCGGCCGCCCTGGCGCACGTCGCGCAGAACAGCTACCGGCGCGGCGAGCGCACCCTGGGCGTCATGCCGCTGTATCACACCATGGGCGTGCGGTCCTTGCTGGCGATGGCGATGGTGGATGGCCTGTTCGTGTGCGTGCCGCGCTATGACTCTGCCGCGGTGCTGCGGCTGATCGCCAGCGAACGCATCACCAACCTGTACCTGGTCCCGACCCTGTACCACGACATGCTGGCGCACCCGACCTTTGCGCAGACCGACGTGACGTCGGTGACCAAGATCGGCTTTGCCGGCGCACCCATGCACGATGCCTTGCTCAAGCGCATTGACGCCGCCTTCAAGCCCGAGTTGTTCGTCAATCACTACGGATCGTCCGAGGTCTATACCTGCACGATCAACCAGGACGCCGTGGCCAAGCCGGGCTGCGCGGGACGCGCGGGCATCAACACGCGGATCGGCGTCGTGCCGCTGGACGCCACCACGCCCCACCCGCGCATCGCGGCCGGGCAGGAAGGGCAGATCATTGCCGATCTGGCGGGCGACGAAGCGTTTGACGGTTACTGGAACCGTCCCGATGCGGATGCCAAATCGCTTAAAGGCGGCTGGTACTTCACCGGCGACACGGGCTATGTGGACGCCGATGGCGACCTGTTCGTGACCGGCCGCGTCGACGACATGATCATCTCGGGCGGTGAAAACATTTCGCCGGTCGATATCGAATCGGTCCTGTCTCTGCACCCTGGTGTCGATGAAGTCGCCGTTGCAGGCCTGCCCGATGAACGCTGGGGACAGCGCGTCGTGGCCTTTGTCAAACGGCAGGCGACGGCGGGCACGGGCAGCCATGGCAGCCACACCGCAGCCCCGGTCGATGCCGCCGTTTTGGACGCGTGGTGCCGCACGTCCGACCTCGTCAATTTCAAACGGCCTCGCGACTATGTGTTCGTGCAGGCCATACCCAAGTCGCCCGTCGGCAAAGTGCTGCGGCGTTGCCTGGTGGCCGGCGACTATGAACCGGAACCATCCCTTTCCAAGGAGCAAGACAGTGTCTGACCTCACACACCCCGCGCAGTCGCTGCTGGACGATCTTTCAGGCTTTCGGGTGGAGGTGGATGCCGCGCGCGAACGTGCCGACATCGTGCTCGACCGCGCGCCGCTCAACGTCATCACCATGCCGCAGCGCGATCAGTTGCGCCTGGTCTTCGAAGCGCTGGATGCCGACCCGCGCGTGCGCGTGATCGTGCTGCGCAGCACCGGCGAACATTTTTCCAGCGGCGGCGATATCAAGGGCTTCATGGAAGCCACGCCCGAAAAGGTGTCGGCGCTGGCCTGGAATGTGGCGGCGCCGTTCCGCTGCAGCAAGCCGGTGATCGCGGCCAATCGCGGCTACTGCTTTGGCGTGGGCTTCGAAATTTCACTGGCCTGCGACTTCCGGATCGTGACCGACACCACCTTGTACGCGCTGCCCGAACAGAAGCTGGGACAGATCCCGGGATCGGGCGGGTCGGCACGGCTGCAGAAGATGGTTGGCGTGGGCCGCACCAAGGACATCGTGATGCGGTCGCGCCGCATTCCCGGACCGCAGGCCTACGACTGGGGCATTGCGGTGGACTGCGTGGCCGATGCCGACCTGGAAAAGGCCACCGACGCGCTGGTCGAAGAACTGCGCGCCTTTTCGCCGCTGGCGCAGCGCACGGCCAAGAAGCTGCTGAACGATACCGAAGATGCGCCCCTGTCGATCGCGATCGAACTGGAAGGCCATTGCTATTCCCGACTGCGCAGTTCCGATGATTTCCGGGAAGGGGTCGAAGCCTTTCACGGCAAACGCAAACCGGCCTTCAAGGGCAGTTGAACCGGGGCCTGCCTTGCTGCCCACCCACGACATGAGCCCGGACACCGGGTCGATTCAGGAGACTTGCCATGAAGACGCTACAAAGAACCGCCGTCGCCGCACTCTGGTCCGCAGGCTTGCTGGGCGCGGTTGCGCCGGCGGTCCAGGCGCAAACCGGCCCGCTGCGCATTGGTGTCGTCACGCCGCTGTCGGGCACCTATGCCCCGATCGGCGCGCAGGTAAAGATGGGGCTGGAACTTGCGCTGACCGAGATCAATGCGGGCGGCGGCATCATGGGCCGCAAGGTCGAATTGCTGTATGAAGACGAAGAAGCCAATCCGCAGGTCGCGGTGCAGAAGGCCGAAAAGCTCTTCCAGCAGTCCAAGGTGGATTTCCTGACCGGCACCGTGAATTCGGGATCGACCCTGGCGGTGGGACAAGTTGCAGAACGCAACGATAAGTTGATTGCGACCACGGTGTCCTTTTCGGATGCGATCACCGGCGACAAGTGTTCGCCCAATGTGTTTCGCGTGAACGCCAAGGCCGGGCAGCAGTCGGTGGCGCTGGCCGAATGGCTGGCCAAAGACAAGCCGGGCGCGTCGCTGTTCCTGCTTGGCCCCGATTATGAAATGGGCCGCAGCACGGTGGCCGCGTTCAAGGATGCCGCCACGCAGCGCGGCATCAAGGCCAATGGGGAACTGTTCGCGCCGCTGGACAGCAAGGACTACTCGAGCTACTTCGGGCAGATCCGCGCGGCGCGTCCGCAGGTGTTCTACACGTCCACCGCGGGCAACGACACGGTGCGTCTGTTCAGCCAGCTGGCCGAATACGGCATCAACAAGAACATCACGATGATCGGCGTGTCGGGCGCCATCACCGCGCAGAACATCAAGGCCATCGGCAAGAACGCCGAAGGCTTCGTGACCGGCGTGGGCTATACGCCCGAGATCGACAACCCGCAGAACAAACGTTTCGTGGCCGACTTCGTGAAGGCCAACAAGATTGCGCCGGACCTGTACGGCGCCGATTCGTATGGCGTCCTGTACTTCTACAAGGCCGCTGTCGAAAAGGCCAAGTCCACCGAAACCGCCAAGGTGCGGACCGCCATGGAAGGCCTGAAGTGGACCACGCCGCAGGGCGAAAAGACCATGCGCGCGGCCGACCACCAGGCCATCCAGGACATGTACGCCGTCCGGATCGCCAATGGCGACTTCACGATCATCAGCAAGGTGCAGGGCGACAAGGCCATTGGCCCCAGCACCTGCAAGCGCTGGTGAGCCGATCCGCCGTCATGATCAAGGAATCGACATGAGCGCCTGGCTCGAAAGTCTGCAGTTCGTCTATGCGCCGCAGGTCGTCAACGGCCTGTCGCTTGGGGTGGCCGTCATTCTGATGGCGCTGGGCCTGACCATCATCTTCGGTCTGCTTGACGTCATCAACATGGCGCACGGCGAGTTCTATGCGCTCGGCGCGTACCTGGGCACGTCCTTGCTGCTGACCGGGCTGAGCTTCTGGATCGTGCTGGTCCTGGTGCCGCTGGTGATGCTGCCGGTGGGATACGCGACCGAACGCCTGCTGATCCAGCGGGTGTTCCATCACAAGGATCGGCACATCCTGACCTTGCTGCTGACCTTCGGCATGGCGATCGTGTTGGAAGACGTGTTCAAGCTGATCTACGGCCCGAATTCGCTCAAGCCCGAATCGCCCATCCAGGGCGCCACCGAACTGCTGGGCATGATGTTCCCGACCTACCGCCTGTTCCTGATGGCGGTGGGGCTGGTGATCGTGGCCGGCGTGTGGTGGGTGGTGTATCGCACCCGGCTGGGCGCCATCGTGCGCGCCGCGGCGTATGACCGGCACATGTCGGCGTCGCTGGGCGTGCCGGTGCTGCGGGTGTATGCCGGCACGTTTGCGTTCGGCGTGGCCCTGGCCGGCTTGGCCGGGGTGCTGCTGGCGCCGGTGTATTCGGTGTTTCCGACCATGGGCAAGGACTTCATCCTGATGGCGTTTTCGGTGGTGATCGTGGGCGGCCTGGGCAGCATCAAGGGCGCCATCGTGGCGGGCCTGCTGCTGACGCAGGTGCAGGCCTTGTCCAGCCTGTATATCTCGCCGGTGTGGTCCGACCCGCTGGTGTTCGGGATCATGGTGCTGGTGCTGATGTTCCGTCCGCAGGGCTTGTTCGGGAGGCTCGGTCATGGTTGATCCAACGATTCCTGCGCCGCGGCGGCGCGCCGGGCTGGCCACCGCCTTTGTCGTGCTCGCGCTGCTGGCGGCATTGGCCGCCTGGTGGACCGGTGACACCTTCTATCTGCGCCTGGCGACCGAAGCCCTGATCTTTGGCGGGCTGGCCATGGCGGTGGACCTGCTGCTGGGCATTGCCGGTCTTTTGTCGCTGGGCCAGGCCTTGTTCTTCGGTTTCGGTGCGTACCTGTCGGGCTTGTTGCTGCGGGATGCGGGGCTGTCGTTCTGGAGCGTGCTTGCCATTGCCACGGTGGCGGGCGCCGCCGTGGGGCTGGTATCGGGCGTGATCGCCATCCGGGCCCGCGGCGTGTACTTTGCGCTGATCATGTTCGGGCTGGCGCAGATCGCCGCCAAGGCGGTCTACAACGTGCAGGCACTGGGAGCATCCGACGGCTTGATGGGAGTGCCGGTGGTGCGCATCGGCGTGGGGCCGTATTCGGTGTCGGCGTCCGATCCGCTCAGCTTCTTTCTGGTGGTGCTGGTCGTGATCATGCTGATGTACGCCTTGCTGGCCTACCTGCTCGACACCCCCTTCGGACGCAACATGCAGGCGCTGCGGGCGAACCCCTTGCGCCTGTCCTTCCTCGGCTTCGACCCCTGGCGCTACAAGCTGGCGGCCTTCGTGCTGGCGGCGACCATTGCGTCAGTCGCCGGTGCGCTGTACCCCATGCTGCGCGGCTTTGCGTCCCCCGAACTGCTGTACTTCCAGACCTCGGGCAATGCCGTCATTACCGTGGTGCTGGGTGGGGTCGGCACGCTGATCGGCGCCCTGTATGGCAGCGTGATCCTGTTTGGCCTGAAGTCGGTGGTGGGCACGTATACCGAACATCATTTGATTGTGATCGGTCTGCTGTTCATGGCCGCCGTCATCTTTTTCCCATCGGGGCTGGTGGGCGCGTTAAGGAAGAAAAAATGACCCTGAGCCCAACGGCGGCGTCGTCCCAACCTCTGCTGGACGTGCGCGGACTGAGCGTCCGGTTTGGCGCATTGCGGGCGGTGGACGACGTCAGCATGCAGGTGGTCCGCGGCGGCATCACATCGCTTATCGGACCCAACGGCGCCGGCAAGAGCACGCTGTTCAACCTGATCAGCGGCGCCTTGCGTCCCACTGCCGGCACGGTGCTGTTCGATGGTGTCGACGTGACCGGCTGGAGTCCGCACAAGCTGCTGCGCGCGGGCCTGGCGCGGTCCTTCCAGATCACCAATCTGTTCGTGGATCTGACCGTGCGTGAAAACCTGCGGCTGGCGGCGCAGGTGCTGGAAAGCGGCTGGCTGGCCTTGCGTCCGCTGGCGTCGTCCCATCTCGCCCTGGCCCGGGCCGATGAACTGCTGGAAGAATTCGCATTGCAGGCCAGGGCCAATGACCTGGCCGGGGCCCTGTCCCACGGCGAGCAGCGGCGGCTTGAAATCGCGGTCGCGCTGGCCTGCCGGCCGCGCCTGTTGCTGCTGGACGAGCCCACGCAGGGCATGTCGCATGCCGATACGGCCGACACCGCGGCCCTGATCAAGCGGCTGGCCGGCGGCGTGTCCATCGTGCTGGTCGAGCACGACGTGGGGCTGGTCATGGACGTGTCCGACCATGTGGTGGTGCTGACGCAGGGCCGGAAACTGGCCGAGGGCCCGCCGCGCACGGTGCGCGCCGACCCCCGGGTGCAGGCTGCCTATTTTGGCGAAGCCGCAGCGACGCCTGCCGCGGAGGCGACCCATGCTTGAATTGAACGACGTGCACGTGCATTACGGCCTGGGTCATGTGCTGCAAGGCCTGAGCATCCGGGTGGGGCCGGGCGAAGTGGTCGGCCTGTTCGGCCGCAACGGGGTGGGCAAGACCACCACGATCAAGGCGGTGGCCGGGTGGCTGCCACTGACCGGGGGCGATATCCAGTTCGACGGCCAGCGCCTGTCCGGCCTGTCGGCCGACAAGGTGTGCCGGCTGGGCGTCGGCCTGGTGCCCGAAGACCGGCGGATCTTTCCCGGCCTCAGCACCCAGGAAAACCTGGAAATGGGCTTTATGCAGGGCCCCCGGCTCAAGCGCGCCGAGGAACAGTCGCGTCTGAACGACATCTACGCCCGTTTTCCCAGACTGGCCGAACGGCGCGCGCAGGCCGGCACCACGCTGTCGGGGGGAGAACAGCAAATGCTGGCGGTGGCCCGCGTGCTGCTGGGCAAGCCGCGCCTGCTGCTGATCGACGAACCCACCGAAGGCCTGGCGCCCATGGTGGTCGACGAGCTGTTTTCGGTCATGCGCCAGGTCAAGGAACAGGGCCAGTCGATTCTGCTGGTCGAACAGAACGTGTCGCGTGCGCTGACCCTGTGCGACCGCTTCTACGCCCTGGAACGGGGCAGGGTGGTGGCCGAAGGACGCACGTCCGTCCCGGGCGATGTGGACGCCCTGATGCGGGCGATCGCGGTGTAGCGGGCGGTTCAGGAAGCCGGAACAGGGGATTCAGCCTGGTGTCAGCAGGCCGTGAGTGGCGCAAATCCGTGTCGATTTCGCCGCAACGCACGGCCTGCTGCGCTTAAGCGGGCGTCCTCGCGGTTATGATTCCGAACTGTTCCGGATGCCCCTACCTCTAGCGGCGACGGTATCGAGGTAGTGAATGTCCCAGCAGCCCCCCCAGGAAGTCGCCGCCGCGGCCCTCAGCAACTCCAGCGTACGGTTGAAGCGGCAGCACGAACTCGCCGTCGACTTCGCGATCGGGGCGCTGAAAACCCGGGACATCCGGCGGGTGATCGACGAGGCCTGCCGCGTCGTCGCCCTGGGCCTGAACGCGCGCTTCGTCAAGGTGCTGCGCTACCGCCACGACACTGGCACCTTGCTGCTGGAAGCGGGCACCGGCTGGGCCCAGGATGAAATCGGCACGGCAGTGCTGTCCGCCGACGACGCCAGTCCCGCCGGGCACGCGTATGTCAGCGGCCGCCCCGTCATTTCGAACCATCTGGGCGGCGAACACCGCTTCCGCACCCCCGAATTGCTGGCCCGCTACGGCATCAAACGCGCCGTCAACGTGCCGATCCGCGGCGTGCCCGAATCGTACGGCGTGCTGGAAGCCGACAGTCCCGACGACGAGGATTTCTCGGAAACCGATCTGGTTTTCCTGGAAGCCGTGGCGAACGTCATCTCCATGACACGCGAGCGTGTCGTGGCCGAAGCGGACGAAAAACACCGCTACGACCATTTTTCCGAGACGGTCCTGAACGCCAGCACGGACTGCATCATGGTGGCGACCGCCGACGGTGCCCTGGAATTCATGAACCGGTACGGCGTGACGCAGCTTGAAATCGCCGATTTCGAGGCGGTCAAGGGCCGTTCCTACCTGTCGTTCTGGGACGCCGACGACGTAGAAAAGGCGCAGGCCGCCTTCCACCAGGCACTTGAAGGCGTCGCCAGCCGCTTCGAGGGCATGTGCCCGACCGAAACCGGGGTGGCCAAGTGGTGGGATGTGTCCATTTCGCCCATTCGCGATGACCATGACGCCATTGCGCGGGTCGTGTCGGTGGCGCGGGACGTGACGGAACGGCATGCGCACGAAGAACAGCTGAACGCGCTGGTCTCGATGCAGG
>Ga0068826_102261_pt1 | contig 11543 bp, 6 predicted proteins | sample Hof3ISUMetaT_24_FD_74460 | JGI IMG/M metagenome (GOLD analysis project Ga0068826, IMG submission 74460) | Enriched soil aggregate microbial communities from Iowa State university to study microbial drivers of carbon cycling -... | ecosystem: Environmental > Terrestrial > Soil > Agricultural land...
CTACGATGGAATGAGAGTTAAACGATTATGAGCGAAAACGAACGCTGGATAGTCAAATGCCAGGAAACCGCGGATGGAACTGGCGACGTCATCGTTGATCTGCCACCAGAACTGCTTGCGAGATTAGGTTTAGGCCTTGGGGACGAGTTAACTATCGAGATGGTAGATGGCGTGATAGTCCTGAAACCGAAGCACAATACGTCGTCCTCGTCCTGAGCTTTGCTCTACTCGTCAGAACTGCCTCGATTTATCGAAAACCGGTAAGAACCCAAGCCCGCTTCCCATTGCGGTTTTTTTGACTTGGGATCGCCTTCGAAAATCCATCTTTTTCAAGCAAGAATATTGATCACCCCTCTATCCAGTGTCGATTCTCCGAGGACGAACACGGCGACCAATCTGGTTGAACCCCTATCATTTCCCAAAGCTTTGGTTGAGTTGGGCTGGAAAATACCTGCAGTGAGCAATACCCTGCGTGTATCCGCCGAACGTTACGAGCTGAAATATGTCAGGGACTAAGATATTTGAAAGCCCACGTTGGCTGCGCGACCTGTTGCGCTTCCTGCCGCTGAAGAGCCAATTCGTACTGTCAGGCAACATTCGCGATCTGCAAGCAAGCGAAGTGACACTTGGGACAGTAACCGCGCAGAGCTTCAATCAGACTCTTTGTAATGCCCTGCTCGATGCAGGCTATGCCCACGTGCTTGTCTGGGACCCGGTATCCGGTTTCCGGTCCATTGGTAAGCCCGGTACTGATCCTGCAACTGGCCAGGCATTCATGCAGGAACTTGGTTTGACCCTAATTGACGGGGTCGCGCCAGCAGGTATCGATCTGTTAAGCGCCACCTTACCGCGCCTGGTGGGCCGAACCGGCGAGCCCATCGCGCTGTTGGTTGACTTCGCTTCGCGTCTAGTAATGCGCAACGATTCACTCAACGCTGCTGAACACCAACTGTTCACCCAAGCTCTGGTGCAATCCCATCAGGCCCGTAGCCGTCCTGCGACTGAGTTGCGTAAACCGTTCTTTAACTCTCTGATCTGGCTAGTGGAAAAGGAAGGGGATCTACCTGATTGGTTTTTGGTCGACAACCCACGCCTTCGTCATATTCCGGTGTCCAAACCTGATCAAGTTGTCCGCCGAGCACTCGCGCCCGCTCTGCTAAAAGCGCTCACAGGTAGTCAGGGCGCCAGCGAAGAAACCACTACCCAGGCTGTTGAAGCGTTTGTACAAAACACTGAGGGGCTGTTGTTGCTCGATCTCAGTGCCATCGCGCAATTGGCACGGGTGGAAAGTGTACCTATGGAAAAGATCGCCGATGCCGTGCGCCGCTATAAGATCGGTGTTACCGAAGACCCTTGGCTAAAAATTGATCGTCAGCGAATTCGCCAGGCAGACGCCATCGTTCACCATCGAGTCAAAGGCCAAGAGCATGCCGTGACTCACATGCTCGACATCGTCAAGCGCGCGATGACCGGTGTCGGTGCCACCCGCAAGGGCAATCGGCCCAGGGGCGTGGCCTTCCTCGCCGGCCCCACCGGGGTGGGCAAAACTGAATTGGCCAAAACCATCACTAGTCTGCTGTTTGGCGACGAAAGCGCCTATATACGCTTCGACATGTCAGAATTTAGTGCTGAACATGCCGATCAGCGCTTGATCGGCGCACCGCCCGGCTACGTCGGCTATGACGTCGGCGGCGAGTTGACCAATGCGATTCGGGAAAAACCGTTCAGCGTGGTGCTATTCGATGAAATTGAAAAAGCCCACCCCCGCATCCTCGACAAATTCCTGCAGATCCTTGATGACGGTGTACTCACCTCCGGCCGCGGAGATCGAGTGTACTTCTCTGAAGCACTGATTGTGTTCACCTCCAACCTGGGCATCTATCGTCAAGGCGACAACGGCGAACGGGTGGCAAACGTGCTGCCTGGCGAAGCCTTCGAGCAGGTTCAGAGCAAGGTGCATAGCGAGATCGACCGGCATTTCAAGCTGGTGCTTAACCGACCGGAAATTCTCAATCGTATTGGCGAGAACATTATCGTCTTCGACTTTATCCGCGAGGATGTCGCCGTACAAATCTTCGAGCAGATGGTCAACGCTACCTTTAGCGACCTCCAGGGACAGGAGCTGTTTATCGAATTGACAGCCGAGGCACGCCAAACCCTGCACAGCCTTTGCTTGCAGGATCTATCCAACGGTGGACGGGGTATCCGCAACCAGTTGGAAGCACGCCTGCTCAACCCCTTGTCGCGAGCGTTGTTCGACCAGGATGCGCAGCCAGGTGAACATTTTACGATCACCAAGTTGACTAGTAGTGGACTGATGATGGAACGTCATTGAGCATGGACTTGAGCCTGTCGCGCGTGCATTTTCCGGTCACTACCCTGGGCCCCGGCCGGCGCCTGGGCATCTGGTTTCAAGGCTGCAGCATCCGCTGTCCTGGCTGTATTTCTGCCGATACATGGGGGCCAGGGCAGCGTCGACTGTCGACGGCACAACTGATGGATCAGATTACGCCCTGGCTGGAAGTGGCAGACGGCATCACGATTTCAGGCGGCGAACCGTTCGATCAGTTTGATGCCTTGATTCGCCTGCTCCAAGACCTGCGTCGTCTTAGTCAGGTCGATATTCTAGTTTACAGCGGTTATTCCCTGGAACAACTCGACGACCAACTGCGCCAGGCCAACGGCCTGATCGATGCGTTGATAAGCGACCCCTACGACGAAGCCCTCAGCCAAACTATGGCTCTGCGCGGAAGTGACAACCAACGCCTTAACCTGCTTACCCCCTTGGGTCGGGCGCGCCTGGGCGACTTTGAACGCCTACTGATGACCAGCGACAAGGCACTCGACCTAATGTTCGACGAGACGGGCAGCGTGTGGATGGCCGGTATTCCTCGGCGCGGTGATTTGCTGCGTTTGCGCGACCTGCTGCAGGACCAGGGCCATCAATTACAGATTAGCGCTCACGCATCTCGACGCCGCTGAATGGAGTACCTCATGATTCGTTTCTGCCCCAATTGCAACACCGAGCGCTCGCTTCAGGAGATGTTCTGCGAGGGATCCATCTTCGAGATGGCCTGTGGCTGGGATCTCGCTGGAGAACCCATCCACCCTGAAGGATGGCGTCCCCAGGCCATTACGACTCAGGAGACCATCGCCAGAGTGAGCCCCGCACCGGACAACGCAACGGTCTTGCTTTGTGAAAATGGTCACCCGATGGACCTAGGCGACCTGATGTGCCACGAATGTGGCGGCGAGCTCGCGCAATCGGTACCTTACCCTTCCGTGCCAGACAGCGGCGAATCAGAAGCGGTTACGGAAACCCTGATCGATGGCTGGTGCTTGGTTCGAGAAATCAGCGACACCGACGGCGTTCGTGAGCGCTACTTCGTCGAGCACAACGAAACCGCGCAACAAGCGGTATTGACCTTGTATCGATCCGGCTCTGAGCCGGATCCGGTGATCTACGATGTGATACGCCGGTTGCCGCGCGAGCATGTACCCGAGATCATCGTCACCGGTCGCTGGAATGATCGCGCCTATGAAGTTATTGAGGAGCTTAGCGGTGGGACCCTAGCTGACCTTGGCAGCGTCATTCGCGATAACGCCAGCGTGCGTCACGTAGTCAGCGAGTTGGGCCAGGCGCTGCATGTGTTCAATGAGGCTGGCCTGCGCCATCGCGACCTGCGCCCCGCCAGCCTTCTCGTTCGCTCCCGCGAACCGCTGGACCTGGTGATCAGCGGCTTCGGCTCGGCACGCCTGTCGGAGTTCGACCTAGATATCGTCTCGCCCCTAGAAACCAGTCGTTACATGGCGCCAGAGGCCATTGCAGGTGGCGTTGCAGCGGCCTCAGACTGGTGGAGCATGGGCATGATTCTGCTCGAGCAACTGACGCAGGGTGCCTGCTTCAGTGGCATCAATGCCAATGCCTTCCTGATCCACGTACTGGCAAACGGCGTGCCGATCCCCGACGACCTCGACCCGCAACTCCATTTGCTGCTGCGTGGGCTGTTGGCACGCGACCGTCACCAGCGCTGGCAATGGCCGCAGGTCGAGGCCTGGCTTAACGGTATTGCGGTAGAGGCACCGCCCCCCTCCGTTCAACAGAATGATGAGGGCGAAGGCGCTACGCTGCAGTTAGGACCGCGCCGCTATCACTTGCCCGGCGTATTCGCCCTAGCAGCGGCACAGACGGACAACTGGCAACAGGCCCTCGACCACCTGCTTCGTGGGGTAATAGTGACCTGGGCCGAGCAGGTCAGCTTGGCACCTTCCCTTGTCGCAGGTTTGCGTCAGATCGTTCAACACGAAGGCATCGAGGACGACTTTCGCCTGATGCTGGCACTGAAGGCTCTCAATCCAGAAATCCCCTTAATCCATCGCGGCGAGATCGTGACCCCAGGATGGTTGCTCGAGCACCCCCTAGAAGGCTATCGCCTGATCAGCGGTTCGGTTCCAGACTTGCTCGAGCAGCTACAGACTGACCATTGGCTGTCGCGCCTGAAGACCCGCGCGGAAAGTGTCCGTCAGCGTGCCTTGCATCAACATATCGAGCTGGTCGAGGAGCCGTTACGGATTTACTTGCTATCGACCTCGCGTGCCAAGTTGGCGACGCAGTGGCAGGAGCGCCAACGACTACTTCCCGACACCGATCACCCGGGGCTGCTGTCACTTTCAGAGCGCCGGGTAATCGCGGAAGAGGATCTAATTGTGCTGCTCAGTGCCGCGATTAGCCAGTTCCGTTCGGCCAGCTCGATCATCGAGGCGGCCGCCGAACTAGCCAAGACCGCCGACGTCAGCTGGTTCGATACTGAGACTGCGGGTGAACTGCTGCTGCATTCACGTCTGGAGTTGTACCGTAGTGTCGATGAACGCATTCGCGGCTTCGCCCGCTCCGGCGTGGCGACAGTGGACCAATGGGCCGAGCACTTCCGTCTGGAGCGGCGCATGCCATTGGCTGAGATGTTGGTGCTGCTGGCCATTCCGTCCAACCAGTGGCTGGAGCCACAGAAACAGCAGTATGTGTCGCAGATCCTCGAGTTCTTCGAGAAGAAGGTAGTGACCGCCGTGATGCGCGGTCCGTTGGTGCGCATGAGCATTGGCAAGACCACCGCCCGCGTTGACGTCAACGAACTGAATAGCGAACGCAGTCCGGCCGCGGCCTTGCTCGACCATCTGTTGCAGCGCAATGCCAATGCGGTGAACCTGGACCCGGAAAGCTTCCAGCTCAACAGCCAACTGGAATCACGCCTGCATGCCCTGTACCGGCAGAGCGCGCTGTACAAACGCGACACCGGTATCGATGGCCTTTATTTAGGTTTCCCATTCCTGCTCAACCGCGATGCACGCGGTACCACGCGTACACGGATCATCCCGTTGTTGCTGTGGCCGGTTAAGCTGCAGCTTGAACTGGGCAGCCGTGGGCACGCCGCCCTGGCGTTTGACAGCGAGCGTGAAGAAATTCGGCTCAACCCTGCCTTGGAAAGCGTGCTCGGTGCCGAAACATTCAAGCGTTGGCGTAAGACCGCCGATGAACTACTAGGTCGCTCGTCGATCCGAGCGGCGGATGTGATGGATGCCTTCGGTATGCTCGCTACCATCCGCTCGCGGGCGCTCGGCAGTTTACCGCCCAGTACCGTGGAAATTGCTCCTTACCAAGATGAACTGAGCTGCGCTGCGGTACTTTTTCATGTGACTTTTATGGGGCAGGCGATCGGCGAAGACTTACGCCAGCTGAAGAATCTGTCGCCTGTGGGCACTGGCCTGGAAACTGCATTGCGCCTCAAAGTAGCCGATGCAGCTGTGCCTGTGACACCACCAAACGAGTTGCAGCGGTTCTTCACTGTTGCCAGCGACCCGTCCCAGGAAGCGGCGGTGATCCAGGCACGACATAGTCCAGGGCTACTAGTTGAGGGGCCGCCAGGTACAGGTAAGAGCCAGACCATCGTCAATATGGTCGCCGACGCCATCGGCCGTCAGCGCAGCCTGCTTGTTGTTTGCCAGAAGCATGCTGCGCTAGAAGTGGTGTACAAACGCCTGGTGGCTGAAGGTCTGGGCCAACGCATCGTTATGCTCAATGACGTCAACCGCGACCGCGAACCGGTTATCCGTAGCATCCGCGAACAGCTGGAGCGTTTGTTCGCTGACGGCACTCGGCCGCCAACCTGGCAGCGACAACGCGAGCAGATCGCTGCCCGTATCGAAGCCCTGGAGGGTGAACTCGACCGCTTCCACCAGAGCTTGCACCGTCTAGATGAAAGCACCGGCCTCAGTTATCGCCAACTGCTCGGCGAGCTGATTGAATTGGAGGCAGGTCCTGAGCCAATCGAGTTCCCAGCCTTACGTCAACGATTGGTAACACTGGACCTCGCCAGCCTGACGCGTTTAGAGGAAAACTGCGCCCCTCTGATACGTCTGTGGCTACCCTCTCGCTTCGAAGGCAGCCTGTTGAAGCAGTTGAAGCCATTCGCCGCCGACCGTGCGACCTTGCAGGCCTTCACCGACAACCTGAACAGTTTCGCCCAGGCCGAGATTAACCGTCAGGCCACGCTGCAGACGCATTCGGCCAGCTTCGAAATCGACGATCCGACGCCGTACCGTAGTTGGATAGCGTCCCATGTCGCTACTCTGCTCGGTTTGAAAGAAGAGCAACGCCTACGCTTGGCGCGCTGGCTGCCATTGTTCCGCAGCCGCGAAGTCGGCCAGGCGCCGAGAGGTGAGTCGATTCTCGGCGAACTACGCCAGCTCGATCAGCAGCTCGGTCAGCTGGACCAGGACCACTACGCAGCCACGCTATCGCCAGCACTGAGTCTGGTTGAGAGCAAGACACTCAGAAATTTGGCGCACGACTGCGCCAAGGTCATGACTAGCCGAACCTGGCTGGCAAACATCAACCCGTTGCATCTGCTGCGGCGCAAGCGCTTGCGCAACGTTCTTCAAGAGCAAGGGCAAAGTCTCGCTGCTGATGTCCTCCCGATTCTGCACGCCGCGATCCACCTGGAAATTCAGTGGCGTCCTCTGCGCGCCGAGTTGGCGACACTGCATCAGGTACTAGAGCTGGAGACCGTGAGCCAGCAAGCCTGCCTGGAGTTGGTCAGCACAGTGAAGAGCGACATCCGCCACCTACTAGAGATCCAGGCGCTGGCCCACGCCATAGCGCAATCGCCGCGCCCTGAGGAAGCCGACGAGGCCGTCCTGGCTGGAGACAAGCAACACCTCGAGGCGCTTCTCAACAATCTCGACGCCTCCTTGATGCGCTACGGGGTCCGCCAGTCCAGCCTTGACCAGCTCAAAGTGCTCGGTGATTGGCTGGGCGATGAGCTAGTGCAACAACTGCAACACGCCATCGCGCACAACCTGAACAATCAATTGACGCTTGATCGCCTGCATGAGGCGCAGCCGTTTCTCGCCGCCTATCAGTCGTTCCGTGGCCGCGCTAGTCAGCTGGCCGAGCCGGATCTGGAGCTACTCGCACTGCTGAGACAGCGCCAGGAGCAATTGGACGGCATCGCACCCGAGCAACAGGAGGCCGCCGTAAGACGGTTGCTTAATCGCGAAGCGCGACTAGGTTGGAAACATCGACTTGAGCAGGCCCACCCCGAACTGCTGTTCAGTCGGGATGAGGCTCGGGCCAAGGTGGCCAGCCTCGCTCAAGCCGACGCGCAGATGCGTGTGCTCAACCGAGAGTTACTCGCCAACGGCATCGACCTTACTCGACTGGGCAATCACAAACAGTGGGAGGACGTCACCCGACTAACGGGCAAGCGCTCGCGGCGCCTGCGCGAATTCATCGAACTTGGCAGCCACCTCGGCCTGATGAGCTTACGTCCGGTATGGTTGATGAACCCGGACGTGGCCAGCCGTGTGCTGCCGCTTAAGGCCGGCCTGTTCGATACCGTGATCTACGACGAAGCCTCGCAGATGCCTGTGGAATTCGCCTTGCCGACCCTGTTTAGAGGTCAGGTCACCGTGGTCAGCGGCGACGAGAAACAGATGCCGCCGACTGCTTTTTTCTCCAGCCGCATCGAAAGCGACGAAGCCGAAACATTCGATGGCGACGAGCCTGACGCTGACGCTGACGAGGAACAACGCGAAGCCTTCGAAGACACCTGGAACCGTCGCGAGATCAAGGACTGCCCTGACTTGCTGCAATTGGCGCGCACTGCCCTGCCCAACACCACATTGCAGATCCACTACCGTTCGGCCTACCGCGAGTTGATCGGCTTCTCCAATGCCTCATTCTACGGCAACCGTCTTAACGTCCCGGTCCGTCATCCGCAAGCGAACATCCTGCGTATCAAGCCTCTGGAGCTGATCGAGGTCGGGGGGCTATACCAGAACCAGAGTAACGCCGAGGAAGCCGAACGTGTCGTCGAGTATCTCAATGAACTCTGGCAGCAACCCTACGATCTGCGCCCCTCGGTCGGCGTGGTCACGTTCAACCGAAAGCAGGCAGAGTTAATCGAGGAGCACTTGGAGCAGCGTGCGGAACAGGACGAACTTTTCCGTGCTGCCTACACTGAAGAGCGCGAACGCAGTGAGGACGGCGAGGATATGTCAGTGTTCGTCAAAAACGTGGAAAACGTACAGGGCGATGAGCGCGACGTCATCGTCTTCTCTTCGACTTTCGGTCGTAATAGTCAAGGCACCTTCCGTCGCAGCTTTGGTGTGCTCGGACAGACCGGCGGCGAGCGGCGCCTCAATGTGGCGGTGACCCGTGCACGACGCAAGGTGGTGATGATCACCTCGATGCCGATCGCCGATATCTCCGATATGCTCAACACACACCGCGCGCCGATCAGCCCGCGTGATTACTTGCAAGGCTATCTGGAGTACGCGCGCGCGCTCTCCGCGGGTGAGTTCGGTAGTAGCGGTAAACTGCTTGAGCGCCTGCAGACAGACCGAAACGGCCAGCAACGAGAACAAGGCCAACACCGTGATGGTTTCGTCAGACTGGTCGGCGAGTTTATTCACTCCCTGGGCTGGCAAGCCGCCCCTGCCAGCGAGGGCGACGCCTTCGGTCTCGACTTCGCCATCGAGAACGCCAGCACGGGCCTATACGGCATCGGCATCGAATGCGATGCCCCGTGCCACGCACTGCTAGAGCACGCCCGCGCCCGGGAAATCTGGCGTCCGACCGTACTGCACCGTGCCATCCCTCATATTCACCGAGTCTCGTCACAGGCTTGGTATCACAATGGTGAAAGCGAGCGCGCACGCCTGCGTGAAGCCATTGAACAGGCCATGCAGGCGACGCCCCCGTCGCAACAGACGCCCACTACAGCCGATACGGAAACCTGCCAATGAGTGGTCCGAAGGTCGTTCGCATTGTCACCCGGGAAGAAATCATCGCCATCTGCGAAGGCCACCTACAACGCCTGGAGCTGGTCTTGGCACGTTGGCAGGCGCAAGCCAGTAAGCTCGGAGAGCTGAACGAACAGGAGCGCGTCGCCACCTTCGCCCGACGCGATCGCCTGCGCGCCCTGTTGGCGCAAGAGCGCTTTGCTGTGCTGCAGAAGGCCGTACCGGCCGAGATCGAGCACCTACGCCGAGACCTGGAGGATCGCGAAGAACGCGCGATTATTCGTGCCGCTCAGCGACGCCAACGCGAACGACGCCTTAAGGAGAACGCCGCAACGTTGCTCGAGGCATTGCAAGCGCGCTCCGAAGGCGCCGATCAAGACCTGTTGCGTTCTCTCACGCAATTGGCCAGCGGCATCATCAAGGAAGATGGCGAGCGTCTGCTGGCTGCGGGTTTCGCCCAGTTGGCCAAGGCCGATCAGAAAGAGACGCTCAGCGAAGCCCAGCGAGCCTTGGCACAGCAACTCAAGGTCGATGACACTCTGAGCTCCTTGAGCGAATGGATGGCTGCCCGACACCCTGATACCTTGGCCGATATACGCCTGCAACGCATAAACCGACACATCGCTGAACTGCAGTTGCTGCAGGGTACCGACAGCGCCGCGTCATTCCTTCAGGCGCAGGAAAGAGCCGAGGCGGAACCCGAATCGCAACGGCGTAATCTGCTGCTTGACAGTCTCGTCCTCGACTTGGCCTCATCCACTCGTACTTTCAAAAACAAGCGAGAGAGCCTCGAACGGCTACAGGACTTGGCCAGCGAAATGGAAACACAGGCAGGTACTGACTATACCGCGCTGTTAAGTCAAATCAGCACCTGTACTACCGTCACCAACCTAGAGACGATTGCGGGACTGACCGAGCAGTGTGAAGCCTTTATCGCAACCCATTTGCGGGCCGAGGCGGCCCTGGCCCGCCGCGAAGCCGTGCTAAGTGGATTGGCCAGCCTCGGCTACGAAGTACGCGAAGGCATGGCGACCGCTTGGGCGGAAACTGGGAAGGTCGTGCTGCGTAAAGTAGCCACTCCCGGCTATGGCGTAGAAGTTGGCGGCAAGGCCGACAATGGTCGTCTGCAGGTTCGTGCAGTAGCTCTCAGCGGTGACCGAGACAAAACCAGGGATCGAGATATTGAAACTATTTGGTGTAACGAGTTTCATCGGTTACAAGCGCTGTTAAAAGACAGGGGCAGCGAGTTACTGATCGAGCGCTCCCTATCAGTAGGTGAAGTTCCGCTCAAAGAAGCGAGCGCTTCCATACAGGTCGCGGAAGCGGTCATTGCTCAGGAAAAAACAGTATAAAACACTACAGTTCACCGCTCTCGTAAGCGCGGCTTTCTCATATTCTCCTCAACTGGTGTGGCGGAGTCACAGAGCCCCATCGAAAAGCATCGTTCTTTGCTGAACACAGCGCTCAGTGGGGCCTTGAAAGCCCGCCCAACTAACGTTTACTAGTGCCCGCTCAGAGTCGATTGCAGCCCTCGTGACAGACCGCAATGGTTCGTTTCCAGCCTATCGTCACAGTCAACTCTCGGCCGATTGTGTTGAAAAAGTCGGTACTTCCAGACTGCCCGCGTACTGACTGCTGAAAATGCCTTTTTTGCGCGCAGCTACGCGAAATCTGAGCCCGGAATCCTCTGCACAAAGTCAAGATTTCAATCTCAAGCGTTTACTTTTCTGCCGTGGAAACCATGGCCGACTTTTTCAACAGAATCGGCCATTAGCGGTCTCTCAGTTTCTTTGCGAATCAGGGGCAATTCAGTCACCGGTAGAGTTGAGAAAATTGTCCGCAGCGAGCCTGGAGGGTATTTAGAAAACCCAGGGTATTTTAACTCTCAGGCTATGCCGCAATGATGATATTCGATATGTCGTTATAGCGCTCATAGAACGGGTAATGATCGTCAGCTAAGGCGAAATTACAGGCTATGCATTCATCCCCTATAAGCTCCAATGACAAAAGCTACCATTAAATTAGCTTCTGCCAGCGACAACCTATTTTTTTGAGGACTTACTAGGTTTCAAGTCGGGTTTATTTCCCGGCGTGTCTTTATTGTCACGACGACGCTGATCAAGTTCACCGGCTGACTTAGCAATTGGCTTTGGGCCTGGTTTAAGCGCCATAACATTTCTCCTTGATGTTAATATTTATTTGGGTTGTTGCAGAATCATCTTATTGGTACTGATGAATACTTT
>Ga0068826_102854_pt1 | contig 11508 bp, 11 predicted proteins | sample Hof3ISUMetaT_24_FD_74460 | JGI IMG/M metagenome (GOLD analysis project Ga0068826, IMG submission 74460) | Enriched soil aggregate microbial communities from Iowa State university to study microbial drivers of carbon cycling -... | ecosystem: Environmental > Terrestrial > Soil > Agricultural land...
CGACGCTCGATTGCTCGCGAAGGACGCGAACGATAATGCCTCAAGCCTGAGACCGCCGCGGCAGTCTCAGGTTTTTTTGCGAGCAGGCTCGCCCCTACAAACACACTGTCTGATAACGTGCGTCTATCGATTGCAGCCGGTATGCTTGGCCCGCAACTTCATGGACGCTTGCTATGACCCTCACAGAATTACGCTACATCGTTACCCTCGCCCAAGAACAACACTTCGGCCATGCCGCCGAGCGTTGTCATGTCAGCCAGCCAACTCTGTCGGTGGGCGTGAAAAAGCTTGAAGACGAACTCGGTGTGCTGATTTTCGAGCGCAGCAAAAGCGCCGTGCGCTTGACCCCGGTCGGCGAAGGCATCGTCGCCCAGGCACAAAAAGTGCTCGAACAGGCCCAGGGCATCCGCGAACTGGCCCAGGCCGGCAAGAACCAGCTGACCGCGCCGCTCAAGGTCGGCGCGATCTATACCGTCGGCCCGTACCTGTTCCCGCACCTGATTCCGCAACTGCACCGGGTTGCCCCGCAGATGCCGTTGTACATCGAGGAAAACTTCACCCACGTGCTGCGCGACAAGCTGCGCAACGGCGAGCTCGATGCGATCATCATTGCCCTGCCGTTCAACGAAGCCGACGTGCTGACCTTGCAGCTCTATGACGAGCCGTTCTATGTCCTGATGCCGGCTCAGCACCCCTGGACGCAGAAAGAATCCATCGACGCCAGCCTGCTCAACGACAAGAGCCTGCTGCTGCTCGGCGAAGGCCATTGTTTCCGCGACCAGGTACTCGAAGCCTGCCCGACCCTGACCAAGGGCAACGACGGCGCCAAGCACACCACGGTGGAATCGAGCTCGCTGGAAACCATCCGCCACATGGTGGCTTCCGGTCTCGGCATTTCGATCCTGCCGCTGTCGGCAGTTGATAGCCATCACTACGCCCCTGGCGTGATCGAGGTTCGACCGCTGTCGGCACCCGTGCCATTCCGCACCGTCGCCATCGCCTGGCGTGCAAGCTTCCCGCGTCCGAAGGCCATTGAAATCCTCGCTGACTCCATTCGCCTGTGCTCGGTGGCCAAACCCGTGGCACCGGTAACGGCCGGTTAAGCCACGCCATGACTGAGTTGTCGCAGGTGTCGGTGACGGCACTCAAGGGTGTCGGCGAAGCCATGGCCGAAAAACTGGCCAAGGTCGGCCTGGAAAATCTCCAGGACGTTCTGTTTCACCTGCCGCTGCGTTACCAGGATCGCACTCGCGTTGTGCCGATCGGCGCGCTGCGCCCAGGACAGGACGCCGTCGTCGAAGGCACCGTCAGCGGCGCCGACGTGGTCATGGGCCGGCGCCGCAGCCTTGTCGTGCGCATGCAGGACGGCACCGGCGGCCTGAGCCTGCGCTTCTATCATTTCAGCAATGCACAGAAAGAAGGCCTCAAGCGCGGCACGCGCATTCGCTGCTACGGCGAAGTGCGGCCCGGCGCCTCGGGGCTGGAAATCTACCATCCGGAATACCGCGCCATCACCGGCGACGAACCACCGCCCGTGGATGAAACCCTGACGCCGGTGTACCCGCTCACCGAAGGCCTGACCCAACAGCGTCTGCGCCAGCTGTGCATGCAAACCCTGACGTTGCTCGGACCGAGCAGCCTGCCCGACTGGCTGCCGAAGGAACTGGCCCGCGACTATCAATTGGCGCCGCTGGCCGATGCAATCCGCTACCTGCATAACCCGCCTGCCGATGCCGACGTCGACGAACTCGCCCTGGGTCATCACTGGGCCCAGCATCGCCTGGCCTTCGAAGAGCTGCTGACCCATCAACTGTCGCAGCAACGCTTGCGCGAGAGCATGCGTGCCCTGCGCGCACCAGCGATGCCGAAAGCCACGAAGCTGCCCGGCCAATATTTGGCCAACCTCGGCTTCACCCCGACCGGCGCACAACAACGGGTCGGCAACGAAATCGCCTACGACCTCAGCCAGCATGAACCCATGTTGCGGCTGATTCAGGGCGACGTCGGCGCGGGCAAGACCGTGGTCGCCGCGCTGGCTGCACTACAGGCACTGGAAGCCGGTTATCAAGTGGCCCTGATGGCGCCCACCGAAATCCTCGCCGAGCAGCATTTCATCACCTTCAAGCGCTGGCTCGAACCGTTGGGTATCGAAGTCGCGTGGCTGGCCGGCAAGCTCAAGGGCAAAAACCGTGTCGCTGCGCTTGAGCAGATTGCGGGTGGCGCGCCGATGGTGGTCGGCACCCACGCGCTGTTCCAGGACGAAGTGCAGTTCAAGAATCTCGCGCTGGCGATCATCGACGAACAGCACCGCTTTGGCGTACAGCAGCGCCTGGCACTGCGGCAGAAAGGCGTCGGCGGGCGGATGTGTCCACACCAGTTGATCATGACCGCCACGCCGATCCCCCGGACCCTGGCCATGAGCGCTTACGCCGACCTCGACACCTCGATCCTCGACGAACTGCCCCCGGGCCGCACCCCGGTGAACACGGTGCTGGTCACCGACACCCGGCGCGTCGAGGTGATCGAGCGGGTGCGGGGAGCTTGTGCCGAGGGCCGTCAGGCCTATTGGGTGTGCACGCTGATCGAAGAATCGGAAGAGCTGACCTGCCAGGCCGCCGAAACTACGCACGAAGACCTCACCGCCGCCCTCGGCGAATTGAAGGTCGGCTTGATCCATGGACGCATGAAACCCGCTGAAAAAGCGGCGGTGATGGCCGAGTTCAAAGCCGGCAACCTGCAGTTGCTGGTCGCCACCACCGTGATCGAAGTCGGCGTGGACGTGCCCAACGCCAGCCTGATGATCATCGAAAACCCCGAACGCCTGGGCCTGGCGCAACTGCACCAGTTGCGCGGTCGCGTCGGACGGGGCAGCGCGGTCAGCCATTGCGTACTGCTTTATCATCCGCCGTTGTCTCAGATCGGACGTCAGCGACTGGGCATCATGCGCGAAACCAACGACGGCTTCGTGATCGCCGAAAAAGACCTCGAGCTGCGCGGCCCCGGCGAAATGCTCGGCACACGGCAAACCGGCCTGCTGCAATTCAAGGTCGCCGACCTGATGCGCGACGCCGACCTGCTGCCTGCCGTACGCGACGCCGCCCAGGCTTTGCTGGAGCGTTGGCCTGACCATGTCAGCCCGCTGCTCGACCGCTGGTTGCGCCATGGGCAGCAATACGGCCAAGTGTGAGCACCGTCTCAGTTTCCAGGCCATGGCCTCGAGCAAGCTGGTTATACTTCTGAAATTGTTTTGGAACGGATACAGACCATGACCGAAGTTGCCCTCGCACCCGCTACTCCGCAAGCTCCGTCGGTCATTCGGCTGCTGCTGGGCAAAATGGGCATTGCCTACGAAGAAGTGCTCGACCATCACGGTCTGAATGCCGCGCGCAAGGTCCAGGCCGTGTTGCTCGATGACAGTGTCGGCGCGCTGATGGTGCTGTATCCGCAGAGTCAATTGCTGGACCTCAACCGCCTGACCGAACTCACAGGCCGCCGCCTCACGGCCGTGTCGACCGAGCGCCTGGAAAAAATGCTCGGCAAACACAACCTGAGCCTGCTGCCGGGCCTGCCATCGCTGACCAGCTCACCCTGCCTGTATGAAGAGAGCCTGCTGCGAGAGCCCATGGTGCTGGTCAACTCGGGGGAGCCGGGTGTGCTGCTGGAGATCAGCAGTGAAGCCTTCAGGTCCATGTTGACCAAGGCCAGTGCCGCCAACTTCGGCGAGAACCTGAACAGCATCCGCCCCAACCTCGATCGCCCTGATGATGACCGCGAGGAAATCTCCCAGGCCGTCCAGGCATTCACCGCGCGACGTATCCAGCAACGACTGGAAGCGACCATCGAGATTCCACCGCTGGCCGAAACGGCACAGAAGATCATCAAACTGCGCGTGGACCCCAACGCCACCATCGACGACATTACTGGCGTGGTCGAAACCGATCCGGCGCTGGCCGCACAAGTCGTAAGCTGGGCTGCATCGCCGTATTACGCTTCACCGGGCAAGATTCGTTCGGTAGAAGATGCGATCGTCCGGGTACTGGGTTTCGACCTGGTGATCAACCTGGCGCTGGGCCTGGCCCTGGGTAAAACCCTGAGCCTGCCCAAGGACCGCCCGCAACACAGCACCCCCTACTGGCAGCAATCGATCTACACCGCCGCGGTCATCGAAGGCCTGACCCGCGCCATGCCCCGCGCCCAGCGTCCGGAAGCGGGCCTGACCTACCTGGCGGGCCTGCTCCACAACTTCGGCTACCTGTTGCTGGCCCACGTGTTCCCGCCGCACTTCTCGCTGATCTGCCGGCACATGGAGGTCAACCCGCACCTGTGCCACAGCTACATAGAGCAGCACCTGCTCGGCATCAGCCGTGAACAGATCGGCTCATGGCTGATGCGCTACTGGGACATGCCGGAAGAACTCACCACCGCGCTGCGCTTCCAGCACGACCCAGCCTACGACGGCACCCACGCCGAATACCCGAACCTCGTCTGCCTGGCCGTGCGCCTGCTGCGCAGCCGCGGCATTGGCTCCGGGCCGGACGAAGACATCCCCGACGCCCTGCTCGAACGCCTGGGCCTGAGCCGCACCAAAGCCGAAGACGTCGTCACCAAAGTCCTCGAAGCCGAAGTGTTGCTGCGCGAACTGGCTTCGCAATTCAACCAAGGCTGAAAAGCATCGCGGACAAGCCCGCTCCCCCTGGGATCATCTCCACCCTGGCAGAGCAAGGCGTGCCCGCGATGAATTCAACCCGGCCTGGCTCGTCGTCTAAGCGAGATAGCGCAGCACCCAGCCGCCGGTAACATCAGGCCATGAGCCGACAATGTTGTACAACGCACCGCAAAGTACGATCCTGCCGTCCTGCGTCAGCGCCATGTCCTGAATCGACTCATAGCCTTCGTCGCCATTGAAAATGGCGAAGCCTTTTCCCTCATTGAACGTCTGGTCCAGCGAACCATCAGCCACAAATCGCGCGGTTATTGCGGTGAGAGTTTCTGTCGGGAAGCCATTGCCAGTGCTTCCGGCAACCACGATTGATCCATTTGCCGACCACGCACAGCGATACCACGCCGATCCATCAGGCGTCAGTGCGCTGTACAACGGATTCCCGCGGTTGAACACAAGATTGTAAGAGCCACTGGTATTCAGAACCGCCATCAAACCCTGGTGTGATTCTCCAACTCCAGGTTGCGCATAACCGGCCACCAGAATGGCGCCGTCACTTTCTCGTACCGTGACGGCGTTAAATCCAATCTGGGTTTTACTGGAAATGGTAATGGTCCGACCGTTGTTAAACCCAGGATCCAGCCTGCCTTGAGCGTCTAAACGCGTTACAAAGGCGCCGCGATCATCTCGGCCATTGTAAAAATGCCCACAGACCAACAAATGTCCGTCCGCTTGCACCGTGACGGCTGCGGCGGTATTCGATTCATATGCAACATCGGCTAGTTCGACTATTGCAAACCCGGTACCGTTGAAAGTCAGATCCCGTGAACCATCTGGGTTACGGCGTAATACAATGCCTTTTGATTTTCCACTACTGTCGGAGCCAGAAGTGAGCAGGACAAATTTGCCGTCTGCCTGCTCAACCAAAGACGATACGACGGCACCAGACGCCTGGTTGGCAGAATAGGAATTCGTTTCGATAATTTGCTGCATTGGATCGTGATTGGAATGACCAAACTCATTGTCGGGGATATGGAGAATACCCGTACCGTTCAATGAGTTATCCAGCTGACCATTCGGGAGCTGACGAACAATCAGCATGCCCTGGACAGAGGCCAACGTGCTCCTACCGAAGATCAACCATCCACCATTGAGGGATGCACTGATACCGAATATCTTGAGATCTTCATATTGTTCAAGAATGACGTGAACAAACCCTTGTTTCTTATCGTCGAAGTCCTTGTCGAGTGAAGCGTCCTCATTCAATCGAGCCACCACAAAACCGGCTCCCTGCCCCAATAACGGGATAACGACGATTAGCTTTCCTGCAGCCAAGGTAAGAACGGCAGACGCCTGAAACCCGGATATCTCGGGGAGCGGCAATCTCAGTATGCCATCTCCATTGAAAATCGGATCGAACGGTCCCGCCGTAGATTCTACTTTCGCTTGTTTCATGATCTTGCTCCTTCACAGGCTGTCGAGGTCCGCCTTGGACCCCTGCACCTATGAAGCGCCAATCACCATTATTCAGATACTGTCAACAATGACAGTTCATGTTTCCTTGTGAGACATTTCGACGTGCTCGAAATCAATCCCTGCAGGCGACCTTAAGCCTTAGGCTTGTGCTTCTTCGGCTTCAAATACTTGGTCAACCCCTGAAACCAGATCACCAACGCCGGGTTGCCCTTGATCTGAATCGACTTGTCCTGAATCCCCGTCATGAACGCCAACTGCTTGTTCCTGGCCTGCAGGGTGGCAAAACCATACGCCGCATCCTTGAAGGCAATCGCAAACGCCGGCTCCGCGTACACACCCGCCTTGCTGGTTATGCGCTGATTCTTCACCCGGAAGTGCCGTGCTACTTTGCCGTCCAGGGTTTGCAGTTGAAACACCAATTCCTTGTCGCCCAACTGCTGCTGAAACGCAGGATTGGTCCGACTGGCCTTACCCATCAAAAAACCCAGCATCCACAGCAGAAAACGAAATTTCATGCGCACAGCCTCAAAGAAAAATTACCCGCCGGCGCAGTGTAGCGATTAAAGGCGAGAATGCCACCTTCGAGTTAAGTTAGGAGGAGATGACCGATTTTTTGCCGCTGATGACTACCAAGTCACGGACAAAACCCTTTTGCCATGATTCAAGCCGAGTGCGGCGGGGCGACGTTGTCCAGCACCCGATTCACGGCCAACTCACCGAGCATGATCACCTGCTGAAGCGCCAGCATCGTGCTGCGGTGCGCCCCATCCAGCATCGCGGCGATTTCACTCGCCATCACATTTGCCGATGCCAACGACTCACAGGCGTGGGCCAGGAGCGTCTCGTTGTCGATATCAGGCGCCACGACGAAGATCGTTCCTGGCGCATGAGCCCCGGTCCAGACACGTGCATTGGGTTTCAGGTAATGGTCCAGGGCGCGAGTGGCAGCATGATGCAACTTTCTTGATGTGGCGGACATGTACGGGGTAGTACTTTCGATTTCTGCTCCGGCAGGTAAATCATTGGCCTTGGGCATGGTGAATCTCCAAGCAATAGTGGAGTGACAACGCTAACCGTCGCGCTTCCGAAGGCCAACCTTAAAAAGGCGTCGGATGCTTCCTCGAATTTGTAAGCAACTTCATCATTTTCATGATGCGTTTATCGATTCCAAACTTGCCGTTTGGAGGCAATTAAACTTTCGACGGTTCGGACCACGTGCAGACGATCTTTCACTCCTCCTGCACCCCACAACACTTTCGTACATTTCCCTCACGTCGTCGGGCTATGGGTAAACCTCCTGGCGTTAAAGTGCACGCCAAAAAAAATGGGCACCCAACCCGGTTGGCGTGCCCATTTTTTCGCGGCCTGCTCAGGCCATGCGAATTACGGATTAACACTGTCCTTCAACGACTTGCCCGGCTTGAATGCAACAGTGTTGCTGGCCTTGATTTTGACTGGCTCACCGGTTTGCGGGTTTTTGCCGGTGCGGGCACCGCGGTGGCGTTGCAGGAAGGTGCCGAAACCTACCAGCGTCACGCTGTCTTTGCGGTGCAGGGCGCCGGTGATTTCTTCGAGAACGGCGTTGAGGACGCGGTTGGCCTGCTCTTTGGTGAGATCTGCTTTTTCAGCAATGGCTGCGGCGAGTTCTGGTTTACGCATATTAGTGAAGCCCCTTTGACGGTTTTTTGTTGTTATGTCCGTGCCGCCCTCTGTGGAGCAGCGCCCAAAGCGCCGCAGGTGCTCTACTCTGCGGCAGACGGGAGTGAGGATGGCACGCAGCGAGGAGCCGCGCCAGTGTCGGCGCGGCCAATGTTTGAGCAAAAGGGGGGTGATTCCGACAGAACGACCGGTATTTACGCCAGCAGTGCCGGAAGCTCTTTGTTGAGGGCCAGTTTTTCCATCACGGCCGCGCCTGTCAGGGCATATCCGAGCAATTTGCCGTTGGTATCGCGGCATAGAACCTTGATGTCGGCGCCCTGCCCTTCGACTGTCCAGACACCCTCTGTACCCCTTGGCGGCGGGGATACCACCAATGGACACACCGGGGTTTTGACGGTGATCGGCATCGGGCCATAGTTGACCACCGTCGGCTTGCCGGCGAGGGTCTGGGCCAGCGCTCTGGCACAGCTCATCAGGGGCATCACGTACAACAGGTTCAGCCCGTCGACCTCGGCACAGTCGCCCAGGGCGTAAATGTTGGCATGGGAGGTTTGCAGGTGACGGTCGACCACTACGCCGCGATTGACTTGCAGGCCGGCAGCGGCGGCCAGGTCGATGCGCGGTCGCAGGCCAATGGCCGAGACCACCACGTCGCAGGGGATGACCTGACCGTCGGACAGATGGGCTTCCAGGCCGTCAGCGACACGCTGCAGGCGATTGAGCACCGGACCGAGGTGAAAGCGTGCGCCAAGACTCTCAAGACCGGCCTGAACCGCAGCGGCCGCCGCAGGGTGCAACAGGGTCGGCATGACCTGCTCGCAGGGTGCAACCAGTTGCACCTCGTAGCCGCCCAGGGTCAGGTCGTTGGCAAACTCGCAGCCGATCAGGCCGGCGCCCAGCAACAATACCCGACGCTTGCCGGCCGCTGCCGCGCGAAAGCGCGCGTAGTCTTCCAGGTCGTTGATCGGGAATACGCAATCGGCCGCGTCGCCTTCGATGGGCACGCGTACGGTTTCGGCGCCCCAGGCCAGGATCAGGTCGCGGTAGGGCACCGCCTCCTCATCGATCCACAGGCGCTTGTGGCCCGGGTCGATGCCACTGATGCGGGTATGGGTGCGCACCTCGGCCTTCAACTGCTCGGCCATGGCGCCCGGCTCAGCCATGCTCAAGCCGTCTGCATCCTTGTTCTTACCGAAGCCGGTGGAAAGCATCGGTTTGGAGTAGGAACGCCCGTCATCGGCGGTAATGAGCAGGAGCGGGGTTTCGCTGTCGAGTTTGCGAAACTCGCGAGCGACGTTGTAGCCAGCCAACCCGGTACCCACGATTACGACAGGTGCGTTCATGCAGGACTCCTCAGTTATTCAGGCGGCGATTTCGATCATTTCGAAATCCATTTTGCCCACACCGCAGTCCGGGCACAGCCAGTCTGCCGGGACGTCTTCCCAACGGGTGCCGGGTGCGATGCCGTCATCGGGCCAACCGTCGGCTTCGTTATAGATCAGGCCGCAGACGATACATTGCCACTTTTTCATTCAGGTATTTCCTCAGGGTTCAGGCGATTGCCGGCGGGAACGGTCGATGGTTACAGCGTGGCCATCCAGCTCAAAGCGTTTTTTTACTGATCGGGCTACGCAGATGCAAGCCTGTTCGGCGCAAAGGGTGCCCGCATCAATCAATATCCGTGGCTGACATGGTAAGCTCGCGACCTCCTTTGCTGCCAATAATGACTCATTGTGCAACACACAGAATCCCCCTGCCCGGCCCCGCTCTGGCTCCCCCAAAGCCAACTGGCGCCTCTCCCCGACACGTCTATCCTCGACTGGTTGTTCGATAATGGTTCGCTGACCAGGCGTCTCATTCATCTGACGAATGATGCGTTTAGCGTCACTCCTTTGTTCGAAGGCTGGCAGACCTTGCGTGCGGACGAATGCGCCGCGCTCGACCTGGCCGAAGGCAGTGAAGGCTGGGTGCGCGAGGTGTATCTGCGGGGTCACGGGCAAGCCCTGGTGTTTGCCCGCAGCGTCGCGGCACGCAGCGCGCTGCAGGGTGACGGCTTGCACATGGACGAATTGGGCAGCCGCTCCCTGGGCGAGTTGCTGTTTTGCGATCACGCCTTCGAGCGCCGGGCCATCGAAGTTTGCCACTACCCGCAGGCGTGGCTGCCGATGCCAGTGCGAGCGCCTGATCTATGGGGCCGTCGCTCACGCTTCGACCGTGGTGCCTTGAGTGTGCTGGTGGCCGAGATCTTCCTGCCGACCCTGTGGAGCGCCGTCCGCGCCCATCCGGAGAATGACTGATGTACCAGAGCCTGCTCAAGTCCCTGAACCGCTTGAATCCCCGGGCCTGGGATTTCATCCAGCTCACGCGCATGGACAAGCCGATCGGCATCTACCTGCTGTTGTGGCCGACGCTGTGGGCGCTGTGGATTGCCGGCAAGGGCTCGCCGTCGCTGGCCAATATCGTGATTTTCGTCCTTGGCGTCGTGCTGACCCGCGCGGGGGGCTGTGTAATCAATGATTGGGCGGACCGCAAGGTCGATGGCCATGTGAAGCGCACCGAACAGCGCCCGCTGCCGAGCGGCAAGATCAGCTCCAAAGAAGCGTTGGTGTTCTTTGCATTATTGATGGGCCTGAGCTTCCTGCTGGTGCTGTGCACCAATGCGGCAACGGTCTGGCTGTCGTTCGGTGGCCTGGCGCTGGCCTTCACCTATCCGTTCATGAAGCGCTACACCTATTATCCGCAAGTGGTGCTGGGCGCGGCGTTTTCCTGGGGGATGCCGATGGCGTTCACAGCCGAGACCGGGGAACTGCCGGCGGCGGCGTGGCTGCTGTGGATCGCCAACCTGATGTGGACGGTGGGTTACGACACTTACTACGCGATGACCGACCGCGACGATGACTTGAAGATCGGCGTGAAGTCCACGGCGATCCTGTTTGGCGAGGCCGACCGGGTGATCATCCTGATCCTGCAAGGGTTGGCGTTGGGATGCCTGCTGCTGGCCGGGTCGAAATTCGAGCTCGGTGGATGGTTCCATCTGGGGCTGGCGGTGGCGGCGGGCTGTTTTGCCTGGGAGTTCTGGTACACCCGTGGCAAGGACCGTATGCGCTGTTTCAAGGCGTTTTTGCACAACCATTGGGCCGGGTTGGCGATTTTTGTCGGGATCGTGCTGGATTATGGGTTGCGTTGACCCGTTTTCCTGTAGGAGCGAGCATGCTCGCGAAGGTTTCACAGACGCCGCGGGATGTCAGGCTTGCCGCGTTATCGTTGACGACCATCGCGAGCATGCTCGCTCCTACACGTTTACTTCTGCGACTCGTGCATGACGTGCCAGACGTCCTTCATTTTGTCGCCCTTCATATCTCCAGGTTTTTCATCCTTGACGAACGTATACAGCGGCTTGCCGTCATACGCGTACTGACTCGTGCCGTCATCGCGCTTGATGACGCTCCACTTGCCTGTAGCCGCGGCACCCGCCGGCGCCATCATCGGTGGCCAGTTTTTGGCGCACTCGTCATTACACATCGACTTGCCGCCTGAGTCCTTGTCGAACGTGTACAGGGTCATGCCCTTATGGTCGACCATCATGCCGTCTTTCATCATCCCCGGGTCGGCGGCGAAGGCCATGGTCGGCAGCGTTAGCGCAGCAGTCACCAGCAAAGCCTTCCAGGATTGAGCAATGTGTTTCATGGAAACCTTCCGTTTGTGGTTGTCAG
>Ga0068826_103511_pt1 | contig 11107 bp, 9 predicted proteins | sample Hof3ISUMetaT_24_FD_74460 | JGI IMG/M metagenome (GOLD analysis project Ga0068826, IMG submission 74460) | Enriched soil aggregate microbial communities from Iowa State university to study microbial drivers of carbon cycling -... | ecosystem: Environmental > Terrestrial > Soil > Agricultural land...
CGACGGTCATGCCGCCAGGACGCGGCAGTGATTTGCTGGAAACGGTCTACGTCAATGCCAGATGCGCTGGCATGCAGGTACTGAGTGCCGATGAGCCGGCGTTGGTTCAGCCCCTGGATCGTCCCTTGCTGACGCTCGAGCGAGAGCTGCTGCGTCAGTATCCCCAGCACTTGCAGACGCCCGCCCAGCCTTGCGGCGAATTGGAGCTGCGCACGTTGCTGGCGGCCCGCTACACCTCGTCGGCGACACATTGCTGGCACGCCGAAGATGTCTATATCGGTGCCGATCTGAGAGGGGTGCTGGAAATCCTGATCGCAGTTCTCGGGCTGCGCCACTCAACCGTAGTCGTCGAGTCGCCGTGTGACTGGATGATCCTGCGCTTGCTTGAGTCTGCCGAAGTCCGGGTCATTGAACTCCCGATTCAGCCAGACGGGGCGCTCGATCTGCAGACACTGCAGAGGCTGCTCGAAACCGAGCGGGTGCGGCTGATCCTGTTGTCCTCGAAACTGAACATGCCCCACGGCAGCCGTCACCCTCCGGACAGTCGCCAGGCCGTCGCACAACTTCTCGCGAATCATGGCACCTGGGTTTTGGAGAACGATTGTCATGGCGAGTTGCTGGACGACGATGACGGTGAGCCACTGCGCGAGCTGGTGGATCCCGACCGGCTGTTGATCTTTTCCATGTTCGAAAAAATCATCGGGGTTGAAGCCCCCTATGGGTTTGTCCTGTCGCGACAATGGCGCGCCGATTTGCAGCGTCACTTCCTGTTGCGTTCGTTTCGCCTTTCACCGATCCGGCAAAAGGCCATCGCCCGACTCTATGGAAGCGGGCGGGTCGACCAGCACTTGCCGGTGCTCAAGCGCATACTCAGGGAGCGTCGGACGCGATGGATCGAGCTGATACATGAACGCCTCGGCGACGTTGTGCAGATCATCGAACCCCGGGGCGGTGCAACGATCTGGCTGCATTCTGCGCGCCCGATCACCATGGATGCCGTGTTTCAGCGGCTACTTAAACAACACGTGCTGATTGCACCCGGAGAGCTGTTCAGCCTCCAAGGGCTGCACGCGCAGAACCTGCGTCTGAGTGTAACCGGCAGCGCCGAACTCGAGTTGTTAAGACTTGTCGGATTGCTTGGGGATGCGTTACGACTGGCTCCGCGGGCGGATGTTCGAAAACACCCGGCCTGTGTGCAATAGACCCCATCGCACTCCGGACAAACTGCCAGTAAACTCCCTTGTAATTTCTTGAACCACTCTATTTCAGAGGTTTTGCATGACACTCAGTCCTTTTGCGGGCAAACCGGCACCGGCAGAACTGTTGGTCGACATCCCGCGACTGGTTACGGCGTATTACACCGGTCAACCCGACGCCTCGGTTTCCACCCAGCGCGTGGCGTTCGGCACCTCTGGGCACCGGGGCAGTTCCTTTGATTTGAGTTTCAACGAGTGGCACGTTCTGGCCATCAGCCAGGCGATCTGCCTGTATCGCGAAGCCCAGGGCATCACCGGGCCGCTGTTCGTCGGCATCGACACGCATGCGCTGTCGACTCCGGCAGGGGCCAGCGCCCTGGAAGTACTGGCGGCCAATGGCGTGACCGTGATGATCGCCGAAGGGGATGAGTACACCCCGACGCCGGCTGTCTCTCACGCCATTCTTTGCTACAACCGTGGTCGCACCACCGGCCTGGCCGACGGCATCGTCATCACCCCGTCGCACAATCCGCCTCAAAGCGGTGGCTACAAGTACAACCCAACCAACGGCGGCCCGGCCGATACCCACATCACCAAGTGGATCGAAGCCAAGGCCAACGAACTGCTGGCCAATAAACTGGCAGGCGTCAAACGCATCAGCTACGAGCAGGCGCTCAAAGCCAGCACCACCCATCGCCACGACTACGTGAACACCTACGTGGCCGATCTGATCAACGTCATCGACTTTGATGCCATTCGCGGCGCCAAACTGCGCTTGGGCGTCGATCCGCTGGGCGGAGCAGGGGTGCGCTACTGGTCGGCGATTGCCGAGCACTATCGTCTGGACCTGGATGTGGTGAACAAGGAAGTCGATTCGACGTTCCGTTTCATGACCGTCGACTGGGACGGGCAGATCCGCATGGACCCATCGTCCAGCCATGCCATGCAAGGTCTGATCGGTCTGAAAGAGCGCTTTGACGTGGCCTTCGCCTGCGACCCGGATCACGACCGTCACGGCATCGTCACACCGTCCGGCGGCCTGCTGGCACCGAACAATTATCTGGCGGTTTCGATCGACTACCTGTTCCAGAACCGTCCGCAATGGCGTGCCGACGCGGCCGTGGGTAAAACCGTGGTCAGCAGCGGCCTGATCGATCGCGTGACCAAGCGTCTGGGCCGTCGCCTGTACGAAGTGCCGGTCGGTTTCAAATGGTTCGCTGACGGTCTGTTCGACGGTTCGCTGGGGTTTGGCGGCGAAGAAAGCGCTGGCGCCTCGTTCCTGCGCAAGGACGGCGGTGTCTGGAGCACCGACAAGGACGGCCTGATTCCAGCCCTGCTGGCCGCTGAAATGACTGCCCGCACCGGCCGCGACCCAAGCCAGGCCTACCGTGCGCTGACCGACGAGCTGGGCGAACCGTTCTCGGTACGTGTCGACGCCAAGGCCAATCCGGAACAGAAAGCGCTGCTGAGCAAGCTGTCGCCGGAGCAGGTCACCTCGACCGAACTGGCGGGCGAGAAGATCCAGAGCATTCTCAGCAAGGCTCCGGGTAACGATCAGGCCATCGGAGGCCTGAAAGTGATGACCGAAAACGGCTGGTTTGCCGCACGTCCGTCGGGCACTGAAGATATCTACAAGATCTACGCCGAAAGCTTCATCGGCGACGACCACCTCAAGCAGCTGGTGGCTGAAGCGCAAACCCTGGTGGACGGTGCGATCAGCACCCAGTAAATCCAGACAACGGAAAAGGGCGACCCTGAGGTCGCCCTTTTTTGTGCCCGCGATTCGCCGTTCAGGCCAGATCCACCAACACGATCTCGCTGTCTTCCAGCGCCGTGACGGTCAGCACTTGTTCATCAGCCACCGCCACACCGTCTCGAGCTTGTGCGCGCAAGCCGTTGACTTCAATGACGCCCGTCGCCGGAACCAGATACGCGCGACGTCCTGCATCGAGGCGATATTCAGCAGTTTCCCCGGCCTTGATATTGGCCGCCACCAGGCGTGCGTCGGCGCGGATGCGCAGGCTCTGATCGTCGCCAGTCTTGCCGCTGGCGAGGGTTACGAAACCTTCGCGGTCGCCTTTCGGGAACGGTTTGGCGCCCCATGACGGTGGTGCGCCGGTTTCGGTCGGCAGAATCCAGATCTGGAAAATCTTGGTGTCCGTGGCTTCCAGGTTGTATTCGCTGTGGGCGATCCCGGTGCCGGCGCTCATCACTTGGACGTCGCCAGCCTCGGTGCGGCCCTTGTTGCCCAGGTTGTCCTGGTGGCTGATCGCACCTTCACGCACGTAAGTGATGATTTCCATGTCACGGTGCGGGTGGGTAGGGAAGCCCGTGCCGGCGGCAATGATGTCGTCATTCCACACACGCAGGTTGCCCCAGCTCATGCGTTGCGGATCGTAGTACTCGGCGAACGAAAAATGGTGATGGGCATCCAACCAGCCGTGATGGGCGCCACCCAGCGAGCTGAAAGGTCTGAGTTCAAGCATGATCGTCTCCTCAAAAGGTTCGTCATGGGGCGTGATGCCTGAGCCACGAAGCGAGACCGGTGATTGATGGCAGCCATCATCTATCAGTCAACCATCGAGAAAAAGCGTAAAAACTGCTGCATTCCAATCGAATCGGTTGATATGAAAAAAGCTCGAAACCGTCTCATCCCACCTTCAATTCATCGCCTAAACCAATGACCTGTAAGCATTTCGCTAGAACAAAAAAGCAAATCCAGACACCATAGCCCTCAACAGCCTCACATCCGGAGTCCGTCAGCGTGGCGCAACACACCCCCGATCTTCCTCCCGAACTTCGTCCCTTGGCCGAGATGCCCTGGTTCAAACGCCTGGCGGCGCGTTTCCTTGGCCACGGTCTGACGCAACTACGCGCCCAACACCGTGCCTCGTGGCTGCACGGCCAGGCTGACGGCTTTCGCAGCGGACATACCGCCGGCGTGGATTACGGGTACAAGGAAGGCAAGGCTGACGGGCTGGAAGAGGGGCGCCAGGTCTTGTTGATCCGCGACAGCCGCAATACCGAGCATCGCCCGCCGGGCATTGACAATCACCTGTTCGACGACTGGCGCCTGCCGCTCAGCGCAGAACTGAAGAAGCGCATGAAAGCCGACGTCGCGCGTCTGCTGCCTGCGCACGCCCAGCCGAGCGCGGCGCAATGGAAGATGATTTTCAGCGATACGCCGTCAACATCAGTGATTGCCGGGGCCGGAGCTGGCAAGTCGACCACGCTGGTGTTGCGGATCCTGCTGCTGACTCACTATCTGGGCTTCGAGCTCGATTCGATGACCGTGGTGACCTTCACCCGCGAGTCGCGCAAGGATTTCATCAGCAAACTGATCGAACTGTTTGCGTTATGGGACCGGGCACTCAGTCAGAAAGCTGCGAAGGATCTGGTGCGCACTTTCCACTCGCGGATCTTGCCGATGGTTCGCAGTCTGCCCGGATTCGAGCGCTTGCAGGCATTCGAAAACCTCAGCCACCGCGCGCCGGGCGGAGATGAAGACGTCGACAGCAATCCGTTCGATCTGCGCATCAACGACGCGCAGCGTCAGCAACTCAACGCCTGTTACCACCGTCTCTACAAAGAAGATCCGCGCTTTGCGCAACTGATCCAGCCGCTGTCCCGGCACGCCTTGCAGCTCAAGGAGCTGGAACGCGATCACCCGGACGTGCAAAAACGCGTCGCTGTGACAGAACTGGCGGCCCGTCGCGATGAAGAGCTGTGCGACATGATCGAAGACATGTGGCTTCGTGCCGGTGCCTGGCCGATCAAGGGCATCGAACCGAGCCGCCAGACATTCGAAATCAACGGCGCATCGTTCCATTGCCATGGTTACATTCCGAGCCTGGATGCCTGGGTCGTGTTGGGTTTCGATCCTCGGGAAAACTCGCAGGTTTGCCGTCCCAACGCCAAGCTGACGGTTCGTGCAGAGTGGGCAGTCAAGCGCACCCTGTTTCAAGCTTTCTGCCGTAAGCCGTTGATATGGCTTGATAGTTACGAATCATCCAAACGTGTATTGGCCACGCTGGCGGGCGATGCCAGCGCCGGCCCGGGCTTCGATTACAAGGTCAAAGGCGAGCTGGCATCCGCGCCGTTGCTCGATTGTTTTGTCGCTGCCGCAGGCTTCATCGAGAACCTGGGCCTGGATGTTCCGGACGCCGTTGGCCGCATGAATTTCGCCAAGGACGATCCGGACCGGTTTTTCTTCGAAGCTTTAAGCCTGTTCTGGCGAGCGCTGGAAGATCACTTGCTGGATCAAAAGCCGCCGGTCATGACCTACAACCGGATGTTTGCCCTGTTCAGCGAGCACTCGCCGGAAAACTTCAAATTGCTCAGCGATGAACTGCTGCGGCCAATGTCGCACCTGATGATCGATGAGTTTCAGGACGTTTCACCGCAGATCGTCTCGTGGATCCGCGCCAGCCTCTCGGAAATACGCAGTCGCGGCCCGGCCATGCACGTCGGACGAGGTGCGCAGCGATCGTCGCTGCTTTGCGTGGGCGATGACTGGCAATCGATCTATGGCTGGCGCGGCAGTTCGCCGAGCTATTTCATGGAGTTCAACAAAGAATTCCCGTCGCCGAGCACGACGCGGGTGATGCTCAGCGACAACTATCGCAGCCATCAGCACATCATCGACGCGGCAGAACACATCGTTCGGGCAGCGCCGGCGATCCCGGGCAAAAAGGCCAAGGCCAGCGGCGAGGAGAGGCCGTTGCAGCCAGTTAATGTGCTGGAGCGCGACGATCAGGCGCTCGGCGAGCGCCTGGCGGAACACTATCGAAACGGCGATTCAATCCTGATGCTTTATCGAAAAAGCAGCGATAAGTTACTGATAGAACAGCATATTCAGTCAGTAGTTAATGTTGATTCGAGCTTGCCGTACGACTCCCGGCGCCTGAAACAACTGACCTATCACAGCGCCAAAGGTCTGCAGGCCGACGCGGTTTTTCTGTTGGGCGATTGCCAGCACTTGACCAGTTCGCCGTACAAGAATCAGGTGTATCGGATGGCCGGACTGGGCAAGGCTGGCGACAGCGAGCCGTACGACAGCGCGCAAAAAGACGAAATCCTGCGCCTGGCCTACGTCGGTATCACCCGTGCAGTCAGCCATTGCTACTGGTATGTCGAGCCGCAGGACACTCAGGCGGTCAACATGCCTCGGGCCTCGGACCGGGTCGCCAAAGGCAAACCATTCTTCGTCGATCATCGTCCGGGAAAGAAAATGGCCTGAATCCAATGCCCATGAAAAAGCCCGCACAAGGCGGGCTTTTTTATTCTAAATCAGCCAGTTACGCGTAACTCTTGAGAGATTCCGGAGGAATGAAAGCCTCCAGTTCGTCCTCGACGGCTTCGATTATTCGCTCCACATCCGCCGCGTTCATCACCGTGGCACAGGGGATGCCGGCGATGGCAATCAAGGTTTCGCCGCTGGCCCGATCGAACAGGCGAGCGACCAGACTGCCAGGCGCATCCATGGTCGCCTCGAAACCCATGGGATGAAAATGCCAGCGCATCAGCTGGCAGGCATTGGGGAACGTGACTTTGCTTGACCCTTTGATCATGTGTTGCCCGCCTTCTTCATCGAGCGCTTCCGTTTGCTCATGGTAGGTGGGAAGAGCCTTCATTGGCTCAACCGGTGACTGCCTTTAAAAGTAGCATCTGAATGTGAAATTCCTGTGAGAATTTTCAGTTCATTTAGCGATTGCGAGGATTCTTTTGATGTAAGTCACGGTCCACCCCAATCGTCGCCAAAATGCCATCACCACCGGTTGTTGAAGCAGCGCCGGAAGTTGGGCAAGCTCGGTTCTTTTTCCAAGAGTCTCTTATGCACGCCGATGATGACGGCCCGGATCAGAGCCAGGCTACGGCCGAGACGGTCATGCGCTATCACCTGTGCTGGAAACACCGGGACCTGGATGGCGTGATGGCGCTGTACCACCCGGACATCCAGTACAACGATTTCTTCCAGAACCGCGTGCTCGGCCTCGACGAGTTGCGCGAGTACGTTCGGGTCAGCATGCCGCGCGAGTCCGACGAAGCACTGGAGCATTGCGACCGCATCCGTATCGACGGCAACACCGCCTTCATTCAATACGAAGTGACGTTGCGCGGTGGTAACGGGCTGGTGTCGTTTCGCTCCAGTGAAGCGATCACGGTCAAGGACGGGCGGATCTGGCGGGTCAACGAATATGCCTCGCTGGTGCGCGAACAGGCTGAAAGTCCGACGACAACCCGCCAGCGTCCGGCGGTGAGTCGCCTGGGCCTGTCGCCGCGCCAGTTGAGCTTCATGGCCGATGACTTGCAGCAGTATTCCAGCGCCAGCAACCGTATCTCGATCCGGAGCTCGACCTGCAACGGGTGGCGAAGGAGTGCGGGTACAGCCGCAACCAGATTTCCTATTTGCTGAATCAGGTGCTGGGGCAAAGCTTCTACCGCTACGTCAATCAGGCGCGTCTGCAACATCTATTGCAGTCGCTGGACAACGCTACGCCGCCGCTGCGCATCGATGAGCTGGCCTTCGCCGCCGGGTTCAATTCACTGTCGGCTTTCTATAGCTGCTTTCGCCAGCACACCGGGCAGTCGCCGAAAGCTTATGCGAAGCAAATTTCTTTGCGGACACGCGCGCAAGACAATCCCTGAGTCCAGCCACTAGGATCGACGCCATCGAAACCTGGATTGGCGGAGTCTTGCATGCCGGCGTGGCGCACTATCAGTTTGTGGATGGACCAACTCGACGAGCCGCTGACCGCGCGCCCGTCGCTTGCGCAGGACCTGGATGTCGACGTGGCGATCATCGGCGCCGGTTACACCGGACTGTGGACTGCGTACTACCTGAAACAACAGGCGCCGAGCCTGAACATTGCCATCATCGAAGCGCAAACCGCCGGGTTCGGCGCTTCCGGTCGCAACGGTGGCTGGTTGATGGGCAATCTGCTGGGCGAAGATCGCCTGCTGGCGGGCCTGTCCGCACAACAACGTCGCGCTTCATTCGACCTGTTGCACAGCATTCCCGATGAAGTAGAAATCGTCCTGGAACGCGAAGGCATCGACTGCGACTACCGTAAGGGCGGAGTGCTGTATTGCGCCGCGCGCTATCCCGAGCAGGAAGCCAATCTTCGCGACTACCTGAAAAAGCTCCACGCCCAGGGCCTGACCGACGACGATTACCGTTGGCTCAGCCCCGAACAACTGGCGCAGCAGCTGCGCATCGCCAAGCCCTACGGCGCCATCTTCGCCCCGCATGTGGCGACCATTCACCCGGCGAAACTGGTGCGCGGTCTGGCGCGAGCCGTCGAAGGCCTGGGGGTGAAGATTTACGAAAACAGCCCGGTGACCCATTGGCAGGCCGGCAGCCTGCGGACCGACAACGCCAGTGTGCGCAGTCGCTGGATCGTTCCGGCCATCGAAGGCTATTCCGTCACGCTGCCACCGCTGGGTCGTTATCAATTGCCGGTGCAAAGCCTGATCGTCGCAACCGAGCCGTTGCCCGCTGCGACCTGGGATGAAATCGGCCTCAGTCGGGGCCAGGCCTTCAGCGAGTTCAGCCGTCAGGTCACTTACGGCCAGCGTAGCGCCGACAACCGCCTGATCTTCGGCGCCCGTGGCGGTTATCAGTTCGCCGGCCAACTGCGGCATAACTTCGACCTGACCCGCGATGAAGTCGAACTGCGGCGCTACCTGTTCGGCGAACTGTTCCCACAACTGAAAAACGTACAGATCACCCACGCCTGGGGCGGCAACCTCGGCATGTCCCGGCATTTCAAACCGCACATGCTCTGCGATCGGGCCAACGGCATCGCGCTGTCCGGCGGCTATGGCGGGGAGGGTGTCGGCGCTTCCAACCTGGGCGGGCGGACGCTTGCGGATCTGATTCTCGAGCGCGACACCGAGCTGACGCATCAACCATGGGTGCTGCCCGATGGCGGGATCCACGCACTGCGGGCCTGGGAGCCGGAGCCATGCCGCTGGCTCGGCTACAACGCGATCATCAAAAGCTTTGTCCACGAAGACCAGACCCTGGCCAACCCGGCGACTGCGCCCTGGCGGCGCAAGCTTGCCAGCCAGGTGGCCGGGTTCATGGAAGGTTTCATGCACTAAACGTTGTTTACTATCAGACAGGTAACGCCATGAGCATCACCCAATTCAAGAACACCGCCACGTTGCAACTGGATGAGTCCAACCCGGTGGCCGTGCCGCTCGGCACGCCAGTGGCGATTGCCTCGACCACCAGCGTCGAGCGCGACGACGGCGTCGAAACCGGCGTCTGGGAATGCACCCCAGGTCGCTGGCGCCGGCAGATCACTGCTCAAGAGTTCTGCCATTTCATTTCCGGTCGCTGCACGTTCACCCCGGACGACGGCGGCGAAACCCTGCACATACAAGGTGGCGACGCACTGATGTTGCCGGCCAATACGCTCGGGATCTGGGACATCCAGGAAACCGTACGCAAGACCTATGTCCTGATTTTCTGACGTTTTGATCCTTTTGATTGCCTGCCAACAACAATAGCCAATACAGGAATCGATCCATGATCCGAAAGACCCTCGCGCTCGCACCCTTGATGCTCGCCGTTTCCCTCGCTCAGGCGGCGGATACGGTCAAGGTTTACAACTGGTCCGACTACATCGCGCCGGACACCACCAAGAACTTCGAAAAGGCCAGCGGCATCGGCGTCACCTATGACGTCTACGACAGCAACGAAACCCTCGACGGCAAGTTGATGACCGGCAAATCCGGTTACGACGTGGTGTTTCCGTCCAACCACTTCATGGCGCGGCAGATCGAAGGCGGGGCGCTGAAGAAACTCGACAAGAGCCAGTTGCCGAACTGGAAGAACCTCAACCCGGTGTTGCTCAAGGCCTTGCAGACCAACGATCCGGGCAACGAACACGGCTTTCCGTACCTGTGGGGCAGCACCGGCATCGGCTACAACATCGCCAAGGTCAAGGCCGTGCTGGGTGACAACGCGCCGGTGGATTCCTGGGATCTGATTTTCAAACCCGAATACATGGAAAAACTGCAGAAATGCGGTGTGGCAATCCTCGACAACGGCCCGGAACTGTTGCCGGCGGCGCTCAATTACCTGGGGCTGCCGCACCACAGCAAAAATCCCGAGGACTACAAGAAAGCTGAAGCGCTGCTGATGAAAGTGCGGCCGTATGTCAGCTATTTCCATTCCTCGAAATACACCAGCGACCTGGCCAACGGTGACATTTGCGTGGCTGTCGGTTTCTCCGGCGACATCCTGCAAGCGGAAAACCGCGCCAAAGAGGCGAAGAACGGCATCGACATCGGCTACGAAATTCCCAAGGAAGGCGCTGCCATCTGGTTCGACATGGTCGCCATGCCCGCCGACGCACCGGACGAGAAGGCCGGCTATGCGTTCATGAACTACCTGCTGCAGCCCGACGTGATGGCCGGCATCAGCAACTACGTGCACTACGCCAATGGCAACGAACAGGCCGACAGCCTGATCGACCCGGCGATCAAGAACGACACCAAGGTTTATCCGAGCCCGGAAATGATGGGCAAGCTGTTCGCGCTGGAAGCGATGCCGCTGAACATCGACCGGATCCGGACACGGGTGTGGAACAAGATTCGTACCGGTAGCTGAAGGAAAAAAGGCGAGGGCGGCACAGCCCTCGCCTGACTATGTTCTGTTGGATCAACTTGATATCAAACCACTGGCATTGCATCGCTAAAGTGCAGCAAAGTGAGACGCTGCTAACAAAAAACAACTTACCGATATTTAATATTTAAATAAGAAATCGTCAGACAATTAGGCAGCCTCACCACACTTTCAAACTTCTTTCGGCGGCACGTGCTTTGTTTACGGGAGTTTCCCGGAACAGTTCAATTTGATCTCGAAAAAATGCTAGACGACAGATTTCAAATTGTGTCAG
>Ga0068826_100719_pt1 | contig 10716 bp, 9 predicted proteins | sample Hof3ISUMetaT_24_FD_74460 | JGI IMG/M metagenome (GOLD analysis project Ga0068826, IMG submission 74460) | Enriched soil aggregate microbial communities from Iowa State university to study microbial drivers of carbon cycling -... | ecosystem: Environmental > Terrestrial > Soil > Agricultural land...
TTTGTTTTGCCCGCAGGAAAAGGCTCGGCCATTTCTCGATTGAGATACTTGAGGAAGCGACGCTGCAGGCGTTTATCCAGGAGGCGTTTGCCTGATCACTTTCCTCTTGTGATACGCCATGGCTACCCCGTATAAGAGCGACTTTCACTTCCGATATAAGAAAAAGGATGCACGCATGAGCAATGCCTGGAACGAGGGATATTTCACGGACGAAGGCTACACCTATAGTTATAGCCGGGAAATCAATCCGGTTTTCCAGCGCTATTGTCTGCTGTTGCGCGGTTTCGCCACGCTGGAGAGTAGCGACGGCTACCACTGTGAGCTGGGTTTTGGTCAGGGTGTTTCGATCAACATCCATGCGGCGGGTAATCCGGGCTCTTATGTCGGCACCGACTTTCACCCAGGTCAGGCGTCCCATGCCATTGCTCTGGCCAGCGACTGGGGCAGCGATGCGCGACTGTATGACGACAGCTTCGAGCAGTTGCTGGCCCGTCATGATTTGCCTCAGTTCGACAGTATCAGCCTGCATGGCATCTGGACTTGGGTCAGCCGCGATAACCACAAGTTGATCGTCGAATTCGCCCGTCGTCATCTCAAGCCTGGTGGCCTGCTGTACGTCAGCTACAACTGCTTCCCAGGCTGGTCGCCTCAGGCACCCTTGCGCCAACTGTTCAGCCTGCACGACCGTTTCGCCAGTCAGGCCTCTGCACGTCCTGATCAACGTATTGACGCTGCGCTGCAGTTTTCCGAAGCGCTGCTGGCTGCAAATCCTAAATATGCCAACTCGGCGCCAGGGTTGGACGCCAAGCTCCAGAGCATCAAAGGCCAGGATCGCCAGTACGTCGCCCATGAGTACTTCAACCGCGATTGGAACTGCATGTATTTCACCGACGTGGTGGATGCCCTGGCGCCCGCCAAACTCGACTACGCCACGACAGCCGTGCCGCTGGACTCCGTCGATCCGCTCAACCTGACCGCCGAAGGCATGGACTTTCTGGAAGGCATTGAGCATCCGGTCATGCGTGAGCAGGCGCGCGACTATTTTGTGAACCAGAGTTTCCGCCGGGACCTTTATGTGCGCGGCGCCAACAGACTATCTGCTACCGAGCACCGCGAGCGTATGCTCAGCACGCGCTTCGTCCTGTTGCAGGCAGCCGACAGCGTGCCGGCCAACGTCATCGGTCCGGCAGGCGCAGCGACGCTGCAGGCAGAGATTTATGGCCCGGTACTCGCAGCACTGGCGGATGACGCCTATGTGCCGAAGACCTTGCGGCATTTGCTGGATCTTTTGCCCTCGCTGGCTTATGGCGATGTGGAACAGGCTCTCAACGTGTTGATCGGCATGGGGGCCGTGGCGCCGTGTCAGAGCGAAGCAGCCGAAAAACTGGTGCAGGCCCGCTGCAATACCCTCAACCTGCAGCTGTGCAAGCGTTCGTTGTATGGCCACAAGATTCAGACCCTGGCGAGTCCGGTGACCGGAGGTGGGGTGACGGTCAGCCGCTTCCAGCAGTTGTTCCTGATATCGATCAAGCAAGGCAAAAAACACCCGGCTGAATGGGCACAACTGGCATGGGGCATCATCGGCGGCCAGGGCGAAGGTCTCCTCAAGGACGGCAAGGCCCTGACCACCGCGGAAGAAAACCTTGCCGAATTGACCGCGCAGGCTCAAGCGTTTGCCGAGAGTACGCTGGTGATTCTCAAGGCTTTGAAAATCGTCTAGTCGAGACGAGGGACGGCAAGACACCCTCGCGTTGCCTGCCGTCGTCCGGGGCATTTCGGATTCTTGCGCAAAACCAGAGCGACAGCACCGCGGCTGACGTGCTGACAAGGACGCGCGGTCGATGTAATGCCCCGATCAAATAATAGCGGTGACGGAAACCGGACTTTCCATAGGTACTGAAGTGAAGCGTGATACTCACCTTGTAATGCTCTTGCTGTTGGTAATCGGCTGTTCCCTGGCATCGCTGACCATCTGGAAGATACTGGGCTCTCGGGATCAAGCACTGGATGAAGTCAATGTCCACGGGTTGAACCTGACGCAGGCACTTGCGACGTATTCCGAAGGCATTGTCCGGCAGAGCTCGCTGCTTCTGCTCGGACTCGTCGAACGTCTGGAAACCGAAGGCAGTGGCCCAGCGCAAATCGAACGACTCAAGACTTTGATCAACCGGCAGCGACCGCTGATGCCGCAGCTCAGTGGCATCACTATCTACGACAACAAAGGCCACTGGTTGATGTCATCCAACCGGCCGATTCCTGTCGGTGCCAACAGCAGTGATCGTGCCTACTTCATTCATCACCGTGACGATCCATCTCGCGAACCCTTCATCGGCCCGCCCATCCGCAGTCGTTCGAATCAGGAGTGGGTGATTACCATCAGCAGGCGTTTCAATGACGATCGCGGAGAGTTTGCCGGTGTGGTGTCGGTCACCCTGGGGGTGGAAAACTTTCTGCGTCTGTTCGGCCAGCTCGATATAGGGCAGGAGGGCGCCATTGGCTTGTCCTACACCGATGGCACACTGCTGGTCCGTTACCCTTTCCGTGAACAGGACATGGGGCGCAACTTCTCCAATTCGCCGATCTATGCGAAGTACCTGGTGGACAAATCGGTTGGCACTGCATCCTTCACGTCCAGTCTCGACGGCGTGGAACGGCTCTATGCCTTTCGCAAGAGTGAAACGCTGCCGCTGATCACTACGGTTGCGCTCGGTAAACGCGAAGCCCTGGCGGCGTGGCGATTTGAAGCGCTGTTGTCGATCGGTGTGGTTACCACATTGCTGGGTCTCACCGGTGTTATCGGCTGGTTTTTGATTCTGGATATTCGTCGCCGGACGCAGGTGGAAGGTGAGTTGCGCGATACTCAACAACAGCTGCTCGGCACGAACCGGCAACTTGAGCTGTTGGCAATGAAGGATGCGCTGACAGGCCTGGCCAATCGGCGATGTTTCGATCAGACCCTGGCGATGGAAGCGCGCCGGGCGAAGCGTGACGCAACTTCGTTGGCGTTGCTGATGATTGATCTCGACTATTTCAAACTGTTCAACGACGCCGAAGGGCACATTGCCGGCGATGCCTGTCTGCAGCAGGTGGCCAAGGTGCTTGAGACCTGCGTGCGCAGACCATCGGACCTGGTGGCGCGTTACGGGGGGGAAGAAATGGCGGTGATCATGCCCGATACCGACAGTGACGGCGCAGCGGTCGTGGCGCAAATGATCCTGAAACGCTTGGCGCAAGAGCCTATCGCTCACCGGACCAGTCCATTCGGCCGAGTGAGTGTGAGTATCGGCATCGCGGCCGCCACCGGATTGCAACTGGACACGATACAAGGCCTGATCGCTGCGGCAGATCAGGCGCTGTATCAAGCCAAAGGGGCGGGCCGCAATCAGCTCGCCAAAAGTGTCGCCAGCGAAAGCTACTCTCCGTACACCGGGTAATCCACATAGCCTTCGGCATGGCCGCCATACACCGTGGCCGGGTTCAGCGAATTCAGCGGCCAGTCATTGGCGATACGCGCGGGCAGGTCCGGGTTGGCCATGAACGGGCGACCGAAAGCCACGAGGTCCGCCAGTCCGGATTCAAGCAACCGCGCACCGCTTTCGGCGTTGTAGCGGCCCGCGTAGATGATCGCGCCGCTGAAGGTGTCGCGTACTGCTCGACGGAAGGTTTCCGGCATCACTGGCGCGTCGTCCCAGTCGGCTTCGGCGATGGACAGGTAGGCGATGCCGACGTCTTGCAGCACCTTGATCGCTTCGATGTAGGTGGTGTGAGGGTCTTCCTCGACCATACCCAGATAAGTCCGCGCTTCATCGGTGGTGGTGAACAGCGGCGCGAAGCGCACGCCGACCTTTTCCTTGCCGATGCATTCGGCGACGCCACCCACCACTTCGCGCAGAAAGCGCAGACGGTTATGCAGCGAACCGCCGTATTGATCGGTGCGCAGGTTGCTGTGGGCGGAGATGAACTGGTTCACCAGATAACCATTGGCGCAGTGCAACTCGATACCGTCGAAACCGGCGTCCATGGCATTGCGCGCCGCCTGGATGTACAGCTGAACCAGTTCCTGGACTTCCTCGGTGGTCAGTGCGCGCGGTGAGGATGGCGGCACCAGAGACCCCATGCCCGGCCCGGTCTCGATGAAAACGCTGACCCGATCGGTGGCGACAGCGGAGGGCGCCACTGGCGCGGCACCATCGGGTTGCAAAGCGCTGTGCGATACGCGTCCCACGTGCCAGAGCTGGGCGAAGATCACCCCCTCTTTGGCGTGAACGGCCTCGGTGACCTTGCGCCAACCGGCAATTTGCTCAGGTGTATGAATGCCCGGGGTCCAGGCGTATCCCTGGCCACGGGGTTCGATCTGGGTGCCTTCAGTCACCAGCAAACCGGCACCGGCACGTTGCTGGTAATACTCGGCCATCAATTCATTGGCGACATTGCCCGGTTGGGTGCTGCGCTGGCGGGTGAGGGGCGGCAGGACTATGCGGTTTTTCAGGATGTGGCGGCCCAGGGTGACGGGGGTGAAGAAGCGGCTGTTGTTCATGGATGCATCCTGTCCACGGGTTTATTAGACCAGTCGACTATTTGGTGGGCGAAAAAAAGAACACCGTGCAACACGCACACGGTGTTCGGATCAAGTTGAAGGAGCGGAGTGACGCCTCAGCCGAGCAGTTTCAACAGTTGTTCGGCGACAGCCGCCGAGCTGGCAGGATTCTGGCCGGTGACCAGTTTTCCATCCGTCACGACATGAACTTGCCAATCCGCAACTTTGGAATAGCGACCGCCAAGACGCTGGAACTCGTCTTCGATCAGGAACGGCACTACGTCCGTCAAACCGACGGCTGCTTCTTCGGAATTGGTGAAACCGGTCACTTCGCGGTGCTGGATCAGCGGTTTACCGTCTGCGTCGACGACATGACGCAGCACCCCCGGCGCATGGCAGACGAAGCCATGGGGCTTGTTGCTGCGCGCGAAGGCTTCGATCAGGGCAATCGAATGCTTGTCTTCGGCCAGGTCCCAGAGCGGGCCATGGCCACCTGGATAAAACACCGCATCGAAATCTTCGGCGCGGACATCGGCCAAGCGGCCGGTGTTCGCCAGTGCCTGCTGGGCCGCAGGATCCTGGCGGAAACGATCGGTTTCAGCCGTCTGAGCATCGGGCTCGTCGCTCTTCGGATCCAGCGGTGGCTGACCGCCGGCGGGCGAAACCAGGGTGACGTCGGCGCCGGCGTCCTTGAAGGCGTAGTAGGGGGCGGCGAACTCTTCGAGCCAGAAGCCGGTTTTCTTGCCGGTGTTGCCGAGTTGATCGTGGGAAGTCAAAACCATCAAGATTTTCATAGAGCACCCTGGGTTGGTCTGGCAGCGTTCATGAGCAAGGGATTCGCACAGGATCGACACCGGGAAAAGTTTGTAGGGGCGCAGCATAGTTTCCAATTAGACCAGTCGTCTAGTAATTTTTCTTCGAAGGTTTTTCATGGACAGGTGTGGCAAACTCGCGTTCCTTTGAGATAAACGACTGGTCTATTGCCTGGTAATTCGTGCCCCATGAAACCGACCTACGACGACACCCGCCAACATTTGCTCGACACCGGCCACCGGATGATGGCCGAGAAAGGCTTCACCAGTGTCGGCCTGAACGAGATCCTGCAGACCGCCGGCGTGCCCAAGGGGTCGTTCTATCACTACTTCAAATCCAAGGAACTGTACGGCCAGGCCTTGCTCGAGGATTACTTCGTCGACTATCTGGCCGACATGGAGCGACGCCTGACGCTGCCCGGCCTGAGCGCCCACGAACGGCTGATGGATTATTGGCAAGGCTGGCAGGATCGCTGCACCCTGGAAGGCCATGGCGACGAATGCCTGGTGGTGAAACTCAGCGCCGAGGTGGCCGACCTTTCCGAAACCATGCGCCTGACCTTGCGTGATGGCGCCGAGCGAGTGGTGGCGCGCATCACCGAGTGCATCGAACAGGGCCAGGTCGAAGAAAGCTTGCCTGAGGGCGATGCTCGGCAACTGGCTGAAACCCTGTATCAGCTGTGGCTGGGGGCCAGTCTGCTGAACAAACTGCAACGCACGGGGCAATCGTTGAGTACGTCTATGGCGACCACGAAGCGCCTTCTGAGCGTGTGAGAAAGCAGTAGACGCAAGCGGTCGAGAGTCAGTCGCACAAACGAATGGGAATTCCTATCAATTGCGCGGCGGGTGGTATACCATCCGCCGCGTTTTGCTGGCAGTTATCCCCTTCGTTCTGGCCTATCTGTAAGGTTCTCCCTCCATGCGTCGAACTCTGCTGTCCATCTGTGTGTTGCAAACGTTGTCTCCCTTTGCGTGGGCCGAGCCATCCGATTCAACGGCGTCAGTGCTGGAGCTGGAGGCAACCGATGTGGTCGGTACCGCGGATTACGAAAGGGCAGGCGGTCCGGTACATGGATATCGCGCGACCCGTTCGGCCAGTGCCACGCGGACCGACACCTCGATCCATGAAACCCCGCAGTCGATCAGTGTCGTCACCAAAGACGCGGTCGAAGACATCGGTGCTACCCGGCTGCAGGACGCACTGGATTACGCGGGCGGCGTAGGGCGAGCCAACAATTTCGGCGGCCAGGGACTGACCACGTTCACCGTGCGCGGATTTACCACCGGCGAGTTCTACCGCAATGGTTTCCCGATCAACCGCGGTTATCCGAACATGCCGGATGCCAACACCATCGAGCGTCTTGAGGTCCTGCGCGGGCCGGCGACCATGCTCTACGGCCGTGGTGATCCGGGCGGGACTTTCAATGTCGTTTCCAAACAACCGTTGCCCGAGCGCACGGTCACACTCGGCAGCCAGTTGAATGACCAAGGCATGCGCCGCGGTACCCTGGATGCTTCCGGCCCGCTTGATGAAGAGGGGCTTCTGGCCTATCGCCTGAACGTGGTGGGCGAGGGCGGCGATACCTTCCGCGATCACGTCGAAACCGAACGCTACGGCGTGACCCCGGTGCTGACCTGGCAAGCCAGCGATGACACCCGAGTGATCTTCGAGGGCGACTTCATGCGCAACAACCATCCGCTGGACCGGGGCGCGACGCGTTATCCCCGGCAGATCGGCACCGCCTCCCGCGACACCTTCTTCGGTGAACCGGACGCCGGCAAGTTGCACAACGACAACAACATGGCGCAATTGCGCTTCGAGCATGTGCTCAATGAGGACTGGACGCTCGGCGGTGGCTTCCAGTGGCTCGACGGTACCTTGCAGGGCAATGCCATTGAAGCCAACGGCATTGCCGCCGACGGCCGGACCCTGGGACGAAATTTCAACTACCGCAAGCTGGAGTGGACGGACAAGGACACCCAACTCAACCTGACCGGTCACTTCTCCACCGGCGGCCTGCAGCACACATTGCTCACCGGTATCGAATACGAAGATTACGACTACCAGTCGATCATCCAGCGCTCCAGCGGCGCGGTCAGTGCCTATCCGATCGATATCTTCAATCCGGTGTATGGGCAGCCCCGTCCGGCACTGACGCGCACCCCGACCCACGACAAGGAAAATCTCAAGACCTACGCCGCGTTCGTACAGGATCAGGTGGCCCTGACCGATCGGCTGAAAGTCCTGGCCGGCGCACGTTTCGAGCGCTTTGAGCACGACTATGAAACCTACGTGCCCGGCGGCAAAAACTGGCAGGCCAGCGACAATGCCGTCACGCCCCGCGTCGGTGTGACCTACGACCTGACCGACACCCTCGCGGTCTACGCGGACACCGCGCGTTCATTCAAGCCCAATACCGGCGCGAGCCGACAGGGCGGGGGCTTTGAACCGGAGAAAGGCAAGTCCTGGGAGATGGGCGTCAAATGGGAAGCGCTGGATCATCAGTTGAGCGTCGACGCGGCGATCTATCAGATTGAAAAGCGCAATGTCCTGACCACTGACCCGGTGGACTCTACTTTCAGCGTGGCTGCCGGGGAAGTGCGCAGCCGAGGATTTGACCTCAATGTTGCCGGCAACCTGACCCCCGAGTGGCGTGTCATCGGGGGGTACGCCTACGTCGATGCCGAGGTGACCAAGGACAACGTGATCCGCTCCGGCACGCGACTGATGAACATCCCGAAAAACAGCTTCAGCCTGCTCAATGTCTATGAGTTCCAGGACGGTGCCCTCAGTGGTCTGGGTCTGGGAACAGGCCTCAAATATGTCGATGAGCGCGCGGGGCAAACGGCGAACACCGCGTTCTCGATGGGGAACTATACCGTTGTCGACCTGCTCAGCTACTACAAGGTCAATGACAAGGTGCGCCTCAACCTCGACCTGAAGAACCTGTTTGACCGTGACTACGACGAGGGCGCATTCGGCAACGTCTACGCCTATCCGGGGGCACCGAGAACGGTGCAGGTCGGCATTTCTTACACGTTGTAGTCGGGGGCTGGAATCTGTCATCGGGGGCTGCGGCCCCCGATGACTGTAAGGCTCAGCCGGTCACACACCCTTGCGGAGTCTTTCCGGCAAAACTGTCCACCAGGCTCGCCACGACCATCTCGCCCATGCGGGTGCGGGTCTGCAGGGTCGCGCTGGCGCGGTGCGGTTGCAGCACCACCTGTTCCTGGGCAAACAAGGCTTCAGGCACGTTGGGCTCATCGACGAAAACATCCAGCGCCGCACCTGCGATCTCGCCGGCCTTCAGGGCCGCCACCAGATCGGTTTCGTTGACCAGTTTGCCGCGCGCCACGTTGATCAGGTAGCCGCCCTTGCCCAGAGCCTGCAGCACGGAGGCATCGATGATGGCCTCGGCCTTGTCGGCGGCCGCCGCGAGAATCAGCGCATCACTGTCGCGGGCCAATTGCTTGAGGTCGGCGATGAAGGTGTGGCTGACATCGCTCATCGGTTGCAGATCGGTGTAGCTGATCGGACAGCCAAACGCGGCCGCCCGGGTGGCGACCGCTCGGCCGACCCGGCCCATGCCCACGATGCCGATCCGCATGCCGGACACCTGCCGCGCCAAAGGCAGCGGTGCCAATGGGGTCGGGCTTTGCGGCCACTGGCCCGAGCGAACGTAACGGTCACTGGTACACAGCCCACGGCACACGGCGATCAGCAAACCGATGGCCAGGTCGGCCACGTCTTCGGTCAGTGCGCCGATGGTCGCGGTCACGCGGATTCCGCGATCCCGGGCGTAGGCCAGGTCTACTGCATCGGTGCCGACACCGTTGACCGCCACCACTTCCAGTTTGGGCAGTTGCGCCATCAGCGCCTGGCTGATGCCCGTGTGGCCACCCGTGATCACGCCGCGAATGTTGGCGCCGTGTTCCTGCAAATATGCCGCTTTGTCGGCCTGCTAGAAATAACGCCTGATCGTGAACAGTTCGCCGAGACGGGCATTGATTTCCGGAATCAGGATCGGGCTCAACTGCAAGACTTCTGGCTTCATGTAAACCTCACTTACGCAATAAAAAAGCCGGCTCAACCGCGGCCGGCAAACGGCATGGCGGTGGCCATGACGGTCATGTTCAGGACGTTGGCCGACAGGGGCAGACCGGCGATGTAGCGCACGGCGTCGGCGACATGTTTGACGTCGACCATCGGCTCCACGGCGATGCTGCCGTTGGCCTGGCGCACGCCTTTGGTCATGCGCACCGACATTTCGGTCAAGGCATTGCCGATGTCGATCTGGCTGCAGGCGATATTGAATTCCCGACCATCCAGCGCCAGTGACTTGGTCAGCCCCAGCACCGCGTGTTTGCTGGCGGTGTACGCGCTGCTGAAAGGACGCGGGGTGTGGGCCGAAATCGAACCGTTATTGATGATGCGGCCACCCTGTGGCTGTTGCCGGCGCATGAGCCCGAACGCGCCACGGGCACAGAGGAAAACCCCGTTGAGGTTGGTGTCGATCACGTTTCGCCACTGCTCGAACGTCAGTTCGTCCAGCGGTACGGCAGGGGCATTGACCCCGGCGTTGTTGAAGACCACGTCCAGGCGTCCGTAGACCTCGGCAATGGTTGCAAACAGCTGGTCGACACTGGCGGGGTCGCGTACATCGGTAGGCACCGCCATCGCTTCGCGGCCTTCGCCGGCCGCCAGATCGACCAACGCCTGCAAGGGTTCGGGCCGGCGCCCGGCCAGCACCAGGGTGTATCCGTCGGCCAGCAGGCCCAGTGCAACCGAACGGCCGATCCCGCTGCCGGCGCCGGTCACCAGGGCAACTTTCAAGGATTGAGTGTCAGACATCTTGTTGTTCTCCTTTTTTCCAATCACTTAAGGACAGACTCAAGGCCGTGGGCCGACGCGCATTTCGAGTTGGCCAATGCCGTCGATCACGGCGCTGATGACGTCGCCGGGTTGCAAGACATCGACGCCGGCGGGGCTGCCGGTCATGATCAGGTCGCCGGCCTTGAGTGTTACGGATTGCGAGATACGGCTGATGACTTCACTCACCGACCAGATCTGGCTGTCGAGACGATCGCGCTGGCGTTCTTCACCGTTCACGCTCAACCATAATTCCCCTTCGAGCCGCCCGGTCCGGGTGACCGGCACAATGGCGGTCATCGGTGCGGCGCCGTCAAACACCTTGGCACCTTCCCATGGCAAGCCGTCGCGCTTGGCCAGTCGCTGTACGTCACGACGTGTCAGATCCAGTCCGGCGGCGTAGCCCCAGACATAGGCCAGCGCCTGGCTCTCGGGGATCTGCGCGCCGCCTTCGCCGATGGCCACGACCAGTTCGATTTCATGGGCGAACTCTTCGG
>Ga0068826_108005_pt1 | contig 10033 bp, 6 predicted proteins | sample Hof3ISUMetaT_24_FD_74460 | JGI IMG/M metagenome (GOLD analysis project Ga0068826, IMG submission 74460) | Enriched soil aggregate microbial communities from Iowa State university to study microbial drivers of carbon cycling -... | ecosystem: Environmental > Terrestrial > Soil > Agricultural land...
GCTTCGAGATCGACCACGTCATTGAGATGGCGCAGGAAATCGATCGCCTCGAGGTTTTCCCGACCGCCGTGGCGGTTCGGCACCCATTCGCCGGCCTTGCGCGAGTAATCGCGGTACAGCATCGAGGCGACCGCATCGACGCGCAATCCGTCGACGTGGAAATGCTTGAGCCAGTGCAGCGCCGAAGCCAGCATGTAGCCGTGCACCTCGGTGCGACCGAGGTTGTAGATCAGCGTGTCCCAATCCTGATGAAAACCCTCCTGCGGGTTGCCGTATTCATACAGCGCAGTGCCGTCGAACTGGGCCAGGCCGTGGGTATCGGTGGGGAAATGCGCAGGTACCCAGTCGAGGATCACGCCGATCTCGGCCTGGTGGCAGGCATTGACGAAGGCGGCAAAGTCATCCGGCGTGCCGTAGCGGGCGCTCGGGGCAAATTGTGACAGCAGTTGATAGCCCCATGAGCCACCGAACGGGTGTTCCATGATCGGCATCAGTTCGATGTGGGTGAAGCCCAGCTCCTTGACATACGGAATCAGCCGCTCGGCCAGTTCGTGCCAGGTGTACAGGCGCGCGACTTCGCCCAGGTCGTCCAGCTCGCATTGCCACGAGCCGGCATGCAGCTCGTAGATCGATAGCGCAGCAGTGGTCCGATGGCGATCGGTACGCGATTGCATCCAGTCCTGGTCTTGCCAGTCGATCTTCAGGGGTGCAGCGACTTTTGAGGCAGTGTCCGGTGGCAGCGAAGTGGCCAGGGCCATGGGGTCGGCCTTGAGCGGCAGAATGCCATGAGCGCCGAGGATTTCGTATTTGTAGGTTTCGCCCGCTTGCATGCGCGGGATGAAAATTTCCCATACGCCGGTCGGGTGGCGCAGGCGCATCGGATGACGGCGACCATCCCAGACGTTGAAATCACCCACCACCGATACCCTTCTGGCGTTCGGGGCCCACACGGCGAACCGCACGCCTTCGACGCCGTCCACTGTTTTCAGCTGGGCGCCCAGGGCGCTGCTCAGGTCGCGGTGATTGCCTTCGGCGAACAGGTACAAATCCATGTCACCGAGTAACGGACCAAAACTGTAAGGGTCTTCGGCAACTTGCTCGCCACCGGCCCAGCGGGTCCGTAGCAGATATGGCTGCGCCCGATCGAAATGCCCAACGAACAGACCGGGGGTCTGTGTCGCTTCAAGGTTGCCCAGTTCTTCTCCGGACGCCTTGTCCACCACCTGCACGCTCAGCGCCCCTGGTAGATAAGCCCGGATGAATTGGCCGCCGGCACCATCGCCATGGGGGCCAAGGATGGCAAAGGGATCGCGATGCTCGGCACGCACCAGCGCATCGATATCCCGCGCCTTGGGTAGCATTGCTTCACGGTGATGACGACCCTGTTCCTTGTTCGAGAAACTCATGACTACTCTCCACCAAGATCGGAAAAGGGTTTAAGCCCACTCAATAATCCATACAAACCGTGCAATGGCACGGGCAGCCAGCCGGGGCGATTCTCCGCCTCGTAGGCCACTTCATACGCCGCCTTCTCCAGACCGAACAATGCCAATGCGGCATCTTCGCCATCCGGATCTTGCCACGCATGGCCAAGCGTAGCTGCCGCCAGCCGATAAGCGTGGATAAATGACTGCCGTGCCTCACTCAAGTAGCGATCGCCCACTCGCTGGCGAGCCTCTTGGGCCTGGGCAGTGTTGTCAACGTTATGCACGTTGATGGTCATGGCCGCCGCGTAGTCAAAGGAGCGCAGCACACCGCTGACATCCTTGTACGGGCTGTGCTTGCCCCGCCGCTCCGGCAGCGGTCGCGCCGGTTCGCCCTCGAAGTCGATCAGGTACGCATCGCCCTTGATCACCAGCACCTGGCCGAGGTGCAGGTCACCGTGTACGCGAATCCGCAGGCCACCGGCAGTCTTCCTGGCAAGCTCCTGAACATGACCGAGGATGGCCTTTTTATTCTCCAGTAAACGGCTGACCAGGGTTTTGTCCGCCGGGTTCAGTTCATTTTGATGCTGCTTGAGCAACTTCAATGCATGCTCGATCTGTGCCACCACGTCCTTGGCCGTCGCCGATGCATCCTTTTGTGTGGTTACGTACGGGTCAAAGTCAGGGTTTTCGCTCGGCGCGGCCAGGACCTGATGCATTTCCCCCAGGCGCTGGCCAAGCATGGCGGCGAAGTCCTTCAACTCGCCCAGCGCGTTGTAATGCTGCTCCTGCTCGGACATGGCGTCTGCGAGTTCGTCGCGCAATGCCCGCTCAAGGTTGTTCTGGGTCCACTCCCAGGCGTCACCCTGATTGCTCAAGTAACCCTGGGCGATCATCAGCAGGTTATCCTCGCCCGCCGCATCGCGACGCACCACTGAGCCCAATAGCGGTGAGATGTTGGCAAAACCGGCAGCGGTCAGATAGGCGCTCATCTCCAGTTCCGGGTGCACGCCCGACGCCACCTTGCGGATCAGTTTCAACACCAGGCTGTTGCCCACCACCACCGAACTGTTGGATTGCTCGGCGGACAGGTAACGCACATCCGACTCCGCCGTCAGGCCCAGCTTGGCCAGCTCGGCAGTGGGTTCGAAACGGATTTCGCCGCCGTCCGATGGCAACACCGTGTTGTTTTGCATGCCTTGCAGTACCGCGCGGATGAAGTTCTCCAGGCTGAAGGCGTCCGTGATCAAGCCGACTTGCGGGCCACGACGTACGCGCGACAGCGCCAGTTGCTGGGGCAATGCGGCGCCGACCTGGTCTTCGGCGATGAAGCCGAACGGCAGTTGATAGCGGCTGGTCTGGCCGCCGCTGGTGACTTCGATTTCGCTCAACAACACCGGATGCTGCGCATCACCAAAACGCACACCATAGGCCAGGTTGACCTGTTCGATAGCCGCGTCCTTGCCGGCGAACCAGCGGCGGTTCTGCAGCCAGTTCGGCAGGATCGCCCGCTCCAGCGTGGTGCGCGATGGCGCTTCGAGCAATTCCTCCATGCGTTTTTTCAGTACCAGCGTGGTGAAGTCCGGCAGGCTTTGCGCCGGTTCCACGTGCCAGCTCGGCATCTGGTTCTCCGCGGCGAGGCCGAACCAGTAGAAACCGTAAGGCGCCAGGGTCAGCAAGAAGCTCAATTGGCCAATGGGTGGAAACGCATTACCGCCCAGCATCTCCACGGGCACCATGCCGACATAAGCCGACAGGTCCAGCTCGACGGCTTGTGCACTGCGTGAAACGTTGGCCACGCACAGGATGATCTCGTGCTTGCCGTCAGGCCCGGTGTATTCGCGGGTATAAGCCAGCACCCGGCGATTGGTAGGCGAAAGCATTTTCAAGGTGCCGCGGCCGAAGGCCTTGGACTGCTTGCGCACCGTCAACATGCGCCGGGTCCAGTTCAACAGCGAATGCGGATCGCCGGCCTGGGTCTCGACGTTGACCGACAGGTAGCCGTATTGCGGGTCCATGATCGGCGGTAGCACCAGGCTGGCCGGATCGGCGCGGGAAAACCCGCCGTTGCGGTCGATCGACCATTGCATTGGCGTGCGCACGCCGTCGCGATCGCCCAGGTAGATGTTGTCGCCCATGCCGATTTCGTCACCGTAGTACAAGGTCGGCGTACCGGGCATCGACAGCAACAGGCTGTTGAGCAGTTCCACGCGCCGGCGATCGCGCTCCATCAGCGGCGCCAGGCGTCGGCGAATCCCCAGGTTGATCCGCGCCCGACGGTCGGCCGCATAGTAATTCCACAGGTAGTCACGTTCCTTGTCGGTGACCATCTCCAGGGTCAGCTCATCATGATTGCGCAGGAAAATCGCCCATTGGCAATTGGCCGGGATCTCCGGGGTCTGGCGCAGGATGTCGGTGATCGGGAAACGATCTTCCTGGGCCAGCGCCATGTACATGCGCGGCATCAGCGGGAAGTGAAAGGCCATGTGGCATTCGTCGCCGTTCAGGCCTTTTTTATCGGTGTCGCCGAAATACAGCTGCGTGTCTTCCGGCCATTGGTTGGCTTCGGCCAGCAGCATTCGGTCCGGGTAATGGGCGTCGATTTCGGCACGGATCCGTTTGAGGACGTCGTGGGTCTCGGGCAGGTTCTCGTTGTTGGTGCCGTCGCGCTCGATCAGGTAAGGAATCGCGTCCAGGCGCAAGCCGTCGATGCCCATGTCCAGCCAGTAGCGCATGACCGACAGCACCGCTTTCATGACTTGCGGGTTGTCGAAGTTCAGGTCCGGCTGGTGGGAGTAGAAGCGGTGCCAGAAGTATTGGCCGGCCACCGGGTCCCAGGTCCAGTTGGATTTCTCGGTGTCGAGAAAGATGATGCGTGTGCCGTCGTATTTCTGATCGTCATCGGACCACACGTAGAAATCCCGCGCGGCCGAACCTTTCTTGGCCTTGCGTGCGCGCTGGAACCAGGCGTGCTGGTCCGAGGTGTGGTTGATCACCAGTTCGGTGATCACCCGCAATCCGCGCTTGTGCGCCTCGGCGATGAAGCGCTTGGCGTCGGCCATGGTGCCGTAGTCACTGTGCACGCCACGGTATTCGGCGATGTCATAACCATCGTCGCGGCGTGGCGAAGGATAGAACGGCAACAGCCAGATGGTATTGACGCCAAGGTCGGCAATGTAGTCGAGCTTGGCGATCAGGCCCGGGAAATCGCCAATCCCGTCGTTATTGGAATCGAAATAGGATTTGACGTGGACTTGATAAATGACCGCGTCCTTGTACCAGAGCGGATCCTTGATGAAGGTGGCAGCCTTGGGTTTCTTCGCCATTTGAAGCTCCTGTTGAATTCGATGCCGATTCCCCTGCGATGATCGTCCCCACGCTTCGCGTGGGAATGCATCCCGAGACGCTGCGTCACGGCGGTGGACGCACAGCGTCCGGGGCGGCGTTCCCACGCAGAGCGTGGGAACGATCGTGGGCTAGGGGGTGATCCGCCAGATGCCGAATGGCTGATACGCCGGATCGATGCGCATGAACTGGTACTTGCCGTGCCAGGTCCAGCGATGGCCGTTCATCAAGTCTTCGCCCTGGGTGCTGGCATCGTCCGGCAAGCCCATCTCCCACAGCGGTAACTCGAAATTCGCCTCCTGGACGTTGTGCGGATCAAGGTTGACCGCCACCAGGATGAAATTGCTGCCATCGGCGCTACGCTTGCCGAAGTAGAGGATGTTGTCGTTCCAGGCGTTGTAGACCTTCAGGCCCAGATGCGTGTGCAGCGCCGGGTTTTGCCGGCGGATACGATTGAGCTGGGCGATCTCGGCAATGATGTTGCCGGGGGCATTGAAGTCCCGCGGACGTATCTCGTACTTCTCGGAGTCGAGGTATTCCTCCTTGCCCGGAATCGCCGCGGACTCACACAGTTCAAAGCCCGAATACATGCCCCACAAACCCGAACCCATGGTGGCCAGCGCGGCGCGAATGAGAAAGCCGGGGCGACCGGATTCATGCAGGAACGCCGGGTTGATGTCCGGTGTATTGACGAAGAAATTCGGCCGGTAGCACTCGCGCCACGGCGACTCGTTGAGTTCGGTGAAATAGGTGGCCAGTTCCTGCTTGGTGTTGCGCCAGGTGAAGTAGGTATAACTCTGCGAATAACCGACCTTGCCCAGCCGCGCCATCATCGCCGGTGTGGTGAACGCCTCGGCGAGGAAGATCACGTCAGGATAAAGCGCCCGCACATCGGCGATCAGCCATTGCCAGAACGGCAACGGCTTGGTGTGCGGATTGTCGACGCGAAACAGCTTCACGCCCTCCAGCACCCAACCCACGACGATATCGCGCAACTCGACCCAGAGACTGGGAATCGCGTCCACGGCATAGAAGTCGACATTGACGATGTCCTGGTATTTTTTCGGCGGATTCTCCGCGTACTTGATCGTGCCGTCGGGCCGCCAGTTGAACCAGCCCGGATGCTGTCGCAACCAGGGATGGTCCTGGGAACACTGGATGGCGAAATCCAGGGCGATTTCCAGCCCGTGGTCCGCTGCCGCGGCCACCAGGCGGCGGAAGTCTTCGCGGGTGCCCAGTTGCGGGTGAATCGCCTCATGGCCGCCCTCCTCGCTGCCGATGGCATACGGGCTGCCCGGATCGTCGGGGCCCGCGGTCAGCGAATTGTTCGGGCCCTTGCGATAGCTGCGCCCGATCGGGTGGATCGGTGGGAAGTACAGCACGTCGAAGCCCATGTCCTGAATCATCGGCAGTCGTGAATGCACATCGTTGAAGGTGCCATGGCGCGCCGGATCGTCGGTGATCGAGCGCGGGAACAGTTCATACCAACTGGCGAACTGCGCCAGCTCACGCTCGACATCGACCGGGTACTCGGGACTGAGGCTCAGGTAGGCGCGATGATCGGCCTGGGCCATGAGTTCGGCACTGCGTTGGTGCAGGAACAATGCGACCTGCTCGGCTTCCAGCAGCCCTGACAGTTCATGGTGCAACGCCGCCAGTTGCTCGCTTAGTTGGCCTTCCGCGCGTTCGGCGGCTTGCTGGACGTGAAGGCGCCCTTCCTGCAGTTCAAGGCTCACCGCCACGCCGGCGCTGTGTTTCTTCTCCAGTTCATAGCAAAAGCTGGCGAACTGATCGATCCAGGCCTCGATGCAAAAAACATGGCGCCCCGGCGCCTGTACACGAAACTGGCCCTGCCAGCCATTGTTGCCCAGCTCGGTCATGACCTCGCTGTGCCAGGCCTCATCGCCATCGGCCTGCCAGCGGATTCGCACGGCCAGTTTGTCGTGACCGTCGGCAAATACCTTGCTGGTCACCACCACATCCTGGCCTGCCACGGCCTTGACCGCGAATTGCCCGCCATCAAGGGTCGGCATGGTATTTTCGATCACGATTCGCGGCAACAACAACGCCTGCGACAGTGGAATATGCGGGTTGTAGCTCAACTCACCAGGTTTTTCAGCCGTCATCGAGCATCTCTCCTTACGCCCCAAGGACGCTCTTGTGTCCGATTGTCATCCACATCGGTCAGTCCCTCACCGAATGAACTCACTTAGGTTCCGAGCGACGGGTGTCGGGAAAAGTTCACCGGCAATTGGCTGGAATCAAATCCTTCGCGCAGTGGTCAACCAACTTAAGCACGACTCACGCCATGTGCCACTGGAGGTTTAACAATGAACAATCCATTCCCGGCTGAAACGCCCGATCCGAACATCGATAATCCGGTGATACCGCCCAGCGATCCGCAGCCTGTGCCCGAGCAGGACCCGCCCGAAAGCAACCCGCCACCCAGGGAAGAGCCGCCGACGACGATGCCGCCGGTGATTGTTACCCCTGAATGAAGACAGTCGATCGGTCCCCCTGCCGCGCGGGGGACCGATCTAAGGAATAATCCGAATGACATTTCCTGGCAACGCGTAGTACGGGTCTTGAATTGGATTTTTTTGCCCCGGCGGCGCTTTACGGGCATTTGCCCTTCACCCCCTGTAGGAGCGAGCATGCTCGCGAAGATCGTGAACAATAACGCTGGTAGCCTGACACCCCCGAGGCGGTCCTGAGTTTTTCGCGAGCGTGCTCGCTCCTACAGTTGATCTTTGTCTTTATCCAGCATCTTTACGATTCTGGGCATTACGCCAAGAATGATTAACGCCAGCAAGGTGCTCAACACCGCCGTGGCTTCCCTTCCCAACCCCGCAGACACTCCGATCGCGGCGGTCATCCACAAACCGGCGGCGGTGGTCAGGCCTTTGACATGGCCTTCATCGCCCTCCTGGTTTTTCAGGATGGTACCGGCGCCAAGGAAGCCGATCCCGGCGATCACGCCCTGCACGACCCGGCTCATGGCGTCGGCCTGGGAGCCGGACATTTGCGGCACCAGCACGAACAACGCCGCGCCCAGCGCCACCAGCATGTGGGTGCGCACGCCAGCGGCCTTGCCCTTGTGCTCGCGCTCGAAGCCGAGAATGCCGCCCAGCACCGCGGCCATCAGCAGGCGCACGGTGATTCGGGTCAACTGGGAAGCATCGCCGATGTCGGCGAATTCAGCTTGCAGGGTCACCCAGACTTCATGCCACCAGGCGTTCATGCGTTTTCCTTTAGTCGGGAGCCTTGTAATGGGTCATGGAGCATGGACCGCGCCAACCATTAATCAGTTGCACAGAACGATGGTCGATGCCGACACCCTAACGCTATATCACTCTTGAAAAACAAGGATCACCTCATGAGCGTACGCATCGAGAACGGCACCTGCTTCTTCACCACCGAGAACGGCGAGGAAATTCGCCTGTGTCCCGACGTCACCATCATCACTGACGAGGAAAAAGCCATGTCGGCGGTCGACATCGAGGGCCAGCGCATCTTCATTACCGAAGCAGAGGCCGATGCATTGACCGTAGCAGGTGCGGTGGACGGTCGCCGGCATTTGAAGGCCACGGACAGTGATTCGGTCATTTGACTGACCCGGATCAACAACGGCCGCGAGTGCCCGATACTGGCGCCCGGGGCCTGCCGCGCCAAGTGCTTCAACTTGTCGCAGGCCGGGCCTGCCGGCGCATCTGATCCGGTTTTTATTGATATACCTGAGTCTGTTATGCAAACAGTTCGCCGCTCATAGTGCTCTTGCCTGATGGAGGCTGATGAGCGAAAGACCATGAGCGATAGAATCCCCGTCCGAACCATAGAAAGCGACCCCCTAGTCAAGACTTACGAGCCTTCGCGTGCAAAAAAGAAGGCCAGTTCCAGCGACAACCTGATCCACACCCGCAGCTTCACCGGCCTGTTCCGTAACCTGCGCATCAGCGGCGCAGGCGTTTTGTTCATGCTGTTCTTCGGCACTGTATGGTTGAACTGGGGCGGGCGCCAGGCGGTGCTCTGGGATCTTTCCGAAAGCAAATTCCATATTTTTGGCGCGACCTTCTGGCCACAGGATTTCATCCTGCTTTCGGCGTTGCTGATCATCGCTGCATTTGGCCTGTTTGCGATCACCGTGTTCGCCGGCCGGGTCTGGTGCGGCTACACCTGCCCGCAGAGCTCCTGGACCTGGATTTTCATGTGGTGCGAGAAAATCACCGAAGGCGAACGCAACCAGCGGATCAAACTGCAAGCGGCGCCCTGGGGACTGAACAAACTGATGCGGCGCTCGGCCAAGCACACCTTGTGGTTGGCGATAAGCCTGCTGACCGGCCTGACCTTCGTCGGCTACTTCACGCCGATCCGCCCGCTGGCCGAAGAACTGCTGACCCTGCAGATGAGCGGCGTCAGCCTGTTCTGGGTGCTGTTCTTCACCGGCGCCACCTACATCAATGCGGGCTGGTTGCGTGAGGCGGTGTGTATGCACATGTGCCCGTATGCGCGATTCCAGAGTGTGATGTTCGACAAGGACACCCTGACCATTTCCTACGACGTGGCCCGTGGCGAGCATCGTGGCCCGCGCAAGCGCGAGGTCAAGCCGGCCGAAGTCGGCCTGGGTGACTGCATCGATTGCCAGCTCTGCGTGCAAGTCTGCCCGACCGGCATCGACATTCGCGACGGCTTGCAAATGGAATGCATCGGTTGCGCAGCGTGCATCGACGCCTGCGATTCGATCATGGACAAGATGGGCTACGAACGCGGGCTGATCAGCTATACCTCGGAGCACCAACTGCAAGGCGGCAAGACTCGCCTGTTACGGCCACGATTGATTGGTTACACCGCCGTGTTGCTGGTGATGATCGGGGCGCTGGTCGTTGCGCTGATGGAGCGGCCGATGGTGTCGCTGGACGTGAGCAAGGATCGTGGACTGTTCCGTGAGAACAGCCAGGGGCAGATCGAAAACATCTACAGCCTCAAGGTCATCAACAAGACCCAGCAACGCCAGGACTACCGCCTGACGCTGGTGAATGGCGATGGCTTCCAGCTGCAGGGCAAGACCGACTTGAGCCTGGCACCGGGTGAGATTGTTGATGTTCCCGTGTCGGTGGCGATGACCACGGAGCGGCCGGGCAGCAGTTCGCAAAGCATCGCCTTCAAGATCGTCGACAGCGATGAGCCGGGCATCTTCAGCGAGGCCAAGAGCCGGTTTGTTGCACCGATGAATCGTTAAGGCTTTAGACTGCGGTGCGCCATTGGCG
>Ga0068826_105485_pt1 | contig 9966 bp, 8 predicted proteins | sample Hof3ISUMetaT_24_FD_74460 | JGI IMG/M metagenome (GOLD analysis project Ga0068826, IMG submission 74460) | Enriched soil aggregate microbial communities from Iowa State university to study microbial drivers of carbon cycling -... | ecosystem: Environmental > Terrestrial > Soil > Agricultural land...
GACTTTTTTCATCACCTCTTTCATGAAGTCGTCGTAGATCGATTCCTGCACCAGGGCGCGGGAAGGGCAGGTGCAGACTTCGCCCTGGTTGAAGAACGCCAGCACCAGGCCTTCGGCAGCCTTCTCGATGAAGGACGGTTCGGCTTGCATGATGTCTTCGAAGAAGATGTTCGGCGACTTGCCACCCAGCTCCACGGTGGACGGAATGATGTTCTCGGCCGCGCATTTCATGATGTGCGAGCCGACCGGGGTCGAGCCGGTGAAGGCGATCTTGGCGATGCGCTTGCTGGTGGCCAGGGCTTCGCCGGCTTCCTTGCCGAAGCCCTGCACGATGTTCAGCACGCCGGGCGGCAGCAGGTCGCCGATCAGCTCGACCAGTACGGTGATGCCCAGCGGGGTTTGTTCGGCCGGCTTGAGCACCACGCAGTTACCGGCGGCCAGGGCCGGGGCGAGTTTCCAGGCGGCCATCAGGATCGGGAAGTTCCACGGGATGATCTGCCCGACCACGCCCAGGGGTTCATGGATGTGATAGGCCACGGTGTTGCCGTCGATTTCGGCAGCGCTGCCTTCCTGGGCGCGGATGCAGCCGGCGAAGTAGCGGAAGTGATCGGCGGCCAGCGGGATGTCGGCGTTGAGGGTTTCACGCACGGCCTTGCCGTTGTCCCAGGATTCGGTGATTGCCAACAGTTCCAGGTTCTGTTCGATGCGGTCGGCGATTTTCAGCAGGACCAGCGAGCGCGCCTGGGCGGACGTGGCGCCCCAGGCATCGGCGGCCGCGTGGGCAGCGTCCAGGGCCTTGTCGATGTCTTCGGCCGTGGAGCGTGGGAATTCGGCAATGGGTTGGCCATTCACTGGCGAGGTATTGGTGAAGTACTGACCTTTGACAGGCGCGACGAACTCGCCGCCGATGTAATTTCCATATTTGCTCTTGAACGAAACGATTGCGCCTTCAGTACCGGGGTGAGCGTAACGCATGATGGTTTCTCCTTGGGTTCTTGTGCTTATAAGGAAGAGGCGCGTGTGCGCTTGCTTTAAGCGTAGAGCAAAGGTCGGGCCACTGCCTTGCAGGTCATGTAAATCAAGGCCTTGCGCGTTTTTTGTCGGACGGGCGGAGAGCGTCCGTGACGCTTTCGGTACAGTCGCAGTGACAATTTGTACCGGTTCTGGCACAACCTGTGACCGACCGGTCCCGCCAGCATTGCAATGCTGGCCGGGCTGGAGGATGCTCGGCATCACCGCATGCACGGGTCGCCGAGCCCCCGGGGAGAATAATAAGAAATGCACGACAACCATTTGAGTCGCCATGCCCAGCAGGTATTGACCGTCACCCAGGGCAAGGCCCACCTGCAGGGGCCTGGCAGCGACCCGTCGATCGCCCGTTCCTGGCTGCGCTGCCTGGAGGACTATCACCTTGACCCGGCCCTTAACATGGCACCGACGGTGCTGGAACATGGCCGCGTGCTGGAAAGTCGCGAACGCTTGCAGCAAGTGCTGCACATCGCCGGCAATGAAATGACCAGCCTGCATCAGCAGCTGTCCGGTGCCGGCCACGCCGTGCTATTGACCGATGCTCGCGGCGTGATCCTCAATTGCGTGACGGCGCCGGCCGAACGCAAGATCTTCGAACGTGCCGGCCTCTGGCTGGGTGCCGACTGGAGCGAGGCCTGTGAAGGCACCAACGGCATCGGCACCTGTCTGGTCGAGCGCCAGTCGCTGACCATTCATCAGGACGAACATTTCCGCGGGCGACACACCGGCCTGACCTGCTCGGCCAGTCCGGTCTTCGATCCACACGGCGAGCTGCTGGCTGTCCTTGACGTGTCCTCGGCCCGGCATGAGGTATCGCGGCAAAGTCAGTTTCATACCATGGCCCTGGTCAATCTTTCGGCGAAGATGATCGAGAGCTGTTATTTCCTGCGTTATTTCGATAATCAATGGTTGCTGCGTTTTCATCTGCAGGCCGAGTCCGTCGGCTTGTTCAGCGAAGGGCTGCTGGCGTTCGACGGCGAAGGGCGGATCTGCGCAGTCAATCAGAGCGCATTGAACCTGCTGGGGCATATCCGTGGCGGCTTGCTGGGCAAGCCGGTGGAGGCGTTTTTCGACTGCCCGCTGGACGAACTGCTCGGCCGCGCGAGCGTCAATGCCAGCGCCAGCTGGCCACTGCGTACCCGGGACGGGCGCCATCTGTTCGCCGTATTGCGCGGGCAAGCGCGAAAAGTACCGGTACCGCTGGTGCCCGGCGCGGTGGTTGAAGAGCGCCCGGGCTTGTCGGGCATCTGCCTGGGCGACCCGGCGCTGCAGGCGGATTTCCGCAAGGCCCTGCGCGTGTACGAACGGGACGTGCCATTGCTGATCAATGGCGAAACCGGTTCGGGCAAGGAAGCTTTCGCCAAGGCCGTGCACGCTGCCAGCCAGCGCGCCGAAAAAGCCTTTGTCGCCCTCAACTGCGCGGCCATTCCTGAAAGCCTGATCGAGAGCGAGCTGTTCGGTTATCGCGGCGGCAGCTTCACCGGCGCGCGCAAGGAAGGCATGCGCGGCAAGCTGCAGCAGGCCGATGGCGGGACCTTGTTCCTCGACGAAATCGGCGACATGCCCCTGGCCTTGCAGACCCGTTTGCTGCGCGTGCTGGAGGATCGGCAAGTGGTGCCGATCGGTGGCGAGCCGGAGTCGGTCAACGTGCGGATCATCAGTGCCACGCACCGCACTCTGCTGGAGCGGGTGCAGGACGGCAGTTTCCGCGAGGACCTGTATTACCGGCTCAACGGCCTGGAAGTCGCGCTGCCGGCGTTGCGCGAGCGTGGTGACAAAGCGCAGTTGCTCGACTTCCTGCTCGCCGAAGAGGCGCGCGGGGAAACCGTGCTGATCGAAGCGGCGGCGCGAGAGGCGTTATTGCGGTTTGCCTGGCCGGGCAACGTGCGGCAGATGCGCAATGTGTTGCGTACGTTGGCGGCGTTGTGTGACGGCGGGAAGATCGGCCTGGAGGATTTGCCGGCGATGATTCGCCAGGCGCAGCCGCCGGTCATGCCGAAAAATGAACAGCCTTGTGAACATCCACTGGAAGATGCCGAGCGCCTGGCGCTGTTGAATGCACTGGAGCACACGCGCTGGCATATGACGAATACGGCTGAACAGCTGGGAGTCAGCCGCAATACCCTCTACAGAAAGCTGCGCAAACATGGAATTTCCCGTGTGGGAGCGGGCGTTGAGTAAAACGGAACGGCTGTGGCTCAGCGAAAAAATATATTCGGAAGGTCATCGAACAAGTCGTCATCCAGTTCCATGGCCTTCTCATATCGCCGTATTTCCTTCAGCCATGATTTCAGGCTTTTTGGATCCTTGAGCTCCTCACACAGAGTCCTGAGTTCCTCGATATCTGTGTTCAGTATGTCGAGTTGTAGTTTATAGATGTCAGGCAGGTTCTGAACGGATAACTCATCGAACGGCTCGAGATTGAATTGGTCCCTGAAAGACATTTCCAGATTGAGAACTTCCAGCTCCAACTCATGCAGTTGCTCGGTCAGGACCTGGTTATAGTGCTTGAGTCGATCAGCGGAAAGAGTTTCAAGAGTGCTCGAATCAATGTGCTCGATTTCCAGCTGCAGTTGCAGCAGGTCAAGCAAGTTCCGTTCGCTATAAGCTTGATTGACACGTTGCATCAGCGCTGTCTTTCGTTTGCGCTCGTCTGAATCGGTTTCCCGGTCGGGGTGCAGGGCACTGGCCAGTTTGCGGTAAACCTCACGCAAAGATTGGCTGACTTGTGCGGCATCCGCTTCCAGGCGCTGCTGGTGTGGGTTTTTTTTACCCGCTTTTTGTTGCTCTGTGGTTTGTTCGGCTTGCTGGTGTTCGAGGATTATTTGCGCAATGTCTTCAGGGGACTGCATGTCGACATCATCGTCCAATTCAACCCCGAATATGTCTTTAAGGCCGAGTTTGAGCAATTCGTCTCCTTCGCGCTCATCTGCATCGAAGTCACCACCGCTATGCTTGTTGTACAAGGCTTTCAAAGCGGCTTCCTCCTCTTCCTCACAGCCGCTTTCTATCAACGAGTAAGTTTGATCCAGAATTTCCTGAATCAAAGTCTGGCAATCGGTTTTCGAGAGCTTGATCCGTTCGCTGAGATGGTCCAGTACATGCACAAGCTCAATCTTGCATTGATGATACTGGTTGAGTTGAGGCGCGAATTCGAGATGCCAACGTTCGATATACAGGGGGGTAGCGTTTTGCCATTCCTGAAGCAACAGGCGTTGTTTTTCGATTTTCTTGATAAGCCCGTTGAATTTTCGTTGTCCGGCGGACAGTTTTTTCGTGCCTGAGGCAGGTGCGATGTTGATCTGAGAAGTATTGTTTTTCACGAACTGCTCCAAGTGAACGTTCAAGGGGTGAGCGGCGTTATCAAGGCAAATCCAGCCTGTAACAGCGCATTCTGAGGTCAGGTGATGCTGGATGTTGCGTTCGCGTATCAGAAAGCATCATAGGTCAGCTTAAACACAAGGTGCGATTTCCCCCTCCCTAAGCTAACCTGCGGCCATGTTTTACGAGGTCGACTATGCACATTCATATTCTGGGTATCTGCGGCACTTTCATGGGTTCGATGGCAGTCCTGGCCAAAGAGCTCGGCCACCACGTGACCGGCTCCGATGCCAATGTCTACCCGCCGATGAGCACTCAGCTCGAGGCGCAGGGCATCGAGTTGACCCAGGGCTACGACCCGGCGCAACTGGAGCCGGCCCCTGACCTGGTGGTCATCGGCAACGCCATGTCGCGAGGCAACCCGGCAGTCGAGTACGTGCTGAACAAAGGCCTGCCTTATGTCTCCGGCCCGCAATGGCTGGCCGACCACGTGCTGCAGGGCCGCTGGGTGCTGGCGGTCGCCGGTACCCATGGCAAGACCACCACCAGCAGCATGCTCGCCTGGGTGCTGGAGCACGCGGGCATGAGCCCGGGCTTCCTGATCGGCGGTGTACCGCAGAACTTCTCGGTGTCGGCGCGCCTGGGCGATACGCCGTTTTTCGTGATCGAAGCCGATGAGTACGACAGCGCGTTCTTCGACAAGCGCTCCAAGTTCGTTCACTACCGCCCGCGCACGGCCATCCTGAACAACCTGGAGTTCGACCACGCCGATATCTTCCCGGATCTGCCGGCCATCGAGCGCCAGTTCCATCATCTGGTGCGGACCATCCCGAGCGAAGGCCTGGTGATTCATCCGACCACCGAGCCAGCCTTGCTGCGCGTCATCGAGATGGGTTGCTGGACCCCGGTGCAAACCACCGGTGCGGGCGGGCAGTGGCAGGTCAAGCTGCTCAGCGACGATGGCTCGCAGTTCGAAGTGATCTTCGAAGGCGTCGCTCAAGGCGTGGTCGAATGGGACATGACCGGCCAGCATAACGTGGCCAACGCACTGGCCACCTTGGCTGCGGCGCGCCATGTTGGCGTGGCGCCGGCCCTGGGCATTGCCGCCTTGAGCGCGTTCAAGAGCGTGAAACGCCGGATGGAAAAAGTCGCCGAGGTGCGTGGCATCACCCTCTATGACGACTTCGCCCATCATCCGACGGCCATTGCCACCACGCTCGATGGCTTGCGCAAGCGCATTGGCGATGCGCCGTTGATTGCGATCATCGAACCGCGCTCCAACTCCATGAAGCTTGGCGCGCACCGTGACGGCTTGCCGGAGAGCGTCGTCGATGCCGACCAGGTGATCTGGTATGCGCCGGCCAATCTCGGCTGGGATCTGGCGGGCACCGCCGCGCTCTGTACGGTACCGTCGATCGTCAGCGACTCGCTCGAAGGCATCATCGAACGGGTCAAGAGCCAGGCCCAGCCAGGCACCCACGTGGTGATCATGAGCAACGGCGGCTTCGGCGGCCTGCACGGCAAGTTGGCCGAGGCGCTCAAATGAGCAACGGTCCGGATCGCATCACGCTGGCCATGACGGGCGCCTCCGGCGCCCAGTACGGCTTGCGCCTGCTCGATTGCCTGGTGCGCGAAGAGCGCGAAGTGCACTTTCTGATTTCCAAGGCCGCGCAATTGGTGATGGCCACCGAAACCGACGTCACGTTGCCGCCCAAGCCTCAGGCGATGCAAGCCTTCCTCACCGAGTATACCGGTGCCGCCGCCGGGCAGATTCGGGTCTACGGCAAGGAAGACTGGATGTCGCCGGTGGCCTCCGGCTCCGGCGCGCCGGCAGCGATGGTGGTAGTGCCATGCTCCACCGGTACGCTGTCGGCCATCGCGACGGGGGCCTGCAACAACCTGATCGAACGTGCCGCCGATGTCACGCTCAAGGAGCGTCGCCAGCTGATCCTGGTGCCGCGTGAAGCGCCATATTCAAGCATTCACCTGGAGCACATGCTCAAGCTGTCGAACATGGGCGTGACGATTTTGCCGGCATCGCCGGGTTTCTATCATCAGCCACAGACCATCGACGACCTGATCGATTTCGTCGTGGCGCGGATCCTCAACCTGCTGAACATTCCCCAGGACATGCTGCCGCGTTGGGGTGAATACCATCTGAGCAGCGATGAATAAGCTGCTGGTGATGGTACTGGCACTGCAGCTGGCGGGGTGTGCCACGGCGCGCACCCTCGATGCTGCCAAGCCGGGAGCGCCCGTGGTCTACTCCGGAACGCGGCTGGATTGGTATGCGCTCAATGGCGGTTGTTGCGCGATGGACCGTTTCGGCGCCGAGGCGCCGAGCTATCCGGGCGTTGATTTACCGGCCAGCGCGTTGCTGGATACGCTGTTGCTGCCGTTGTCGTTGCTGACGGTGATCGGCGTGAGTTTCCAGGCAACCGGCGGGTTGTAAGAGAGTGCTTCGCGCTCTATCGTCGGAACGCCGCCCGGAGCAGGCTCGCTCCCACATTGAATCTGTGTCGAGTCCAGTGGGAGCGAGCTTGCTCGCGATGGCGTCCTCCCGGACGCCGCCATTTATTTGCCCAGTTTCCTCAGCTCATCCGACTCGACGATCCGCACCCCATCCTGCTCCTCCAGAGCGAGGCGCCACATCGCGCGGGCCAGTTGGCAGGCTTCTATGCCTCGGTATTTGCCGGGAATCAGTTTCGACAAGGGGCCGGCGAATTGCTCGCCCAGGCGAGGTTCGGTGCGGTCGCCCAACAGCAGCGACGGCCTGCAGATGGTCAGCTGCGGCCAGTTCTGCGCGCGCAGTGCATGCTCCATCTCACCTTTGACCCGATTGTAGAAAATCGAGGATCTGCGATCGGCCCCCAGGGCGCTGATCACGATCAGGTGCCGGGCGCCCATCTCCCGGGCACGTTTGGCGAAAGCCACCACCATGTCCAGGTCCACCGCGCGAAACGCCTGCTCTGAGCCTGCCTTTTTGATGGTGGTGCCCAGGCAGCAATAGGCGATGTCGACGCGGCCGTTCAGTTGCGGCAAGAATTCAGCGGGGTCGCCCACCGGATTTTCCAGGTGGGGATGCTCGGCCAGTGGTCGGCGCGAGGGGGCCAATACTCGCGATATCGTTGGCTCGTTGAGCAAGCGATCAAGTAAGTGTTCACCGGTCAAACCGGTGGCTCCGGCAAGCAACACGTGCTGAGGCGTCAAGTACATAGTGTTTCTCCCTTGATACTGTTCAGCTTAGTTGTTCTTTGCATCCTTGCTGTCAATGGAGACACTTTGCAGGGCTTTTCGTGCCTGCTGCCTACGTAACAGTTGCCAGTGCGAGAGCACGGTTTTCGGGGCCCAGATCTGTGGTTCGGAGGCTTCGAAATTGTCCGCCAACTCGCGTTCGGCGACCGTGGCCCTGGCCAGTTTGAAGGCTTGCTCCAGGTCATCGGTCTGGTTCAGCGCCTGGGCGAACAGGGCGTCGCCGAAGTAGGTGAAATTGGCTTCTTCGGAACAGCCGAAAGACACGCGATCAGCTCGCGTGGCGGTCATGATCAGGGTGCGTTCGTCCTTGAGGACGGGGATGAAACCGCCGGAGTAGCAGGACGAAATCACAACGATCTTGTCGCGGTTTTTCAGCGGGGCGAGCACGGCGCCCAGTTCGTCGGCCGGCAGATCCGCCAGTTCCATGCGCGGCTGGTCGAGTACCAGTTCGTGCTCGCTGGTGCCGTGGCTGGTCAGGTAGATGAAAATCAGGTCTTCCGGGCCGCTGCGTTCGGCCAGTGCCAGGGCGGCTCGCCGCAGGCTTTCCCGGGTGGCCATCGGGCGGTCGCCGAGGTGGTCGCGATGGTTCACCAGGCGGATCTGGCCATAGGCGCCGAAGCGGCTGGTGAGCATGTTCGCGACATAGTCGGATTCGCGCAGAAATACGCTCTGCTTGCCGTCGCCGCCAAGGGTCAGGGTGTACAGCTCCACCGCCGGGGTCGAGGCCGGCACGTTGCCGAGCGCCTCTTCGAGCAGGCGCCCCTGGGCCAGCAAGCCGAGTTCGAGGGTGTCTGGCAGCAATTTGCCCTCGGCGTCGCGCACGCGCTGGCCGTTGATCCAGGTGCCGCTGAGCACGGTACCGTCGGTGAGGACCAGGGTGCCGCGTCCGGAATAAGTGTCGTTGTCGAATTGGCCGGTGTAGAAACTACCGTCGGCCAGGTTCAAGCGACCTTGGCCGCTGAATCGCCAGTCATTGAAGTGGCCGATGTAGTGGCTGCCGTCGGCCCCGATCAATTCGCCCTTGCCGTTGAGCGAGCCTTCCTTGAATTGACCCAGCCATACGTCGCCGTCGGCGTTTTCATAACGTCCCTTGCCGTGCAATTGGCTGTTTTTGAAGCCGCCGACATAGATATCACCTTCGGCGCTGTTGAAGGTTCCGTTACCTTCCAGCTGACCGTCGACGAAGTGTCCGGTGAATTGATTGCCATTGCCGTCGCTGCGTTGGCCATCGCCATTGGGCTTGCCATGGGCGAACTGGCCTTGATAGGCACTGCCATCTTCGAGTTCCAGGCGGCCGAGACCGGAGTATTGATCGGCCTTGAATTCGCCGCGGTAGAGCATGCCGTGTTCTTTGAGGGTGCCTTCGCCGTCGCGACGGCCAAGCTTGAAGCCGCCGTTGTAGCTGCCGCTGCTGGTGGTCAGTGACCCTTGGCCATCGAACAGCCCTTGCTTGAACTGGCCGCGATAGACCTCGCCATTGCTGCCATGCCACTCCCCCTGGCCATGCCATTGGCCCTGATCGAACTCGCCAGCGTACCAACTGCCGTTCGGGTAGTCGATGCGACCCTGGCCCTGCAGCAATCCGTTGACCAGGTCACCGCGATAGCGTCCACCGTCCGGCAAGCGGGCGTCGGCGGGCAATAGCGATTCGCCGTCGCCGCAAGCGGTGAGCATCAGGGTCAAGGCGAGGAGTGCAAGTGGGCGCATAGCGGGTTCCGGGCAATTAGGCGACCGAGTATGCCGCAGCCATGTGCCCTAATACAGCCGGTCGATACGCAGGAGATGCGAAACAGCCTGCGCTGCTTCGCATCCGGGAAGGTTTACACGAAGCACAGGGACAGTGGTTCGGCGACATACGCCGGTTTGTCCGATCCTTCGATTTCCAGGGTGGCGGTGGCCTTGAGCAGCCATTGGCCGGGTTTTTTCTCGAGGACTTCGGTCAGTTCGACTTTCAGGCGAACTCTTGAATCGACCTTGACCGGCTGGATGAAGCGCACGCTATCCAGGCCGTAGTTGATCACCATCTTCAGGCCTTCGGGCATGACGAGGATGTCTTCCATCAGTTTTGGGATCAGCGACAGCGACAGGAAGCCATGGGCAATGGTACTGCCAAATGGCGTTTGCGCGGCCTTGACCGGGTCGACGTGGATGAACTGATAGTCCCCTGTGGCTTCGGCGAACAGGTTGATGCGTTCCTGGTCGATGGTGAGCCATTCGGAACATCCGAGTTCCTTGCCGACATAATCATTGAGCTCTGCAACTGGAACAAAGGGCATTGAGACTCTCCTTGGGTTCATCGGTTTTATAGTTTTGAGGTGGGGGGATCTGACCTCCCGGATTACCACTTTAGATCAACATGGC
>Ga0068826_107894_pt1 | contig 9901 bp, 10 predicted proteins | sample Hof3ISUMetaT_24_FD_74460 | JGI IMG/M metagenome (GOLD analysis project Ga0068826, IMG submission 74460) | Enriched soil aggregate microbial communities from Iowa State university to study microbial drivers of carbon cycling -... | ecosystem: Environmental > Terrestrial > Soil > Agricultural land...
GAAGTCGCCATTGGCCTGGGCATTCCGCGCCAGCCTATCCGGCTGGTGGGCGATGCCGATGCACCCCAGGCCGTCGGCACGGTCGACCGCGACATCAATGTCACCCAGCCGCTGGCCAACTTCGGCCGGCAGATGGCGGCGCAGCTCGACGATATCTGCGGTTATATCTTCATGCAGCAATCCCCCTCCTGCGGCCTGGAGCGGGTCAAGGTCTACCACGTCAACGGCGCACCGGTGCGTGGCGGTGGGCAGGGCATCTACTCCCGGGCGTTCTGTGCCGAGCAAGCGGACATTCCGGTGGAGGAAGACGGCCGGCTCAACGACCCGGTGCTGCGAGAAAACTTTCTCACCCGTGTCTTCGCCTACAGCGCCTGGCAACAGTTGTTGCACGAAGGCCTGAGCCGGCGCGGCCTGACAACATTTCACTCACGCTACAAGTACCTGCTGATGGCCCACAACCCGGAACAATACAAGATTCTCGGCAATTTGCTGGGCAACATGGGCAGCACCGACCCGAAAGAGCTCGGACCGCGCTACTTCAGCCTGCTGATGGCCGCCTTGAAGCAATGCGCGACCCGCCGTACTCACACCAATGTATTGCAGCACTTGTGCGGTTACCTGAAAAAGGCCCTGAGCGCCGAGGACAAGCAGGAAGTACAACATCTCATCGGTCAGTATCGCCAAGGCATCGTGCCGCTGGTGGTGCCTCTGACGCTGCTCAAGCATCACTTTCGTCAACATCCGGACCCGTACATCGATCAGCAGGTTTACCTGCAACCGCATCCGGAAAATCTCAGCCTGCGAAACGCAATTTAATGAAATCCACACTCGACAGCAGCGCCCGCGAAGACCTCGGTGCGGACTTCAAGAAGGCCCTGGACGAAGGCTGGCTACCGATCCGCGAAGTCGCCCGGCAGACCGGGGTAAACGCCGTGACCCTGCGAGCCTGGGAACGGCGCTATGGCCTGATCGTGCCGCATCGCACCCCCAAGGGACACCGGCTGTTCTCGGCCGAACATGTCCAACGGATTCTGACGATTCTCACCTGGCTAAACCGTGGCGTGGCCGTCGGCCAGGTCAAGCAATTGCTCGATACGCCGCAGGCTTTCAGCGAGTTCGTTGAAAACGATTGGCAAGTGATGCGCCATGCATTGCTCAATGCCGTTACGCAACTGGCCGAACGCAGCCTGGACGACACCGTCAACCAGGCCATGGCGCTGTACCCGCCGCGTACCCTGTGCGAGCAGTTGCTCATGCCCCTGCTGGCAGAGCTGGAACAACGCTGGCAAGGTCAGTTCGGCACGCAGATGGAACGGGTATTTTTTTACTCCTGGTTGCGCAGCAAGTTTGGCGCACGCATCTACCATAACAACCGTCAGTTAAACACCGCGCCACTGCTGTTGATCAATCACTCGGACCTGCCACTTGAACCTCACGTGTGGCTCACGGCCTGGTTGATCAGCAGCGCCGATTGCCCGGTGCAAGTGTTTGACTGGCCATTGCCCGCAGGCGAGCTTGCCCTGGCTGTCGATCTCCTGCAGGCACGGGGGGTACTGCTGTATTCCAGCAAAGCGATAAAACTTTCAACGTTGCCGAAACTTTTAAACAGCCTCACTTGCCCAAAAATGATCGTCGGACCAACGGTGAGCATCCACCACACCGAGTTGTGCGCAATAGCTTCTGAAATCAACGATTTGTACCTGGCCGACAGCCCTCTGGCGGCGCACCAGGCACTCGTTCAACGCGGGTTCATTTAATGGCGTTTGTTCAATGAAACGGGCGAACACAACGATGCAATTGATCTGGCTGCGCAGCGACCTGCGCCGGCATGACAACACTGCCCTTTCCGCCGCGGCAGCCCGTGGCCCGACAGTAGCGGTGTACCTGTTGAGCCCGGAGCAATGGCGCGAACATGACGACGCCCCCTGCAAAGTGGACTTCTGGCTGCGTAACTTGCAGGCGTTGAGGGGTGCGTTGGGCCAATTGAACATCCCCCTGCTGATCCGCCATGCCCCGCGCTGGGATGACGCACCAGCGGTGCTGCTCCAGTTGTGCCGGCAATTGCAGATCGACACGGTGCATCTCAACGAGGAATACGGCATCAATGAGACCCGTCGCGATGCAGCGGTGGCCCAGGCCCTGAAGGCCGAAGGCATCGAGGTTCGCAGCTACCTCGATCAACTGCTGTTCAAGCCTGGCAGTGTGCTGACCAGGACCGGTGGGTACTTTCAGGTCTTCAGTCAGTTCCGCAAAGTCTGTCGTGAACGACTGCATCATTCACTGCCCGGCCTGGTACCCACACCGGTGGCGCAAGCTGCGCTGAACATTGCCAGCGACGCCATCGCGACCCGGGTCGAAGGTTTCGACGTGCCCGCTGACGGCCTGCGTGACCTGTGGCCAGCCGGCGAAGAGGAAGCCCGGCGCCGGCTCGACAGCTTTACCGAGATGCAGATCGACTATTACCAGAGCGAGCGTGACTTCCCGGCAAAACCCGGCACCAGCCAACTCTCGGCCTATCTGGCCGCCGGGGTGATCTCTCCCCGCCAGTGCCTGCATGCCGCGCTGCAAAGCAATCATGGCGAGTTCGAAAGCGGCAACATGGGCGCTGTCACCTGGATCAATGAACTGCTGTGGCGCGAGTTCTACAAACACATTCTGGTGGGTTACCCACGGGTTTCCCGTCACCGTGCCTTTCGCCCGGAAACCGAAGCCCTGGCATGGCGCAACGCTCCCGAAGAGCTCGCCGCCTGGCAGCAGGGCCGCACCGGCCTGCCGATCATCGACGCGGCCATGCGCCAGCTGCTGGAAACCGGCTGGATGCACAATCGCCTGCGCATGGTGGTGGCGATGTTCCTGACCAAGAACCTGTTGATCGACTGGCGCGAAGGCGAGCGTTTTTTCATGCGCCACCTGATCGATGGCGACCTGGCAGCGAACAACGGCGGTTGGCAATGGAGTTCATCCACCGGCACCGATTCGGCTCCTTACTTCCGGATTTTCAACCCGCTGAGCCAGTCGGAAAAATTCGACGCCGAAGGCCTGTTCATCAAGCACTGGCTACCCCAATTGTCGGCGCTCGATAAAAAGGCTGTGCACAATCCGGCGCATCTTGGCGGTTTGTTCGGTGTGGCAGGTTATCCGCCACCGATCGTCGACCTGGCCAGCTCCAGAGCCCGCGCCTTGGCCGCGTTCAAGAACCTGCCGTCGCGGCAAGCTGCGGGGAGCTTCGATGAATAACCTCGTGCAATGTCATGATGAACCTTTTGCGGTATTGGGCCGGGCGAATGTCGGCCTGACATGGAGAACTAAATGAAGCCTACACCTGCACGACGGTATTGGCTGACCGGTGCGAGCAGCGGCATTGGCGCCGCGCTGGCCGAAGAAATACTGAAAACCGGTGCCCACCTGGCGGTCAGCTCCCGCGCCCTGGCCCCTCTGAAAGTCCTGTCCTTGCGCTATCCCGGGCAAGTATTGGTGGTGGCTGGCGACTTGACCAACAGCCAGACGGTACGGGAAATCGGTGAACAGATTGCCCGGGACTGGGGCGCTCTGGACACCGTGATCCTCAACGCCGGAACCTGCGAATACGTGGATGCCAAGCCATTCGACGCCTCGATCATCGAGCATGTGGTGCGCACCAACCTGCTCGCCAGCAGTTACTGCATCGAAGCGGCGTTGCCATTGCTGCGCGCTGGCAACGCGCCGCACCTGGTGGGCCTGGCCAGCTCGGTGACCTACCTGCCACTGCCCCGCGCCGAAGCCTATGGTGGCACGAAAGCCGGGATGCGTTACCTGTTCGAATCCCTGCGCATCGACCTGGCACCGCAAGGGATGGACGTAACAATGGTCAGCCCGGGATTCGTCGAGACGTCTGTGCCCGAGAACAACGATTCCCCCGTTCCACTCACCTGGCCTGCGGGAAAAGCTGCGCATTACATATTCCACAAACTGAGCAACCGGCCGCTGGAAATCGCGTTACCGGGAACGTTCATGGCCAGCCTGTGGCCACTGTCGAGACTGCCCGACCGGGCGAAATTGGCGATCGGCAGGCGCATGGTCCGCAGCAGCCCGCCGATCATGGATCAGTTGTGACCAACAGGCTTGCAACGGATGCCCGCGACTGAGCGTCCGTCAGAGCTTTCACACTGTTCCGGCCGACTGCCTTACACTGCGCGCCATGAAAACCATCCCTCACACACAAATCGCCACCCCGGCGGTGACCTGCTCGACCTGCGCCGCCTGCTGCTGCCAGCTCGAAGTCATGCTGATCACCGATACAGGCGTGCCCGAGCGATACATCGATACCGATGACTGGGGTGGGGAGGTCATGCTGCGCCTGGACGACGGCTGGTGCGCCGCGCTGGATCGCAACACGATGATGTGCACCATCTATGAAAAACGCCCACTGATCTGCCGGGAATTCGAGATGGGTGCGCCAGAATGCATTGAAGAGCGCCAGGGGATCACGACGGCGTATCGCTGAAACTCATTGTGGGAGATAGGCAGCCACCCGCAACAGGCTAACTCCCACAAGATATGTTGTTCAAGCCGTGCCCCTTACAACGGCATCGTGTAATGCAGGGCGTAACTTTCTACACCGTCGTTGGGACTGGTAATCCCGGCATTGGAGTAGTGCGTGGCGCGAATGCCGACCTCATGCCCGCCGGCAAAGCGCAGACCGACACCGAAGCGGTCCTCGAATTGAAACGCGCTGCCCAGGTCATTGTTTTCGACTTCGGTACTGGCGAACAACGCCAATCCAACCCCCAGTTCGACGTAGGGCTTAATGCTCTGACCGGCAAACTCGTAAACAAATACCGGCGAGAATGAAAGGCTGTGGTTGCTGGTGGTCTCGTCGCCGTCCCAGTAGGTGTAGGCGCCGCTCCAATAACCGGTCAATCGGCCTACATCGCTCTGCCACCAACTCTTGTCCCAATCCACTTGCATGCCCAGTCGATAGGTCATGGTCGATTCGCCAGTCTGACCGACCCCAAACTCCACGCCTGCCGCCTGTGCAGTGAAACTGTGCCCCATCAGTGCAGCCGCAATCGCGGCCAAGCAAAATAGTCGCTTCATAGAAACATCCTTTTCCGAACGATTACGTCTGTTTTTTTTGTTGCTCTAAGTACACAGCTATAGAAGACGACCGTTATTCAGAAGTTCACCCCAAATGCCTCCGCCCGAGAAATTCTTACTCTTCAAAGCTTCGCACAACGCCAGCGTTATTCCACAGGATCGGCAATATATTTGTGAAATGATCAGGATCGGCACTTGTCCAGAATTGCGCATCACGCGCAGGCCCGGCGGCCAGCAATGCGCGCTCGGCCAGCAAGCGCTGAAGCTGACGCGCGACCGCCGCACCGGTGTCGATCAGGCTGATGTCATCGGGGATCATCTGCTGGAGCAATGGTTTAAGGAACGGGTAATGGGTGCAGCCCAGAATGATGGTGTCGGCGCCCTCGGCAAGCAGCGGCCGGACATAACCCTCCAGCAACTGGTGCAGGGCGGGACTGTGCAGATCGCCTTTTTCGATCAGCTCGACCAACCCGGGGCAGGGTTGGGTGATCACCCGCACATCGGTGGCGAAACGGTCGAGCAACGCGGCGAACTTGGCGCTCTGCAGGGTGCCCGTGGTGGCCAGCACGCCAACCACACCGCTGCGGGTAGCCGCGGCGGCCGGCTTGACGGCGGGCTCCATGCCGACTATTGGCCACTGCGGGTAATCGCGACGCAAGTCGGCAACACCGGCGACCGTTGCAGTATTACAGGCCAGGACCAGGGCCTTGGCGCCCTGGCGTTGAAAAAAACTCGGCTATGACGCTGCAACGCCGGCGGATGAATTCCGGGGTTTTCTCGCCGTAGGGAATGTTCCCGCAATCGGCGACATACAACAGGGATTCACCAGGCAACAAACGCTGGATCTCGGCCAGCACCGAGAGCCCGCCGACACCGGAGTCGAACACGCCGATCGGCGCTTCACGCATGCTTGGGCCCACAGACACTGCAACCCGGATCCCGCTTGACCCGCAACTCACGAAAGCGCGTGCCCAGGGCGTCGATCAGCAACAGGCGACCCACCAGCGGCTCGCCAAAGCCCGCCAGCAACTTCAGCGCTTCGAGGGCTTGCAGGCTGCCGACCAGCCCCACCAAGGGGCCGACCACCCCGGCCTCGCTGCAGGTCAATTCGGCTTCGCTGCCATGCCCATACAAGCAGTGGTAGCAAGGACTTTGCGCCAGACGCGGGTCGAACACCGACAATTGCCCTTCCAGGCGAATCGCCGCACCGCTGACCAGCGGCTTGCCAGCGCTCACGCACGCCGCGTTGACCGCTTCACGGGTGGCAAAATTGTCGGAACAGTCGAGAACCAGATCCACCCCGGCCACGACAGCCGCCAGTGAGTCTTCATCGAGCGCCGCGCGATGGGCGACCAGTCCGATCTGCGGGTTGATCGCCGTCAGGCGCTTGATGGCCGAGTCGACCTTGCTCATGCCGACACTCTCGGTGTCGTGAATGATCTGCCGCTGCAGGTTGGTCAGGTCGACGCTATCGAAATCCGCCAGATGCAACTCACCGACGCCGGCCGCTGCCAGGTACAACGCCACCGGTGCGCCAAGCCCGCCGAGGCCGACAATCAGCACGCGGCTTTGCTTGAGCCGCAACTGGCCGTCGATATCAATGTGCTGCAGCAGAATCTGCCGGCTGTAACGCAGCAATTCCTCATCGTTCAGCATGGCAGGCACCCCAGGCTGATGCGTTGATGACCGCCCAGGTCGGTACGGCTGTGGACCTGTTCGAACCCACGGGTCAGCAGCAAGTCGCGCACCGCCTCGGCCTGATCGTAACCATGTTCGAGCATCAGCCAGCCGCCCGCGTCCAGGTGGTCCGGGGCCTGGGCAATGATCGAGCGCAAATCGTCCAGCCCGTCCACACCGGCCACCAGGGCACTGGCGGGCTCAAAGCGCACGTCGCCTTCCACCAGGTGCGGATCGCTCGCCGCGATGTACGGCGGATTGCTGATGATCAGATGAAAACGCCGACCTTCCAGGGCATCGAACCAATGGCTGAGCAGCACCGTGGCGTTGTCCAGGTGCAGACGCTGGCGATTGCGTTCGGCCAGGGCCACCGCCTGCGGCACACGGTCCACGGCTGTGACTGTCCATGCCGGCCGCTCGCTGGCCAGGGCCAGGGCAATCGCGCCACTGCCAGTGCCCAGGTCGAGTACCTTGGCAGGTGTGGCTGGCAGCAGTTCCAGCGCGGCCTCCACCAGCAACTCGGTATCCGGGCGCGGGATCAGCGTGTGCGGCGCAACTTCCAGGTCGAGCTTCCAGAAGCCTTGCTGGCCGAGAATGTAGGCCACCGGCTCGCCGCTGCGCCGGCGCTGCAAATACTCGGCGAAGGTCGACGCCGCTTCGCTCGGCACGATGCGTTCCGGCCAGGTGTGCAGGAAGCTGCGGGACTTGCCCAGCGCCGCCGCCAGCAACAATTCGGCATCCAGGCGCGCCGTGGGCGAGTCGGGCAGATCGGCAGCGCGCAACAGACTGGCAATGATCGTCATTTACTCACCTATGGCGGCCAGTTGATCGGCCTGGTACTCGGCCAGCAACGGCTCGATCACGGCATCGACGCCTCCGGCGAGAATTTCGTCGAGCGAATACAGGGTCAGGTTGACCCGATGGTCGGTCACCCGGCCCTGGGCAAAGTTGTAGGTCCGGATACGTTCAGAGCGATCCCCCGACCCCACCAGCAGCTTGCGTTCACTGGCGATGGCGTTGGCCGCGGCGCTGGTTTGCTGGTCGTTGAGCTTGGCCGACAGCCAGGACATCGCGCGGGCGCGGTTCTTGTGCTGCGAACGCTCTTCCTGGCACTCGACCACGATGCCGGACGGCAAGTGCGTGATGCGGATCGCCGAATCGGTCTTGTTCACGTGCTGACCGCCCGCACCGGAGGAGCGGTAGGTATCGATGCGCAAGTCGGCCGGGTTGATCTCGATCGCTTCCTGTTCGTCCGGCTCGGGCAATACCGCCACGGTGCAGGCCGATGTGTGGATGCGCCCCTGGGACTCGGTCGCCGGCACTCGTTGCACGCGGTGGGCACCGGACTCGAACTTCAGCTTGCCGTAGACGTTGTCACCCTCGACGCGCGCGATGACTTCCTTGTAGCCGCCGTGCTCACCCTCGTTTTCCGAGAGGATCTCCACCCGCCAGCCGCGACGCTCGGCATAACGCGAATACATGCGGAACAGGTCACCGGAGAAAATCGCCGCTTCGTCACCACCGGTGCCGGCGCGAATTTCGAGGAATACGTTGCGTCCGTCGTTAGGGTCCTTGGGCAACAACATGCGTTGCAGATTGGCTTCCAGCTCGACCAGGCGCTCCTTGGCCTCGCGGACTTCTTCCACGGCCATTTCGCGCATGTCCGGGTCGCTGTCCTTGAGCAGGGCCTGGGCGCCTTCGAGGTCGCCCTGCACTTTGAGCAGCTGTTTGTAGGTTTCGACGATCGGCTCGACTTCCGCATACTCCTTGGAATAGGCGCGGAACTTGTTCTGATCGGAAATGACCTCGCCATCGCCAAGCAAGGCGGTCAATTCCTCGAAACGGTCCTGGAGGATGTCCAGCTTATTGAGCAGTGACGCTTTCATTGCGGTTTCTTATCCGAAAAGCTATCCGATGAGCCCTCACCGAGGGCAAAGAGTTCCTGGGCCATCGCCAGCGCATCGAGGCGACCTTCGGCAGAGAGCTTTTTCAATTGCACGCTCGGTGCGTGCAAGAGTTTATTGGTCAGGCCTCGCGCCAGTTGTACCAGCACCTCTTCGGCACTGCTGCCGTTGGCCAGCAGGCGCTGGGCCTTTTGCAATTCTTCGTCGCGCAAGCGTTCACTCTGTTGACGATACGCCTTGAGCACATCCACCGCCGCCAGTTCGCGCAGGCGCACCATGAAGTCTTCGGCGCCGACCGAAACCATCTCTTCCGCGGCCTGGGCGGCACCCTGGCGGCTCTTGAGGTTCTCGGCGACCACCTCGTGGAGGTCATCGACGCTGTAGAGGTAGACGTCGTCCAACTCGCCGACTTCCGGCTCGATATCCCGCGGAACGGCGATATCGACCATGAAGATCGGCTTGTGCTTGCGCAGTTTCAGGGCGCTTTCAACCGCGCCCTTGCCAAGGATCGGCAACTGGCTGGCCGTGGAGCTGATGACGATGTCGCTGCGCACCAGCTCCGCCGGAATGTCCGACAGCAGCACCGCATGGGCACCGAACTGCTCGGCCAGCGTACTCGCGCGCTCCAGTGTACGGTTGGCGACCACGATCCGCTTGACGCCCAGATCATGCAGATGGCGGGCGACCAGGGTGATGGTCTCGCCAGCGCCGATCAGCAAGGCCTGGCTACGCTGCAGGTCACTGAAAATCTGTTTGGCCAGGCTGACCGCGGCAAACGCCACGGACACCGGGTTCTCGCCAATGGCGGTGTCGGTGCGCACTTGCTTGGCCGCATTGAACGTGGCCTGGAACAGCCTGCCGAGCAACGGACCGATGGTGCCGGCCTCGCGAGCCACGGCGTAGGCCGATTTCATCTGGCCGAGGATCTGCGGCTCGCCCAACACCAGCGAATCGAGCCCGGAGGCGACCCGCATCATGTGACGAACTGCCGCATCGTCTTCGTGCACATAAGCGCTCGCGCGCAACTCATCGAGGCTCAAATGATGGTATTCGGCCAACCAGCGCAGCACGATATCCGCCGACAGGTGATCCTGTTCTATATAGAGTTCACTGCGATTGCAGGTGGAGAGGATCGCAGCTTCGCGGCTGTCGGTGAGTCGGCAGAGCTGCTGCAAGGCCTCAACCAGCTGCTCAGGGGTAAAGGCCACGCGCTCGCGGACATCTACTGAAGCAGTCTTGTGGTT
>Ga0068826_108062_pt1 | contig 9701 bp, 8 predicted proteins | sample Hof3ISUMetaT_24_FD_74460 | JGI IMG/M metagenome (GOLD analysis project Ga0068826, IMG submission 74460) | Enriched soil aggregate microbial communities from Iowa State university to study microbial drivers of carbon cycling -... | ecosystem: Environmental > Terrestrial > Soil > Agricultural land...
CCATCTGATTGGAGTTTGATGACCATGAGTGTGGAAACTCAAAAGGAAACCCTGGGCTTCCAGACCGAGGTGAAGCAACTGCTGCACCTCATGATCCATTCGCTGTATTCCAACAAGGAAATCTTCCTTCGCGAATTAATCTCGAACGCCTCTGACGCTGTCGACAAATTGCGCTTCGAAGCCCTGGCCAAGCCTGAGTTGCTCGAAGATGGCGCTGAACTGAAAATCCGTGTGAGCTTCGACAAGGACGCCAAGACCGTCACCCTCGAAGACAACGGCATCGGCATGAACCGTGACGATGTGATCACCCACCTGGGTACCATCGCCAAATCCGGCACTGCCGATTTCATGAAGAACCTGTCCGGCGATCAGAAGAAGGATTCGCACCTGATCGGTCAGTTCGGCGTGGGTTTCTACTCGGCCTTCATCGTTGCTGACAAAGTTGACGTGTACAGCCGTCGCGCCGGCACTGCTGCCAGCGAAGGCGTGCACTGGTCGTCGAAAGGCGAGGGCGAATTTGAAGTCGCCACCATCGACAAGCCGGAGCGCGGCACCCGCATCGTCCTGCACCTGAAATCCGGTGAAGACGAGTTCGCCGATGGCTGGCGCCTGCGCAACATCATCAAGAAGTACTCCGACCACATCGCGCTGCCGATCGAGCTGCCGAAAGAAGTGGCCGCTGCCGAAGGCGAAGAGAAGCCTGAAGTTGAATGGGAAACCGTCAACCGCGCCAGCGCCCTGTGGACCCGTCCTCGCACCGAAGTGAAGGACGAGGAATACCAGGAGTTCTACAAACACATCGCTCACGACTTCGAAAACCCGCTGTCGTGGAGTCACAACAAGGTTGAAGGCAAACTCGAGTACAGCTCGCTGCTGTACGTGCCGGCCCGCGCACCGTTCGATCTGTACCAGCGTGAAGCGCCGAAAGGCCTGAAGCTGTACGTACAGCGCGTGTTCGTGATGGATCAGGCCGAGTCGTTCCTGCCGCTGTACCTGCGCTTCATCAAGGGCGTGGTCGACTCCAACGACCTGTCGCTGAACGTGTCGCGGGAAATCCTGCAGAAAGACCCGATCATCGACTCGATGAAGTCGGCGCTGACCAAGCGCGTGCTGGACATGCTGGAAAAGCTGGCGAAGAACGAGCCTGAGCAATACAAGGGCTTCTGGAAGAACTTCGGTCAGGTCATGAAAGAAGGCCCGGCAGAAGATTTCGCCAACAAGGAAAAAATTGCCGGTCTGCTGCGCTTCGCATCGACCAATGGCACCGACGGCGAGCAGATCGTCGGTCTGGCCGAGTACCTGGCGCGCGCCAAGGAAGGTCAGGACAAGATCTACTACCTCACCGGCGAAACCTACGCGCAGGTCAAGAACAGCCCGCACCTGGAAGTCTTCCGCAAGAAAGGCATCGAAGTGCTGCTGCTGACCGACCGTATCGACGAGTGGCTGATGAGTTACCTCAGCGAATTCGACGGCAAGACGTTTGTCGACGTCGCGCGCGGTGACCTGGATCTGGGCAACCTGGACTCGGAAGAGGACAAGAAGGCCGCGGAAGAAGTCGCCAAGTCGAAAGAAGGTCTGGTCGAGCGCCTGAAAACCGCACTGGGCGATTCCGTTGCCGAAGTCCGGGTTTCCCATCGCCTGACCGATTCGCCGGCCATTCTGGCGATTGGCGAGCAAGATCTGGGTCTGCAAATGCGTCAGATCCTCGAGGCCAGTGGGCAGAAGGTGCCGGATTCGAAGCCGATCTTCGAATTCAACCCGAGCCACCCGCTGATCGAGAAGCTCGACAACGAGGCCAGCGAAGATCGCTTCAGCGACCTGTCGCACATCCTCTTCGACCAGGCCGCCCTGGCGGCGGGCGATAGCTTGAAAGACCCGGCCGCTTACGTGAAACGTCTGAACAAGCTGCTGGTTGAACTGTCGGTTTAACCAAGCTGCAGAAAAACCCGCTTCGGCGGGTTTTTTCATTCTGGAATTCAACCAATCTGGAGTCAGAAATGAGCCAAGTCACTGTACGTTCCGTGGTCTATCAGATTGACGGCCAGCCTTATGAAGGTCGCCTGGCCTTCGACGCCGAGCACAAAGGCGCGCGTCCGGGTCTGCTGATGGCGCCGAACTGGATGGGTGTCAGCGCTGGCGCTGAAGATATCGCCAAATCGGTGGCGGCCAAGGGTTATGTGGTGCTGATCGCTGACGTGTATGGCCAGGCCGTACGTCCGCAGAACGCTGATCAGGCCGGTGCGGCGATGATGCCGCTGAAGAATGATCGTGCGCTGCTGCGCAAGCGTATGCAGGCCGCATTCGAGCAATTGCAGAAGCAGGGCGAGGCGGTGGTCGATACCTCGAAACTGGCGGTGTTCGGCTTCTGCTTCGGCGGCTGCTGCGCGCTGGATCTGGCCCGCACCGGTGCCCCGGTGAAAGCGGCGGTGTCGTTCCACGGCACACTGGATTCGCCGAACCCGGCGGACGCGAAGAACATCAAGGGCTCGGTGCTGGTGCTGCACGGTGCTTCGGACCCGCTGGTGCCGAAAGAGCAGTTGCCGGCATTCGAGGACGAGATGAACGCTGCTGGCGTGGACTGGCAGTTGCTGAGCTACGGTGGCGCCGTGCACTCGTTCACCGATCCGCACGCCAATGTGCCGGGCAAGATGATGTACGACGCGAAGACCGCAGCGCGGGCGTTCAGGTCGATGCATGACTTGCTGGAAGAAGTGTTCAAGGGCTGAAGCCTGAAGAGCAAAAGCCCCTCATCGGAACGCCGCCCGCCTAACCCTCTCCCGAAGGGAGAGGGGATCGATTGGGGCATATTTCAGAGCTACGCCGACCTGAACTTGCATTGTTGAATCCATAATCGACTCGGTGTTTCAGGTCGATGTATAACGCAAGACACCTCGGTCGGCTCCCTCTCCCCCTGGGAGAGGGCTGGGGTGAGGGCCGGCGGTTTAACGCGGCAGTTCAATCCGCTCGACTTCCCCCGGTACCGTCGGCCAGTCCCCGGCCGCCCACTTGCGCCGCGCCTCATCGATCGCCGCCGGATCGCTCGCGACAAAATTCCAGTTGATCCGCCGTGGCCCATCCAGTGGCGCACCACCGAACAACACCGCGTGGCTGTCGCTCTCGGCGAACAGGCTCATCTCTTCCCCGGCCGGCAACACCACCAGCGCATGGGGTTCGACCGCTTCGCCATTCAATTGCACATCACCGCTCAACACGTACAGCGCCCGCTCTTCATGTTCGGTCGGGATCAGCAGCGTGGTCGCAGTCTGCATCTTCAATTCGGCATACAGCGTAGGAGAAAGCACCGGCACCGGTGATTCCAGGCAAAAGCCTGACCCGGCAATCATGCGGATCTGCACGCCGAGGTTGTCGCTGACCGGCAAGGTCGCGGCCGCGTGGTGGCTGTAATGCCCCGGGCCTTGTTCGTGATCCTTGGGCGAGGCGAGCCAGATTTGCAGGCCGTGCATCTTGAAGCTTTGCTCCCACAGCGGTTCAGGCGTGCGCTCGACGTGCGCGATCGCCGTACCAGCCGTCATCCAGCTGACATCGCCGGCGCTGACCACCTGATCCGAACCCAGGCTGTCCTTGTGCTGGATCTGTCCTTCGAACAAATACGTGAGGGTTGACAGACCGATGTGCGGATGCTGTCGGATGTTCATGCCTTTGCCCGCCGGATAAACCGTTTCGAGCATGTGGTCGAAAAACACAAAAGGCCCGACGCTGCGGCATTTGGCTGACGGCAGCGGGCGCAGGATCGGCTGGCCTTCGACGTCTTCGGCGCGCGGGCGGATGATCAGGGGTTGGGTGTCCATGGTCCATTCCAGGCTGAGCGGGTGATGCGTGGAGCATAACCCGCCGGTGTCATCGAGGTGATTACTGGCTGTCGAAGCCGACTGGCGCGTGGGTTTCGATGGTGACTTCGCTGGTGGTCATCAGCTTGTGGATCGGGCAGCGATCGGCGACGCGCAGCAGTTCTTCGCGCTGGGCATCGGTGAGCACGCCCTTGAGGGTGAGGGTCACGTGCAGGGCGTATTTGCCTTTCTGTTCCTGGCTGTTGTCGCGTTTGACCTCAACGCCGACGCCGGTCAGCGGGATGTCCTTTTTCTTCGCGTACAGCTTCAGGGTCAGGGCCTTGCAGGCACCAAGGGCGGCGTCGAAGTAATCGTGCGGCTCCGGAGCCGAGCCTTCGCCGCCAGCCGTCGTCGGGACGTCTGCAAACAGCTCATGCTCATCGATCTGAACGGTGTGGCGAAAACCTTCGGCGGACACGGTATTGACGGTAACGGTCATGTGAACCTCGCAAGCTGTAGGAAAAGGGATTCGATCAAAAAAGACCTTGCAGGTATAGAGCATTTCCCACACAGGCGCGTTCCACTTTCTTGCCGGGTGAACCCTCGTTGCCCGGCGAGGGTCTAGGCTATGCCTGTCTGCCGGAGAATGCTTGTGTCCGTGTTTCGTTTGAGCCTTGCCTGCCTGATGGCTTTCACCGGCGCCGCCAGTGCCCGGGAATACACCTACAGTGACGCGCACCTGCATTACGTGGATTTTTTCCAGGAAACCGCCGGCATGCCGAAATTGCTGACGGCCATGAAGGAAAATGCCATCGAGCATGTGATGATTTCCGGCATTCCCGTGGCGAAGAAATGGCACGAAGACGAGCCGAAGCGCCCGCGTTACTACGCCGGCGATGACGCCGATGCCTATTGGTACAGCGCGACTGACGTGATCGTCGCCGACGCGGTGCAGAAGCTGACGCCGGAGCAACGCCAGTACTTTCACCCGTTTCTTTCAGGCTTCAACCCCAACGACAAGAACTCCGCCGCGCACATCCAGCGCATGCTCGATCTGTATCCCGGCTTGTGGCAGGGCATCGGCGAGGTCTTCACTCGTCACGACGATCTCACCGCACTCACCTCCGGCGACACGCCACGCGCCAACAACGAAGCCATGACCCGCATCTATCACCTGGCCGCTGAAAACGATCTGCCGGTGATGTTGCATTCCAACATCACCTCCAAGCGTGAGAAGAACCCCCTGTACCTGAAGGAAATCGAAGAGCCGCTGCGTAATCATCCGCACACCCGGTTCATCTGGGCGCATGCCGGCACCAGCGCCGAAATCCATCGTCATCAGACGCAGCTGGATTTTCTGCTGCCGACCCTCACGCGAATGCTGGAGGATTACCCGAACCTGTTCATCGATCTGTCGTGGAGCTTGCTGACGCCTTATCTGCTGGACGAAAAGGGTCAGCCGCGAGCGGAATGGGTGCAACTGGTAGAGCGCTATCCGGATCGGTTCATGATCGGTTCGGACGTGGTCGGGCGATTCAACAAACTCGGCAAGGAAATCCACGGCTTCAAGCCGTTTCTCGACGCCTTGCCGGAAGCCGTGGCGAAAAAAGTCGCACGGGACAACTTCCTGGCGATATTGCCGCGAACAGCGCTCAAGTCCGGCAAACCCACGCTGAATCGTTAATGCCGAGGGTTCGTAGGATCAAGGCCTTTTGATATCGCGTTTTGGTCTTACGCATTTTTTAAAAGGGCCGATACCTTCTAGAACAACCAGCTGCAGGGTTGATGCAGCGCTTTTGGAAGGAACCAGAGCAATGAGTATCCGTAGTCTCAATATTGCGCCCCGGGCCGGGCTGGGTTTTGGCGTGCTGGCGCTGATGGTGTTTGCCCTTGGGGCGTTCGCCCTGTTGCAGATGTCGAACATGCGTGCGCAATCCGACGAGGTCGACAACAACTGGCTGCCCAGCGTGATGGCGGTGGGCGAGATGAGCCAGGACATGCTGCGCCTGCGTGCGCTGACCATGCGCCTGTTGCTCAATCGCGATCCGCAGGCGCTGGAGCAGAACGTGGCCAAGCTCGATGATTTGCGCGGTGTGCTGAGTGAAGCCCAGCAACGTTACGACAGCCTGATCGCGTTGCCCGCAGAGCGCGCGCTGTTCGACCGCTTCAAGGTCGCTGAACACAAGTACCTGGAGCTTCAGGCACAGGTGATGACGTTGTCTGCTCAGGGACGAGTGGAAGAGGCGGCCGCCATTCTCAATGGACAGATGAGCCCGCTGGCGGATGAAATTGCAGTGACCCTGCGTGAGTTGGTCGAATTGAACAAGCACAACGCCAACCTCGCCACAGAGGCCGCACGGCTGGTGTTCACCAACTCGCGGGTGTGGGTCGGGGTGATGATCGGCATCACTGCGCTGATTACCATCGCGCTGGCGTTATTGCTGACCCGCAGCATCGTGCTGCCGCTGTCGCAATCGCTCAATGTCGCGGAAGTGGTGGCCGGAGGCGATCTGACCGGAGATATCAGCATTTCCGGCAAGGACGAACCGGCGCGGCTGCTGCACGCGCTCAAGAGCATGCAGCACAACCTGCGTGACACTATCCGCCGGATCTCGGAGTCCTCCAGTCAGTTGGCCTCGGCCTCGGAAGAGTTGAGCTGCGTCACCGAAGACGCGACGCGGGGGCTGCATCAGCAGAGTCTGGAAATCGAACAGGCGGCTACGGCGGTCAACCAGATGACGGCGGCGGTGGAGGAGGTGGCGAGCAATGCCGTCGCGACTTCCGAGGCGTCCCGTGAGTCTGATCGTATTGCCCAGCATGGCCGCGAGCAGGTGCAGCAGACCGTGTCGTCCATCGAGCTGCTGGCGGACGATGTCACCGCCAATGCCACGCAGGTGGAGGATCTGGCGCAGAAGGTCTATAGCATCAGCAAAGTGCTGGACGTGATCCGCTCGATTGCCGAGCAGACCAATCTGCTGGCGTTGAACGCGGCGATCGAGGCTGCCCGGGCGGGAGATGCCGGACGGGGTTTTGCGGTGGTGGCGGACGAAGTGCGGGCGCTGGCCCATCGCACTCAGCAGTCGACGCAGGAGATCGAGCAGATGATCGGCGGCATCCAGCAGGGCACCGATTCGGCGGTCAGCTCGATGCAGCAGAGCAACGTCCGGGCGCGCTCGACCCTGGAGCTGGCGAAGGCCGCCGGCATTGCGCTGGAGGAAATCGCTTCGGCGTTTACCTTGATCAACGAGCGCAACCTGGTGATCGCCAGTGCGTCGGAAGAGCAGGCGGCCGTGGCGCGGGAGGTTGATCGCAACCTGATGAACATCCGTGACCTGGCGATGCAGACGTCTGCCGGGGCCAATCAGACCAGCGCTGCGAGCCAGGAGTTGTCGCGGCTGGCGGTGGACCTGAACAGCATGGTCGCCAGGTTCTCGGTCTGATCAGCGTTCGACAGGCGAAAAAAAAGCCCCGCATTTGCGGGGCTTTTTGTTGAATCAGCTGCCTTTGACTGTCTTGCCGTTGACCGTACCGTCGAGGAGCATGATGTTGTACTCCTTGCCGTCGGTTTCGACCTGTTGCAGGCGAACCAGCAGGTAATCCCAGTCCTTGGCGAACCACAGGACGGTGATGCGCTTGCTTTGTGTCGGATCGCGGACACGCTCGACCTTGATCGCATCGATCTGGCCGGCCTTGGTTTCGACCTTCTCCGAACCCAGCACGCGGAAGTCGTAGGTATCGACTTCGCCATCATCGACTACCTGATAGCTCATGCTTTTCTTGCCGGCGGCCACGTCATGCTGCAGCGCCAGTTGATAGGTGGATTTGTCGACCATGCCACGGTTGAGCGGGATTTTCACCGCGTCGCCGCGGTCGGTGCCGGTCACCAGCTTGTTGGCCCAGTCGAAGTCCAGGTCAGCCTTTTTCGCCTTGCCCAGACCACCGCGTTCGAAGTGGTAGGACTGTGGCAGCAGGGTGTCCTTGTCCAGGGTCAGGGTGCTTTCCTCGGACAGGCTGGCAATCATCATCGAGGCTTTGAAGCTGAGCTTCCAGACGCCGTTGGCCTGTTTGGTCAGGCTGCGCTCGGCGGTGCCGCTCATGGGCAGCTGTTTCCAGTCGGCGGTGTAGCTGGCGGAGAACGGTTGAAGGTCTGCCGCCTGCGCGAAGGGCAGGGCGAGCAGAGCGCAAGCGAAGAGCAGGGCGCGACGCATAATATCTCCTAGTTTCGAATCAAGTGACCGCTGGCCGGCAGTGGCTGGCCATCCAGTAAAGCACCTTGCTCGCCGAGGCTCAGCCGTCCTTCGGCGAACCAGCGTACGGCCATCGGGTAGATCAGGTGTTCCTGAGCATGAACCCGCTGCGCCAGACTTTGCGGCGAATCGTGCAACTCTACCGGGATTACTGCCTGTACGACCAGTGGTCCGCCATCGAGTTCCTCGGTGACGAAGTGCACGGAGCAGCCGTGTTCGGCGTCGCCAGCCTCCAGCGCGCGCTGATGAGTGTGTAACCCTTTGTATTTGGGTAGCAGCGACGGGTGGATGTTGAGCAGGCGACCCTGGTAGTGACGGACGAAGTCAGCGCTGAGAATGCGCATGAAGCCGGCCAGTACCACGAGTTTGGGGTTGAATTCGTCGATCAGTTCGATCAGGGCGGTATCGAAGGCCTCGCGGCCCTCGAATCCCTTGTGATCCAGCGAGCGGGTGGCGATACCCGCGTCACTGGCGCGTTGCAAGCCGTAGGCGTCGGCGCGGTTGGAAATCACCGCAGCGATGCGGACCGGGCTGTCGCCGGTCCGCGTGCTGTCGATCAGGGCCTGCAAGTTACTGCCGGTGCCGGACAGCAGCACCACGACATCACAGGTCTGGGACATCAGTGAGCCTTGAGGTTCTTCAGTTCGACCTGAGCCGCGCCTTCGGCAGCGACAGCGATCTGACCGATGACCCAAGGCTGCTCGCCGGCGTCACGCAGGGTGTTCAGGGCAACTTCAACGTGCTCCTGAGCCACGCAGATGACCATGCCCACGCCGCAGTTCAGCACGCGGTGCATTTCGGTTTCGTCGACGTTGCCTTTCTCTTGCAGCCAGTCGAACACGGCCGGGCGGTTCCAGCTGGCCACGTCAACCACGGCTTGAGCGCCTTTTGGCAGAACGCGCGGGATGTTGTCCAGCAGGCCACCACCGGTGATGTGGGCCATGGCCTTTACCGCGCCGGTGTCCTTGATCAGCTTGAGCAGCGGCTTCACGTAGATGCGGGTCGGGGCCATCAGCAGTTCGGTCAGCGGCTTGCCGTCGAGCTGCACGGTTTCGATGTCGGCACCGGACACTTCGATGATCTTGCGGATCAGCGAGTAGCCGTTGGAGTGCGGGCCGGACGATGGCAGGGCGATCAGGGCGTCACCGGTGGCGACTTTCGAGCCGTCGATGATTTCGGCTTTTTCCACGACGCCGACGCAGAAACCGGCCAGGTCGTAGTCTTCGCCTTCGTACATGCCAGGCATTTCAGCGGTTTCGCCGCCGACCAGCGAGCAGCCAGCCAGTTCGCAGCCTGCACCGATACCGGTAACCACGGTGGCAGCTACGTCGACGTTCAGCTTGCCGGTGGCGTAGTAGTCGAGGAAGAACAGCGGCTCGGCGCCGCACACCACCAGATCGTTGACGCACATGGCGACCAGATCCTGGCCGATGCTGTCGTGCTTGTTCAGGTTCAGCGCCAGACGCAGCTTGGTGCCGACGCCGTCAGTACCGGAAACCAGTACCGGCTGCTTGTAACCGGCCGGGATCTCGCAGAGGGCGCCGAAACCGCCCAGGCCGCCCATGACTTCCGGGCGCGCAGTGCGCTTGGCGACGCTCTTGATGCGTTCGACCAATGCTTCACCGGCGTCGATGTCTACACCGGCGTCCTTGTAGCTCAGGGAGGG
>Ga0068826_107762_pt1 | contig 9497 bp, 8 predicted proteins | sample Hof3ISUMetaT_24_FD_74460 | JGI IMG/M metagenome (GOLD analysis project Ga0068826, IMG submission 74460) | Enriched soil aggregate microbial communities from Iowa State university to study microbial drivers of carbon cycling -... | ecosystem: Environmental > Terrestrial > Soil > Agricultural land...
ATTGTGGCCCGGGTTATGCAGTCGAGGCACAACGTCTCTGTTCCAGTAACAAGGTGGGGCATCCCATGGTGCGTCTTTGTGCAGGGTTACTGATCTGTCTGCTTGCCAGCCTGAATTCAGTGCACGCAGCGCCTGCGCCGCATCCTCGCTGGAGCGTGGGTTTTCATGAAATGAGCTTTCTCGATCCGCTCGATCTGCAACCGATGCGTGCCATTGCCTTCTACCCTTCGAGCGAAAGGGAACACTCCAGCAAACTCGAGGGCTACACCGTCGAGGCCGGCGAAGACACCAAAGTCGCCATGGGGCGGTTTCCAATGCTGATGCTGTCCCATGGCAACACCGGCACGCCGCTGGCCCTGCATGACCTGGCCACTTCGCTGGCGCGCAAGGGGTTTGTGGTGGTGGCGGTGATACATCCCGGCGACAATTCCAAAGACCACAGTCGCCTGGGCACCCTGAGCAACCTGTATGGACGGCCGATCCAGGTATCCGAAGCCATTACCGCGACACTGGGCGACCCCATGCTCGCCCCCTTCGTGCATGCCGATCAGGTCGGGGTCATCGGTTATTCGGCGGGAGGCGAGACGGCGTTGATACTGTCCGGCGCGACACCGGACCTGGATCGTCTGCGCCGCTATTGCCAGGAGCGCCCGGACGACCGTGATGCCTGCAATACCCAGGGTGAGGTGATCGTCGATCGCGACGATTTGCAACCGGTGGCCGACCCACGCGTCCATGCCTTGCTGCTGATGGCACCGCTGAGCCTGAAATTCGGCCGCCATGCCTTGGCCGATGTGCATGTTCCGGTACTGCTATACAGCGGCGATGGCGACAAGCTGGTGTACCCCGACAAGAACGCCGCCGCCCTGGCGCGCAAACTGCCCGTCACCCCCGATTTCAAGTTGCTGGCCGGGGCCGGACACTTCGTATTCATGGCACCGTGCAATGACGAACAGATCGTTGTCACGCCCGCCCTGTGCACCGATGCCGAGGGTGTCGATCGCGTCGACATACACCGTAACCTGATTTCCGAAGCCGGGCGCTTCTTCGCTCGCACGCTGGGCAAGGCGTCGCGGGCCGGGATGCAGACCGCCGATCAATAGTCATCACGCCCAACCTGCGCGTCAAGCCAGGGCGCGGCGTTTCAGTAGCAGTGTCAAAGCCAGCGCACAAACCGACAATAGCGCTGCGCAAAAGAAAATCCACGCATACCCCAGGTTCAACGCCACAGCCCCCATCAGCGGGCCTGCAATCGCCAGGGCCAGGTCGAAAAACACCGCGTAGGCACTCAAGCCTGCGCCGCGACTGGAATTGGGCACCTGCTTGATCGCTTCAACGCCCAGTGCCGGGTACACCAGCGACAGGCCGAAGCCGGTCAGGCCGGCACCGATCAGGGCATAGCCCGTCGAAGGCGCCAGCCACAGCAGCGCCAGGCCGATGGTTTCGATGGCCATGCAGGCGATGGCCGACGTGAAACCGCCAAATCGGCTGATGCTGGAAATGAACAGCAACCGGGCCAGGATGAAGCACACCCCGAACACGGTCAGGCAATACGCGGCGCCGCTCCAGCCACGGTTGAGGTAATACAGGGTAATAAAGGTGGTGAGGGTGCCGTAGCCGATCGAGGCCAGGCTCAGGCTGGCGCCGAATGGGGCAATGCGTCCGAACACCGCCCAAAAGGGCAGCCGTTCACCGCGCACCACCGGCACCGACGGTTTGTTGCGGATCAGCAGCAACGCTGCCAGGGCCAGCGCAGAGAGAGCAATGCCCAGGCTGGCAAACCCCAGCTGACCGACCATCACCACCCCCAACGGCGCCCCGATGGCAATCGCGCCGTAGGAGGCGATGCCGTTCCACGAGATCGAGCGCGCGGTGTGTTCGACCCCTACCTGGCCCATGCACCAACTGATGGTGCCGACGCCGATCAGCCCTTGGGCGATCCCCAGCAACAGGCGTCCGGCGATCAGGACCAGCAAGCTGATTAAAGGAGCGCTTTGCAACAACACCGACAACAACGTTAGCCCGCCACTCAGGACAATGCCCGACAGGCCATAAACGATCGCGCGCTTGGTACCGACATTGTCTGACATGCGCCCGGCCATCGGCCGGCTGAGCAGGGTGGCCAGGTATTGCGAGCCAATGGTCAGCCCGGCGACAACGGCGCTGAACCCGAGCTGTTCATGGACATACCCCGGCAACACCGCAATCGGCAGGCCGATGCAGAGGAAGGCGACAAAGGTATAGAACACGATGGAAACGATCTGCAGGGTGATCGCCATGGAGCTTTGCGGTGGCTGTTCTTGCGCAGACATGAGAGCTCGTTCGCGGGCGGCGGTGGGAGAACTGCATGATGGCTTGGGTGTGGAATTAAAGAAAGCAGGCTAAGTAATTTGGCTTGAAATTGGAGGGTTCCCACGCTCTAAAACGTTTGGGTAACGCGTTCGTCCAAATTGCACGCGTTATCGTTGACGTCCATCGCGAGCATGCTCGCTCCTACAGGCTGCCGTTAGAACATCACACCCTGGCTACGCCGTTTTGATCGTTCGGGTAGCGCGTTCATCCAGATTTCACGCGTTATCGTTGACGTCCATCGCGAGCGTGCTCGCTCCTACAGGCTGAACTGACCCCCAAATGTTTGATCGTTCCCACGCTCTGCGTGGGAATGCCTCAACGGACGCTCCGCGTTCGGCTCTGGATGGGGACGCGGAGTGTCCCGGGCGGCATTGCACGCAGGGCGTGGGAACGATCTAAAACGTTCGGGTAACGCGTTCATCCAGATTGCGCGCGTTATCGTTGACGTCCATCGCGAGCGTGCTCGCTCCTACAGGCTGCCGTTAGAAAACCACACCCTGGCTACGCAGGTAATCGTCATAGGTACCGCTGAAGTCGGTCACGCCGTTGGGGCTCAACTCGATGATGCGGGTAGCCAGGGACGACACGAACTCACGGTCGTGGCTGACGAAGATCAGCGTACCCGGGTAGTTTTCCAGCGCCAGGTTCAGTGCTTCGATCGACTCCATGTCCAGGTGGTTGGTAGGTTCGTCCATCACCAGCACGTTCGGCTTTTGCAGGATCAGCTTGCCGAACAGCATGCGGCCTTGCTCACCACCGGAGATGACCTTGACCGACTTGAGGATCTCGTCGTTGGAGAACAGCATCCGGCCCAGGGTGCCGCGAATGATCTGCTCGCCCTGGGTCCATTGGCCCATCCAGTCGAACAGGCTGACGTCGTCTTCGAAGTCGTGGGCGTGGTCCTGGGCGTAGTAGCCCAGCTCCGCGCTTTCGGTCCATTTCACGGAACCGGCGTCCGGGGTCAATTCGCCCATCAAGGTGCGCAGCAAGGTGGTCTTGCCGATGCCGTTGGGGCCGATGATCGCCACGCGCTCGCCGGCTTCGACGGTGAAGCTGAAGTTCTTGAACAGGGTCTTGCCGTCAAAGCCCTTGGACATCTGCTCGATGGTCACGGCCTGGCGGTGCAGTTTCTTGGTCTGTTCGAAGCGGATGAACGGGCTCACGCGGCTCGATGGCTTGACCTCGGCCAGCTGGATCTTGTCGATCTGCTTGGCACGGGAAGTGGCCTGCTTGGCTTTCGAGGCGTTGGCCGAGAAGCGGCTGACGAACGTTTGCAGTTCGGCGATCTGCGCTTTCTTCTTGGCATTGTCCGACAGCAGTTGCTCGCGGGACTGGGTCGCCGCGGTCATGTACTCGTCATAGTTGCCCGGGAACAGGCGCAGTTCGCCGTAGTCCAGGTCGGCCATGTGGGTGCAGACGCTGTTGAGGAAGTGACGGTCGTGGGAAATGATGATCATGGTGCTGTTACGCGCCGTGAGAATCGTTTCCAGCCAGCGAATGGTGTTGATGTCCAGGTGGTTGGTCGGTTCGTCGAGCAACAGCACTTCCGGATCGGAGAACAGGGCCTGGGCCAGCAATACCCGCAGCTTCCAGCCTGGCGCGACTTCGGTCATCGGGCCGAAATGCTGTTCCAGGGGAATGCCCAGGCCCAGCAGCAGTTCGCCGGCACGGGATTCGGCGGTGTAGCCGTCCATTTCGGCGAACTCGGTTTCCAGCTCGGCCACGGCCATGCCGTCTTCTTCGCTCATTTCCGGCAGCGAGTAGATACGGTCGCGCTCGGCCTTGACCTTCCACAGCTCTTCGTGACCCATGATCACGGTGTCGATCACGGTGAATTCTTCGTAGGCGAACTGGTCCTGGCGCAATTTACCCAGGCGCACGTTCGGTTCCAGCATGACCTGGCCGCCCGAGGGCTCCAGGTCACCGCCGAGAATCTTCATGAACGTGGACTTGCCGCAACCGTTGGCACCGATCAAGCCATAGCGGTTGCCGCCATTGAATTTGACCGAAACGTTTTCGAACAACGGCTTGGCGCCGAACTGCATCGTGATGTTAGCTGTAGAAATCAAAGGTTTTTCCTGCGAAGCATTCAGAGTAGCTAGGGGTGCGGCAGTACCGATTCAGTACCCGTTCACGCTGTTCGACCATGGGAAGGACCTCCCGGTCAGCAGCGCAAGATCCATCTGGCAATAAGTGGACAGCAGCATATGGAGCGCTTGGCCCGAGTCGAAGTGCGCTGAGGTCGGGATCATTCCCGTCATCAACCAAGGGCGCGCGTAAAGTTTGGCGGCGATTGTACTGGTCTGGCTCTTCGAGCGATAGGGCAATAAGGCCGCATGGACGCATTGTCGGTACCAACGGACAGATTTTCACATTTGAAAGCTAACAATTGATAACAGGCGATGGCTAAAATGCCATCTTTGAACCGATGCCGGACGACGGCATCGGCTCAAGGACGGGCCACCGGGCCGGCTTCCGGTTTCAGACGCTGCACAAGCTCTACAGGCCATAGGTGCCAGGGGGCGCAGTTTGTTCACCTCTGACGTGTGACGATTTCCGTGAAACTCATCATTGCCGCTGTCTACGTTGTCTCCATCGCCTATGTCCACCTGCGCGGTCGCGTACGCCACAAACTGGGGCGCCAACTGAGCGACCACTCGACGTTCCTGGCGCCGATCAATTGCTTCCTTTATCTGTTCTCCAGGATCCCCAACAAACCGTTTCTCAATCCGGCGGATTTTCCTGACCTGACGCCGCTGCAGACTCATTGGCAAGACATTCGCGCCGAAGGCCAGAATTTGCTGAAGGCGGGGGAGATCAAGCGTTCAAATGATTATGACGACGTCGGTTTCAACTCGTTTTTCAAGACCGGGTGGAAGCGTTTCTACCTCAAGTGGTACGGCGACAGCCATCCGTCGGCCATGAAACTCTGCCCGCGCACCACCGAACTGGTGCAGAGCATCGGCTCGATCAAGGCCGCGATGTTCGCCGAGTTGCCGCCGGGCTCGAAACTGGTTCGCCATCGCGATCCGTATGCCGGCTCCTACCGGTATCACCTGGGGCTGGACACGCCCAATGCCGCCGGCTGCTACATCAACGTCGATGGCCAGGAGTATCACTGGCGCGACGGTGAAGCGGTGATGTTCGACGAGACGTTCATTCATTACGCCGAAAACACCACTGAGCAGAACCGCATCATCCTGTTCTGCGATGTCGAGCGCCCGTTGAAATATCGTTGGGCAGCGGCGTTCAATCGCTGGTTCAGCCGCCACGTGATGTCGGCGGCCGGGGCGCCGAACGAGGAGGGGGACAAGACGGGGGGCATCAACCGGCTGTTCGGCAAGATCTACAAGGTTCGCCTGCATGGCAAGGCCTTGAAAAAGCGTAATCGCAAGCTCTACTACCTGCAGAAGTGGGCGTTCTTTGGAGGATTGCTGGCGATTTTTGTCCTGGTCTGACTCATTCGATTGGCTGACTGGCCTCATCGTTGCGATGAGTCGAGCCGACAAGCCGGCTCCCACAGCTCCTGTGAGCTGCGCCCTCTCTGTGGGAGCTGGCTTGCCAGCGATGAGGCCGTAACATTCAAGGCATCACTTGCTGACTTTTTTCCGCGCCGCCGGCTTTGTCGGCGACTTGGGCTTGGCTGTCTCCTTGCTCGCCCCCTTGCCCCCCAGGCTGCGCTTGAGCAACTCGGTCAAATCAATGACATCTGCCGTCTTGCGTTCCTCTTCGCCAGTGGCCGTTTCCACATCCTCGATTTTGCCTTCGTGAGCTTTCTTGTCCACCAGCGCCATGATCTTGTCTTCGAATTCGTCCCGGTAATCTTCCGGTGACCACTCGACGCTCATGTCCTCCACCAGGCGCTTGGCCATGTCCAGTTCGCCCTTGGCCAACTCGGCCTTGGTCACATCGGGGCCCAGCGCCAGCTCGTCCAGGCTGCGTACTTCCGCCGGCCAGCGCAGTTTCACCAGGACCATGGCCGATTCCAGCGGCATCAAGGCCGCCAGGTACTGGCGTGTATGCAGTACCACCCGGGCCAGCGCGACCTTGTGGGTCTTGGTCAGGGTTTCGCGCAACAGGGCGTAGACCTTGCCACCGCGTTTATCCGGCGCCAGGTAGTAGGGCGTATCGATGTTCTGCAACGGGATCTGCTCGGCGTCGACAAAGGCGAAGATGTCGATGGTCTGGGTTGACAGGGGATGCGCCGAACGAATTTCTTCTTCGCTAAGGACAACATAGCGACCCTTTTCGTACTGCACGCCCTTGACGATGTGTTCTTTGGTGACTTCCTTGCCGGTGACTTTATTGATGCGCTTGTAACCCACCGGGTCCATGGTGCGACTGTCGAGCCAGTCGAAATCCACCCCTTGGGAGGACGTCGCCGAAACCAGCGCCACAGGGATATGCACCAGCCCGAAACTGATCGCGCCTTTCCAGATTGCCCGTGCCATGGTCGTCTTCCCGAAAGTGATGTTCAGGTGACCTTGAGCCCAGGGCAAAAGTTTCAGCGCGCTGCAGGCCGCTGCTGGCGGTGCATCAACTTCGTGTTACATGTTGCCCGGAGGGTTGGGGTTAACAAATCCGAACCCCAGGCGTAGCGTGCTATCGAAGACCGTATTGACGCACACCTGCAGAGGCACTGCCATGAACCGATACGTACCTGGCCTGTTCTTGCTGGCAATGAGCGGGCTGTTCGCTCATCTGGCCCAGGCCGACGTCCCGTTGCCCGACGTACCGCTGCAGGTGGCGCAAAACCTGCCGGGCAGCCGCCATGGCAATCCCTACAACAGTCCGATCCGCCGGGCCAACCCGAACAGCATGCAAGGTACCCAGCCCAGCGCCCCGGCCATCCGTGGACCGAACACCGTACCGGTGCCGCGGCCGCCGACCCTCGATAACGGCGGCATTGGCAATCGTTATCCGAACAATTCCCCGGCGCCCGCCGTGCCCCCGAAGTTCATCCCCAATCCACCTCCCCGCAGCCCATGAACCCGGGACGACCGTTCTGTCACCCCCCTCATGACAAAAGGAATCGTGCATGTTGCGTAAAGCCCTTCTGGCCAGTGTCTGTATCAGCACCGTGTTCACCATCAGTGCGCCTGTTTTCGCAGCGTCCGCCCAGGAGCTGCAAAGCGAGCAGGGCACCCTCGAGGTCACGCCGATCACCACCGGGCTCGCGCATCCCTGGGCATTGGCCTTTCTGCCAGACCGCCAGGGCATACTGGTCACCGAGCGCCCGGGCAACCTGCGTGTGGTGACGGCCGAGGGCAAGTTGTCGGCACCGCTCAACGGCGTGCCCAAGGTCTGGGCCAAGGGGCAAGGCGGCTTGCTGGATGTGGCCTTGTCGCCCGACTTCAAGCAAGACCGGATGATCTACCTCTCCTACGCCGAAGGCGGTGGTCAGGGTGGCAAGGCTGGCACCGCGGTCGGTCGCGCACGTCTGTCCGAAGACCTGACGACGCTGAAGGATTTCAGGGTGATCTTCCGGCAGGAACCCAAGCTTTCGGTGGGCAACCATTTCGGTTCGCGGCTGGTGTTCGACCGGGACGGCTACCTGTTCATTACCCTGGGGGAAAACAACGACCGGCCCACCGCCCAGGACCTCGATAAGTTGCAGGGGAAAATCGTCAGGCTCTATCCGGACGGCAAGGTGCCCGACGACAACCCCTTTGTCGGCCAGGCCGGCGTGCGCCCGGAAATATGGGCCTACGGCGTTCGTAATCCGCAAGGCGCGGCGCTCAATCCCTGGTCCGGCACACTGTGGGAAAACGAGCACGGTCCCCGGGGCGGCGATGAGGTCAACATTATCGAGCGCGGCAAGAACTACGGTTGGCCGCTGGCCACCCTCGGCATCAATTATTCGGGGCAGCCGATCCCGGAAGCCCAGGGCAAAACCGCCGAAGGCACCCTCGCACCGCACCATGCCTGGGAAAAATCCCCCGGCCTGAGCGGCCTGGCGTTCTACGACGGCGACCGCTTCAAAGCCTGGCAACACAACGCCTTTATCGGTGCTCTGGTTACCCGGGAACTGATTCGCCTGCAATTCGACGGCGACCGGGTGGTTCACGAAGAACGCCTGCTGGGCGAACTCGACAAGCGCATCCGTGACGTGCGGCAGGGACCCGATGGGTTTCTGTATGTGCTGACGGATGAAGAGGATGGCGCCTTGTACCGGGTCGGATTGAAGTAAAGGGCATTGCGGCGGGATCAACCTTGATTCGCTGCGACAGATTTCCTGCGATCTTCAATCCCCCGCGCTATCCATAGACGCGGCGGTGTGAGGCGTTACTGCGCAATGGCTTTTTCGACCTTGTTCGACGCCGTCCACACCCGATAGCGAACCTCGACGTCCTTGGGCACGTAGAGCACGATCGGCAGTTTGCTGTTGTAGCGCAGCATGAAGCCATCACCGACCACCGGTACGAAATCCTGTTTGCTCTTGCCGTCCGGGCAGGCCATCAACGTGCTCATCGGGCCTATGACCTTTTCCAGACGGTAGAACGGATACCCCCAACCCTCGAGATTTTTCTCCTCGAGGATGCCGCCCAGGCGTTGGCGATTGCAGTCGACTGCCAGGGTCTTGCCGGCAAGGATTTCGACCTGGAAGTCGTCTTCTCGGGGTTGCGGTGTGAGGCGGATGACCTGGCGGGTGAACCCGTTTTCCGGCTTAGGAAAGGGTGCGACTTCTTCGAGTTTCGCCCCGTGGACGATGCTCGACAGCGTGACGGCAATCAGCCCCACGGTGGTGCTGATGGTCGATGAACCCATGATGCCTCCTTGCTTATGTGAGGGGTGAGCGGATACTGGATCGGCTGGGCGCCATTCTCGGCGGCGTCGGCGGGCAATGCAAATCCTGCAGGCCAGAGTGCAAATTGCAGGGCGGCCAGGATTCTTTTTCGCAATTTGCATGATGATTTTTACGAGGCCTTACAATAAGTCCTTGATTTACCGATGAGCTGCACAGCGAAATTCAAGGCATGTTTTATGCTGTAGCTATTCTTAAAGCTGACCGCCATTCCATATGAGTCAGCGTCGATAGCTTATTGGCTGTCTCACAACGGAGAAGGGTCACCATGTTTCTTTCTGCCTTGGAACTTCGCAACATCATTGAAAGCAGTTTTCTACCCAGACGTTGCCAATGCACG
>Ga0068826_164991_pt1 | contig 9400 bp, 7 predicted proteins | sample Hof3ISUMetaT_24_FD_74460 | JGI IMG/M metagenome (GOLD analysis project Ga0068826, IMG submission 74460) | Enriched soil aggregate microbial communities from Iowa State university to study microbial drivers of carbon cycling -... | ecosystem: Environmental > Terrestrial > Soil > Agricultural land...
CGCCAGATCCTTGCCAGTAATGCCAACGCGCTAACCAAATGGCTCGATGCCATCGACCATCTGGACGCGACAGTCGATCATGGCGCTGACCTCATCGCTACCCTCGATGCCAAGGTCTTTCACAACCTCGATACCGGCGTCGATGAATCCCTTTGGGAGTCTTGGATGAGAACCGCAGACTTCGAGGTTGAAGGAATGGTGCTACGCGTAGCACAGGATCCAACGATTCTCTTCGGGAAGGGTGCTAAGCCACTGAAGTTTGATTCGCGAAACATCCTGCTAGCAGGCGCTCCGCTTCCGAGGACTCCCGCAAACAAACTCTCGGACATCCTCGCGGAGCTACGGCCCTCCGGCGTAAAGACTGACCATCCGATTGTTACGTTGGTCTGGCGGGATCGCCAGAACATGCCTGTACTGACGGTTGCGCTTCCGTTGAACCTAAGACCGTAACAGTTATGGGAGGAGTACTGACTTGGGATGGCGCTTATGCTGGATACATCTGGAGCGGAAAGTAATGTAGTAGCACTTCGTCGCAGCATAGGCGTTCATTGTGCATAGAGTCAGTGAATACATTCATCACACCGCGCGCAGATTGCGCAACCATAATAGCCCCGGAGAATGACAGAATATGACAGACGCAAGCGATGAAATCCTGGCCGAGTGCGCCCTCGCCTTCAAAGGAAATTCGGAAGACTGTAACAAGTACGTCAAGGCTGTTTCTGCACCGTTCTTTGACCCCGACTTGTTCACTGGTCCCAACATGAATGCAGACACCATTATCTCTTCGCTGCGTGATTCGGCGGATTGGACGAATCTGGAAAACTCACACGATGAGGCCATTGCCAAGGCGAAGTCGGGGCAATTCGTGATTGCAGGTATGACCTCCTCCGAGCTCCAGAGCACCAACGGTCACCTCGCGGTGGTAGTCAGCGACGATGGACAAATGTCGGGTACGGTGCGTGTTCCGATCTGCTACGCCGGCGGCCTTAACCCCGTTGCCCGCGTGCAACGTAAGCGTGTTTCGGAAACCTTTGGTGCTCAAGTGGCGCGTGACGGAAAAATTAGCTACTTCGCGCGCGACATACAGACGCTGCCGGCGGTGCTCGCTGTGTCGCGTTTGGTAGACGAATTGCGAGGTATGAGCGTTCCGACTGAGGAGCGAATGCTGGTTTCTGCGTCCGCAGTATCCACCCGCTCGACCGGCAAAGCGACGCGAAAAGCCACGGATCGCAAGAAAGCTAAGTGAGGCATTGCCTAGGCGCACTTAATTGCTGCTGAGGTTACTTGGGTTCGGCAATCCGAACCCAAGTAAGGGTGAGTTACTGGAGCCAAGTTTTACGTTGTCGGCGCCGTATTCTGCTTTCCAAGCGTACGGGACCTTGTGATTGCCGCTTTTGGTTTCAACGAATATCATTCGTGTGCGGATTCTTATAGGTCTTAACGGTGCGCTCGCGGCGTTTGTCCTTGGTGGGCGTAGGAGACTCAGAGCGTATCTTTGGCTCCAGGATGTTGATAACTGGTCGCGGTAGGAACGGCAATTACCTGCCGCCCCCCCGCACAGATCCGTACGTGCGGAACTACCGCATACGGCTCCCTCGGGTTCCGCTATATCGAGACCAGCCCGCAGGCGGGCCGAACCAATAGCCTGGGCTGTATCACCCATTTGGCATCAATGGCACGCATGCATGCTTCACGACCGTATTCCGTCAAAGCCGCGTCGTTTCTGGCTGCGACAGACTTAATTCTCTACAGCCTCTGTCCTAGCCGGCTTTTTGGGTGGTTGCGACAGTTTTGCGTTTCCTCTCCAAGAGGCTGCAGGCCGCAAAATACGTTACCCTCCTGCGACAGTTTTAATTCTCTAAATTCACCTTAAAAATCGCAGCCACTGGGTTGCGATTTTTTTTATCCGAATCGAGGACTTGCCCATGGACCGCTTTCAGGAAATGCAGGTCTTCGCCACCGTCGCCCAGGAGCAGGGTTTTTCGTCGGCGGCGCGGCGTTTGGGTTTGTCCGCCGCCAGTGTCACCCGGGCGGTGGCGGCGCTTGAGAAACGCATTGGCACGCAGTTGCTCACGCGCACTACGCGCAACGTGTATTTGAGCGAGGCGGGTCAACGATATCTGGAGGATTGTCGGAGAATTCTCGCCGAGGTGCAGGAAGCCGAGGATTCGGCGGCGGGGAGTCACGCCCAGCCCCGTGGGCAACTGACGATCACGGCACCGGTTTTGTTCGGAGAGTTATTCGTCACGCCGCTGATGGTGAATTTTCTGACGCAGTTTCCCGACGTCACGATCAATGCACTCTTGGTAGACCGAGTGGTGAGTGTCGTCGAGGAAGGTGTCGATGTGGCCATACGCATCGGTGATCTGCCTGACAGCAACCAGCATGCGATTCGGGTGGGTGAAGTGCGACGGGTGATCTGCGCGTCCCCTCAGTTTTTGGCCACTCATGGTCGGCCAAAACATCCGCAAGAGCTGGCTCAAGCACCCATTATTGCAACGTCCGCCATCGGTCAGTTAAAACATTGGCCGTTTCTCGAGCGGGGCGAGCCATTGAGTGTCCGGGCAGAAGCGCGTCTGACGGTGACGGCCAATCAGGCGGCCATTACTGCTGCCGCGCTCGGACTGGGCTTTACACGGGTGCTGTCCTATCAGTCGGCGAGCAAGGTCGCGGCGGGGGAGTTGGAAATCGTGCTGGCGGATTTCGAAATGCCGCCATTGCCCATCCATGTGATCTATCAGGGGGGGCGCAAGGCTGCGGCGCGAATTCGCAGTTTTGTCGACTTCACGGTGAAAACGCTTCGAGAGCATCCGGCATTGCAGGATTGATGGTTTGTTTCACCGGGCGAAATAATGGATTGCGTTTGCTGGTTATTCTGTTGATTTGAGGACTGGTGGAAGATGACCGCCATCGGTGCTGATCTCTCCCGCTCAGCGCCACTCACCGCGGAGTCGACCATGCAAGCCATCAAACTCTACCACTTCCCACGTTCCGGCCACGCTCATCGTGTGGAACTGATGCTCTCGCTGCTGCAACTGCCGACCGAACTGGTCTTCATCGACCTGGCCAAGGGCGAGCATAAAAAGCCGGAGTTTCTGGCGTTGAACGCTTTCGGTCAGATACCGGTACTGGACGATCAAGGCGTGGTACTGGCGGACTCCAACGCGATTCTGGTTTATCTGGCGCAAAAATACGGCAAAGGTCGTTGGTTGCCCGCCGATCCGGTGGGCGCCGCCAAAGTGCAGCGCTGGTTGTCTGCCGCTGCCGGGCCCATTGCCTTTGGCCCTGCCCGGGCAAGGCTGATCACGGTGTTCGGTGCTCCCTATAACCCCGATGACGTGATTCCTTACGCCCATAGCGTGCTCAAAGTGATCGATAAGGAACTGGCCGACACGCCTTACCTGGCCGGCAGCGAACCGACCATTGCCGACGTGGCTGCCTACAGCTACATCGCCCACGCACCGGAAGGCAATGTGTCGCTGGACGATTACGCCAACATTCGTGCCTGGCTGGCTAGGGTAGAAGCCTTACCCGGTTTTGTCGGCATGCCGCGTACTGTCGCCGGCTTGCAAAAAACGGCCTGATGTTTTTCGCCCGACCCTGTCGGGCACATTCACGCTGCGCCGATGGCGCAGGGGAGAAGCCGCAATGGACCATTCACCGTGGCATGCTGGCGAAAAAGAGCTGCAGGCTCACATAGGTGTCAGTGAGCGTATGGACGTACTCGGGCGCAGAGTAATTCGCGACCATATGCCGGATCAGCACCGCACCTTCTATCAGCAACTTCCATTCATGCTCTACGGCACGGTCGATGCGCATGATCGTCCCTGGGCCAGCGTGCTTGAAGGTCCACCGGGTTTCGCCTCTTCACCCGAACCGGGTTTGTTGCAATTCAGCAGTTTGCCGGCTGCCGATGATCCGGCGCAGTTGAGCACTGGCGCGGCCATCGGCCTGCTGGGCATTGAACTGCATACCCGGCGTCGCAATCGCATTAATGGCCATATCGGTTCAATGACCGAGAGTGGCTTTGCGGTGACGGTGGATCAGTCTTTTGGCAACTGCCCCCAGTACATCCAGTTGCGGCAATTGCGCTCGGTGCCCCTGGCGGAGCCGGCGACTCGCCCCGCACAGCATCTCACCGAACTGGATGAGGCGGCCAAGGCCATGATCGCCGAGGCAGACACCTTCTTTGTCGCCAGTTTCGTGGACGTCGACGGCGTACGATCGGTGGACGTGTCCCACCGTGGTGGGCAGGCGGGTTTTGTCCAGGTGGAAGGAAATCGCCTGACCATCCCGGACTTTGCCGGCAACCTGTTTTTCAACACCTTGGGCAATTTGTTGATCAATCCAAAGGCCGGTTTACTGTTCATTGATTTCAATTCTGGTGACTTGCTACACCTCAACGGGCGCACCGAAATCATTCTTGAAGGTCCGCTGGTTGAGGCGTTTCAAGGTGCCGAACGTTTATGGATGTTCCACGTGGAACACGTTGTACGTCGTCCCGCGGCACTGGGATTGCGCTGGCGCTTCGACGGGGTTTCGCCCACCAGCTTGCTGACGGGCACTTGGGAGCAGGCTGCTGCACGCTTGCAAGCCAAGACATTGGGCGATCAATGGCGGCCACTGCGAGTAGTGCGAATCGAAGCGGAAAGCCAGCACATACGCTCGATCTACATGGAGCCGGCCGACGGCGCCGGATTGCCGTTGTTTCAGGCTGGTCAGCATTTACCGCTGCGCTTCAACATTGATGGCGAGACGCATATCCGCACTTACAGCCTGTCGAGTGCACCTTCGGATGACTTTTTCCGTATCAGTGTGAAGCGAGACGGGCGGGTATCTTCGCACCTGCATGAAAAGGTTCGCGTCGGTGATCTATTGGAGGCACGTGCCTCAGGGTCACTTCACCGTCGCGCCTCATGAACGTAGGCCGCTGGTGCTGTTGGCTGCCGGTGTGGGTATTACGCCGCTGCTGTCGATGCTGCGAGAGGTGGTCTACCAAGGCTTGCGCACCCGTCACATCCGGCCGACCTGGTTCTTCCAGAGTTCGCGCACATTGGCCGATCAGCCGTTTCGTCCCGAGGTGGATCGCTTGCTCGAACGTGCCAATGACGCGGTCAGGGTGGTACGTCTGCTCAGTCAACCGGAACCGGAGGCTCGGGAGGGGGAAGACTTTGATTTGAGCGGCCGGATCGATGTCGCAAGGCTCTCGGAGCTGCTTGAAGTCGAGGACTATGATCAGTTGGATTTTGTGCTCTGCGGCCCCGGGAGTTTTACCCAGGCGCTGTATGACGCCCTGCGTGAACTGGACATTCGCGACGCGCGGATTCACGCCGAAACCTTTGGTCCATCGACGTTGCGTCGACGTCCCGACCCCGACGCCGTGGTTATGGAACAACCGCCAGCAGCGACCACCTCGACGCCGGTTGTATTCCAGCGCTCAGCCAAGGAAGCTCGCTGGCAACCCGAGGGAGGCACTTTGCTGGAGCTGGCGGAAAGCCGTGGATTGCACCCGGAATTCAGTTGCCGTGGCGGCTCGTGCGGAACCTGCAAGACTCGGCTCATCAGTGGCCAGGTCCATTATCCGCAACCGCCAGCGGAGGTACCGGATGAAGGTCAGGTACTGATTTGCTGTGCAATACCGGCTCAAGGCACGCAGCCTTTGGTCCTGGATCTATGAGGGATTGTCGCAGGAGCCATTGCCCGACGGTCAATGGCTGGCTAGGGTAGGGTAGAAGAAAAGGGCCGTGAAAGGCCCTTTATGCATTTCAGGGACAGGCTTTTTCTCATGGGTTTTCTCACTCGCGTGATCGTCTCACTGATGACGCTGACGCTGCTCAACGGTTGCCAACAGCAGGACGCTGCGCCTCTCGATCAGCAGCTTTATGTCTGGCAACGACAATGGACTGCGGCGCATGAGGCCGCATTGCGCGACAGTCGCGCCGAGTTTTCCACGTTGCGAGTGCTGGCCCTACAGGCCTTCCCTCGGGAGGGCTGGACTCGGGCGCATATTGATCCGGTGCTGCTCAAGCGTGATGGCCGGGCGCTGATTGCGGTGATTCGTCTTGATGGCCAGCTCAAGTCGCTGAATCAGGATGAGGTCATGAGGCAAATCCAGCAGCTGATCAGCGATTGGCAGGAGCAAGGGTTGATACTCGCCGGTGTTGAAATCGACCACGATGCGGGCAATGCCCGGCTAGCCGCCTATCGTGAATTTCTTGAGCATCTGCGTTCCATGTTGCCGGCATCCATGGCCTTGAGCATCACTGGGTTGCCGGCTTGGCTCGACAGTTCCGAGTTGCCTGCTCTGTTATCCACTGTCGATAGCACTGTGTTACAGGTACATGCCGTGAGCGATCCCCATCGCGGCTTATTTGATCCCGTCCTCGCTCGGGAATGGACAATGGCCTGGAGTCGCATCACGGCGAAACCGTTTTACCTGGCCCTGCCGGCTTATGGGGTCGCCTTGTTGCCGAGTGACGGCGGTGCGCCCATCGTGGAAAGCGAAGTTGCGATTGAAAATGCCGGCAAGCGCCGGGAGTTGTTGGCCGATCCACTGCAATTGAGCCAGCTTGCTGCCCGATTGCGCGCTGACCCGCCGGCTCATCTGGCGGGACTGATCTGGTTTCGCCTGCCTTTGGCCAATGACCGTCGAGCCTGGAGCCTGTCGACCTTGCGCGCCGTGTCCCGTGGTGAAGTCCTTCGCAGTGATCTCGTGTTGAGCCTCTCGGCTCACGATGGCCTCTTTGATATCGGCATCTCCAATAGGGGAAACCTCGATAACGCCTGGCCCGAACGCGTGACACTGGCGGTACAGGGTTGCGAGGGAGCCGATGCGCTGGCCGGCTATACGTTGCAACAAGATCCGAATCTGCTTACCTTCACCCGCTTGCGCGACGGTCGTATAGCGGCTGGCGGACAGCGCGCCATCGGTTGGGCTCGCTGCGCAACAATTGATCAAGGAGCGTCGAATGTTCTCCCGTAACTGGCCCCGTCACCTGCTCTGTCTGAGCCTTGGCTTACCGTTGGCGGCCATGGCGTGCGGGCCGGACTTCCCCATGCGACTGCTGGACAACCGAGGTCAGTCCCTGGCGGAGCTGCCGGAAGGCAATTTCAGTTTCGAGGTGAGTCGCTTGGGCCATGCGATTGCCGGCCTCAAGCCGGTCACGGCAGCCACACTTGGCCCTGGCCAAGCCTATGGTGAAGCTTCCGCCCATGCCGAACAGCGCGATCAGGCCGAACAGACGGGTTTGACCGATGAACAGCAAAGGCTGGTCAAACAGTTGCGCGGGCTGGCCGATGCCCGTCAGGTTGAGGTACAGGGCGCGGATCTGACCGCCGAGCTCAGGTTCTATCTGGCGGGGGCGGTGGCGTTCAATGCTGGGGATCACGCGCTGGCCGCCGAGTACTTTCGCAAGGTGCTGGCGCTTCCGGCCGAGCAGCGCGCATTGCGCAGTACCTGGGCTGCCTATTCGTTGGGCCGGGCGTTGTTCGCCATGCGCTCCCGGGTCGACGCGGCTCCCGAGTTGCTGGACCCATCGCGCAAAGCTTTCGAGCAAACGCGTCAATTGAGCATCGAGGGCTTTAGCGACCCGCTGGAACTGGGTGTTGCCAGTCTCGGTGAAGAAGCCCGCGTAGCCCGCACGGCGGGTGACTGGAACAGCGCCATCGAACTGTATGCCACGCAAAACCTGCAGGGTTCGGCAGTGGGATATACCTCGTTGAAGCTGTTGATGGCTGATCTGGCTTCGATGCCCGAGGATCAGTTGGCCGGATTGCTCAAGGGCAAGCCTGTGCAGCAACTGGTGACCGCTTCCTTGATCAGCCGGCTGGGCTGGTCATTCGGTGAGCAACCGGCGAACGAGCTGAAACTGATCAAACTGTTGCAGAACAGCACGCGCGGTAGCCTCGACAATGCGGACCGTCTGGCCGCAATGAATTATCAACAGGGTGATTTCACCAGCGCCAAAGCCTTTCTCGAGCACGCGGGCGATGGTGGCCTGGCCTGGTGGCTGCGGGCCAAACTGGCGGTGCGCGATGGCGATAAAGCGGCTGCGGCTGCTGCCTATGCAAAGGCTGCCAAGGCCTTCCCGCAGAATGAATCGTGGGGCGATCGGAGAACGCCGGATTACGATTTCGAAACCCTGCAACCCAAATGCCGGGTCGAAGGAGAGAGCGCGATCCTGGCCCTGCAGCGCGGGGACTATTTGCAGGCGTTCGACCAGTTGTACCGCAGCCAAGGTATCTACTGGTTCGACGCGGCCACCGTCGCCGAGCGTGTACTGACCCTGGACGAACTCAAGCATTACGTTGACACCCAAGTACCGGCGCCACCGCCGCTGAGCCAGCAGGAACGGGACAATTACGTGCCTCTGCCCGTGGCTGCGAACCTGCGCAATCTGCTTGGTCGGCGTTTGCTGCGCGAAGGGCACTACGAGCAAGCGCCGGCCTATTTCGATAACGATGGCTTGCGTCACAAGGCCAGGTTGTACGGCCAGCAACGTATGGCGGCCGATTCGGCGTGGTGGCCGACGCGTCGTGCCGCGGCACTGTTCAACGCCGCCTGGACCGCACGCGAGTGGGGGATGGATATCCTCGGCTATGAAATGGCTCCGGACTACGCCACATTCGGTGGCAACTACAGCCTCGAGAGCGCTGAACTCAAAGTCGGGCCACTCATAGGCGAGGACGAAGTGAAGCGTCAACAAGCCAGCGCCGCCCAACCGGATCAGCGCTACCACTATCGCTTCGTGGCAACGGCACTGGCCAGCCGTGCTGCGGACAATTTGCCACACACCAGCCAGGCGTTTGCCGCCGTGCTGTGCGAAGCGGCCGGCTGGAATAGCAGCCTCGAAGAGCAAAGTGCGCTTTACCAGCGATATGTCAAAGAGGGGCCCTTCGTGGAATGGGCGGCGGATTTTGGGCATCAATGCCCTTATCCGGACTTTGAGAATGCCGACAAGCGTTATGTCACCCAGGTCACCGACGCTGCTCGCTCAGCCCTGCGGCCGTATAAGACAGCACTTCAGGTGGGTGGCGTGCTGGTCGTCATGGCGATGGTGCTGTTGCTGGTCAATCGCCGCCGCAAGGTGCAATAAGGTTCACGCCTGTTGGACAAAGGTCAGCCGCACCGCGAAACCGATCAACAGGCTGCCGAACAGCCATTGTTGCAGGCGCCGGGCGCAGGGACTGCGTTGCAGCCAACGACCCAGCGCCGCGCCAGTCAACGCATAGGCGCTATCGAACAGCAAACCCACGCCGACCAACATCAAGCCCAGGATCGCAAATTGCGCCAGTACCGGTCCTTCGAGTGGCTCGATGAATTGCGGCAACAACACCGAACAGAACAGCAACGCCTTGGGGTTTAGCAGGTTGGTCAGTAAACCGCGGCGAATTGCCTCGC
>Ga0068826_168136_pt1 | contig 9400 bp, 9 predicted proteins | sample Hof3ISUMetaT_24_FD_74460 | JGI IMG/M metagenome (GOLD analysis project Ga0068826, IMG submission 74460) | Enriched soil aggregate microbial communities from Iowa State university to study microbial drivers of carbon cycling -... | ecosystem: Environmental > Terrestrial > Soil > Agricultural land...
CGGGCAGCACTCGTTGGCGAACTTTTGAAAGCCGGCGAGTATACCGGCAAACGGCCGAAAACGGCAGTCCGCTTGGCCGAAAAGGCCTGCCTACGCGATCCCCACCTGATTGCGCCCATTGTTCTTCGCCTGGTACAGGCCCTTGTCCGCCGCCGAGATCAATTCACGGCAATTGCTGCCTGCCGTCGGGATTAGGGTCGACAGGCCGATGCTGATGGTCAGGCTCGATCCTTCGGTCGGGGCAATATGCGGGATTTTCAGCGCCGCCACGGTCATGCGCAGCTTTTCCGCCACCAGCCGCGCCCCGCCGAGCGAGGTGTTGGGCAGCACCAGGGCGAACTCTTCGCCGCCGTAGCGGGCCGGCAGGTCGGAAGGCCGGGCACTGGCGTTACGGATTGCCGCGGCAACCTGGCGCAGGGCTTCGTCGCCTTCCAGGTGACCGAAGGTGTCGTTGTAGGTCTTGAAGTAGTCCACATCGATCATCAGCAACGACAGTTGGCTCTGCTCTCGCAGCGAGCGGCGCCATTCCAGCTCCAGGTACTCATCGAAATGCCGACGGTTCGACAGCCCGGTCAGGCCGTCGGAGTTCATCAGGCGTTGCAGCACCAGGTTGGTGTCGAGCAACTGTTGCTGGCTGACCCGCAAGGCACGGTAGGCCGCATCTCGCTGCAGCAGCGTCATGTAGGAGCGCGAGTGATAGCGGATGCGCGCGACCAGTTCGATGTTGTCCGGCAGCTTGACCAGGTAATCATTGGCTCCGGCCGCGAACGCTGCGCTCTTGATCAGCGGTTCTTCCTTGGTCGACAGGACGATGATCGGAATGTCCTTGGTCGCCGGATGATTACGGTATTCGCGCACCAGGCTCAGACCGTCCAGGCCCGGCATGACCAGGTCCTGCAGGATCACCGTCGGCTTGATGCGCACGGCATGGGCAACGGCCTGGTGCGGGTCGGCGCAAAAATGGAAGTCGATGTTTTCCTCGTTCGACAAACCGCGTCGGACTGCCTCGCCGATCATGGCCTGATCGTCCACCAACAGCACCATGGCGGCGTTTTCGTCGGTCTTGAAGTCGTCGAGCTGTAAATCATTCATGTGTGTTCACCTGAATACTGCCTGGGCCAGGATTGCTGTCAAGCGTGGTCATTTGGGGAAAATCTCCAGCAATCGTGGCGCTATCTTGTCCAGCGGGCGTATTTCCACGGCGGCATCGATGGCCGCAGCCGCTTTCGGCATGCCGTACACCGCACTGCTTTGCCGGTCCTGTGCGATGGTCAGGTAACCCTGCTGGCGCATGAGTTTAAGCCCTTGTGCTCCATCACGCCCCATGCCGGTCAACAAAACGCCAACCGCGTCGCCATTCCAGTAACTGGCCACGCTCTCGAAAAAGACATCGATAGAGGGCCTGTAGATCTCGTTGACCGGTTCGGCGGTGTAGGCCAGCGTGCCGTTTTTCAGCAAACGAATATGGTGATTGGTGCCTGCCAGCAGCACGGTGCCGCTTTGCGGCGGTTCGCCCTCCTGGGCCAAGCGCACGTTCAGGCCGCTGGCGCTGCCCAGCCATTCGGCCATGCCGGCGGCGAATACCTGGTCTACGTGTTGCACCAGCACGATGGCCGGGGAGAAATCCCGGGGCAGCCCCTTGAGCAGGACTTCCAGTGCCGCCGGCCCGCCTGCGGACGAACCGATGGCAATCAGGCTCTGACGCGGGCCCGGACTGCGCGCGGGACTCGGTGCCGGTCGCTCCCGGTTGCCCTTTTCGCCGATCAGCCAGCCGATGTTCATGATCTTGCGTAACAGCGGTGCCGCCGCTTCCTGGGCATTGCCCGCGCCAAGGGCCGGCGTGTCGACCACATCCAGGGCGCCGTGGCCCATGGCCTCGAACACCCGATGCACGTTCTGCTGGCGATCGACCGTGACGATGACGATCGCGCAGGGCGTTTCAGCCATGATGCGGCGGGTGGCTTCCACACCGTCCATCACCGGCATGATCAAATCCATCAGGATCAGGTCTGGCGTCTGCTCGGCACACTTGCGCACCGCCTCCTTGCCATCGCCGGCGACCCAGATCACCTGGTGTGCCGGTTCGAAGGCCAACGCCCGGCGCAAGGCTTCCACGGCCATGGGCATGTCATTGACGATTGCGATCTTCATGCCCGTGCTCCTCCAATGAGCTCAACCACAGCGTCGAGCAGGGCGTCGTCGTGAAAGCTGGCTTTGGCTAGATAATAGTCGGCCCCGGCATCCAGTCCACGACGTCGGTCTTCTTCACGATCCTTGTAGGACACCACCATCACCGGCAGCGATTGCAGACGATTGTCCCGGCGCAACAACGACACCAGTTCGATGCCGTCCATGCGCGGCATATCGATATCGGTGATCAACAGGTCGAAATCCTCCGAACGCAAGGCGTTCCAGCCATCCATGCCGTCGACGGCCACGGCCACCTCATAACCTCGATTGAGCAACAGCTTGCGCTGCAGCTCACGCACGGTCAGGGAGTCGTCGACCACCAGGATGCGCTTGCGGGGCGCTTCGACGGCCTGGTTGCCGTGGCGCGCAATACGCTCCAGGCGCCCGGTGTTGAGCAATTTGTCCACCGAACGCAGCATGTCCTCGACGTCGACGATCAACACCACGGAACCGTCGTCGAGCAGCGCCCCGGCGGAAATATCCTGGACCTTGCCCAGGCGCTCATCCAGGGGCAATACCACCAATGTCCGTTCGCCGATAAAGCGCTCGACCGCGACGCCATAAATCGTGTCGCGCTCACGGATCACCACGACTTTCAGGGTTTGCTGGCTGCCCTGACTCGCCGGACGCTGCAACAACTGGCTGGCGGCGACCAGCCCGACATGCCGGCCTTCATGCCAGAAATGCTGGCGGCCTTCGACCTGGACGATATCGGCCGGCTCCAGATCGCACATGCGTTCGATGTGGGCCAGCGGGAAGGCATAGGCCTCGTCGCCGACCTCCACCACCAGGCTGCGCACCACCGAAAGGGTCAGGGGCACCTCGAGATGGAAGCGACTGCCCTCGCCCGCCGTCTGCTCCAGCACTACCGCGCCGCGCAGCTGGCGGACCATGTGCTGGACCGCATCCAGGCCGACACCGCGCCCGGAAACCTCGGTGACCCTGTCCCGCAGACTGAAGCCAGGCAGGAACAGGAACGTCAGCAGTTCCTCTTCACTCAACTGCGCGGCCGTCTCGGCCGGGGACAACTGGCGCTCGACGATCGTGCGACGGACCTTTTCCAGATCGACGCCATTGCCGTCATCGCTCAGCTGCAGCACCAGCAAACCGGCCTGATGGGAAGCACGCAGGCGGATCAGGCCCTCCGCCGGCTTGCCCGCCAACAGCCGTTGTTCCGGACTCTCGATACCGTGATCGACGGCATTGCGCAGCAGATGCGTCAGGGGCGCTTCGAGCTTTTCCAGCACGTCGCGGTCGACCTGGGTCTTCTCGCCCTCGATCTCCAGCCGCACTTGCTTGCCGAGGCTACGACCGAGGTCTCGGACCATTCGCACCTGACCGGTCAAGACATCGGCGAACGGTCGCATGCGACAAGCCAGGGCGGTGTCGTACAACACCTGGGCGCGCTGACTGGCCTGCCAGGCGAACTCATCCAGTTCGGCGTTTTTTTCCACCAGCAATTGCTGGGACTCCGCCAGGAGCCGGCGCGCATCCTCCAGGGCTTCCCGGGCCTCGAGGCTCAGGGCTTGCTCCTTGAGATGCAGATTGAGGTTTTCCAGCGCTCGCAGGCTGTTGTTCTGCATGCGCTTGAGCCGTTGCATGGTGGCCAGGTGCGGCTTGAGCCGCAGGGTTTCCACCAGCGACTTGCTCGACAGATCGAGCAGGCTGTTCAGGCGCTCGGCGGTGACGCGTAACACGCGCTCGCCGTTTTCGGTGGTGCGCCTGGCTTTTTTGGGCGAGACCGGCGGCTCGACGGGCGCCGCCGGCTCTTCGGTCGCGGCTGCGGGCGCTTCGAGTTGCAGCTCTGCCATCGCCGGCGCGGCTGCAACCCTGTTCGGCACCGCAGCGGCCATCGGATCGAGCAGCAGCCCCATCAACGCGACATAGGCTTCGATGTCCGCAGTCCCCGGCGCACTGTGCGGTGTGGCGATGCGCATCAGCAAATCGGTGCCTTGCAGCAACGCATCGATGTGTTCCGGGCGCAGGTACAGGCGACCTTCCTGGGCACTGACCAGGCAATCCTCCATCACATGGCAACGCTGACGCCGGCATCGACGCCAACGATTCGCGCTGCGCCCTTGAGCGAATGCGCCGCACGCATGCACGATTCGAGATGATCCGCCTGGGTCGGATCACGCTCCAGCGCCAACAGACCCGCGCTCAGCACCTGGGTCTGGGCCTCGGCTTCCAGGCTGAACAGTTCCAACAAGGAGGAGTCGCGCATTTGCTCTGGGGTCATGTGAGGCTCCGGGTCACGGCGGACAACAGCTGATCTTCATCCAGCCAGCGCAGGCTGCGACCCTTGAATTGCATCACGCCACGGGTGTACCTGGCACTGGCCTGGGTGCCGGACCGAGACGCCGCATCGAGGATGCGCTCGTCGATGGCATGAATCCCGTCCACTTCGTCCACCGGTACCACCACGGGGCCGCCGTGGGCGGCGATGATCAGCATACGTGGCATGACGCGCGCGCCAGCGGGCACGCTGGCGGCGCTATCGAGGCCCAGCAACTCGACCAACGAGAGGCACGCCACCAGCGCACCACGCACGTTCGCCACCCCGAGCAAGGCCCGGGAACGCTGATGCGGCAACGAGTGAATGGCTTGCAACGGCGCCACTTCCACCAGCGTGCGAGTCGCCAGCCCCAGCCATTCCTCGCCGAGGCGGAACATCAGCAGCGAACGGGTTTTCACCTCGCTCTCGACGGATTCGGACACTGGCGCGCGGTCTTCCTGCTGCAACGTGTAACGATCCAGCAGACGCGTTGCGGCCGCCGAATACACGGCGCAATTGCGGCAATGAATGTGTTCGATCAGCAGCGGGCAGGACTTGTCGCCGTGAATGCCAATGCGGTTCCAGCAGTCGTCGATGGCCTGGGCATCTTCATGGGTCACGCTCAAGGTGTCGGAGGCGATCATCGTTTACGCTCACTGTCAGCGGCGCGCTCGCTGCGGGCGGCGCGATCCTGCAATCGTCTGGCACCGACCGCGTCGCCCTGGGATTGCAGCAAGGCGGCCAGGTGCATCAACGCGTCGGAATGTTGCGGTTCGAGGTACAACGCCTTGCGATAGAAGCCCTGGGCTTCGAGGACACTGCCGGCGACATCGCTGAGCAGCCCCAGCCAATAAAACACCTGGGCCACCGGTTCGTGGTGGCGCAGATAGTGATCGCAGGCGGCGCGGGCTTCGGCGCTTTTGCCTTCGTTGGCCAGCGCGGCGACGTTCGCCAGCAGCGCGGCGGCGTCGGTTTTGTCCGGTGTAGCCGAGGGCGCTGCCTGCGTAACGCTGGCAAACGGGCGTCGCGGGGTCGGCACCGGCGCGATCCTGCGCACCGGTTGCGGCGTCGGCAAAGGTGTGGGAACGAATGCCGGCAGAGGTTCGGGCTCTGCTGCGCTCTGGCGACTGAAGGCAAAGGATTGCGCGATGCCGATCGAGCGCATGCCCAGGCGCCCCAACAGACTGCCCTCCGCCGGGCCGATGAACAGCACCCCATCGACATGGGTCAGGCGCTTGAGTACCTCGAACACCTGTTTTTGCGTCGACAGATCGAAGTAGATCAGCAAGTTACGGCAGAACACGAAGTCATAGGGCGGCTCGTTGGCGAGCAAGGCTGGGTCGAGCAGATTGCCGACCTGCAGGCGCACTTGTTCGAGTACCCGGGGGCTGAGCCGATAGGCGTCATTTTCGGCGGTGAAATAGCGGTCGCGAAACGCAACGTCCTGGCCGCGAAACGAATTCTTGCCGTACAGCGCTCGCCGGGCCTTTTCCACCGACAATGGGCTGACGTCCATGCCTTCGACCTTGAACTGATGCGGCTTGAAACCGGCATCCAGCAACGCCATGGCAATCGAATAAGGCTCTTCGCCGGTGGAACACGGCAGGCTGAGAATCCGCAGGGCACGCCTATGATTGAGCTCGGCCAGGCGTCTGGTCGCTAGTTTCGCCAGCGTGGCGAAGGATTCCGGGTAACGGAAAAACCAGGTCTCAGGGACGATCACCGCTTCGATCAGCGCCTGCTGCTCATCGCTTGAACACTGCAAGGTGCGCCAGTATTCGTCGACCGTCTGCGCCTGGGACGCGGCACTGCGTTGCCGCACCGCTCGCTCGATGATCGCCGGGCCGACAGACGTCACGTCGAGACCGATGCGCTCCTTGAGGAAATCGAAAAACCGCTGGTCGCTGCTCATCGACGCTCCTCGAGCAATGCCGGGTCCAGGGGTGGCGTGGGGTACAACAGCGCTCGTACCTGATCGTCCAGCAGATCGGCCACCCGCACCCATTGCAGCAAACCCTGGGCATCTTCACGTACCGGCCCCAGGTATCGGGCCTGGGGATTGTCCAGGCCGTAGGGCTGGAAATCCGCCGGATTGCAACGCAAGGTGTCGGTAGCGCGCTCCAGGATCAGCCCGAGCAAACGCGCCCCGGCGGTTTCATCCGGGCGGTAATGCACCAGCACCAGTCGCGTGCTGGTGCGCGCCTGGGCGGGCGTCCCGAAGGTCATTGCACTGAGGTCGATGACCGGCACCACGGCGCCGCGACAGGCCAAGATCCCGGCCACCCAGTGCGGCGCCTGGGCAATCGGCTTCAACGGCAGGCACGGCAACACTTCCGCCACCTCGGTCGCCTGCAGGGCATACCGCTCGTGACCGATGCGAAACACCAGAAACAACGCGTGCGCCGCCTGTTTCACGGCAATGCGCTTGGCCGTGAGTTCGCTCATCAGACTTTGAATCGCGAAACGCCGCTACGCAGCCCTACGGCCACCTGGCTCAGCTCATCGATGGCAAAGCTGGCCTGGCGCAGGGATTCGACGGTCTGGCTGCTGGCATCGCCCAATTGCACCAGTGCGTGGTTGATCTGCTCGGCACCGGTGGCCTGGGCCTGCATGCCTTCGTTGACCATCAACACCCGCGGCGCCAGGGCCTGGACCTGATGGATGATCTGCGACAACTGCTCGCCGACCTGCTGCACCTCGAACATGCCGCGACGCACTTCCTCGGAGAACTTGTCCATGCCCATCACACCGGCCGACACCGCCGATTGAATCTCGCGCACCATCTGTTCGATGTCGTAGGTGGCGACGGCGGTCTGGTCCGCCAGGCGCCGGACTTCGGTGGCGACCACGGCAAAACCGCGACCGTATTCGCCGGCCTTCTCGGCTTCGATCGCCGCGTTGAGCGACAGCAGGTTGGTCTGGTCGGCGACCTTGACGATGGTGACCACCATCTGGTTGATGTTGCCGGCCTTCTCGTTGAGGATCGCCAGCTTGGCGTTGACCAGGTCGGCCGCGCCCATTACCGAGTGCATGGTCTCTTCCATGCGCGCCAGGCCCTGTTGACCGGAACCGGCGGCCACCGAGGCCTGGTCGGCGGCGGTGGACACTTCGGTCATGGTGCGCACCAGGTCACGCGACGTGGCGGCGATTTCACGGGAAGTGGCGCCGATTTCGGTGGTGGTGGCGGCCGTTTCAGTGGCGGTGGCCTGCTGCTGCTTGGACGTCGCGGCGATCTCGGTGACCGAAGTGGTCACCTGCACCGACGAGCGCTGGGCCTGTGATACCAGGGCCGTGAGCTCGGTCATCATGTCGTTGAAACCGGTTTCCACGGCACCGAATTCGTCCTTGCGCTCAAGATTGAGACGCGAGCTCAGATCGCCGGTACGCATGATCTCGAGGATGTTCACGATGCGATTCATCGGCGCCATGATCGCGCGCATCAACAGCAGGCCACAGAGGCCGGCGGCCAATACGGCGAACACCAGGGAAATGCCCATGATGATCTTGGCGGTGAGCACTGCATCGTCGATGGCCGCCACATCCTGGTCCGCCACGGCTTTGTTGTGACGCAAGATGTCACTGAGCTTCATGCGACCGGCTGTCCAGGCAGGGGTCAGTTCTTCGTTGAACATCCTGATGGCGTCGGCGTCCTGATTGCGTTTATGCAACTCGGTAACAGCGACCAGAATCCGATGGTAGTCCGCGTGGATCTTTTCAAAGGCCGCATACTCGACCTTGTCTTCATCCGTCGTGACCGTCTGGCGATAAAGCTCCATCTGCTCTTGCAGACGCGCGGAGTAGTCCTTGAAATCCGTCGCATCCTGGGGGGTGAAGCCTTGCCCCTGCTCCAGGCCCAGCATCTCCAGCATCCGCAGATAACTGTCGGACCAGGCGCCGCGAACCATCGAGCTGTAATACAGGCCTGGCAGCGCATCCTCACGAACGCTGGCTTCACTGGATTCGATCTTCAACAACCGGGAGTAGGAGACGACGACCATCAACAGCATGATGGCGATAATTACCGCAAAGCTCGCCAAAATGCGTTGGCGCAACGTCCAGTTCTTCACAGTCAGTCCTCGGGGGCATTTCGAAATGCGGGGAGTATAGCCGAGGGCGCTGTTTCATTTATAAGACGGTTGCGCAGCACTTCTCATCCCGCATGAAAAAGCCGGGAAAACCAAAAGGTCGCAGCCTTCGGCTGCGACCTTTCAAGGCAAGGCTTACAACGAAGCCTGGCGAACCTGCTTCTCCAGCTCGGCCTTCAAACCCGGCTCCAGCTTGAGTTGCCGCGCCAGTTCATCGAGGTAGGACTTCTCCATGAAGCTCTCCTCATCCACCAGCATCACGCTGGCGATGTACATCTCGGCGGCCATTTCCGGGGTGCGGGCGGCACGGGCAACATCGCTGGGGTCCAGCGGCTTGTTCAGTTCGGCATGCAGCCAGTGTTGCAATTGCTGGTCGTTATCGAGTTTGGTGAACTCGCCTTCTATCAATTCGCGTTCACGGGCGTCGATATGACCGTCAGCCTTGGCCGCGGCCACCAGGGCCTTGAGAATCGCCTGGCTGTGCTGCTCGACCTGGGCCGTCGGCACGCGATCAAGGGTTTGCGGTTCGGTCCGAGGCGCCGTGCCCTGCTGGGCCTGCCAGTTGCCATAGGCCTTGTAGGCCAGCACGCCCAATGCCGCGAGGCCGCCATAGACCGCGACCTTGCCGCCCACCTTGCGCGCCTTCTTGTTACCCAGCAACAGGCCCATGGCCCCGGCGGCCAAGGCGCCCCCGCCCGCCCCGGAAAGCAGGCTGCCCAGACCGCCATCCGCCCCCTTGCCCTGGGTCGCGCCGGTCTTTTTTTGCAATAGATCCTGGCCCGACTTGAGCAGCTGATCGAGTAATCCACGGGTGTTCATTTTCCGCCTCCACAAAAGGGTTCAACCGGAC
>Ga0068826_168237_pt1 | contig 8953 bp, 6 predicted proteins | sample Hof3ISUMetaT_24_FD_74460 | JGI IMG/M metagenome (GOLD analysis project Ga0068826, IMG submission 74460) | Enriched soil aggregate microbial communities from Iowa State university to study microbial drivers of carbon cycling -... | ecosystem: Environmental > Terrestrial > Soil > Agricultural land...
CGTCATCCTGATTTCGGGGCGGGGCTCCAATATGGAAGCCATCGTCCAGGCCTGTGCGGCCGGCGGGTGGCCGGCGCGCATCGCTGCGGTAATTTCCAACCGGCCGGAAGCCGCCGGGCTGCAGTTTGCGAAGGACCACGGCATCGCCACTAGCGTGGTCGACCACCGCCTCTATCCCGATCGCGCGAGCTTCGACGCGGCTCTGGCGGAGGCTATCGATGGTTATGCACCTGACCTGGTCGTGCTTGCCGGCTTCATGCGCATCCTGACCACGGGCTTCGTGGATCGTTATGCCGGCCGCCTGCTCAATATCCATCCGTCCCTGCTGCCTTGCTTCCCCGGTCTGAATACCCACAAGCAGGCGCTCGACGCCGGCGTGAAACTGCACGGTGCCACCGTGCATTTCGTCACGCCTGAATTGGATCATGGTCCTATTGTGATTCAGGCGGCTCTCGATGTATTGCCGCTCGATACGCCCGAGAGCCTCGCCGTTCGCCTGCTCGATTGCGAGCACCTGATTTATCCCCGTGCCGTCCAATGGTTTGTCGAAGGACGCCTGCTGGTCCAGAACGGGGTCGTTCACGTCAATCCGGCCGAGCCTCAACTGCTTATGGCCATCTCCGCCGGTGTACCGGCGGCAGGAGCAAAGCCATGAGTCGTCATCAAGCCGGGGCGCGCCCGGCGCCCAAGGATTCCCGCCAGCCTGCGCGGGCCCGCAAGTCCAGTCCTATTCGCAAGGCCCCTGGTGCGGACGGTCAGCAGGTACGTTCCTCGAGCGGACTTCACGCTACGCACATCCAGCATATCGACCGCTTGCTTGGCAAAGTCATGCTGTTCGCGCGCCCGGCCGATGCCGTGGTGAGCTATTACTTCCGCGAAAACCCCAAGCTTGGCCATCGCGAACGCGGCATCATCGCCGAGGCGGTCTACGCGGTGCTGCGCCGCCGCGTAGAGTTCGGCCAGTTTGCCGAGAGCGGCACCGGCGCGGCGTCGCGCCGCCTGGCGCTGCTGGGTCTGGCGGCAACCCTTGGCCGCGATGTGCTTTCGCCTTTCCTGTATCCGGAGGAAGGCGAGTGGCTCGATCGCCTGACCACGATCGAGCGCGCCAGCCTGTCGCCACGCGTGCGGGCAAACCTGCCGGAATGGCTGTTCGATAACCTGGTGGCACAGCACGGCGAGGCGTTTGCTTCGGCACTGGGGGATGCATGGTTGCGCCCGGCTCCGCTGGATCTGCGCGTCAATCTTGGCAAGGCCACCCGCGAAGCCGTGCTGGCCGAGCTGGAAGAAGCCGGCCTGCGCGCCGAGCCCACGCCGATGGCGCCGGCCGGTATCCGACTGCAAGGCAAGCCCGCGTTGAACCAGTTGCCGCTGTTCGTGAATGGGCTGGTGGAGGTCCAGGACGAGGGCAGCCAACTGCTGTGCAGCCTGGTCGCGCCGAAGCGCGGCGAGATGGTGGTGGATTTCTGCGCGGGCGCCGGCGGCAAGACGCTGGCGCTCGGCGCGGCGATGCGCTCGACCGGCCGCCTGTACGCGTTTGATGTATCGGAGAAGCGCCTCGCCAATCTCAAGCCGCGCCTGGCGCGCAGCGGGCTGTCGAATGTGCATCCCGTGCTGATCGATTCGGAACGCGACGCCAAGGTCAAGCGCCTGGCCGGCAAGATCGACCGCGTGCTCGTCGATGCGCCCTGCAGCGGGCTTGGCACGCTGCGGCGCAATCCGGACCTGAAATGGCGCCAGAACCCGGAATCGGTGCTGGAGCTGACCGCGAAGCAGAGCGCGATCCTGGACGCGGCGGCACGCCTGGTGAAAGGCGGCGGCCGCGTGGTCTACGCGACATGCAGCGTGCTGGAAGCCGAGAACGAGGCCATCGTGCGCAGCTTCCTCGCCTCCCACCCGAATTTCCGGCTGGTTCCGGTCGCAGAGGTGCTGGCCGAGCAGAAGATCGAAGTGCCCGACTTGCCGACGGAAGGCGGCATGTTCGCGTTGTATCCCCACCTGCACCAGACCGACGGCTTCTTCGCCGCGGTCCTGGAGCGTACGTAATCCCTCCCACCAGTCGTCGCGCGGCAAGCGCGACGACTGGTGCGGCAGCAAGGTCCAGGCAGATTCTCCATGAGCGGAAACCCATTGGCCGGCCTGACGGCCACGCACACGACATTCGGCAGGATGCTCGACGACCTGCTCCGGGATGCGGGCGGCCCCGGCTTCATCTGGCAGCTTGTCGTGCTGGGCGGCTGCCTGCTGGTGGCCTGGCCGCTCGCGCGCTTTATCGTCAAACGGCTAGAGGATCGTTACGCATCGTCAAGTTTCTCGCTGCGCTTTGCCGCAGCCAGTCTTGAGCGGGCCATGTTCCCGCTGTTCGGCTGGCTGCTAGTGATGGCGGCCCGTTTCGCGCTGGAGCCCATGATGGCGATCAGCGTGCTGCGGCTGGCCCTGGTGCCGTTGTTCGGCATCACCTCGCTGTACTTCACGTTCTATATCCTGCGGCGCGTGCTGTCCGGCAGCGGCCAGTTGCACGGCATGCTGCTATTGGTCGAGAAAGTGCTGACCACGCTGGTCTGGGTGGCTATGGCGCTTTACGTGCTCGGCCTGCTTTCAGACGTGACAGGTTGGATGGAAGCCATGCGCTTCTCGCTGGGCAAGCAGAAGGTGAGCCTTGCGGACATCCTGATGGCCGTCGTGTGGATCCTGCTGACGGTGCTGGTGGCCATGTGGTTTGGGTCCTGGCTGGAAGAGCGCCTGATGCGCTCAGCCAGTCTCGACGTAAACCTGAAGGTTGTGCTGACCCGCATATCGAAGGCGCTGCTGCTGCTGGTCTCCCTGCTGCTGAGCCTGTCGCTGGTGGGCATCGACCTGACCGTGCTGTCCGTGTTCGGCGGTGCACTTGGCGTCGGCCTGGGTCTTGGCCTGCAAAAGATCGCCAGCAACTACATTTCGGGCTTCATCATCCTGCTCGACCGCTCGGTCAAACTGGGCGACCAGATTACGGTGGACAAGTACTCCGGTACTGTCTCGCAGATCCGCACCCGCTACACGGTGGTGCGCAACGGCGACGGCGAGACCCTGGTGCCTAACGAGCAGTTGGTGGCGCAGTCGGTGCAGAACCACTCGTTTTCCAACACGCATGTCCGCGTGGCGACGCGGGTGCAAGCCGATTATGCGGCGGATCCCGAAACCGTGATCATGCTGCTGACCGAATGCGTGCGCGAACTGCCACGCGTGCTGAAGGACCCTGCGCCGGCGGCATTTCTGGTGATGTTCGCGGATAGCGGCATCGAATATGAGGTAGCCGTCTATATTGCCGACCCGCAGAATGGGAAGCTCGGCGTGCAGTCGGCCATGAACCGGGCAATCTGGCGTACGCTGCGCGAACACCGGATTTCGATCCCGTATCCCCAGCGGGAAGTCCGCGTGCTCAATGCGGTGCACGAACTCCCTTCGATCGATGCGGTCTCCGCGCCACCCGCGGAAGTGGCCAAATCGGCATGACTTCATAAAGAAACAGGCAGGAGCCGCACAAGGGAACAAAAATCGCGGCGCCTCGTCAAACTCCGGGAAAAAGCGTATGACTCAGGCTTGCGCAATCCGGTAGAATGCCGGGTTGTCGCGGGTTGCGAGCATCCCGCATCCCCACATCGACAGCCGCCAGATTGCAGCGGCTCGTGCCTGTCCCGCCTGCCAACCGCCGGCGCGGGAACTGCGCGCCGGGGGTTCCCGCCATGAGATGGCCGGTCCCTGGCAGACGCCAGACCATTCGCAATCAGTAGATTTGCAGTCCTTTTTCTGCGCGTTGTGCACGGCGCCGGGGCAGCCGCAAAGGAATGCCCCTGTTTAACCGACGGAGAACAGAGTTTGTTCGACATTATTCTTGACTGGGCCGCCAATGGCCTTGCCAACTGGTCCTGGTGGGAGATCGTGATCTACACGCTGGTGATGACGCACGTCACCATCGCCGGGGTCACCATCTTCCTGCATCGTTGCATGGCGCACCGATCGCTGGACCTGCACCCGATTGCCCAGCATTTCTTCCGCTTCTGGCTCTGGCTGACGACGGGCATGGTCACCCGCGAGTGGACTGCCATCCACCGCAAGCACCACGCCAAGTGCGAGACCGAAGACGATCCGCACAGTCCGCAGACCCGTGGCATCCGCAAGGTGCTGCTGGAAGGCGCCGAGCTGTACCGCGCCGAAGCCAAGAACAAGGAAACCATTGCCAAGTTCGGCCATGGCTGCCCCAACGACTGGGTTGAACGCAACGTGTACTCGCGCTTCGGCTGGCAGGGCGTCGGCCTGATGCTGATTATCGACCTGGCCCTGTTCGGCGTGATCGGCATGACGGTCTGGGCTGTGCAGATGCTGTGGATCCCGATTCACGCTGCCGGCATCATCAATGGCCTCGGCCACTGGTGGGGCTATCGCAACTACGATTGCGAAGACGCTTCGACCAATGTGTCGCCGTGGGGCCTGATCATTGGCGGCGAAGAGTTGCATAACAACCATCACACCTATCCGACTTCGGCGAAATTCTCGATCAAGTGGTACGAGTTCGATGTGGGTTGGGGCTATATCCGCGCCATGCAGGCCGTGGGGCTGGCCAAGGTGAAGAAGACGCCGCCCAAGGCCCGGCTCGTGGAAGCGCGTCCGGTGGACGACAACACGCTGGAAGCCATCATCGCCAATCGCTATGACGTGATGGCGCGCTACGCCAAAGCCTTGAAGAGCGCGTTCCGCCAGGAACTGGAGCAACTCAAGGAAGGCCGTGGCGCCGAGTACCGCACCCTCAAGCCGGCTGGCAAGTGGTTCCACCGCGAAGAGGCCAAGCTGGCCGCGCCGCAACGCCAGCAACTGGCCAGCATCGTGGAGCAGAGCAAGTCGCTGCACACCTTCGTGGAAATGCGACGTGAGCTGGCCGCCATCTGGGGCCGTTCCAACCTGACGCGCGAGCAACTGCTGCAGCAATTGCAGGCCTGGTGCCATCGTGCCGAGGCCAGCGGAATCCAGGCGCTGCACGATTTTTCGCTGCGCCTGCGCCGCTACGCCTGATACAATCGGCCCGCGCCCGAATGGCTACACAAGGCCCCGCCCATGGCGGGGCCTTTTGTTTTAGATAAACTCCCCCATGTTCTGGCCGCCCGCATGAAGTTGCATGCGCGAGGGCCACGAGGAGTACCGGAGATGACCCCCCAATCGATCAAGACCGTCGAGTTCGAAAAGCCGAACCTGGCGGATAGCCAAGACCCCGCCGGTGGTAGCTGCGTGGCCCATGCCTGGGCCAAGGTGCCGCCCGTGCTCACTCCAGACGAGCGGCAGGCGCTCAAGGCGCGCATCAGGCGCTTGCTGAAAGAGCGCAACGCCGTGTTGGTCGCGCACTATTACGTCGACGCCGACCTGCAGGACCTGGCCGAAGAAACGGGCGGATGTGTTTCGGACTCGCTGGAAATGGCCCGCTTCGGCCGTGACCATTCGGCCCAGACCCTGGTGGTGGCCGGCGTGCGCTTCATGGGCGAGACCGCCAAGATCCTGAGCCCGGAAAAAACCATCCTGATGCCGGACCTGGAAGCGACCTGTTCGCTGGACCTGGGTTGCCCGGCCGACGAGTTCGCTGCCTTCTGCGACGCGCATCCGGACCGCACCGTGGTCGTGTACGCCAATACCAGCGCGGCGGTAAAGGCCCGGGCCGACTGGATGGTGACCTCCAGCATCGGCCTGAAGATCGTCGAACATCTGCATGCGCGCGGCGAGAAGATCCTGTGGGCACCGGACAAGCATCTCGGCGGCTATATCCAGAAGCAGACCGGTGCCGACATGCTGCTGTGGCAGGGCTCCTGCCTCGTGCATGACGAATTCAAGGGCGTCGAGCTGGACCTGCTGCGACGCGAGTTTCCCAACGCCAAGATCCTGGTGCATCCGGAGTCGCCGGCCAACGTGGTGGCGCAGGCGGACGTGGTGGGCTCCACGTCGCAGATGATTGCGGCCGCGCAGGAACTGGACGCGACCGAATTCATCGTGGCGACGGACAACGGCATCCTGCACAAGATGCGGATGGCGGCGCCGGGCAAGCACTTCATCGAAGCGCCGACTGCGGGCAACAGCGCCACGTGCAAGAGCTGCGCGCACTGCCCGTGGATGGCGATGAACGCGCTGTCGAACCTGGCCGAAGTGCTCGAGACCGGCCGCAACGAGATCCACGTGGATCCGGCCACGGGCCGCCAGGCCGTGGTCTGCATCAACCGCATGCTGGATTTCGCTGCGCAACAGAAGGCCAATGTCCGCCCGGTGGCTGACCTGGCGAAAGAACAGGCGTTGTTCCAGGGAATCGGCCCGGCATGAGCGTGAATCCCATTTTCGATAGCTATGGTTCGGCGCTGAAGGTGGCGCTGGAAGCCAACGTCAGCGCGGCCATTGCCGAAGACGTAGGCAGCGGTGACCGGACCGGCCTGCTGGTGCCGGCCGACAAGCAGGCGCTGGCGCGGGTGATCGTGCGCGAGCAGGCGGTGCTTTGTGGTCAGCCGTGGTTCGCCGCCTGCATGAAGGCCATCGACGAACGTCTGGTGGTGAGCTGGAAGCAGGAAGAGGGCGCCCGCATGGCACCCGATTCGATCGTCTGCGAAATCACCGGACCCGCCCGCGCGCTGCTGACTGCCGAGCGGCCCGCGCTGAATTTCCTGCAAATGCTGTCCGGCGTGGCGACGGTCACGCGACGCTATGCCGACCTGGTCGCCGGCACGCGCGCGCGCGTGCTGGACACCCGCAAGACACTGCCGGGCCTGCGGCTGGCGCAGAAGTACGCGGTCCGGGTGGGCGGTGGCGAGAACCAGCGGCTGGCGCTCTATGACGGCATCCTGATCAAGGAAAACCACATTGCGGCGGCCGGCAGCATCACGGCGGCGATGCAGGCTGCGCTGGCGCTGGGCGCCGATGCGACGATCCAGGTCGAGGTGGAGTCGCTGGCGGAACTGGAGGAAGCGCTGGCTGCCGGTGCCACCTCGGTCCTGATCGACAACTTCACGGTGCAGATGATGCATGATGCCGTGCGCATCAATGCCGGCCGCGCGCTGCTGGAGGTATCGGGCGGTGTCAATGCCGAGACCATCCGCACCTTTGCCGAGACCGGCGTGGACCGCATCTCGGTGGGGGCGCTCACCAAGGATGTGCGCGCCACCGATTACTCGCTGCGCATCATCGGCTGATTGCTGACTGCGCAGAACGAAAACGGCCCGCTCGATGCGGGCCGTTTTGCATGGAGTACGGCTTGTCAGCGCTTGCGCGCGGGCTGCATCACGGTAGGCAGCGCCTTGGGCAGGGTCTCCGGATAGTCGCGGCTGAAATGGAGGCCGCGGCTTTCATGGCGCGAATACGCGCTGTCTACGATCAACGAGGCGACCTCGACCAGATTGCGCAGTTCGAGCAGGTCGCGCGTGACACGGAAATTCGCGTAGTACTCGGCGATCTCTTCGCGCAGCAGGCGGATGCGGTGCTGCGCGCGCTCCAGCCGCTTGCTGGTGCGAACGATGCCGACATAGTTCCACATCATGCGGCGCAGTTCGTCCCAGTTGTGGGAGACCACGACTTCCTCGTCGGCGTCCGAGACGCGGCTCTCGTCCCAGGCCGGCAGCGTGAGGTCCGGCAAGCCGGCCTTGTCCTGGCCTGCAATGTCGGTGGCGGCGGCGCGGCCGATGACCATGCACTCCAGCAGTGAATTCGATGCCAGCCGGTTGGCGCCGTGCAGGCCCGTGCAGGCGGTTTCCCCTACGGCATAGAGGTTGCCGATATCGGTGCGGCCCGCGGTATCGGTCACCACGCCGCCGCACGTGTAGTGCGCGGCCGGGACCACGGGAATCGGCTCGCGCGCGATGTCGATGCCCAGCTCCAGGCAGCGGGCGTGAATGGTGGGGAAATGCTCCTTGAGGAAGGCCTCGGGCTGGTGCGTGATGTCGAGGTAGACGCAGTCCAGGCCACGCTTTTTCATTTCGAAGTCGATCGCGCGCGCCACCACGTCGCGCGGCGCCAGTTCGGCGCGCTCATCATGTTCGGGCATGAAGCGGGTGCCGTCCGGCAGCTTCAGCAGCCCGCCTTCGCCGCGCACGGCTTCCGAGATCAGGAAGGACTTGGCATAGGGGTGGTACAGGCAGGTCGGATGGAACTGGATGAACTCCATGTTCGATACCCTGCAGCCCGCGCGCCACGCCATGGCGATGCCGTCGCCAGTGGCTGTGTCCGGGTTGGTGGTGTACAGGTAGACCTTGCCGGCGCCGCCGGCGGCCAGCACCGTGTGCGTCGCGGTGATGGTGCGAACCTCGCCGGTGCTGTCGTCGAGCACGTACAGGCCGTAGCAGCGGTTGCCAGGGAGCCCGAGCTTGCGCGAGGTGATCAGATCGACGGCGAACTGGTCTTCGAGGATCGTGATGTTCGGATGCTGGCGCGCCTGCTCCGACAGCGTGCTGACCACGGCATGGCCAGTCGCATCGGCTGCGTGGATGATCCGGCGACGGCTGTGTCCGCCCTCGCGGGTCAGGTGATAGCCGAGTTCGGCCTGTTCGTCCCTGGTGAACGGCACGCCGCGATCGATCAGCCACTGGATGGCTTCCCGCCCGTGCTCGACGATAAAGCGCGTGGCTTCTTCATCGCAAAGGCCGGCGCCGGCGACGAGCGTGTCCTGCGTGTGCTCGTCATGGCTGTCGCCTGAATCCAGCACTGCGGCAATGCCGCCCTGGGCCCAATCGCTGGCGCCATGCGTCATGGCGCGCTTGCTGAGGATGACAACCCGGTGGGTGTCGGCCAGTTGCAGCGCGACCGTGAGACCGGCCAGCCCGCTGCCTACGATGGCGACGTCGAAGTTCATGGTGCAGGAGGTGCCCGCGCGAGGGCGCGGCATTGGAGGGAAAGCTCGAAAGTCTACACCCCGGGGTGCCCTCACGCATCAGCGCTGTCGCCTGTGCAAGGGTCAAAAGCG
>Ga0068826_101083_pt1 | contig 8898 bp, 7 predicted proteins | sample Hof3ISUMetaT_24_FD_74460 | JGI IMG/M metagenome (GOLD analysis project Ga0068826, IMG submission 74460) | Enriched soil aggregate microbial communities from Iowa State university to study microbial drivers of carbon cycling -... | ecosystem: Environmental > Terrestrial > Soil > Agricultural land...
GGTGGGTGTTGTTAGCGTCGCTCAGGCACGCAAGGCTTCTGCCAGTGTCTGCGCGGCGCGCTCGGCGGTTTCGGCCTGTTCGGCCTCGACCATCACGCGGACCACGGGTTCGGTGCCCGAGGCACGGATCAGCACGCGGCCTCGGCCTGCCAGTTCGGGCTCCACCAACGCTTGCGCCGCCTTCAGGCCGGCATGTGACTGCCAGTCAAACCCCTTCTCGACACGGACGTTGATAAGCTTCTGGGGAAACAGGCTGACGCCCTCGAGCAGGCCCGCCAGTGTCTTGCCGCTGCGGCGCAGCGCTGCCAGCACCTGCAGTGCCGAGACGATGCCGTCGCCGGTGCTGTGCCGGTCCAGGCACAGCAAGTGGCCCGAGCCCTCGCCGCCCAGGATCCAGTTGCGCTTGTTCAACTCTTCAAGCACATAGCGGTCACCGACCTTCGCCCGCACAAAGTCCACGCCAATACGCTTGAGCGCAAGTTCCACCGCCATATTGGTCATCAGCGTACCGACGGCGCCTTCCACGGCCTGACCTTCGGCCATGCGGTCGCGCACGATCAAGTACAGCAGTTCGTCGCCGTTGTAGAGGCGGCCTTCGCTGTCCACAACCTGCAGCCGGTCCGCATCCCCATCGAATGCCAGACCCAGGTCGGCACCGTGTTCACGCACTGCCTCCACCAGCTTTCCCGGTGCGGTGGCCCCGTATCCGTCATTGATATTGCGGCCGTCAGGCTGGTTGCCAATCGCCACGACATCCGCGCCAAGCTCGTGGAACACATGCGGAGCGATGTGGTAGGCGGCACCGTGCGCGCAGTCCACGACCAGCTTGAGGCCGTGCAGGTCCTGGCTGTTCGGGAAGGTGCTCTTGCAGAATTCGATGTAGCGCCCCGGGGCATCGTTGATGCGCCGTGCACGCCCGAGGTCATCGGATGGCGCGCAGACCATCGGATCATCCATGGCGGACTCGATCTGCGCCTCGACCTCGTCGGGAAGCTTGTCGCCGTCGGCCGAGAAGAACTTGATGCCATTGTCGTAATACGGATTGTGGCTGGCCGAAATGACCACGCCCGCCGACAGCCGCAACGCGCGCGTCAGGTAGGCGATGCCGGGGGTCGGCAGCGGCCCGGTCAGCAACACATGCACGCCGGCCGAGGTAAAGCCGGCCTCCAGCGCTGCCTCCAGCATATAACCGGAGATCCGCGTGTCCTTGCCGATCAGCACGGTCGGCCGCCCCTGCGCGGTGCGGGCGCCATGGGCGAGCACCTTGCCAGCGGCGTGACCCAGCCGCATCACGAAATCCGGGGTGATCGGCAGCTCGCCAACCTTGCCCCGTACGCCATCTGTCCCGAAATACTTGCGCGTCATTCGATTCGTCCTTTCTTTCTTGCTCTGTCTGGCAACTATTGCTGCGATACCTGCGATGGCTGGTCGACAGTCGTCACAGCCTCATTCCGTACGGCCCACCAGGTCTGGAGGGCATCCACCGTATCCTGTACATCATGCACGCGCACGATAAAAGCGCCCCGCTCTGCCGCACAGACCGCCGCGGCAATGCTCGCCGCCACACGCTGCATCGGCGGCCGGCCGCCCAGGATTGCGCCGAGTGTCGACTTGCGCGACAGGCCCACCAGCAGCGGCAGCCCAAACCTTTCCAGTGCGGGCAATTGTCCGAGCAGGCGCAGATTATGATCCGGAGTCTTGCCGAAGCCAAATCCCGGGTCCAGCGTGATGCGCGCGGGGTCGACGCCGGCCTTGCGCAATTCAGCCACGCGTTCTCCGAGGAAATCACCCACCTCGGCCACCACGTCGGCGTAATGCGGATCCTCCTGCATGGTCTGCGGATCCCGCTGCATATGCATCACGCACAGGCCGGCCTGCCCTTTGGCAACCGCCTCGATGGCACCGGGCATGCGGAAGCCCCAGATATCGTTGATCAGATCGGCACCGGCCGCCAGCGATGCGCGCATCACCTCCGGCTTGTAAGTGTCGATCGACAGCGGCTTGCCGCAATCGCGCAATGCCTCGACGATCGGAATCACGCGGGCCAGTTCCTGGTCCAGCGGCAAGGCCGCCGAACCCGGGCGGCTCGACTCGCCCCCGATATCGACTATGTCCGCGCCTTGCGCAATCAGCTGCTCGGCATGTCGCAGCGCCGCGTCCCGCGTGGCGTGCTTGCCGCCATCCGAGAAGGAATCGGGCGTGACGTTGAGAATGCCCATGACAAGCGGGCGACGACCCAATGCGAAGCGATAGCGGCCGCACTGGAAATACGGGGATGGCGAGGTCTGCTGCAAGGTAGGAAGGCGCAATGGGAAAAGGGTGGTTCTACGCGCTTGCGGCGCAGAAACAAGAAAGCCGGTGCAAAGGCACCGGCTTGTCGGAACTACCAGGCGATCAAAGTCCTGTGAACAGCCATCCGTGCCGTCAGGCCGCGGCGGGCGCGTTCGAAGGCGCCACCGGCGAGCCACCGGACGGGGCATTGCCGCCGCCGTTCGGGCCCGACACACCGCGCGGAGGACGCGGCGGCTTGCCAGCCATGATGTCGTTGACCTGATCGGCGTCGATCGTTTCCCACTCCATCAGCGCGGCGGTCATGGCCTCGACCTTGTCGCGGTTCTCTTCGAGCAGGCGCTTGGCCAGCGCGTACTGATCGTCGATGATGCGGCGGATCTCGTAGTCAACCTTCTGTTGCGTGGCTTCCGACACGGTCTTCGACGACAGCTTGCCGAACATGCCATCCTGCTCCGTGTCGACGTAGACCATGGCACCGAGTTCGTCGCTCATGCCGAAGCGGGTCACCATGTCGCGGGCGATCTTGGTGGCGCGCTCGAAGTCATTGGACGCGCCAGTGCTCATGGCATTGAGGAAGACCTCTTCCGCCGCACGGCCACCGAAGAGAATCGCAATCTCTTCGAGCATGTTGTCCTTGTACTTCGAGTACTTGTCATGCTCCGGCAGCTGCCAGGTCACGCCCAGCGCCCAGCCACGCGGCATGATCGTGACCTTGTGGACCGGATCGGCCTTCGGCAGCAGCTTTGCCACCACCGCATGACCGGACTCGTGGTAAGCCGTGGCCTTGCGCTCTTCCTCGCGCATGACCGTCGACTTGCGCTCCGGACCCATGTAGATCTTGTCCTTGGCGTCCTCGAAGTCCTGCATGTCGACCACGCGCTTGCTGCGGCGGGCGGCGAACAGCGCGGCCTCGTTGACCAGGTTGGCCAGGTCGGCACCCGAGAAGCCCGGCGTACCACGCGCGATGATCGAAGCATCCACATCGTTGCCGATGGGTACCTTGCGCATATGGACCTTCAGGATCTGCTCGCGCCCGCGGATGTCCGGCAGCCCCACATAGACCTGGCGGTCGAAGCGGCCCGGACGCAGCAGCGCCTTGTCGAGCACGTCGGAGCGGTTGGTCGCGGCAATCACGATCACACCCGAATTGGCCTCGAAGCCATCCATCTCGACCAGCATCTGGTTGAGGGTCTGTTCGCGCTCGTCGTTACCGCCGCCCATGCCGGCGCCGCGATGGCGGCCGACCGCGTCGATTTCATCGATGAACACGATGCACGGCGCCTGCTTCTTGGCGTTCTCGAACATGTCGCGCACGCGGGCAGCGCCCACGCCAACGAACATTTCAACGAAGTCGGAACCCGAAATGCTGAAGAACGGCACCTTGGCTTCGCCGGCGATGGCACGCGCCAGCAGCGTCTTGCCGGTACCCGGAGGGCCGACCAGCAGCACGCCGCGCGGAATGCGGCCGCCCAGCTTCTGGAACTTTTGCGGGTCCTTCAGGAAGTCGACCAGTTCGACGACTTCTTCCTTGGACTCGTCGCAGCCGGCGACGTCCTGGAACGTGACGGCGTTCTGGTTTTCATCGATCAGGCGTGCGCGCGACTTGCCGAACGAGAAGGCTCCGCCTTTCCCGCCGCCCTGCATCTGCCGCATCATGTAGAACCAGAACACGATGATCAGCAGGGTCGGTCCGAGGTAGTACAGCGCCTGGACCAGCACGTTGGGTTCGTCGTCTGCCTTGCCGGTGACCTGGACGCCGTACTTCATCAGGTCGCCGACCATCCAGATGTCGCCCGGCGAGATGATGGTGTACTTGGCGCCCTCTTTCGGCGACACCACGAGGTTGCGGCCCTGCACGTCGACACGCGACACCTTGCCGTTCTTGGCGTCATCCATGAACTGCGAATAGGTGACGCCGTCCTGTGCACGGGGCTTGTCGAACTGCTTGAAGACGGTAAACAACACCAGCGCGATCACGAGCCAGATTGCCGCCTTTTGAAACAGGTTGTTATTCAAGGCCGAACTCCTTTGCAATTGCCTTGCCAACGGATAGCTGCATTGTAATGCAGCACCCGCCCCGAAGGGGTAACACCGAAAACTATGGAGCCAATAGCCCCCCGAGGCCAGACGCCCGGCTTTCCGCCGGATCCGTCAATTCATGACTTTGAGGTAACGCCCAAGGATAAATGTTTCAGAGGATTTGTCACGCGACGCCTTGGGCTTGCGTGCGGCGACCACCTTGAACTGCCGTTTGAATTTCTCGACGATCTGGCTGTATCCACTGCCGTGGAAGCACTTTACCAGTAATGCGCCGTCCGCCTTGAGATGGGCCTGGGCAAAATCCAATGCCAGCTCGCACAGATACTCGATGCGGGCGGCGTCAGCAAAGGCCACACCGGACAAGTTGGGGGCCATGTCGGACAATACAAGGTCGATCTTTGCCCCGCCGGAAGCTGCCAGGACCACTTCCTCAAGCTGGCGGAATACTTCTTCCTCGCGAAAATCACCCTGGATAAACGTGACATCCGCGACCGCCTCCATGGGCAGGATATCGATGGCTACCACCGCGCCATCCGGCTTCCCATCGACCGCCCGCGGAGAGGCCGCCAGCTTGTTGCGCGCATACTGGCTCCAACTGCCGGGCGCGGCGCCCAGGTCGACAATCACCTGGCCTGGACGGATCAGGTTGTCCTGCTCGTCGATTTCCTTGAGCTTGTAGGCCGCGCGGGCGCGATAGCCCTCGCGCTGCGCCATCTTCACATACGGGTCGTTGATGTGATCGTGGAGCCACGACTGGTTGAACTTGTTCTTCGACTTGCCTTTGGCCATTCTGATTACGCCTGTTTCCTGTTTGCCGGCGCCCGCGAAGCGAGCACGCCGCAATTTCTTGCCTGTTTTGCCGTTTTTTGCCGCCGACCTGCGTTGATTTGGCGGATAATACGCGCCAATCGCATGCCAGGTGGCCAATTCGGGCCGCCATTGCCCATTCGGGCCGTTGGCAGCACTTATTCCAGCGCCGTCAGCGCCTATTTATGCCCGCACTTCAACTTATTCCAGCCCAGCGTTCCGAACTCCGCTCCCGTGCCCACGGCCTCAACCCGGTCGTGATGATCGGCGCGGAAGGCCTCACGCGCGCGGTGCTGGCCGAAATCGACCGCAGCCTGGCGTCGCACGACCTGATCAAGATCCGCGTGTTCGGCGACGACCGCGAAGCCCGCATCGCCATCTACGAATCAATTTGCGATGAACTGAGCGCCGCACCGATCCAGCATATCGGCAAACTGCTGGTGATCTGGCGCCCGGGCGACGCCCGCCTCAAGGAAAACCAGCCTCAGGATCTCGGTCGCCACGCGCCGGTCCGCCGTGGTGGCGCCGCGCCTCGTACCGTGACGGTGAAGAAGCCCAGCGGCGCACCCAACCGCCGTCCGACCCGCAAGGACGTCACGGTGCTGGGCAATGAACGCGTCACCGCGGGCGGCAACGTCAAGCGCTCGCGTGCCCGGCCCGCCAGCCCGAAGAAAAAGGCGCTGGCCTGAACCAAGGCGGCCCGAGCGGGCCGCCTTTTTTCGCATCCATTCGCCGGCTATTCGCCGGATGAACGCGGCGCCGAAGCGCGCCACACCAGCGCCAGCGCCAGAAGGCTCTGGACCAGGTAAAAGGCGCTGGAAACGCCGTGCAGCATGCCGAACTGGGCGCGGAACGGCGACTCCGACACGCCGACACCGAGCGCTGTCGCCTTCTCCTTGAGGCTGCCCATGAACGGCTGGGTGCCGAAATAGCCCACCAGCACGCAACACAGCATGGCCAGTACCAGCCAGCGCAGAGCCCGATATCGGTTAGCACCGCGCCGGATCAGCACGTTGCACAGCACAAGCTGCAAGACGCCGATGGTCACGCCGAGGATAGCCTCGGTCTGGAACAGATGGCCGGCGATCATGCCCGCCATTTCGCGGCTCGGCAGGACCGAGAACAACGTCGGCGCCACCATGTAACCCACCGTCCACAGGCTGCCGGCCCAGACAACCGTCAGGAGCAGGAAGATGCGGTGGGGCAGCGGCGGCAGGCTTGAGTAGGAAGTAGAGAACACGATCCGCTTGGTCCGTCGGTCGGGTACCGACTTCAGATGTAGCGGACGGTGATGACTTCGTACTCGCGGTCACCGCTCGGCGCCAGGACGGTCGCAACGTCGCCCTCGAACTTGCCGATCAGCGCACGCGCGATCGGCGAGCTGACGGAAATCTTGCCGCTCTCCAGGTCAGCCTCGTCATCGCCGACAATCTGGTAGCTCACCGCGCTGCCGGATTCGAGGTCTTCCAGGTCGACCGTGGCACCGAACACGATGCGGCCATCCGTATCCAGTTGGGTCGGGTCAATGACCTGCGCAGTGGACAGCTTGGATTCGACTTCCAGAATGCGGCCTTCGATGAATGCCTGCTTTTCCTTGGCAGCATCGTACTCGGCATTTTCGGACAGGTCGCCCTGCGCACGGGCTTCGGAGATGGCATTGATCACTGCCGGACGCTCGACAGCCTTCAGGCGTTGCAGTTCTTCCTTCAGCAGTTCGGCGCCACGCTTGGTAATCGGAATGGTGCTCATGTCTTCGATCAACAAAAAAATGAGCCGCAGCGGAGCTGGAACCATGCCCGGCTCGTAGTCCAGGGCACTTCCGCTCAACCGCGGCTTCGGATGGGAAAGGCGCCCGGGTAAACCGGGCGCCGATCGATGAATTCGACGTAGTTTAGGACAAGATGGCCGCCGGCAGCAACACCGGCGGGCCGCCAGCCCTTGACGGAGCGCAATCGCCCCGCCAGCTCATATTGTTACCCCAGCGTCGCATGCAAGCCCTGCAGGTCATAGACCTCCAGGCTCTGCATGTGCTTCAGGCCCTCCACCGCAGCGCTCGCGCCGGCGATGGTGGTGTAGTAAGGCACGCGATTGGCCAGCGCCGAGATACGGATCGAGCGCGAATCGGCAATCGCGCCGCGGGTCTCGTCCACCGTGGTGAACACCAGCGCCAGTTCGCCGTTCTTGATCATGTCCACGATATGCGGACGGCCGTCCTTGACCTTGTTGACCACCCGGACCGGGATGCCGGCGGCTTCGATGGCCGAGGCAGTGCCGCGCGTGGCCACGATCGGGTAGCCCATGTCGTGCAGCATGCGGGCCACGGCAACGGCGCGTACCTTGTCGCTGTCCTTCACGGTGATCAGCACGGTGCCCTTTTCCGGCAGCCGCGAACCCGCGGCCAGCTGGCTCTTGAAGAGCGCCTCGCCGAACGACTTGCCCACGCCCATCACTTCACCGGTGGAACGCATTTCAGGTCCGAGGACCGGATCGACGCCCGGGAACTTGTTGAACGGGAACACCGCTTCCTTGACGCTGTAGTACGGCGGCACCACCTCGTCGATAACGCCCTGCGAGTCCAGCGACTGGCCGGCCATGCAGCGCGCGGCGATCTTGGCGAGCTGCATGCCGGTCGCCTTCGACACGTACGGCACGGTACGCGAGGCGCGCGGGTTCACTTCCAGCACGTAGACGGTGTCGACACCGTTGTTCTGCTGGATCGCGAACTGCACGTTCATCAGGCCGACCACGTTCAGGGCCTTGGCCATGGCAGCGGTCTGGCGCTTCAGTTCCGCCACGGTTTCAGCCGACAGCGAGTACGGCGGCAGCGAGCAAGCAGAGTCGCCCGAGTGCACGCCAGCCTGCTCGATGTGCTCCATCACGCCGCCGATGAACACGCGCTTGCCATCCGACAGCGCGTCGACGTCGCATTCGATCGCATCGTTCAGGAAGCGGTCCAGCAGCACCGGGGAATCGTTCGACACCTTGACGGCCTCGCGCATGTAGCGCTCGAGGTCGCGCGGCTCGTGCACGATTTCCATCGCGCGGCCGCCCAGCACGTACGACGGGCGCACCACCAGCGGGTAGCCGATTTCCTCGGCCAGGCGCAGCGCTTCGTCCTCGGCACGGGCGGTGCGATTGGGCGGCTGGCGCAGGCCCAGGTCCTGCAGCAGCTTCTGGAAGCGCTCGCGGTCTTCCGCGGCGTCGATCATGTCCGGGGTCGTGCCGATGATGGGCACGCCGTTGCGCTCCAGGTCCAGCGCGAGCTTCAGCGGGGTCTGGCCGCCGTACTGCACGATCACGCCGACCGGCTTCTCGATCGCAACGATCTCCAGCACGTCTTCCAGCGTCACCGGCTCGAAGTACAGGCGGTCCGAGGTGTCATAGTCGGTCGACACGGTTTCCGGGTTGCAGTTGACCATGATGGTCTCGTACCCGTCTTCGCGCAGCGCCAGTGCGGCGTGCACGCAGCAGTAGTCGAACTCGATGCCCTGGCCGATCCGGTTCGGGCCGCCGCCCAGCACCATGATCTTCTTCTTGTCGGTCGGATTGGCCTCGCACTCGCCATGCTCGGCCTCGTAAGTCGAGTACATGTAGGCGGTGTTGGTGCCGAACTCGGCCGCGCAGGTGTCAACGCGCTTGTACACCGGACGCACGTTCTGGGCGATGCGCGCCTCGCGCACGGCCTTGGCGTCGGTCTTCAGCAGCCTGGCCAGGCGGCGGTCCGAGAAGCCCTTCTGCTTCACGTGGCGCAGCTCGGCC
>Ga0068826_103235_pt1 | contig 8313 bp, 6 predicted proteins | sample Hof3ISUMetaT_24_FD_74460 | JGI IMG/M metagenome (GOLD analysis project Ga0068826, IMG submission 74460) | Enriched soil aggregate microbial communities from Iowa State university to study microbial drivers of carbon cycling -... | ecosystem: Environmental > Terrestrial > Soil > Agricultural land...
CGACTTGCCATGGTCAATGTGGGCGATGATGGAGAAATTGCGGATATGACTCAAATCACTCACGGATCAACACTCAAAAAGGCTGCAGGCATAGCCCGCCGAAAAATAGCCGGGAATTGTACCTGATCCACGGTGCAAGCGTCACGTTCGCAGGCCAGACGGCCCCTACAAAAACGCCCCGGTCTGGCGACAGGGGCGTTTTTTATCAGCGGCGTGGCGAGCAACAAGCCGCCATCAGCCGGCGCGACGCAACAACCAGAGCCCGGCCAGGGCGCAGACACTGGCGGGCACGAGCACCGCAAACAGTGGCGAAAAACCGAAGACCAGGCTCGAGGGCCCCAGCAAATCCTGGGCAATACGGAAGGTGAAGCCCACCAGCACACCGGTGAACACCCGCTGACCGAGGGTCACCGAACGCAGCGGTCCAAAGATGAAGGAAATCGCCATCAGCACCAGGGCTGCGGTCACCAGCGGTTGCAACACCTTGACCCAAAATGCCAGCCAGTAACGGCCGTTGTTCAGCCCCTGGTCGGCCAGATAGTGGATATAGCCCCACAGCCCCGAGATCGACAGCGACTCCGGCGCCATGACCACAGTACTCAGCAACTGCGGGCTCAAGGCCACATCCCAGCGCTCGACCGGGGCATTGACCACTTCGGTGCTCTTTTCGTGGAATACCGTGGTGGTGACATCTGACAACTGCCAGTGATCCTTGTCGAACTCCGCGCGCTTGGCGAAGCTCGCCGACAGCATGTGCCGCTCCTTGTCGAAGTGGTAGCGGGTCACGCCATACAGCAGGCCATTGGGTTGCACGGAGTTGACGTGGATGAATTCATCGCCCTGGCGATGCCACAGACCGTGCTTGGCGCTTTGCGCGTCGCCACTGCCCTGGGCCAGCGAGCGGTTGGCCTGGGCGGTGCTTTCGGTCGCCGGCGCCACGTATTCGCCGATCAATACCCCCACCACCATCAGCACCAGCATCGGCTTCATGACCGCCCAGACGATGCGCCCGATGGACACGCCGGCAGCCCGCATGATGGTCAGTTCGCTGTTGCTGGCCAGGCTGCCCAGACCGATCAGGCAACCGATCAAGGCTGCCATCGGCAGCATGTCGTAGAGCCGGCGTGGTGCCGTCAGCAGCACGTAGCTCAGGACGTCGACCAGGGTGTAGGTATCGCTGGCGTCACCCATCTCGTCGATGAACGCGAACAACGTGGCCAGGCCGAGAATGATCCCCAGTACCGCCAGGATCGCCACGAACACGCTGCTACCGATGTAGCGATCGAGCTTAACCACGGGCCACCTCCAGCACGCTGCGGCGACTCGCCATCTTCAAGCGCAAGGGCTCCCAATAGAGCAGGCCCAGGCCAATGGCCAGGAATATCCCGTGCACCCACCACAAGCCCAGTGCCGGCGGGATCTTGCCCTTTTCGAGGGCGCCTCGGGCGGCGATCAGGATGGTCAGGTAGGCCATATAAAGAAGGATGGCCGGCAACAGCTTGAGGAAACGCCCCTGGCGCGGGTTGACCCGCGACAGCGGCACTGCCATCAAGGTCACGATGAACACCAGCAACGGCAGGGACAGGCGCCATTGCAGTTCGGTGCGCGAACGCAGGTCTTCGCTGCCCAGCAAGGAAGCCGTGGTCATGGCGTCACGGTCGGTCACTTCGTCGCTGACGTCCGGCTTGGGCAGCAGCACGCCGTATTCGTCGTACTTGATCGCCCGGTAATCGGCCTGCCCCGGATTACCGTCATAGCGGTAGCCATTGTCGAGGATCAGGTAGCGGTTGCCGTCGGGACGGATTTCCTGCCGGCCTTTTTCAGCCACCAGCACGGAGATCCCGCGATCCTTCTTGTCGGAACTGATGTTCTTTTGCGAAATGAAGACCCCGGCCAGGTTGATGCGGTCGTCGGACAACTGTTCGGTATAGGTCACCCGCGTTCCGTCGCGCAGGGCCTGGAAGCGGCCAGGCTCCAGGGTGTCGAACTCGGTCAGGGCATCCTGCTTGTTCAGCAGCAACTGGAACTGATTGGCCCCCTGTGGCGCCAGGCTCAGGCTCAACCAGGCAACGACCAGGGCAACCAGGGTGGCCGGGAACAGGGTCATGCGAAACAGGCGCTGCTGGCTCATGCCGGTGGCCGAAAGCACAGTCATCTCGCTTTCAAGGTACAGCCGGCCATAGGCTAGCAGGATGCCGAGGAACAGGCCCAGTGGCAGGATCAACTGCAGGAAACCCGGCAGGCGAAACCCCATGATGAGGAACAGCGAACCCGGATCCAGCTGACCGGAAGCCGCCTGCGCGAGGTACTTGATGAAGCGTCCACTCATGATGATGACCAGCAGCACCGCACTGACGGCGCTCAAGGTCAACAGGACTTCGCGGGATAGATAACGGAAGACAATCAAACCAGACACTCCAGGGTTGTCAGGCTAAGGCGGCCAAACAAGCAAACACATCAGACGGCCCGCAAGGCAGGGCCGCCGAAAAAAAGATGGCGCATTATCCTGTGATTGGGTGCGCCTGTCACTGCGCAATGCATGGGTACGGGATGCGTAGGAGCGAGCATGCTCGCGATGGTCGTCAACGATAACGCGGGAAGCCTGACACCCCGTGGCGCTCTCAGGTTTCTCGCTAGCAGGCTAGCTCCTACAGTGGTCCACAGTTGGCCACAAACCGCGTAGATCGTTCAGACGAGGGTTGTCAGGCGCCGCTGGCGAGGTTCAAACTGCCGCCTTCGTCGCCGGTCGATCCTGGCGCCTTCTATTTATAAGCAAGCGCAGCCCGCACCTTGTCGAGCGCTTGCCTATTGACCATCAATTCAGGGATCCGGACATGGAACTGGTTGTAAAAAGCGTCAACCCGCAAACGTTGAAAACCGCCACGCTGGTGGTTGCCGTCGGCGAAGGCCGCAAGCTCGGCGCTGTCGCCAAACAGCTCGACGAACTCAGTGCCGGCGCTATCAGTGCCGTGCTCAAGCGCGGCGACCTGGCCGGCAAGGTTGGCCAGAGCCTGTTGCTGCACAGCCTGCCGAACCTGAAGGCCGAACGCGTATTACTGGTCGGCGTGGGCAAGGATGAAGAACTGGGTGACCGCCCGTTCCGCAAGATCATCGCCGGCATCCTCAACACCCTCAAAGGCCTGGGTGGCAGCGATGCCGTGCTGGCCCTGGATGAAATCGTCGTCAAGGGCCGCGACAGCTATGGCAAGACCCGCCTGCTGGCCGAAACCCTGGTGGACGGCGAATACCAGTTCGACCAGTTCAAGAGCCAGAAAGCCGAGCCGCGCGCCCTGAAGAAAATCACCCTGGTGACCATCAAGGCCGCCGAGGCTGAAGTGCAACGCGCCGTGACCCACGCCACCGCCATCGCCAACGGCATGGCCTTGACCCGCGACCTGGGCAATCTGCCGCCGAACATCTGCCACCCGACCTTCCTCGGCGAGCAAGCGAAAAACCTCGGCAAACAATTCAAGGACCTGAAAGTCGAAGTCCTCGACGAGAAAAAGATCAAGGCCCTGGGCATGGGCTCGTTCTACGCCGTCGGCCAGGGCAGCGCACAACCGCCACGCCTGATCGTCATGCAGTACAACGGTGGCAAGAAGTCCGAGAAACCCTACGCCCTGGTCGGCAAGGGCATCACCTTCGACACCGGCGGCATCAGCCTCAAGCCGGGTGCCGGCATGGATGAAATGAAATACGACATGGGCGGCGCCGCCAGCGTGTTCGGCACCGTGCGTGCCGTGCTCGAACTGAAGCTGCCGATCAATCTGGTGTGCATCCTGGCGTGTGCCGAGAACATGCCCAGCGGCAACGCTTCGCGTCCGGGCGACATCGTCACCACCATGAGCGGCCAGACCGTGGAAATCCTCAACACCGACGCCGAAGGCCGCCTGGTGCTGTGTGACGCCCTGACCTACTCCGAGCGCTTCAAGCCACAAGCGGTGATCGACATCGCCACCCTGACCGGCGCCTGCGTGGTTGCACTGGGCTCCCATACCTCGGGCCTGCTGGGCAACAACGACCAACTGATCGATCAACTGCTCAGCGCCGGCAAGGCTGCGGACGACCGCGCCTGGCAACTGCCGCTGTTCGATGAATACCAGGAGCAGCTGGACAGCCCGTTCGCCGACATCGCCAACATCGGCGGCCCGAAAGCCGGCACCATCACCGCGGCCTGCTTCCTGTCGCGCTTCACCAAGAACCTGAACTGGGCGCACCTGGACATCGCCGGCACGGCCTGGACCAGCGGCGGCAAGGACAAGGGCGCCACCGGCCGCCCGGTGCCGCTGCTGACCCAATACCTGCTGGACCGCGCCAAAGCCTGAAACCGATAACCTGGGGTGGCGTTGCTTGCGCGCGGCGCCACTCGAGGTTCAGGAACTGCAATGACCAAAGTCGACTTCTATATCCTGCCCAGCGCCGATCCTTCGGCGCGCCTGGACTTTGCCTGCAAGCTCACCGAGAAAGCCTGGCGCATGGGGCACCGCATCTATCTGCATTGCCGTGATGCCGCCCAGCGTGATGACCTCGATGCGCGCCTGTGGGCGTTCAAGGGCGAAAGCTTCGTGCCCCACGGCCCCGCCGACAGTGAACCCGATGGCCTGGTGGTGCTGGGCGTGGGTGATGACTGCGGTCAGCATCAGGACCTGTTGGTCAATCTCGACCTTAAAGTCCCGGCCTTCGCCAACAAATTCGCCCGGGTGGCGGAAGTGGTGGTCGAAGATCCGACGATTCGCCAGGCAGCGCGGGAGAGTTTCCGTTTCTACCGCGAACAGGGCTATCCTCTGCAAGATCACCGTTTACAGCGACTCTGAGCATTCCGATGGACACTCCAAAACCGCTGCAACAATCCGCGCACCTGCTGGACGACCTCGAGTCGATCCGCCAACTGCTCGGCGATGACAACCTGCAACCACCGCTGCTGACCGACACGGTCGAAGAAGGTGATCAGGAACAGATACCGATGTTGTTCGACACCGTCGGCGAACCGGTGCCGACGGTCGCACCGACACCGCCCAAGCCCGCCGCCGAGCCCGCGCCAGGCACCCAGCGGAACGCCGACGCCCTGCTCTACCTCGACAACGAACTGCGCGCCGCCGCGCAATTGATCATGCAGGACGTGATCGACGACTTCGCGCCGCACATCGAAACCGAAATCAAACGCCGCCTCAGCGCGCGCATGGAACGGTTGCTGAGCCAATACAACGACTGAACCATACACATATCCAATGTGGGGTTTTTGTGGCGAGGGGATTTATCCCCGTTCGGCTGCGCAGCAGTCGTCAATGCTGCGAATGCGTATTGCGACTGAAATGCTGGGGCCGCTTCGCAGCCCAACGGGGATAAATCCCCTCGCCACAAGTCCGCACCCGCTCGCCCTGCGCTTGATGCCCCGCTATACTCGTCGGCTTTTCCTGAATTAATGCCAATAGGGTCCCGCCGCGCATGGATAAGACCTACCAGCCGCACGCCATTGAAACTTCCTGGTACAACACCTGGGAGTCAGAGAATTACTTCGCCCCGCAAGGCGCGGGCGAGTCCTACACCATCATGATCCCGCCGCCGAACGTCACCGGCAGCCTGCACATGGGGCATGGCTTCAACAACGCGATCATGGACGCCCTGATCCGTTTCCGCCGCATGCAGGGTCGCAACACCCTGTGGCAACCGGGTACCGACCACGCCGGTATCGCCACGCAAATGCTGGTGGAACGCCAACTCGAAGCCCAGGGCCAGAATCGCCACGACCTGGGCCGCGACAAGTTCCTGGAGAAAGTCTGGGAATGGAAGGATCAGTCCGGCGGCAACATCAGCCGCCAGATCCGTCGCCTCGGCTCGTCCGTGGACTGGAGCCGCGAGCGTTTCACCATGGACGACGGCCTCTCTGAAGCCGTGAAGGAAGCCTTCGTGCGCCTGCACGAAGACGGCCTGATCTACCGCGGCAAGCGCCTGGTCAACTGGGACACCAAGCTGCACACGGCCATTTCCGATCTTGAAGTGGAAAACCACGACGAGAAAGGCTTCCTGTGGAACCTGAAGTACCCGCTGGCCGATGGCGCCAAGACCGCTGAAGGCAACCCGTTCCTGATCGTCGCGACCACTCGCCCGGAAACCATGCTCGGCGACTCCGCCGTCGCGGTCAATCCGAACGATGAGCGCTACAAAGCCCTGATCGGCAAATTTGTCGAGCTGCCGCTGGTCGGCCGCCGCATCCCGATCATCGCCGACGATTACTGCGACCCTGAATTCGGCACCGGCTGCGTGAAAATCACCCCGGCCCACGACTTCAATGACTACGAGGTCGGCAAGCGCCACAACCTGCCGCTGCTGAACATCTTCGACAAGAACGCCCATGTCCTGCCAGCGGTCCAGGCGTTCAACCTCGATGGCACCCTCAATGAAACCATCGACGGCAAGATCCCCGCTGAATTTGCTGGCCTGGACCGTTTCGAGGCGCGCAAACAGATCGTTGCGGCGTTCGAAGCCGCGGGCCTGCTGGTCAGCGTCGACGATCACGCCCTGAAAGTGCCGAAAGGCGATCGCTCCGGCACCATCATCGAGCCGTGGCTGACCGACCAGTGGTACGTGTCCACCAAGCCGCTGGCCGAGCCTGCGATTGCCGCCGTCGAAGACGGTCGCATCCAGTTCGTGCCGAAACAGTACGAAAACATGTACTTCTCGTGGATGCGCGACATCCAGGACTGGTGCATCAGCCGTCAGCTGTGGTGGGGCCACCGGATCCCGGCCTGGTACGACGAGTCGGGCAAAGTCTACGTCGGTCGCGACGAAGCCGAAGTGCGCGCCAAGCACAACCTGGGCCCGGACGTCGCGCTGCAACAGGACAACGACGTACTTGACACCTGGTTCAGCTCGGGCCTGTGGACCTTCTCCACGCTCGGCTGGCCGGAACAGACCGAGTTCCTGAAGAAATTCCACTCCACCGACGTCCTGGTCACCGGCTTCGACATCATTTTCTTCTGGGTTGCCCGGATGATCATGCTCACCATGCATTTGGTGAAGAATGAAGATGGCACACCGCAGGTGCCGTTCAAGACCGTGTACGTGCACGGCCTGGTGCGTGATGGCCAGGGCCAGAAAATGTCCAAGTCCAAGGGCAACGTCCTTGACCCGCTGGACATCATCGACGGTATCGAACTGGAAGAGCTGGTGCGCAAACGCACCTCCGGGCTGATGCAGCCGAAGCTGGCGAAAAAGATCGAGAAGCAGACCCGCGACGAGTTCGCCGAAGGCATCGCCAGCTACGGCACCGATGCCCTGCGCTTCACCTTCTGCTCGCTGGCGTCCACCGGTCGCGACATCAAGTTCGACATGGGCCGCGTCGAAGGCTATCGCAACTTCTGCAACAAGATCTGGAACGCCGCGCGCTACGTACTGGACAAAGGCGAAGACTGTGGCCAGAACGGCGAAGCCTTCGAGCTGTCCCTGGCCGATCGCTGGATCATTTCGCAGCTGCAACGCACCGAAGCCGAAGTGACCCGTCAGCTCGACCAGTTCCGTTTCGACCTCGCCGCGCAAGCCTTGTACGAGTTCATCTGGAACCAGTATTGCGACTGGTACCTGGAACTCTCCAAGCCAGTGCTGTGGGACGAAAACGCGCCGGTCGAACGTCAGCGCGGCACCCGTCGCACCCTGGTGCGCGTGCTCGAAGTGGCCCTGCGCCTGGCGCACCCGTTCATGCCGTTCATCACCGAAGAAATCTGGCAGCGCCTCGCACCGCTGGCCGGTATCGAGGGCAAGACGATCATGCTGCAACCTTGGCCAGTGGCCAATGAAGAGCGCATCGATCAGGCCGCCGAAGACGACATCGAATGGCTCAAGGGCCTGATGCTGGGTACCCGCAACATCCGTGGCGAAATGAACATCGGCCCGGGCAAACCGCTGCCATTGTTCCTGAAGAACGTGAGCGCCGAAGATCAGCGTCGCCTGAGCGAGAATGAAGCCCTGCTGAAGAAGCTGGCGCGCCTGGAATCGATCACCGTGCTGGCTGCTGGCGAAGAAGCACCGCTGTCCGCCACTGCACTGGTCGGCGAGATGGAAGTGCTGGTGCCGATGGCCGGCCTGATCGACAAAGGTGCCGAACTGGCGCGCCTGGACAAGGAAATCCAGCGCCTGCAAGGTGAAGTGCAGCGGGTCGGCGGCAAGCTGTCCAACGCCGGTTTCGTTGACAAGGCGCCAGCTGAAGTCATCGACAAGGAACGCGCCAAACTGGCCGAAGCCGAACAGGCTCTGGGCAAGTTGGCCGAGCAGCATGCGCGGATTGCCAGTCTGTAACGGCAAATCGCAATAAAAAAA
>Ga0068826_103219_pt1 | contig 7797 bp, 6 predicted proteins | sample Hof3ISUMetaT_24_FD_74460 | JGI IMG/M metagenome (GOLD analysis project Ga0068826, IMG submission 74460) | Enriched soil aggregate microbial communities from Iowa State university to study microbial drivers of carbon cycling -... | ecosystem: Environmental > Terrestrial > Soil > Agricultural land...
GGCTGCGGCGGTAGCAGCAGTACCGCGCCCGATCCGACCCCGGTGCCGGAAGCCAAGCGTCAACAGGATTCGCGCGCCTTCACCGTTGCCGAAGCCGGCCTGCCCTTCACTGCGCTGGCCGGCGCGCCCGACGCCGACCGCTGGTGGGGTGTCCACCAGGGTTCGGGTTACCGGATCGAAGTGCCGAAGAACTGGAACGGCAAGCTGGTCATGTATGCGCATGGCTACGCCGGCACAGGCGCCAATCTCACAGTCAGCAACCCGGGCTTGCGTCGTCATCTGCTCGAGCAGGGTTATGCGTGGGCGGCATCCAGCTATTCGAAGAATTACTACGATGTGCGCGTCGGCGTGGAAGACACCAATGCGCTGGCACTGGCGTTTAACAAGATTGCCGCCGCCAATAGCCGTCCGCTCAGCGCCCCAACGAAGACGTACATCGTCGGCGTCTCCATGGGCGGCCATATTTCCGCGGCCGCGGTGGACGAGGAAAACATCACGACCGCCAACAACAAGGTCCGCTACCATGGCGCCGTGCCGATGTGCGGCGTGCTCGGCGACACCGAACTCTACGACTTCTTCAGTGCTTACCAGACCGCCGCGATGCAGCTGGCGGGTCTGCCGGCAAGCAGCTGGCCGACTGCCGACTGGGCCGAGCTCGAGCCGATTGTCAAGGGCGCGATGTTTACCACGTTCCCAAGTGCCACCACGGCGCAGGGCGGCAAACTCAAGCAGATCGTCAAGAACCTGACCGGCGGCGAACGGCCCATGTTCGAGCTTGGCTTCAATGGGCCTTACACCAGCACGGTCTGGGGCACGTTTGGCGGTGACGGCACGGTGACCGGCGTACTGAACGACCGCGTCGTATCGACGGCGAATTTTGTATTCAAGATGAGCGATCTTGCGGCGCTGTCGGCGGAAGAGAAGGCGTTCAATGCGGCGATCTACCGCGTCAAGGCGACGCCGGATGCGAACCGCCTGCGCACCGACGGCTTGCGCTGGGTGCCGAAAACCAATGCGCGCATCAGCGTGCCGGTGGTGACGATCCATACGCTGGGCGACATGTATGTCCCATTCAGCATGGAGCAGATCTACAAGCGCCGCGCAGATGCATTGGGGACCTCGAAATGGCTGGTTCAGCGCGCCGTGCGCGGTGTCAGCCATTGTGATTTCTCGATCAGCGAGCAAGTCTCCGCCTTCAACGCGATGGTCAATTGGGAGCAGAACGGCGTCAAGCCCGCAGGCGATGAAATCCTCGATGCGGCGGTGGTCGCCAATCCGAGCTACGGCTGCAAGTTCACCGACAACACCATGACGGTGGATGATTCCACGGCCACCCGCGCCTCGCGGGATGCGCTGAAGGTTTCGAACCCTTGTCCGGCGACCTGATCCAGGGCGCCTAGCCGACGGCGCCAGTGCGCCGCCAAACCGGCCAGGAGGCGATGCCAAAAGAATCGCCTCCAGCATTAATTTCGCAGCTAAAACGGGAGGAAATATGCAATCCAAATTGGGAAAATTTTCAAAACTGGTGCTGGTCTTGGGCACGGCATTCGCCGCGGCCGGCGCAAGCGCCGAGGAATTCGTGGTCGGCGCGCACATGCCGTTGACCGGCAGCATCGCGCGCTCCGGCAATGCCTTCAACGAAGGCATCCTGAGCGCGGTCGACATCTTCAACCGCACCAACGGCAAGCACACCATCAAGTACGTGGCCATCGACGACGAGTCGGCGCCGGCCAAGGCGGTGGCCGCGGTCGAGAAACTGGCGCCGCAGAACGCGGTCGCCATCATCGGCGGCTACGGCTCCAACATCATCGGACCGGCCTCGGATGCGGCCAACCGGCTCAAACTGACCTACATCACCGCCGGCGGCGTTGGCGAGGAATTGACCAAGCGCGGCTACAAGACCTTCTTCCGCATCAACAACACCGCCGGCTACCAGCGCGCGGTGGAAACGCAGCTGGAAGAGATGCAGGCGAAATCGGTGTCGATCGTCTATTCGACCAAGGAAGCCACGGCCGAACTGGCCAAGGCGGTGGAAAAGGACCTGAGCGCCAAGGGCATCAAGGTGACGCTGCATGCCTTCGATCCTGCGATCACCGACTTCAAGCCGATCGTCAACAAGATCAAGCTGCAGGACAAGCCTGAGGTCCTGATGATGAGTGCCTACGAAAACGACTATGTCGGCATCCTGCGCGCCGCCAAGGTGTTGAAGCCCCAGGTCAAGTCGGTGATCGGCATGTGGTCGCTGGCCGTGCCGAAAATGGCAAGTGACTTCCCGGACCTGATGCCAGGCGTGATCGGCACCGCGATGCTGCCCTATCCGGTCGAATACAAGGCGGTCGAGGGCAAGCAGTTCGCCGATACCTACAAGCGCATGTACAACAAGGAAGTCGACTACCTGTCGCAGTTCGGCTACGTCAAGGCGACCCTGCTGTTCGAGGCGATCGCGCGCGCGGCCGACAACGGCTCGCTGAAGAAGGGCGGCTTGTCCGACGAGCTGCGCAAGACCGACCGCGATACGCTGATCGGCCGCGTCACCTTCGACGCCAGCGGCGACAATCCGCACTTCCAGCAGCGCATGGGCCAGCACGACAACGGCAAGATCGTGATCGTATCGCCGGCCGCCGCCGCCAGCGGCAAGCTCGCGTATCCTGCGGTGCCCTGGTAAGTCGGTGCCGGCTTTCCCATCCGCAGCCGATGGCGTGTCCGGGCAGCCGGCACGCCATGGGCGGGCGCGACACGTGGCGCTAGCGTACTTATTCATCAACAAGGGTTTTCGGGAGCGCTGCCGCGGTAGTGCTCCCGGACTCTTCTCTTCACGGTTGCCATGTCAGAACTGATTCTGCAATCTCTGTATTCCGGCGCGCTGGTCGGCGGCGTCTATGCGCTGATCGCGCTCGGGCTGTCGCTGGCATTCGGCACCATGCGCATCATCAACTTGGCGCATGGCGAGCTGGTGTTGCTGGCCGCCTACGTCGCCTACACGGTGGAGAGCCGGTTCGGCGTCAACCCGCTGCTGGCATTGCCGTTCGCGCTGGTGGTCGTCTGTATCTGCGCCGCCGTCGTCTATTTCCTGGTGTCGCGGCTCAAGCGCAACCGCGAACTGAATTCGCTGATGCTGACCTTCGCGCTCGGCATGATCCTGACCAATGGCGTGCTGATGATCTGGTCCAGCGACATCCGCTCGACCGGCAATGCGGCGATGCAGGACGCGCTGCAGATCGGCAATGTCTACAGCATGTTCAGCGAACTGCTGTTTTTCGCGCTGAGCCTGGCCGTGGCCGCAGCGCTCGGCTGGTGGCTGTCGCGCAGCTGGTACGGGCGCGCGGTGCGTGCAGTGTCGTCGAATCGCGACGCCGCCAAGCTGATGGGCATCAATCCGGCGAAGGTGGAACTGGTGTCGTTCCTGGTGGCCGGCGTGCTGGCCACGATTGCCGGCATCGCGATCTTTTCCAGCGGCGTGATCTCGCCGCCGCTCGGCCATTCGCTGACGATCAAGGCCTTCATCATCACCGTGCTGGCCGGGGTCGGTTCGGTGCCCGGCGTGGTGCTGGCGGCGATGCTGCTCGGCATCACCGAAGCGATGACCGTCACCTTGTTCAGCTCGGCCTTGCAGGAACTGACCGGCATGCTGCTGTTCCTGCTGGTGCTGTTCGTCATGCCGAACGGCTTGTTCGGCGCCACCAAGCGCCGGGGATAGGATCATGAAAAAATTCTTGTGGCCGGCAATCGCCGTCTTGTATCTGGTGGTGCCGTATGCCTTGCAGGGCAACAGCTACCTGCTCAGCCTGACCGTCTCGGCCCTGATCGTGGCCGGCATCGCGGTGGCCTGGGCCTTGCTCGGCAACCTGGGCGGCATGGTCAGCTTCGGCCATGCGGCGTTCTTCGGCATCGGCGCCTATTCGTCGGCGCTGCTGACGATGAAGGCCGGCTGGCCGGTGCTGCTGGCGATGCCGGTGGCCGGCCTGTTCGCGTCCCTCTCGTCGCTGGCGATGCTGCCGGCGCTGCGTTTGTCGGGGCCGTATTTCGCGCTGGCGATCCTGGCCTACGCGCATATCTTCCGCATCCTGGCGACCGAATTTACCTCGCTTACCAACGGCTCGGGCGGGCTGTCGTCGATCCCCGGCTTGCCGAGCGTGAGCCAGCTCGATTTCCTCGCCGGTCTCGGCCCCTACCTGCTGATCCTGACGCTGGTGCTGGCGTTCTGCCTGATCTATGCGCGCGTGCGCTCCAGCTACTACGGCATCGCCTTGCGCGCGATGCACGACAGCGAAGACGCGACGCGGGTGGTCGGCGTCAACAGCGTGATGCTGAAGTCGTGGATGCTGCTGCTGTCGGCCTTCATGACCGGCGTCATTGGCGCCTTCAACGCCCACATCATCAATTTCCTGGAACCGGACTATGCGTTCCACGGCTCGTGGAGCGTGCTACCGATCGTCGCCGCGATCTTCGGCGGCTACCGTACCGTGACCGGACCGATGATCGGCGCGGTCGTGATCTATCTGTTGGACCAACTGGTGTTCAAGTCGATGCTGTCGTCCGGCCATCAGATCATCCTCGGCATCGTGCTGGCAGCGATGATCCTGTTCGCGCCCGACGGCCTGCTGTCGCTGTTCAAGAAAAAGGCGCCGATGCAGAAAGAGGCGGAGGTGCGGCATGCTGAAGCTTGAACACGTCACGATCCAGTTCGGCGGCCTGACCGCGCTGAAGGACGTCAGTTTTTCGATGGGCTCGGAGCAGGTGGTCGGGCTGGTCGGGCCGAACGGCGCCGGCAAGACCACGCTGTTCAATGCGATCTCGGGACTGGTCAAGCCGACTGCCGGCAAGGTCGAGTTCGACGGCATCGAACTGAGCCGCAAGCCGCTGTACACGCGCGCCCGCGTCGGCATCGGCCGCACCTTCCAGATCCCGCAGCCGATGCATGAACTGACGGTGCGCGAAAACCTGATCGTCGCCCAGCGCTTCGGCAACGGCCGCGTTGACCACGCGCGCATCGACGAACTGCTGGAATTCATGGATCTGTCGGCGCAAGCCGGACGCGACGCCGCCACCGGCCTGGCGCTGCAGGAATTGAAGCGCCTGGAAGTGGCGAAGGCGCTGGCGACCGAGCCGAAGCTGTTGCTGCTCGACGAGGTCCTGGCCGGGCTGGAAACCAACGGCAAGCGCTATTTCACCAGCAAGCTGGAAGAGCTGCACCGCAAGTTCAAGATCGGCATCCTGATCATCGAGCACGATATCGAAACGGTGTCGACCTTGTGCGATCGGGTGGTGGTGCTGAACTTCGGCCAGATGATCGCCGACGGCACGCCGCAGGCCGTGTTCCGTGATCCGGAAGTCATCAAGAGCTACACGGGAGGTGCGGATGTCGCACATGCTTGAAATTCGCAGACTGCGCGCCGGCTACGGCGCCATCAATGTGCTGTGGGACGTCAGCCTCGATATTGCCGAAGGCCAGCTGACCGCGATCGTCGGCCCCAACGGCGCCGGCAAATCGACCCTGCTGAAATCGATCATGGGACTGGTGGCGCCGAGCCAGGGCGAAATTCTGTTGCGCGGCGAGGCAGTGAGCGGACGCAGCACCTGGGACATGCCCGGCCTTGGCGTATCGCTGATTCCGGAAGGGCGCATGGTGTTCCCCGACATGAGCGTCGAGGAAAACCTGATCATGGGCGCCTTCCCGGCGCGGCCGCGGCTGGCGATGGCGCACAACCTGGAGCGCGCCTACGCGCTGTTTCCGAAGCTCCGCGACCGCCGCAAGCAGCTGGCCGGTTCGCTTTCCGGCGGCGAGGCGCAGATGGTGGTGATGGCGCGCGGCATGATGGCCGAGCCGCGCCTGCTGCTGATCGACGAGCCCTCGCTGGGGTTGGCGCCGGTGATCGTGCACGAGATATTCGCCACCCTGCGGCAGCTGAAGGAGCAGGGCGTGACCATCGTGCTGGTCGAGCAGAATACGCATATGGCGCTGGGCGTGGCGGACCGCGTCTTCATGATGCGCAGCGGCCGCGTGGTGCTGGATCAGGCGGCGGCCGAGGTCGATATCGCCAGGCTGCACGATTTGTATTTTGCACTGGACGCTTGAAGCAGCCTAATATTCTATTTTTTGCAGATTACGATCACGAACACACCATGGACGACACCAGCGGCGAAGAGCGCGTAGAAGGTCTGGAAACATCCAACGCCAAGGAAGACCGCCATTTCGTCACCGCCCTCGCGCGCGGGCTGGAATTGCTGGCCTGCTTCCGTTCCGGCGACCGCCTGCTCGGCAACCAGGAGCTGGCGGTGCGCTGCAAACTGCCGAAATCGACCGTCTCGCGCCTGACCTACACCCTGACCAAGGCCGGCTATCTGCAATATGACGCCAGCAGCGGCAAGTACCGGCTGGGCAGCGCCACGCTGGCCTTGTCTTCGGCCATGCTGGCCAAGCTCGATATCCGCCAGCTGGCGCGGCCGATGATGCAGGAGCTGGCGGATTTTTCGCGTAGCATGGTGTCGCTCGGCATGCGCGACCGGCTCAGCATGATCTACATCGAAAACCGCCGCAGCCAGACCGCGCTGACCCTGAGCCTCGACGTCGGCTCGCGCATCCCGATCGCCAGCACGGCGATGGGACGCGCCTATCTGGCGGTGATCTCCGACACCGAACGCAACGACATCCTGGAGCGCGTGCGCGAACTGGACGAGATGGCGTGGCCGCAGATCCGCGACCGCGTGCAGCGCTCGATCGAGGAATCGGCCACGCTGGGTTGCTGTACCTCGTTCGGCGACTGGCAGCCCGACGTGAATGCGATCGCCATCGCGTTCCGGCCGGCCGACGGCACGGCGCCGCTCAGCATCAACTGCGGCGGCCCGGCCTTCCACCTGTCGCCGGATTACTTGCTGAACGAAGTACAGCCGCGTCTGAAGGCGCTGGTGGAGCGCCTGCGGCGGCCGCACGAGGCGGATTACAATTGATTCGGCACTTTCTCATACTGCTGGTAGTAATTTTCATGATGTAGAAATTGCGTCCGAAAACGGGCAAAAATTGCCGATACTCCCCTAATCTCGCGTACGCCTGAGGGTGTGGCGTGGTGCGGCGTTCTGGCTGCAAGCCGCGCCTTGCGGCCGGCGTGGACGGCGTGCCGTCGGCCTGCGCTACCTGCCGGCTCTGGCGCTGCCTTGCAGTCCCGTGCCTGGGGCAGGTTCCACACCGGCGGCCACGCCGTACCCCATCGCCGCCTTCAACCGGCGCTTATTGCGGGCGTAACTTGTAGGAAACCGGATGCTGGCGCCGGATCCACAGCGTGCCGAGCGCGATGGTGATGAAGGTGGCGGCATAGAACAGCAGCTGCATGCCGCTCGGGCGTGCGTCGTAACCGATCAGCACGTGCAGCGCGGTGCCCAGCACCGAAGTGGTCGCCAGCAGCCCCGAGGTGTCCCACACCGGCGTCGCCAGCGCCGGGATGAAATCGCCCTGGATCAGGAATTTGGCCATCTGGCTGGCCAGCCCGGCCGCCAGCAGCAACAGCAGCGCGCTGGTGACCGAAAAGAACCAGCGCAGCGGGATGCACAACAGGCCGCGGTAGACGATGACGCCGAGCGCGCCGCCGGCCAGCAGGCCGATGGCGCCGCCCGCCAGGATCGACGCGCCGCTGTCGGTGGCGGCGGCGGTCATGCCTTCCAGGAACAACACGCTTTCCGAACCTTCGCGCAACACTGCCAGCGTCACCACCACCGCGATCGCCGACAATTCTTGGCGGCCGTTGCGGATGTCGACGCCGACCTGTTTCGCCTTGCCGGCCATCTCCTTGCCGTGCGAGGCCA
>Ga0068826_100687_pt1 | contig 7783 bp, 7 predicted proteins | sample Hof3ISUMetaT_24_FD_74460 | JGI IMG/M metagenome (GOLD analysis project Ga0068826, IMG submission 74460) | Enriched soil aggregate microbial communities from Iowa State university to study microbial drivers of carbon cycling -... | ecosystem: Environmental > Terrestrial > Soil > Agricultural land...
TATGGCCCCCAGCACCCGGTTCAGCGCGCCCTGCAGTTGCGGCAGGTCATGGACGTAGCGCAACACCAGGACGAACTCGTCGCCGGCCAGCCGCGCAACCACATCCTCGCCACGCACGACGTGGCGCAGGCGCTTGGCTACCTCTACCAGCAACAGATCGCCAGTGGCATGGCCGTATCCGTCATTGATCGCCTTGAAGCCGTCGAGATCGAGCATGCACACCGCCAGCGGAATGCTTTCCTGGCGGGAGAATTCCAGCGCCTGATCGAGCAGATCCGAGAGAAAGGCCCGATTGGGCAACCCGGTGAGCACGTCATGACCGACTCGCCATTGCAGGGAATGCAGCAACTGGCGTTTTTCGCTGATATCGAAACGAATCGACAGATACCGCTCAACCCGCCCGGTGGCGGTATCAACCACCGGCACCATGGTGCTTTCGACCCAATACAGGCTGCCATCCTTGGCGCGATTGCAGATCTCGCCCTTCCAGATTTGCCCGCGGGCGATGGTGCGCCACATATCGACGAAGAACTCTGTGGCGTGCATGCCGGAATTGAGCATGCGATGGTTTTGCCCCAGCAATTCTTCACGGCTGTAGCCGGACACTGCGCAAAACTGGTCATTGACGTGGGTAATCCGGCCGCTCAGGTCGGTCTCGGAAAAAATCGCGGCGGCATCCACCGCCCTGCGGTACTTCTCGTCCATGAGTCAGGCTCGCTGTCGCTGGCGGTGGAACCCTTTCAAGGCAGCAACACCGATGCTGGTAAGATTCTGCAAGATTTCAAGTGGCTTTCGCCGCCTTGCGTGAACGCGCAGTAGTGGCTCTTTCACATCGTTCCATAATCTGAAACAAGCACACTCAATGTCGTATTTGGGCAGCGATTCTACGAAATGCATCACATTTTGCAAAGCAAGGTGATGGATCATGCAGTTGTCTAATGCAAAAATCTATCGTTAAGTTCTTGATTCTAAATGGGAATTGAGCGATGCACATTTCAAGTTTGGGTCCGGCCATCCGGCGGTACCGCAAGGTCGCGGGGCTTACTCAGGCTGAACTTGGCGAAAAAACCGGTTTTGACCCCAAAACCATAAGCCGCTTCGAGACCGGCACCTATACCCCCAGCGTGGATGCATTGTTCATGTTTGCCGATGTGCTGGGGGTGAAGCTGAAAGCCTTCTTCGCCGAGCCTGGCGATGAAGATGAACAGCGGGCGTATCTGTTCGATGTCATACATAAAGCCCCCCCAAAGGATCTGGGAAAGCTGATTGCAGCGGTTGACCAGGCCTTGTCCAAGCCTTAGTGCCAAAAAGCGGTGATCGACGTGTCGCGCCCGACAGGTCGAGCGCCTTTTGCCTGTCGTCGCCAAATCGCGGACGACAGAAAACCGCGTTGGACAGGCGCCAAGGCAGTACAGGAAACAGGTTTGATCGAGTACGCGAGAGAGGGTCTCGCGGTTCGTTAAGGTGGTAACCCCACCAGCCACACCCCGGCACACAATGTCACCGCTGCGGCTGCTCCCTTCCAGGCCTGACCGGGTTCACGGCTGATCGTTGCGGGGGGACCGATGGGGTCACCATAACGACGCTCACCTGACGGCGAGCCGCGCCATTGTACCTATCTGAGGCGAAGTTACAACCGTTCGAGTGGATTAAAAAAAATGAGCTGGGTCAAGGACATGCAATTGCCTTGAAAATCTCGTGGTGGGTTGACGGCGTACATATCCATCCTGCTGTAACAGCCACATAGGGTTTCGCTTTTACAGCGAGTCACCGGAAGAGCCTGCAGGAGCGAGCATGCTCGCGACGGAGGTCAACGATGACGCTGGGAGTCTGGCACCCCGCGGTGCTCTCAGGTTTTTCGTCGGAACGCCGCCCGGAGCATGCTCGCTCCTACAGGGCGCGGTACTCTTGCGTGACTCGCCTATCTACAATTCCCAATCGGCCTTGGCAATCTGCAACCCATGCAACCCCTGGTACGCCGCACGCTCCGGCTGGCTCCAACCCTCAAGCAACGCATCATCCAGTCGATACACCTCCACCCCCAACGGACGGCACACACTCAGCGGGTCCTGCGCCTCCGGTCCCCACATGGCCAGCGACAAATCGCCCCCGGGGCAGGTCGACAGCGCGCAGAGCAAATCGATTTCGGCGAAGAACTCCAGGTAATCGCCCTTCTGCGCCGGACAGGCCTTCATGAAGTACATGTCGTCGTGGTTGAGCCCCGTGCACTGGAAAATGTTGAGTACGTCATGCACGTCGAATTCGGTCAGGCCATGGGGCAGTACCGCGCGGGTGAGATTGGAATGACAGTGATGATGAAAGTCCTCGCCAGTGAGCATCTTGTTCATGTACGGGTCGCAGCGGGTACCCAGCAAGTCGTGCAGGCGCCCGCCATGTTCATCGATACCGTACGCGGCGAGGCTGTCATCGGTGATGGTCACCAGCGGCCGCAAGAACGGCAGGTTCGACCATAGCCTGTCGTGGGTGCTGACGTGTGCGCCCTGCAGCTGCCGGGTCCGGGCCGCCCACAGGCGCTCGCGCGGATCGTTGGCGTTCCAGACATTGAAATCCCCCACTTGCGGCCCCACCGGCGTGGTGACGCGAAACACATGCCCGGCCGGAACCTTCCAGGCAAGGCCGGTGCGAATCGGCACTTCGAATGACTCGACCAGGGTGCGCCCGTCCTTCGCGTCGCGCACCCGTTCGTAGAAGGCCTTGTCCACCTGCAAGGCCGAACCTTTGCTGACTTGGTAGGCCGCTGGATAGTCTTTGTACATGGCACGGATCCTCGATCAATGATGGGAAGCAGGGGCAAACATTTGCAACAGCACATGTTCGGAATCGTCGAGATACAGGCTCATGGCCGCTTCGGCCGCGCGCTTGTCGCCTTCGGCGAGCAGTTCATGGATGTGCCGATCCCGAGCCAGCCAGGGCGCTTGAAAACATGACTCATCGGGAGCGCTGCAGAACACCAGGCGCAGTTGCGCGACGACGTTGGTGAAGAACGCGTCGAACATCGGGCTGTGCAACAGCGCGACGATATGTTGGTGGAAGGCCAGGCCATGGGTGCCGACGGCGCGCCAGTCCTCGCGCTCCCGGGCCAGCTCGGCGGCCTCCAGGGCATCGAGCATACGGTCGGACTGATACTCGCGCAGTGGCCGGCTGGCACTGATGGCCTGTAGTTCGAGCGTGCGACGCACCTGGAACAGGTCCCGCACATCGTCGATCCCCAGCCGACGCACCATCACACCCTTGTTGCGCACATAGCGGGCCAGGCCCTCCTGCCCCAGACGGTGCAAGGCCTCGCGAATGGTATTGCGCGACGCGTTGTAGGCAACCACCAGATCGCTTTCCACCAGGGCCATGCCCGGCAGCAATCGCCCACCGATGATGTCGCCACGCAGCTCCAATGTGATGTGATCGGCCAGTGACAGTCCGCTGCTCATGCTCATTACCCCGGATTGTTCAACAATCGTTGGTCAATGAGTAATCACTATTCGTGCCATATTCCGCTGGCTTTACGATCAAGTTCGACGCATCTGCATGCTTTTTAGAAATAGAAGTACAGTCACCATCCAATTTTCATTGGTTAATATGGCGCATCGATTGGAGAGATCAGATGCGTTACTCGCAGGACCATAAAGCCCAAACCCACCAACGCATCATCAAGGAAGCTTCCGTGCGCTTTCGCCGTGACGGCATCGGTGCTACCGGCCTGCAACCGCTGATGAAAGCGCTGGGCCTGACCCACGGGGGCTTTTACTCACATTTCAAGTCCAAGGACGAGTTGGTGGAAAAGGCGTTACAGGCAGCCGGCGATCAGGTGGACGTCACATGCGCCGAACTGTTCGCCCAGGACCGTCCACTGGAGGCATTCATCAACGCCTACTTGTCTGAATGGCATCAGACTTCGCCACACGAAGGCTGCCCGCTGCCAACCATGTCCTCGGAACTGGGCATGCGCGGCCAGCCGAGCCCCACTTCAGACCTGGTACTCCAGGCACGACTTCGCCAGATCCAGGGCACACTCGAGGGCGACAACGCCGAGCATCGCAGCATCGTCATCATGTCCACACTGATCGGCGCGCTGCTGCTTTCGCGCAGCGTCGAGAACCCCGAGCTGGCCGCCGAGATCCTCGAAGTGACACGCACCTACCTCAATCAATCCGGCACTAGCCAATCCAGCGCTTGAACAGCACGCTGGCATTGACCCCGCCAAAACCGAAACCGTTGGACAACGCATACTCGATCGCCATGGGCCGAGCCTGGCCACGAACAATATCCACGCCCTCGCACGCCGGGTCCGGATTATCGAGATTGAGGGTCGCCGGCACGATCTGATCGCGGATCGCCAGCAGCGTGAAAATGGCTTCGATGCCGCCGGCAGCGCCGAGCAAATGCCCGGTGGCCGATTTGGTCGAAGTCACCGCAATGCCGTTGGTCGAACCGAACAAGGCCTTGATCGCTGCCAACTCCCCCAGGTCGCCCACCGGCGTCGAGGTGGCGTGGGCATTCAGATGCTGGACCTGCTCCGGCAAGATGCCCCCCTGCGCCAATGCCAGTGACATGGCTCGGCGTGCGCCACTGCCATCCTCAGGCCCCGCGGTCAGGTGATAGGCGTCGGCGCTGGTGCCATAACCGACCACTTCCGCCAACGGTTGAGCGCCCCGGGCCAAGGCATGCTCCAGTGACTCAACCACCAGCAGCCCCGCCCCCTCACCCATGACGAAACCATCGCGATCGCTGTCGAACGGTCGCGAGGCACGCTCCGGGGTGTCATTGAAAGCACTGGACAAGGCACGTGCCGCAGCAAACCCGGCAAGGCTGACCCGATCGATCGCCGCCTCCGCGCCCCCACACACCGCAATATCCGCCTCGCCGCAACGAATCAACCGCACCGCATCGCCAATCGCCTGGACGCCAGCCGCACAGGCCGTGACCGGTGCGCCCAACGGCCCCTTGAAACCATGCTGGATCGACACATGACCCGCCGCCAGGTTGACCAGGAAGGAAGGGATGGTGAACGGCGACAAACGTCGCGGCCCACGACTGTCGGTGGTGCGCACCGCATCGGCAATCGCCCCGAAACCACCCACGCCGGAACCGATGATGGTCGCCGTACGCTCCTGGGCTTCGGCTGTTTGCGCCTGCCAACCCGCCTGCTCGATCGCCTGACGCGCCGCCTCCATGGCGAACAGGATGAACCGATCCATCTTCTTCTGCTCTTTGGGCGGTGTAGCCAGGTCCGGGTCAAAACCCGCCTGCGGATCATCCGCCAGGGTTGGCACGGCCCCGCCGACCTTGGCCGGCAGATCGGCCACTACCTCGTCCGGCAAGTTGCGCAACCCCGAACGCCCGGCCAACAGCCGCGCCCAGACCGCCTCGACGCCACTACCCAGCGGCGACACCAGCCCCATGCCTGTCACTACCACTCGACGATCACTCATACCGCAACCACCTCATACCGGTTCGGGCGCGTCATTTGTAACGCGCGGCCGCTTTGCTCTTGGAAAGGTTAGGCGCCATGACGAGACGCGCCGCCACAAATGCATTCCAGTCGCCAGCATCTGGCAGTGAAGGAATGGTCACCAACTCCCCCTGATCCAGACCCGCCAGCGCTGCATCGACCATCTCCCCCGCCTCCATGACCATCTCCGCCGGAATCTGCGAAGCGTCGATACCCGAACGCTCCCAGATCTCAGTGCGCGTTACTCCTGGCAACACAGCCTGGACCTTGACGCCGGTGCCGTCGAGTTCGGCGTTCAACGACTGGGTCAGACTCAACACATACGCCTTGCTCGCGCTGTACGTCGCATTGAAGCGCTCGGGAAACAACGCCACCACCGATGCAATATTGATAATCGTGCCCCGACCCGCCTTGGCAAAACTCGCCGCCGCCGCCGACGCCAAACGCGTGACCGCCGTGATATTCAACTGAATCATGCGCTCCAGCTGGTCCAGATCGGCATTGGCCAACAACCCATCCGCCGCTATCCCCGCATTGTTCAACAACAGACTGATACTCGAATCACTGCGCAGACGCTGCTCAAGCTTCAGCACGTCATCCTTCTGCGTCAAATCCGCCTTCAACACCTCAACCTGAACACCATGGGCATCACGCAACGCACTCGCCGCCGCTTCAAGCCGACCTTGATCACGGGCGACCAACAACAAATCAAAACCACGCGCAGCCAAACGCTGTGCGTAGACAGCACCGATGCCGGAGGAAGCGCCGGTGACGAGGGCTGTGCCTTGGGACTGGATGGAAGTCATGAGGTTGCTCCTGGGAGATGCAAGTGAAATGGATGCGCGCCAGGCCCTCAAGGCGCCTCGGCAAGAGTTTATATTATATGCATAATTTAAATCGCATATGATAGCCGTAATTTTTTCATTCGCGACCAAAGGCAAACACGCAGCATTTGCCAGAATCGAGTAGGAGGCGGATTTACATCCGCCGTCCTCTCACACCACCGTAATTTCGGTTCCGTGTACGGCGGTTCAGGTTAAGCGGCTGAGCCGGTTATCATATCCAGTATTGAGATCAGCCCGATTCGATCCCAGAGATTCTTCGCAAGCGCCTGATTTATATGGGGCGCGCCCGAGTTCCACCAATGGCCTCGACCATTGAATGCTGAATGACAAGCACGAGCTTCGTTGAGCCCTAGACGCATTAACTTGCGCACCTCGTAGAGGCCGCTTCCATTGACGCCAGACGATACAGCGAAGTTTGTGACGCACCCAGCCATCAAGATCTCAAGTGGCCGCTTGCTCTGACTCAGCTTGAAGTAGCCAGCCCAGCCGCGCAGCACGGGGTTTATCCGCTCGATGACGCTCGCCATCTTGTGGCTTAGCGTTGTAAGCAGCAGGCTTCTAAGTCGGTTGCATAAGCGGTCCAGACTCATCGTTGCCACTTTCAGCCTCGGCCGTTGATGCCAGCTCATCCCATAGCCTGACTATAGGATAGCGGGGTACACCGTTTATGAAACATCTTGGTAGAGAACGTCGTTGCCGTGCGTCGGGGCTCGCTCCGCTCCAATAGCCCACGCCCCACAAGGACCTGGCTTTGCCGTCGCTCGCCCCCCCCCAATTTAGGATGCTGGTGACTCACCAATTGATGATCGAAGGCGCGGAGATTGCAGTAGAACGGCCCCAGATAATCCACTAGAATTTTGGGCTGCCAAAATTTTAGTGGATTAGAGACGCATGACGAGGCGTAAAACAGCAATAATACTAGCCCTGATAATCGCCGGAATCGGCAGCATCGGTTTTTTAATACACGACGAGTTCACACGCACAAAAACAATTGTTTTCCGCCAGAACCCTGAACCAATCCGAGTTGCACACGACCTCAGCATCACGAAGGTTTCCATCAGCGTGCCGGGTTTCAAGTACGGTGGATTTGCTGACTATTGCATCGGAACCTGGCGAAAGGAGTCTGATCCTTACCCAGTTAAGTATCCGATATTGGGTCGTGGTGGATTCTTGGAGCCTTTGTGCTTTAACACCGTGAGGACAAAGGCAACCCCCGGCTGGGTTTATCCTACCGGCCCAGTGGAAGGTCCCGTATTTGTTCCCGCTGGAGATTGGAACCAATCTGTCGATCTAACGACATCGCCAATCTATGTTCCTAAGGGCACACTGCTTACCTGCAACTCGCTTGGCACCGTCAGTTCAGTTCTTCCTTCCGGGAGTATGGATGGCACCTGTACCATTGAATACACGCGGTACAAACCCAACGCCCCCCGATATCGCTTCCTGCGCCTGCCCTACTACGACCAGATGT
>Ga0068826_107248_pt1 | contig 7651 bp, 6 predicted proteins | sample Hof3ISUMetaT_24_FD_74460 | JGI IMG/M metagenome (GOLD analysis project Ga0068826, IMG submission 74460) | Enriched soil aggregate microbial communities from Iowa State university to study microbial drivers of carbon cycling -... | ecosystem: Environmental > Terrestrial > Soil > Agricultural land...
CTCAAGATCGGCTTGCCGGAGTTGATGCGCATGCGCCGGTAGGAGGTGGTATTCGTCAGGCCGTCACAATCCTGTTCTTGCCCTGGCGCTTGGCTTCGTACATCGCCGCATCCGCGCGGGCAAACAGGCTTTCCACGCTTTCATCCTCGGCAGTGAGGCTGGTCAGCCCCTGGCTGACGGTGATGCCAAATGTCTGGCCGTCATGGCTGAAGCTCAAGCCCTGGATTTCCCGTTGCACGCGCTCGGCCACTTGCAGGGCCATCTGCGGCGTGCAGCCGGGGAACACCGCTGCGAATTCCTCGCCGCCAATGCGCCCGAACAGATCGCCGCGGCGCAGCGCCGCGCGGCCACTGTCGGCAATGCGCTGCAGTACGTTATCGCCGACCTGGTGGCCGTAAGTGTCGTTGATGACCTTGAAGTCATCGATGTCCAGCATGAGAAACGACAGCGGCGTGCCCTGTTGTCGTGCCTGTTCGAATTCCTCGACGGCGCCTTCGAAAAAATGCCGACGGTTACTGCTCTGGGTCAGGGCGTCGGTGGTCGCCAGCCGTTGCAGTTCGGACTCCAGCTGTTTTTTGTCGGTGATGTCTTCGGCGATGCCGACAATGATCACCGGTTGCCCAGGCTCGGCCTGACGGTTGATGAAGCACTTGTCGCTGAGCCAGCGCAGCTGTCCGTCGGCGGTAATGATGCGGTACTCGCGGTCTTCAACGGCACCTTTGACCAGCACGTCCGCCAGGCTGCGTTCGGCGTACTCCAGATCGTCGGGGTAAATGCTGTCGCGCCACTGGTTGTAGTCGGACAACAGCAGGTCGGCGCTGCGGCCGAAAATCCGTTCATAGGCAGGGCTGACATACAGGACCTGGCGGGTTTCCCAATTGAATGCCCACAACACTGCGTTGACGCTCACCAGCAAGGTGCTGAACAGTTGTTCGCGTTCGCTCAGGCGTGCCACTTCGCCTTGGGCGTGCATCAGCGCCATCAGGGTTTGCGCGGCCTCGGGCCACTGCACAAGGGACGAGTCTTGTTGTTTATTGACCATCGGCTCAAATCTCAAAGGGCGTGCACCGCTCAAGGTTCGAAGCGGCCACAACGAAGCCCGCCTGGGTGGCGAAGTGTCTTTGAGATAGGGGATTTGCAGCGAAGTTCCGAAGGGTGCGCCCTGGCATTGGGCGCACCGATCAACGGTGTCAGGCGGCGCTTGGGCGCAGGGAGTAGGTTTTCAACTGATCGGCGAAGTCACGCAGCGATTGAATCCCGCTGGCTTCGGCTTCGTGTACCCAATCCTTGATGGCGGCCAGCATGTCGTGGCCATTTGAGCTGGTCTTGACCCAGATCTGCTGCAAGGCCAGGCGTTTCTCGTAGATTACCTTCAATGCCTGGCTGTGCTCGAGCATGGTCTGGATGCGTACGTGGTGCTTGTCGTCCAGCAGGCTGGTTTCCCGCGAGAGCAAGCGCTTGGCGCGGTGGAACTGGTGGCGCACCGAGTGATCGACCTTTTCCAGCTCCTGCTTGACCAGGGGGCCGATCACCAGCTTGCGGTACTGGGCCATGATCTGGAAGCGGTTGTTGAGGATCGCCATGGCGGTGTCCATGTCCAGGTTGCCCTTGCCTTCGACGCGGTGGGCAATCGGTGCCACCCGCTGGACCTTGGCCAGGCGCAGGAAGCTGAACACTTGAATCCAGGCCCAGCCCAGATCGAATTCCCACTTCTTCACCGACAGTTTTGCCGAGTTAGGGTAGGTGTGATGATTGTTATGCAGCTCTTCACCACCGATCAGGATGCCCCAGGGCACCAGGTTGGTCGCCGCATCGCGGCACTCGAAGTTGCGGTAGCCGACGGCATGGCCCAGGCCATTGACCACGCCGGCGGCCCACACCGGGATCCACATCATCTGGATGGCCCAGATGGTGATGCCAATGGTGCCGAACAGCAGCAGGTCGATCACGGCCATGAGCGCGACACCCAGCAGTGGAAAGCGGGTGTAGAGGTTGCGTTCGATCCAGTCGTCGGGGCAGTTCTTGCCGTAGATGCGCAGGGTCTCGGGATTCTCCGCTTCGGCCCGGTACAGCTCGGCGCCTTTGCGCAGAACGGTGGACAAACCCTTGATCACAGGGCTGTGCGGGTCGTCGACGGTTTCGCATTTGGCGTGATGCTTGCGATGGATGGCGGTCCACTCGCGGGTGTTCTGCGCCGTGGTCAACCACAGCCAGAAGCGGAAGAAATGTTTCAGACCGGCATTCAACTCGAGCGAGCGATGGGCTGAGTAACGGTGCAGATAGACCGTGACGCCGATGATCGTGACATGGGTCATCAGCAGGGTGACTGCCACCAGTGACCAGGGCGACAAGCCAAGAAAACCTTCGTACCACATAGGCTATAGGGCCCTCGATAAAGAAAAAAACAGCCGTTGCATTATCACTGAGCCCACAGATAAAACCAGTCGCCCTTTCAGATAAGAGTGGCTGGATGTGTCTTTGAACTATAATCCCGACTTTTTCGTAGGGACATGGACAGCCTTATGTCTGCCAGCTATCGCGATGCCATGCGTGCAGCGCTGCTCTACCTGCTGATTTCCCTGGCCTGGATGCAGCTCAGTGGCTATTTATTGAGCAGTTTATTCGATAACTCGGCCGAGCGCTTGCGCTGGCAACTGATCAACGGTTATGCCTGGGTAATATTGAGCGCCGGTTTGATCTTCATCCTCCGCACGCGATTGATGCGTTGCCTGGGCGTCGGCGCGAAATCGCATGAGCGAAAGGAAGATCGCGAGCGGCTGCGCCAGGCCGCCGCCGTATTCGATTGCACCCGAGAAGGTGTGCTGGTCACCGATCATCAAGGAATGATCGTGCATGTGAACCGCGCCTTCATGTCGATTACCGGCTATCAGCGCGAAGAGGTGCTGGGGCGGCAACCCAGCCTGTTCAAGTCAGGGCATCATCCACCCGCGTTCTACCAGGCGATGTTCAGCACGCTCAACAGCGTCGGCGAGTGGAGTGGGGAAATCTGGAACCGCCGTAAAAGCGGCGAAATCTACCCGCAATGGCAGACCATTCGCGCCATTCACGACGATCAGGGGCGTTGCAGTCATTTCGTGGCGGTTTTTTCCGATATCAGTGCCATCAAGGACTCGGAACATGAGTTGAGGCACCTGGCTCATCACGATCCGCTCACCGGCCTGCCCAATCGCCTGCTGTTCACCGACCGCGCCGCGCAAGCCCTGGCCTCGGCGCAGATCCACAAGCGTGGGTGTGCACTGCTGATGATCGATCTGGATCACTTCGTGATGATCAATGACAGCCTCGGGCACTCGATGGGCGACCAATTGCTCAAGGCGGTGGCCGAACGCTTGAGCGCCCTGTTCGACCCTGGCGTCACCCTGGCGCGCCTGGGCGGCGATGAGTTCGCCGTGCTGGCCGAAAGCTGCCCGCAGCTGATGCAGGCCGCGGCGTTGGCCGAGCGGATCATCAAGGGCTTCAAGGAGCCGTTCGACATTCACGGGCATCGGCTGTTCATCAATGCCAGCATCGGTATCAGCCTGTTCCCCGGCGACGCCTTGAGTGCCGAGCAGTTGTTGCGCAATGCTGACTCGGCGCTGTTCAAGGCCAAGAGCGGCGGGCGCGATGGCTATGCCCTGTACACCGAAGAGTTGACGGCCCAAGCCCGGCAGCGGGTAGAAACCGCCTCTGAGCTGCGTAGGGCCCTTGAGCAAAATGAGCTGCGTGTGTTTTACCAGCCTGTTCACGATCTCAAGACCTGCCGCCTGATCGGCGTCGAGGCGCTGGTGCGCTGGGAGCATCCGCAGCGCGGCCTGGTGTCGCCCGCGCAATTCATCCCTGTGGCCGAGCGGACCGGCCTGATCGCCCGGATCGACGCTTGGGTGATGCGTCAGGCCTGTGAACAGATGTGCCAATGGCAGCAGGCTGGCGTGAAGTTGTCGTTTGTCGCGGTGAATGTTTCATCACGTCTGTTCGCCGGCCGCGAGTTGTACCAGCAAGTGGCGCAGGTACTGGCTGAAACCGGACTGGACCCAGCCTGCCTGGAGCTGGAAGTCACCGAGAGCGCGGTGATGGAGGATCCAGAGGTCGCGCTTGAGCAAATGCACCGGCTGCGTGAACTGGGTGTGCAACTGGCGATCGATGATTTCGGCACCGGATATTCGTCGCTGTTGCGGCTCAAGCGCTTGCCGGTGCAGAAGCTCAAGATCGATCAGGGCTTCGTCGCCGGGTTGCCGGGGGACGAGGACGACGCGGCCATCGTGCGAGTCATCATCGCCTTGGCGCAGAGCATGGGCATGCAGGTGCAGGCCGAAGGCATCGAGCAGGTCGAGCAGGCGGCATTCCTGCTCGAGCATGGCAGTCACCTGGGACAGGGTTACTGGTTTGGCCGGCCGGTACCGGCGATGCAGCTGGATTGGGCTCGAACCCCTGTGATTTTCCCGCGCTGATCCTTGGATCATTTCCCACGCTCCGCGTGGGAATGCCGCCCGGGGCGCTCTGCGTCCCTTATCGCAGAATGTAGTGAAAATGCCTTCCCACGCAGAGCAGGGGAAGGATCAATATTCTGGTTATATAAACATTCTTAAATAGTCTTTTTAAGAATATCCGTGCCTCTCTACTATAGGTTCCACGCCGCAAGCAGTGCCGCCACTGCCAGGCAACCTCTCAGTTGAAGGAGCAGCACCATGAGCGCATCACTTCGTAGCGTTGACGGCCAGGACGAAGCAACCATCCTGCGTGAAATCCAGAGCGCCCTGCGCGACCTGCGCTTTGGCGCGGTGGAAATCACCGTGCACAACGCCCAGGTCGTCCAGATCGAACGCAAGGAAAAATTCCGCTTGCAGCAACCGGGCAATAAACCGGGCTGAAGCGAAAGATCCTTGAGCCGACACCACGATTCCAGAAATCCATAAGAACAGCCAACACAAATAGAATTCCAGGAGCTTTCACCATGTCGTCGATTCGCCGTTTCGCTTTGGCCGCCCTGGCCAGTGCCCTGTTTGCCGGTTCCGCCGTTGCCAAGGATTACGAACTGCTCAACGTGTCCTACGACCCGACCCGTGAGCTGTACCAGGATTACAACGCTGAATTCGTCAATTTCTGGAAGAAAAGTAATCCCGGCGACAACGTGAAAATCCAGCAGTCCCACGGTGGTTCGGGCAAACAGGGCCGTGCGGTGATCGACGGCCTGCGTGCCGACGTGGTGACCCTGGCCCTGGCCGGCGACATCGACGAAATCGCCAAGCTCGGAAAGTCCCTGCCGGCCGACTGGCAGAAGCGTCTGCCGGAAGCGAGCACGCCATACACCTCGACCATCGTGTTCCTGGTGCGCAAGGGCAACCCTAAAGGCATCAAGGACTGGGGCGACCTGGTCAAGAACGACGTATCGGTGATCACCCCAAACCCGAAAACCTCTGGCGGTGCGCGCTGGAACTTCCTTGCCGCCTGGGCCTACGGCCTGAAAGCCAACGGCGGTGACGAAGCCAAGGCCAAGGAATATGTGCAAACCCTGTTCAAGCACGTGCCGGTGCTGGATACCGGTGCTCGCGGTTCGACCATTACCTTCGTCAACAACGGTCAGGGTGACGTGTTGCTGGCCTGGGAAAACGAAGCCTTCCTGGCCTTGAAAGAAGATGGCGGCGCCGACAAGTTCGAGATCGTCGTGCCTTCGCTGTCGATCCTTGCCGAGCCGCCAGTGGCCGTGGTCGACAAGAACGCCGAGAAAAAGGGCAACGAGCAGATCGCCGAAGCCTACCTCAAGCACCTGTACAGCCCTGCCGGCCAGGAAATCGCGGCGAAAAACTTCTATCGTCCACGTGACAAGGATGTGGCCGCCAAATACGCCCAGCAGTTCCCGAAACTGGATCTGGTCACCATCGATAAAGACTTCGGCGGCTGGAAAACCGCACAGCCGAAATTCTTCAACGACGGAGGCGTATTCGACCAGATCTACCAGGCGCAGTAATCTTAAATTGCCACCAAGGAGCCTCGAATTGCGATTCGAGGCTTTGTGCGTTCTCAACCAAGGACTTTTATGTCGCGTCGTATCTCCCCCGTCATACCCGGCTTCGGGCTGACGCTGGGCTACACCTTGGTGTACCTCAGCCTGATTGTGCTCATACCACTGGCGGCGATGTTCGTGCATGCCGCTCAACTCACCTGGGATCAGTTCTGGGCGGTCATCTCGGCGCCGCGAGTGCTGGCGGCATTGAAGCTGAGCTTCGGTACCGCGCTGTACGCCGCGATCATCAACGGCATCATCGGCACGCTACTGGCCTGGGTGCTGGTGCGCTATACCTTCCCTGGACGCAAAGTCATCGATGCAATGATCGACTTGCCCTTCGCATTGCCCACCGCCGTGGCTGGTATTGCGCTGACTGCGCTGTATACGCCCACCGGTCTGGTGGGTCAGTTTGCAGCGGATCTAGGGTTCAAGATCGCCTACACCCCGTTGGGCATCACCCTTGCCCTCACTTTTGTGACACTTCCATTCGTAGTACGTACCGTACAGCCCGTCTTGGCTGATATTCCCCGTGAAGTGGAAGAAGCGGCGGCGTGCCTGGGGGCAAAACCGTTGCAGGTTTTCCGTCATATCCTGGTGCCGGCACTGCTGCCGGCCTGGTTGACCGGTTTCGCCCTGGCCTTTGCCCGCGGGGTCGGCGAGTACGGCTCGGTGATTTTTATCGCTGGCAACATGCCGATGAAAACCGAGATCCTGCCGCTGCTGATCATGGTCAAGCTCGACCAATATGATTACACCGGCGCTACCTCCATTGGCGTACTGATGCTGGTGGTTTCTTTCATCCTGTTGCTGCTGATCAACCTGCTGCAGCGGCGCATCGAAACCCCATAAGGAGGCGCAAACAATGTCCCAATCGTCTATTGCTGCCGCCTCTTTGGCCAACGCTGCCCGCCGTGGCAGTGCGACCTCGCGGCGAATCCTGATCGGTCTCGGCTGGCTGATTTTTGTGCTGTTCCTGTTACTGCCGCTGTTCATCGTGGTGTCCCAGGGTTTGAAAAATGGCCTGGGTGCGTTCTTTACCGCGATCTTTGAACCCGACGCACTGTCGGCGCTGAAGCTGACGCTGATTGCCGTGTTGATTTCAGTGCCGTTGAACCTGGTGTTCGGCGTCAGCGCCGCATGGTGCGTGAGCAAGTACTCGTTCCGCGGCAAAAGTATGCTGGTGACCCTGATCGACCTGCCGTTCTCGGTATCGCCCGTGATCGCCGGTCTGGTCTATGTGCTGATGTTCGGTGCCCAGGGGCTGTTTGGCCCTTGGCTGCAGGATCACGACATCCAGATCGTCTTCGCCTTGCCGGGCATCGTGCTGGCGACGATTTTCGTCACTGTGCCGTTCGTGGCCCGTGAGCTGATCCCGTTGATGCAGGAGCAGGGCACCCAGGAAGAGGAAGCCGCGCGTTTGCTCGGCGCCAATGGCTGGCAGATGTTCTGGCACGTTACCGTACCCAACATCAAATGGGGGCTGATTTACGGCGTGGTGCTCTGTACCGCCCGGGCCATGGGTGAATTCGGTGCGGTGTCGGTGGTTTCCGGGCACATTCGCGGGGTGACCAACACCTTGCCGCTGCACGTCGAGATCCTCTACAACGAATACAACCACGTGGCCGCGTTCGCCGTGGCGAGCCTGTT
>Ga0068826_108639_pt1 | contig 7351 bp, 7 predicted proteins | sample Hof3ISUMetaT_24_FD_74460 | JGI IMG/M metagenome (GOLD analysis project Ga0068826, IMG submission 74460) | Enriched soil aggregate microbial communities from Iowa State university to study microbial drivers of carbon cycling -... | ecosystem: Environmental > Terrestrial > Soil > Agricultural land...
CTCAAAAAACGCTTGGCAGCTATCCATCCCTGTCAGGCGCCTGGACATACCTGCGTTAATGAACCGGAGAACTTTCATGCTCAAACGCACCCTGGCATTGGCTGTCGGCCTGGCCCTGTCATTTTCGACCCTGCTGGCGCAGGCGGCCGACACCCTGAAGGTCAGCGCCATTCCGGATGAAGCCCCCACCGAACTGCTACGCAAGTTTCAGCCCCTGGGCACTTATCTGGAACAGCAGTTGGGCATGAAGGTCGAGTTCGTGCCGGTCAGCGACTACCCGGCCGTGGTCGAGGCGCTGGCCACCGACCGGATCGACATGGCCTGGCTGGGTGGTTTCACTTTCGTCCAGGCGCGGCTGAAAACCGGCAACGCCATACCTTTGGTGCAGCGCGAACAGGACGCCCAGTTCACCAGCAAGTTCATCACCGCTGACCCGAACGTCAAAACCCTCGCCGACCTCAAGGGCAAGACCTTTGCCTTCGGTTCGGTGTCCTCCACGTCTGGCAGCTTGATGCCGCGCTACTTCATGCTCCAGGACGGCATCAAGCCGGAAACCTTCTTCAGCCGCGTCGGCTACTCCGGCGCCCACGACGCCACCGTCGCCTGGGTCCAGGCGGGCAAGGTCGACGCCGGTGTGTTGAACGCCAGCGTCTGGGAAAAACTGGTCAAGGCCGGCAAGGTCGACACCAACAAGGTCAAGGTCTTTGCCACCACGCCGGCCTACTACGACTATAACTGGACCGTGCGCGGCACCCTCGACCCGGCCCTGGCGGCAAAGATCAAGGCCGCCTTCCTCGCGCTCGATCCGGCGAACCCCGAGCAAAAAGCGATCCTGGACTTGCAGGCTGCCAGCCGTTTCATCGAGACCAAGCCTGAGAACTACAAGGGCATCGAGGAAGCCGCACGCGCCGCCGACCTGCTCAAATGACCTTGCACCTGACCCGGGTCAGCCTCACCCACGCCAACGGCCTACAGGCGTTGCGCAGCCTGGACCTGCACATCGATGCCGGTGAACAGGTCGCCATCATCGGCCCGTCCGGCGCGGGCAAGTCGAGCCTGCTCAACGTCCTCGCCACCGGCCTGCGTCCTGGCAACGGTGAGTTGCAGGTGCTGGGTGAACATCCCTGGCAGCTGTCGGCGCGCCAGCGCCAACGCCTGCGCGCGCGTATCGGCCTGGTGCATCAGGCACCGCCCTTGCCACCGCGGCAACGGGTGATCACCGCGGTGCTGGCGGGGAAAATCGGCCAGTGGGGTATAGGCAAGAGCCTGTTGAACCTGGTGCATCCGCTGGATGTTCCGGGGGCTCGCGCGGCGTTGGCCAGGCTGGACCTGCATGACAAGCTCTTCGCCCAGTGCCAGCAATTGTCCGGTGGGCAATTGCAACGCGTGGGCATTGCCCGGGTGCTGTATCAGGCACCCGAGGTGTTACTGGCCGATGAACCGGTATCGGCCATGGACCCGGTGCTGGCAGGCCACACGCTCAAGGTCCTCTGCGAGCATGCGCGGGAGCACGCGGTTACCCTGGTGGCCAGCCTGCACGCGGTGGACCTGGCGCTGGCGCACTTCTCGCGGATCATCGGCTTGCGTGACGGGCAGATCCTCTTCGACCTGCCGGCCAGCGCCGTCGACCGCGAGCAGCTCGATGCACTCTATGCCAACGAACAATTGCAGCCTTCGCCAGCTCCAGTTCCCACCTTGAGCGTGCAGATTCCCCGATGCTGAGTCGTGACACCCGTGATCCCGCCACCCGGCCTCGCCTGCTGCTCGGCCTGCTGGCGCTTGCCCTGTTGTGGCCCGGTATCCGCTTCAGCGAACTGGACCTCAGTGTATTGCTGGCCAGCGACAGCCAGAGCGAGATGGGCCGGTTCGTTGCGACCTTCTGGCCGCCGACCCATGGCGCAGAATTCCTCCAGCTGTTGTGGCAAGCCACCTTGCAGACCCTGGCCATCGCCACGGCCGGCATGGCCCTGGCACTGCTCCTGGCGATTCCCGCCAGCCTGCTGGCCAGCCGCGCGCTGTCGTTGTCGGCTGCGTCCCGCGCCGGTCGCCCGAGCCAGTGGGGGCAACTGCTGCGCTGGCCGGTGCGCGGCGTGCTGATTTTCCTGCGCAGCGTGCCGGAAATCGTCTGGGCCCTGCTGTTCGTGCGCGCCGTCGGCCTGGGTCCTACCGCCGGGGTCCTGGCCATCGCCATTACCTACAGCGGCATGCTGGGCAAGGTCTATGCGGAAATCTTCGAGTCGGTCGACCAGCGCCCCGCCCACGCGCTGCTGCAAGCCGGCAGTGGTCGGCTGGCGGCGTTCTGCTACGGGATCCTGCCCAACGTCGCGGCGGAACTGTTGTCGTACACGGTGTACCGTTGGGAATGCGCCATCCGCGCTTCGGTGGTGATGGGCTTCGTCGGGGCCGGTGGCCTGGGCCAGCAGATCGATCTGTCGATGCGCATGTTCGCGGGCGGTGAAGTGGCCAGCCTGTTGCTGACATTTCTCGTCCTGGTGCTGTTCGCCGATCAGTTGAGCAGGCTGCTGCGCTGGAGGCTGGCATGAAGCGCCTGGTCAACCTGCTGCTGGTGCTGTGCATCGGCGTCGCGGTGCTGGCTTCGTTCCGCTACCTGGGCATCGACCTCGGTGAACTGGGCGGCAGCGGCAACCTGAAACAGATGGCCGCCTATGTGCAGCGTTTTCTCAGCCCGGACCTGAGCATCGGGCATTTGCAGGCCATTGCCCGTGGCGCCCTTGAAACCATTGCCATGTCGGCACTGGGCACCCTGTTGGCGACGGTGTTCGGCTTGCTGCTGGCGCTGCCCGCGGCCGGTCGGTTCGGCTGGCCGCTGCAGGGGCTGTCACGCCTGGTGCTCAATGCCTTGCGCGCGATTCCCGAGCTGGTGTGGGCGGTGCTGATGGTCCTGGCCGCCGGCCTGGGCCCCAATGCCGGCACCCTGGCCCTGGCGCTGCACACCACCGGCGTACTCGGCCGGCTATTTGCCGAGGCGCTGGAAAACACCCCGCCCGAACCTGCCGAAGCGATCCGCCTGCAAGGGGGGAGTGCCATAGGGGCGTTCTGCTACGGCACCCTGCCCAATCTGTTCCCGCAGTTGCTGGCCTACGTTCTGTACCGCTGGGAGAACAACATCCGCATGGCCAGCGTGCTCGGTTTCGTCGGTGCCGGTGGCCTGGGGCAAATGCTCTACCTCAGCCTCAGCCTGTTCCAGGAAGCGCAAGCCAGTTCGGTCATTCTTGCGATGCTGGTATTGGTGCTTGCGGTCGATACGCTGAGCAGCTGGAGTCGCCAGCGCTGGGTGAAGGCCTGACAATTTGTATCAACGTGTATTGAGCGCTGGCGAAGGTACACAGCGATACACATCCGTCGCTTCAGGACACATTGCCATGACATGGGGATGAAACAGTGGGCGGGTCGCGCTGGAGCCATTGCCAAAGCGCCCCACCCCAGCAGGAGCCTTGCATGATCAATCAAATCGAAACCGTCCTTTACACCGGCAGGACCGTCACGACCGGCGGCCGCCAAGGCGCGTCGCGAAGTGACGACGGCCGCCTGGATATCCAGCTGTCCCCACCCGGTTCTTCCGGTAGCGGTACCAATCCGGAACAGCTGCTGGGCGCGGGCTGGTCGGCTTGCTTCATCGGTGCCATGGGCAAGGCCGCCGCTGCGTTGAAAGTCAGCCTGCCGACGGACGTGAGCGTCGCCACCGAAGTGGATCTGGGCAACAGCGGCAACGCCTACTTCCTTCAGGCGCGCCTGAATGTCAGCCTGCCGGGCCTGGACCCGGTGCTGGCCAGGACGCTGGTGGACGCGGCACACCAGACCTGTCCGTATTCCAAGGCAACCCGAGGCAACATCGACGTGACGATCAACCTGGTGTAAAGCCGGCATTGAGAACATCGAGACGGTCTTGGGTAAATCGGCCGGATAAACAAATGCCCCGAAGGTCGGGGCATTTGATCTTGGCTAGCCGTATATATCCAGCTGCACAAGCAGGCTTCGAGAGCCCAGTAGGTGGCCAGCGCTGGTCTCTGGCTTACGAGGTTTATCAGGACTCCCACAGTAACAGCTATAGACGCTGCCCTGCTTCACACGGCATAAGGGCTGGATCTCAGCGCGGAGATCTTTCTAACCGTGTACCCTTCGGAGCGCGCCCCACGCGTCCTCGCTATCCGCTTGCGCATCAGTCTGCGTTTTCACCTACAACCTCAGATTAGCAAAACACCCGGCGTGTGGGCCGGTATTTTTAGATCGATTTTTTTCTGTAGGCGCCGGCCTGATGGCAAACGCGAATTTACCCACGCCGTCGCTGACCGCCTCAGTACCTGCGCAACACCGTTGATCTTGTTAACACGCTGCGAGTCTGCCGATTATGCTGCAATAACGCAGCACTCGTTCATCACGGCTGCGCACATGCCCGCCTGTTCAATGGCTTTTTGAGTTGGCATGCGATATGCCCTGACCAGACTGCCCTGGCCCTTGTGTGCCCAGGTCCCATTAGCCGAATCGAGCCGATCCACCGATGGATATCCTGAATTTGCTGGTAAACAAAGCCCAGCCCCTGACCAGTACCTTTTCCGCCGACGGACAACTGCTCAGCCTGTCCTCCAGCCTGAGCGATCAATTGGGCTATGCACCTGAAGAACTGCTCAATCAGCCGATCGAACGTGTACTGAGTCTCGAATCGTTGCGCACGGTACAGGCGCTGCTTGCCAACCCGCCCGCGGACGAGCTGATCCACAGCCTGGAACTGACGCTAATACGTCGCAACGGCGGCCTGCTGCCTGTGATTGCCAGCGGGTTGCTGCAATGGCGAGACGTGCAACCAGCCTGCCTGCACCTGTTGATGATTGCGCTGGGTACGCTGGGGCACCGCCTGCGGGAAATGCACAATGCCAATGAGGTGATGAACCAGATGCTGCAAAGCGCCAAGGTCGCCTACTGGTGCATCGAGTTTGCCGAAGCGGTGGACATCAATCATTCCCCGGATGAGATCGTGCGCCAGGTGTTCGAAAACGACTCCCACTGGCGCCTGTGCAACCGTGCCATGGCCGAGGTGTACGAGATGCCGTCGGATGTCGATTTCAACCAGCAACCGGTGCGCCTGTACTGGCCGCGCAGCCCGGCCAACGAAGAATTCGTGCGGCGCCTGATCGAGGCCGGGTTCCATGTCGACGGAGCACTGTCGGTGGATCGCCGCCACGACGGTTCGCCTGCCTACGTGGAGAACGACGTCCGGGCCACCATCGTCAATGGGCAGTTGTTGCGCATGTGGGGCAGCATTCGTGATGTCAGCCAGGAGTTGCGCATGCAGCATGATGCCGAGCAGCGCATCGACGCCTTGCGCCGGGTCTTCGATGCCGTGCCTGACGCGGTGCTGGTCATCGATGAACACCTGCAACCGCAATGGCGCAACGCTGCATTCGAGGACACCTTCGGCATCACCCATGGCGCCGGTATCGCCCGCTTGCTACTGGACAATGCCTTGCCCGAACGCACCTGGCACAGCCTGCCCCTGCCGGACCGCAGCGGGCGCGACCTGAAGTTCAATGTGCATTGCTCGCGCATCCTGATTCGCGAAGGCGTGGCCTGGCGCGTGGCGGTGTTTCGCGAAAGCCAGGGCGTTCGCACTCCCCTAGAGTTGCACCCATGAAAGACTCCAACCTGCCACCCACGCTGCAGATGGGTATGCGTTCTTCGGTCAATGTCAGCAGCGAAGTGCTGGGCGCGCTGCTGGAAACGCCGGCCTTGCATGCCTTGCTCGACAGCTTCAGCGAAGCGCTGATCGTCACTGACGGCGAGGGCCGATTGCGCTTTATCAACCTGGCCGCCGAACGCGTCAACCGGCTGTCGAAGCAGCAGGCCGTGGGGTTGTCCGAGAGTGATTTTTTCCAGCGCTCGGCGTTGAACTACGACGATTTGCTGGCAGCGTTGAACCGCGGTGGCAACAGTGCGTTGACCCGTTCTCGGGAAGGCCGGGTGCTGCTCAGCAGTACCCACGCGATCCCCACGGGGGCCTACGAAAAACCGTTCAGGATGCTGACCCAGAAAGACTTCGACGCCAGCCAGCCGCAGCGCCGGGCCTCGCTCAATACCCGGCCACCGGAGTCTCAAGGCCTGCGCGATCCCCAGGACAACGCCCTGCACCTGTCACCGCAGCTGTCGAGCATCGCCGACACCGGCGTTCGGGCTTTTCGCCGGCGCGCGCGCCTGTTGCTGCTGGGTGAGCCGGGGGTCGGCAAGACCGCCATCGCCCGGCACATTCATCGTGCGGCTGGCTGGGGGGATCGTCCGTTCATCCACGTCAATTGCGGGAGCATCCCGGAGAGCCTGTTCGAGTCCGAGATGTTCGGCTACGAGCGCGGCGCCTTCACCGGCGCCCTGGCGGGCGGCAAGCAAGGCTATATCGAAGCAGCGTCCGGCGGCACGCTGTTCCTCGACGAGATCGGTGAGATCCCGCTGCACGTACAGGCCAAGCTGCTGAAATTTCTCGAGGACAGCACCATCCAGTCGGTCGGCTCGCCCCTGAGCAAATCCGTGCAGGTACAGGTCATTGCCGCCACCAACAAGGACTTGCGTCATCTGGTGGACATGGGTGAATTTCGCGCCGACCTTTATTACCGCCTCGCCGTGTTGCCGGTGGAAATTCCACCGCTGCGCCAGCACCGCGATGACCTGCCGTTTCTCATCGACATCCTGCTGAGCCGCATCAACGGCGACCGCGTACCGTCCCTGAGCCTTTCCGCCGGCTGTCGCAAGCGCCTGATGAGCTACGACTTCCCGGGCAACATTCGCGAGCTGGTGAACATCTTCGAACGCCTGGCGGTGCTGGCTGACGATGAGGCGCAGGAGCATCACCTGCCGGCTGAACTCCTCCAACCGGTGCGTTCACGGGAACAGTCGGCCCCCTCGGTCGTGCAGGATGAAGCCTCGGACGACCCGCAGCAAAACCTCAAGCTCCAGGTCCAGCATTTTGAACGGCAGGTGATTTTGCGCGCGGTGCATTTGTGTGGGAGCAAGCGTAAGGCTGCGCAGCATTTGGGGATTGATATAGGGACGCTGATTCGTAAGCTGCAGCGCGACTGACTGTAGGTTGTGGTCGGCGTACATATCCATTCCTGCTGTAACGGCTTCTTATGGTTTCGCTCTTACAGCGAGTCCCTTTTTCAAACGCCGGAGTGCCGGCCCAGCAAAAAGGAACCAAAAGGCTTTGCCCCACCACTCGGTGCCTCGCTAGGGCTCGGCATGCCAGAACGAAGGCATTGCTCCGTGGGTCGCCGCGATGGGCCATCCATGGCCCAGCGCGGCTAAACCGGCGTCCTGCCGGTTTCCCCACTGCGCAATGCCTGCGTTC
>Ga0068826_106155_pt1 | contig 7169 bp, 5 predicted proteins | sample Hof3ISUMetaT_24_FD_74460 | JGI IMG/M metagenome (GOLD analysis project Ga0068826, IMG submission 74460) | Enriched soil aggregate microbial communities from Iowa State university to study microbial drivers of carbon cycling -... | ecosystem: Environmental > Terrestrial > Soil > Agricultural land...
CGAAAACACCAACTTCGGCCCGCTGGTCAGCTTCGCCCACATGGAAAGCGTGCTGGGCTACATCGCCAAGGGCAAGGAAGAAGGCGCACGCCTGCTGTGCGGCGGCGAGCGCCTGACCGAAGGCGAATTCGCCAAGGGCGCCTTCGTCGCGCCGACCGTGTTCACCGACTGCACCGACGACATGACCATCGTGCGTGAAGAAATCTTCGGCCCGGTGATGGCGATCCTGAGCTACGAAACCGAAGAAGAAGTGATCCGCCGCGCCAACGACACCGACTTCGGCCTGGCCGCCGGCATCGTCACCCGCGACCTGAATCGCGCCCACCGCGTGATTCATCAACTGGAAGCCGGTATCTGCTGGATCAACGCCTGGGGCGAGTCCGACGCAAAAATGCCGGTTGGCGGTTACAAGCAGTCGGGCGTCGGCCGTGAGAACGGCATCAGCTCGCTGAACAACTTCACTCGCATCAAATCGGTACAGGTCGAGCTGGGCGATTACGTCTCGGTGTTCTAAGGCATCAATCGCTTCGCCTGCGAGGCCGTCATCGCCAGCAGGCTGGCTCCCACAGGTTTCGTGTCATCCACCAAGCCTGTGTCACCCCCGATTCACTGTGGGAGCGAGCCTGCTCGCGATTGAGTGCGCAGCACTCACCCAGGCCTGACCTGACCAACTTCAAAGAGGGTGCATTCAATGTCCCAAGAATTCGATTACATCATCGTCGGTGCCGGCTCTGCCGGTAACACCCTGGCGACCCGTCTGACTGAAGACGAAGGCGTCACCGTCCTGCTGCTCGAAGCCGGCGGCCCGGACTACCGTCTCGACTTCCGCACGCAGATGCCGGCAGCCCTGGCATTCCCGCTGCAAGGCCGTCGCTACAACTGGGCGTACGAAACCGATCCAGAGCCACACATGGACGGTCGCCGGATGGAATGCGGTCGCGGCAAGGGCCTCGGCGGTTCCTCGCTGATCAACGGCATGTGCTACATCCGTGGCAACGCGATGGACTACGACGGCTGGGCCAAACTGCCAGGCCTGGAAGACTGGTCGTACCTCGATTGCCTGCCGTATTTCCGCAAAGCGGAAACCCGCGACATCGGCCCGAACGACTACCACGGTGGCGACGGCCCGGTCAGCGTGACCACGCCGAAAGCGGGCAACAACCCGCTGTTCCACGCCATGGTTGAAGCCGGCGTGCAGGCCGGTTACCCGCGCACCGAAGACCTGAACGGCTACCAGCAGGAAGGCTTCGGCCCGATGGACCGCACCGTGACGCCGAACGGCCGTCGTGCTTCCACCGCCCGCGGTTACCTGGACGTGGCCAAGAAGCGTTCGACCCTGACCATCGTCACTCACGCCCTGACCGACAAGGTTCTGTTCGAAGGCAAGCGTGCGGTCGGCGTGCGTTACCTGGTCGGCGCGGCTGAAGAGCGCGTTGAAGCCCGCGCCCGCAAGGAAGTCATCGTCTGCTCCGGCGCGATCGCCTCGCCGCAACTGCTGCAACGCTCCGGCGTCGGCCCGGCGAAACTGCTGGAAAGCCTCGACATCCCGGTGGTTCACGATCTGCCGGGCGTTGGCGAAAACCTGCAGGATCACCTCGAGCTGTACCTGCAATACGCTTGCACCCAACCGGTCTCGCTGTACCCGTCGCTGCTCTGGTACAACCAGCCGGCCATCGGTGCCGAGTGGCTGTTCAACGGCACCGGCATCGGCGCCAGCAACCAGTTCGAAGCCGGCGGTTTCATCCGTACCCGTCCGGAATTCGAGTGGCCGAACATCCAGTACCACTTCCTGCCAGTGGCGATTAACTACAACGGCAGCAACGGTGTGAAAGAGCACGGCTTCCAGGCGCACATGGGTTCCATGCGTTCGCCGAGCCGCGGTCGCATCCAGGTCAAATCCAAGGATCCGCGCCAGCACCCGAGCATCCTGTTCAACTACATGGCCACCGAGCAGGACTGGCAGGAATTCCGCGACGGCATCCGCCTGACCCGTGAAATCATGCAACAGCCTGCACTGGACGCGTTCCGTGGCCGTGAAATCAGCCCGGGCATCGAAGTGCAAACCGATGAGCAGCTGGACAAGTTCATCCGCGAGCACGCCGAAACCGCGTTCCACCCGTCCTGCTCGTGCAAGATGGGCACCGACGACATGGCCGTAGTGGATGGCGAAGGCCGCGTGCATGGCATGCAGGGTCTGCGTGTGGTCGATGCGTCGATCATGCCGATCATCACCACCGGCAACCTGAACGCGCCGACGATCATGATCGCCGAGAAAATCGCCGACAAGATCCGTGGCCGCCAGCCGCTGCCGCGCAGCACCGCTGCTTACTATGTGGCGGGCGATGCACCGGTGAAGGGCAAGCCGATGCGTGATGTGAGTGCTGTTGCTCAGTAATTCAGCTACTGAGCATCAAGGCTAATCGCGAGCAGGCTCGCTCCCACATTTGGAATGTATTTCAACTGTGGGAGCGAGCCTGCTCGCGATGAGGCCCTACCGATCACCACCTATCTCCCTGCTTCCTACAGTAAATCCCCCTACACCCCCTCTTCACTTGATCCTACACCCCACGCAGGCCTACTCTAGTCCTCGCCTGATCGCTTCATCCCTCCCCGCCGAATCCGCTTCGCCGCTGCTCCCATGACAAGGAGGTTCCCTGATGTTCGATTTCCACCCCCAGCTCAAGCAGCGCTTCGCTGCCTTGCGCACGGGCGCCGAATTTTTTTCCCTGCGGTATGTGCGCGAATCCGGGCAGTACCTGTCGGTGCGCAAGAACGTCGCCGAACCGCCGAGCCTGAGCCGCGACGAAGGCGCGATGCTGACTGTCCGGGTCAATGGCGTCGAGGCCTACGCAGCGACCAATGACCTGTCGCAACAAGGCCTGCAAGCCGCCCTCGAGCGCGCCGAGCAGCAGGCCCGGCGGCTCAAGCCCCATGCCCTGCTCGACCTGAGCCAGCAGCCGGTTTCCAGCGACCGCGCCGATTACTTTTCACCCAATCTCGAACAACCCTTCCCGTCGCTGAGCGAATGCTTCGAGCTGCTCGGCGCGGAATCCGCCTCGGTGCCAAGGGATGAGCGCCTGGTGAATTGGCAAGTGAGCATCGGCATCACCCACGTCGAACAGATCTACCTGAGCAGCGCCGGCGCCGAATTGCGCCAGGCCCAGCGCTTCGTCTACCCGAGCCTGGACGTCACCGCCTACGACGGCAACGACAGCCAGACCCGCAGCCTCGGCCGCGAGAACTTCGGCCAGCAGGGCGGCGCCGACGTAATCAACCGTTGCGGCCTGATCGGTGCCGGCCCGCAAGTCGCCGATCAGGCGCTGCAATTGCTGCTCGCGCCGAACACCCCGCAAGGCCCGCGCGACCTGCTGCTGATGCCCGACCAGATGATGCTGCAGATCCACGAATCCATCGGCCACCCGCTGGAGCTCGACCGGATTCTCGGCGACGAGCGCAATTACGCCGGCACCAGTTTCGTCAAAGCCTCGGATTTCGGCAGCCTGCAATACGGCTCGAAACTGCTCAACGTGACGTTCGATCCGGGCATTCCCGAAGAACTGGCGAGTTACGGTCACGATGACGACGGCTCCAAAGCCAGCAAACAATTCCTGATTCGCGAAGGCCTGCTGGTCCGTCCGTTGGGCGGTGCCTTGTCGCAATTTCGCGCAGGTCTCGACGGCGTCGCCAACAGCCGCGCCTGCAGCTGGAACCGACCGCCGATCGACCGCATGGCCAACCTCAACATCGAGCCGGGCGACCAGTCGCTGGAGCAACTGATCGGCGGCATCGAAAACGGCATTCTGATGAGCACCAACCGCTCATGGTCGATCGACGATGCACGCAACAAATTCCAGTTCGGCTGCGAATGGGGCCAGTTGATTGAAAACGGCGAACTCAAGGGTGTGGTGAAAAACCCGAACTACCGGGGCATTTCCGCGCACTTCTGGAAGAGTCTGCGCGCCGTCGGCAACGCCGCCACCACCCAGGTGCTGGGCACGCCGAACTGCGGCAAGGGCGAACCGAACCAGGTGATCCGCGTCGGCCACGCTTCACCGGCCTGCGTGTTCAGCAATGTTGATGTGTTTGGGGGAGACGCCTGATGAGTATTTCCAAGAGCCAGTCCGAGGCGTTCAAGCTGCTGGTCAACTGGCTGCGCGATGCCGTGCGCGAGCCGGAACAGTTCACCCTGAGTTACGACGCCGAATCGTCGGCCTTCGTCCGTTTCAACCACGCCAAGGTGCGTCAGGCCGGGCAAGTTCAGCAAGCCGGTATCGGTCTGAAACTGATCGACGACGGTCGCCATGCCGATCTGCAGATCACCTTGTCCGGCGATCAGGAAGCCGACCTGCAACGCCTTGCCGAAGGCCTGCAACAGCTGCGTGAAACCCTGCCGCTGCTGCCGCAGGATCCGTACCTGTTGCTCAACCACAACGGCTGGCAGAGCCAGAGTGTGCAGGAGCATCCGCTGCCGGACACCGAGCAGGTCGTGGCGCAAATCGCCCAAGCGGCCGAAGGTCTGGATCTGGTCGGCTTCTATGCCGCCGGCCCGATCAGCCGTGGTTTTGCCAGTTCTTCCGGGGCGTTCGGCTGGCATCAGGCCAACAGCTTCAACTTCGACTTCAGCCTGTTCCACGAGAACGGCGAAGCGGTGAAGGCCAGCTACGCCGGACATGACTGGAACAGCGAAGACTTCGCCCGCCGCTTCCAGCAGGCCCGCGAGCAACTCGAGTTTCTCGGTCGACCGCTGCGCACCTTGCCGCCCGGCCAGTACCGCGCCTATCTGGCACCGGCGGCGCTGGAAGAAATCATGGGCATGTTGTGCTGGGGCGGTTTCTCGGCGCAGTCGATTGCCAGCAAGAGCAGCCCGTTGCAGAAGCTGTATGCCGGCGATCAGGCGTTCAGCCCGCTGGTGTCCCTCGACGAAAAAGTCAGTGGTTCGCTGAGTCCGGCGTTTTCCGGCGAGGGTTACCCGCGCAGCGATCTGCGGCTGATCATCGAAGGTCAGGCCGGCGAGCAACTGGTCGGTTCGCGCAGCGCCGCCGAATACGGCCTCACTGCCAACGGCGCCGGCGGCGGTGAATCGCCCAGCGCGCTGAACATGGCCGCCGGCGACTTGTCCCAGGCCGAGATCCTCAAGCAGTTGGGTACCGGGTTGTATATCAGCAACCTTTGGTACCTGAACTTCTCGGACCAACCGGCGGCGCGCCTGACCGGCATGACCCGATTTGCCACGTTCTGGGTGGAAAACGGCGAGATTCAGGCGCCGGTCAGCACCATGCGTTTCGACGACAGCGCCTACAGCCTGCTGGGTTCGCAGCTGGAAGCGTTGACCGCCGAGCGTGAGTTGCTGCTGTCGGCGAGCACCTATAGCCAGCGCAGTACCTCGTCGGCGCTGTTGCCGGGGGCGCTGGTGAGCCGTTTGACCCTGCTCGCGATGAAGTCACCTCGGATTTACTGCGCTCATCACCAGAGGTTCCATGCCCAACCGCCCGCCTCTCGACGCCATCACCGCCCGCTGGTTGCCATGGGTCGTCGCCATCGCTTTCTTCATGCAGTCCCTCGACGGGACCATCCTCAACACCGCCCTGCCGGCCATGGCCAGGGACCTGGCCGAAGACCCGCTGCGCATGCAGGGCGTGATCATCGCCTACATGCTCACCGTGGCCCTGCTGATCCCGGCGTCGGGCTGGATCGCCGACCGCTTCGGCACCAAGAAAATCTTCTTCGGCGCGATCCTGCTGTTCAGCCTGGGCTCGCTGCTCTGCGCCTTGTCGAGCAGCCTGAGCATGCTGATCGGCGCGCGCGTGATCCAGGGCCTCGGCGGTGCCCTGATGCTGCCGGTCGGACGATTGGTGGTGCTGCGCGCCTACCCGCGCTCGGAACTGGTGCGGATCATGGGCTTCATCACCATTCCCGGCCTGCTCGGCCCGCTGATCGGCCCGACCATGGGCGGCTGGATGGTGGAATACCTGACGTGGCACTGGATCTTCCTGATCAACCTGCCGGTCGGCGTCATCGGTTGCTATGCGGTGTGGAAGTTCATCCCCGACCTGCGCGGCACCGAGCGCACGCGTTTCGATAGCCTCGGTTTCCTGCTGTTCGGCGCAGCGATGGTGCTGATCACCATCGCCATGGAAGGCCTCGGCGAACTGCACCTGCCGCACCTGCGAGTGATGCTGTTGCTGTTCGGCGGCATGGCGTGTCTGGCGGCGTACTGGCTGCGCGCCGGGCACATTGAAAACCCGCTGTTCGCGCCGTCGCTGTTCAAGACCCGCACCTTCGCGGTCGGCATCCTCGGCAACCTGTTCGCCCGCCTGGGCAGCGGCGCCCTGCCGTTTCTGGTGCCGTTGCTGCTGCAAGTGGCGCTGGGTTATTCGCCGTCCCAGGCCGGGATGAGCATGCTGCCGCTGGCGGCTGCGGCGATGGTCGCCAAATGGGGCGCGCGGCCGCTGATCGAGCGCCTGGGCTATCGCATCGTGCTGACCGGCAACACCCTGTTTCTGGGGATCATGCTGGCGAGCATGGGCCTGGTCAGCGAGCAGACGCCGTACTGGCTGCTGCTGTGCCTGCTGGCGGTTCTCGGGGCGATCAACTCGCTGCAATTCACCGCGATGAACACCGTGACCCTGATCGACCTCGACGACGCCAGCGCCAGCAGCGGCAACAGCCTGCTGTCGGTGGTGGCGCAGTTGTCGCTGAGCCTGGGCGTGGCGTGTGCCGGTGCGCTGCTCGGCGGCTTTACGGCGGAGATCGGCAACGATGGCGTCGAGACCGTGTTGGGCGCTTTCCAGCTCACGTTCGTGACCGTCGGGATCATGGCGATGCTGGCGGCGACGATTTTCTCGCAGCTCTCGAAAGAGGACGGACGGCGCGCCAAGCGCCGGGAAGAACACATCGAGCATTGACCGGGGTCTGCGTGGCGAGGGAACCGGCCCTCGTCACAGGCTTTGCGTTCGTCCAGAACTTTCGAGGAAAGTGGCCAGAGGCTGCTACACTGCGCGACATTTTGTTTTGCAGGCCAGTCCCGTGACCACCATCGCCACCGCTTTTAATACTTTGCCGCTGTCCGCCGCCATGCTGGCTAACCTCGACTCCCTCGGTTATGCCCAGATGACGCCGATCCAGGCGCAAAGCTTGCCGGTGATCCTCAAGGGGATGGACCTGATCGC
>Ga0068826_104484_pt1 | contig 7063 bp, 6 predicted proteins | sample Hof3ISUMetaT_24_FD_74460 | JGI IMG/M metagenome (GOLD analysis project Ga0068826, IMG submission 74460) | Enriched soil aggregate microbial communities from Iowa State university to study microbial drivers of carbon cycling -... | ecosystem: Environmental > Terrestrial > Soil > Agricultural land...
CCGCTGTCAAGGTGCAGGGAAAACCAGTCCCAACCACTCTGGCTGGCGGTCAGCGGCTGGCTGCTCCATTCCCGGTCGAGCCATGCGGGGCCTCGGACCTGGAAACGCTCGCCGTCGATCTCAAGCAAGCCGCTGGCCTGGAAAAACGGCTGGCTGTAGTAATAGGACGCCTGGCCCTGTTCGGATTTCTGACTGAATCCCTTGTCCCCTTGCAGCACCAGCGGTCCATTCGAGATCAGTCGCAGTTGATAGCTGAACGCCTTGTCGCGGGCACTGAGTTGCAGTTCGGCCAGCGGGTCGGTCCCCGTTGCCTGGCTGCTGAAACGCCAGTCGTCGATCCACGCATTGAAGGGCGCCAGGCTCACGCCGGCCTGCCCTACGCCGCCGCGGGCATAACGTTCGGCGGCGTGATGCACCGAGGCCGAGGTCACCGCCGCGTGGCCCAGCCAGATCGTCTGGTTGCCCCAGCCCGTCGCCTCGGGTGTCGCTTTCAAGGCACTGCGAAACAACGTCCACTGCGCGCCGAACTCGCGACCCTGTTCATCCTTGAGGTTGGCGGTGACGTACCACCATTCGATGCGAAAGCCGTCATGAGGTCCGTGATCCGCCGGGAAGCTGAACACCCGACCGGGCACCACCGGCGTAAAGGCGGCCGCTTGATTGCCAAGGCCGGCAAAACCCTTCTCGACCGGCGCCGGCTGATCACAACCGGCGAGCAATGCAAGGACAAGCCATGCCCAACGCTCAATCCTCATGGGCAAAGGTCCTCAGCAGGTCCGCCGGCCGTGTGCGATACAACGAATACAGCGGCCACGCCGACGCCAGCAAGGTCGCCAGTAACGCCAGCCCCATCAACTGCAGCAATTGCATGGGAAACACCCGCAGGGGCAGGCGCCAGCCAAACGCCTGGACGTTGATCACGGTGTCCAGGCACCAGGCCAACGCAATACCCAGCGGCAATGCCAGCACCAGGGTCAGCACCGCCAGCAGCCAGGTTTGCCCGAGGTTGAGCAGCATCAGTTGCCGGCGCGTCACGCCCAGCGCCCACAGCGGCGCCAGTTGCCCGAGACGGCTCTGGCTTTGGGTCAGCAGGCTGATGAACAACGCCACCCCCGCCACGCAAAGGGTCAGGCTGTTGAGCGCGGCAGTGGCGGCGAACGTGCGCTCGAACACCTGCGTCGACCAGCCCTTGAGCCGGGCCTGATCGACGATGCGACTGTCCTCCAGGGCAAAACGCGCTTGCAGCGCAGTTACGAACGGTGCAATCAATGCCGGCTCGATACGCAGGTTGAAGCGGTTCGGCGACAGTTGCGGCCAGCCGCGCAGCAAGTGATTGATGTTGACCAGCAAGTGGCCCTTGGGATTGCCGTAGTCGGCGTAGATCCCGACGATGCGTGGCGACCAGGGACCGTTGGGCGTGGCAATCATTACCTGATCGCCGAGCCTGACCTTCAAGCGTCGCGCCAGTTGCTCGCTGAGCATCACCGCGTCGTCCGCAGCCAGGCTGTCCCAAGGCTTGTCGTCCAGAGCTTCCAGCAACGGCCAGTGCTGACGGTAGGTTGGATGATCGATCACGCCAAACACATCCGCCGGCCAGCCCTGCAATTGAATCGAGACCTGCCAGTTGGGCAACACCGCCGTAAGCTGCGGTTGTTGCTTGAGCCAGTCGTACATCTCACGGGCCTGGGCGGGGTGTTGTGGGTTGAGGTAGAGCTCGGCGGTCAGCCGCTGTTCCAGCCAGTCGCTGAAGGTCTGGCGGAAACCGGCGGTCATGCTTCCGGCGCCGATGTTGGCCGCCAGGGCCAATAACAATGCCATCAGCGCCAGGCTCAAGGCCGGCAGTTGCTGGCGGCAATCGGCGATAAACCACTGGCCGAGCACCGACGAAGTACGCTGCGTCAGCCCATTGAGCACCGCATTGAGTACGACCGGCAACGCCAATGCCGCACCCAGCAACAGCGTGGCCATCAGCAAGAATCCGCTGGCCAGGCTGTCACCGCGCAGCAACGCCAGCAACGCGATGCCCAAGGCAATCGCCGCGACCCAGCCCTGGCGGCGCAGCCAGCGCGCATGGGCCTGGTGCCAGGCCTGCGGATCGGCCAGGGCCAGTAACGGTAAACGCGCTGCACGCCACAAACTGTTGGCACCCGCGAGCGCGGCGCCGAGCAGGCCCAGGCCGACACCGCTGAGCCACCACAGCGGGCTCAGGCTCAACCGCCCCGCCACTTCGGCGCCGTACAACCCGCGCAGACTGGCGGCGACATCCGGCAGCAACACGCTGGCCAGCAGGTAACCGCTGGCGACTCCCGCCACACCGCCGATCAGGGCCAGAGCGCCCAGTTCGACGGCAAGGCAGGCGATCAGCATCCGCGCGCTGACCCCGCAGGCGCGCAGGGTGCGCAGCAAACCTCGACGCTGTTCCAGCGCCAGCCCGATCGCGGCGTGCACGATGAACAGGCCGACCACGAACGAGAGAAACCCCAGGGCGTCCAGGTTCAGGTGAAAACTCTCGGTCAGGCGCGCCAGATTGTTTTCTTCGCCGCGGCTCTTGAGCTGAAGTTGTCCCTTGAACGAATCGGGCAGCGTCGCGGTGAAATCCCCGGGCAACAGCAGACGTGACAACTGATCGGGCAAACCGAGAATCTGCTGGGCAAAACCGATATCCACCAGCAGCACACCCGGCGCCATGTCAGGCTCGGCGCGCAGGGGCGGCAATGCCTGGCCGTTCAACGCCTGCGGCCGCTCGCCCGGCGCCAACCCCAACGCCTGCAGGGTCTGCGGTGCAATCCAGGTACTGCCCGGCGGGGTGAAAAACGCTACAACCTGCTCAATGGCCAATGCCTGCCCCGCCACCTCGGACCCGGCCGGTAACGACACGGGCTCAATGCCCAGCAGTTGCAGACGCTGCTCCTCGTGGCCCTTGAGCGTCAGCCGTCCCTGCAACACCGGCGACACCGGCCAACCGGCCCGGCGCAGGTCGACAAACAACTGCTGGGAAAAGGTCCCGCCGCCGGGTGCACTCAGGCTGGCCTGAGGTTCGCCGCCAATCAGCTGACTGGCCCTGGCATAGCTGTCCCGCGCCTGACTGTTGAGTGCTTGCACACCGGTGAGCAGGCTGGTAGCCAGCCACAGCCCGGTCAGCACACTGAAAAACTGCACCGGGTGCTGTCGCCAATGACTGAGCAGCGCGCGCAGGGTTTCACGAAAAATGCGCATCTCAGCGTTCGTCCACAGCCGCCAGGCGACCGCCGTGCAGCACCACCTTTTCGGCCATGCGGGCCGCCACGCTGGGGCTGTGCGTGACCATCAGCAGGGTCGTGGGGCTGTCGTCGAGCAACTCCAGCAGCAACTTCAGCACTTCGTCGCTGGTGCTTTCATCGAGACTGCCGGTGGGCTCGTCCGCCAGCAGCAATTTGGGTCGTGATGCCAGGGCTCGTCCCAGCGCGACCCGCTGTTGCTGGCCGCCGGAAAGTTGTTCGGGATAGCGCCGCAGCAAATCCTTCAAGCCCAACCGCTGCACCAGATGTGCCTGCCAGCGCGAATCATGGCGACCGGCCAGGCGCGCCTGAAACGCCAGGTTGTCCTCCACACGCAAGCTGCCGATCAGGTTGAACTGCTGGAACACCAGGCCAATCTCCGTGCGACGCCAGCTCGCCAGTTGCCCCTCGTTCATCTGTTCCAGACGATATTCACCGCTGCGGATGCTGCCGCGATCGACCTTGTCCAGCCCGGCAATCAAGTGCAACAAGGTGCTCTTGCCACTGCCCGACTCGCCCATCAACGCCAGGCTGCTGCCGGGCTTGAGGGCCAGGTCGACACCCTGCAGCACCGGCAAGGGGCCTTGCGGGGTGGCGTAGCTTTTGAAGACACCCTGGACTTCAAGCATGGGAGGACCCGTTCGATGAGCGTGGGCCAAGGATAGCGGCCGGCGATGGTTTTTGTCCGTTGCCGATTGCGGCCCAGCGCGACCGTTGCGAATGATCCCGAACGCCGCTTCTCGTCGCAATTACTGAACGCAGGTAGCAAAAGATCATAAACCCGCTATTACGTTAGTAATTGCCCTCCATTCATTGCAGATCGTCACAGGTGCGCCCCACGATGGGAAATCCACTCAAGCATTCGCGAACTCGATCTGTTTTTTTTCTGGGTGTCATCTCAATGGGGTTGACCGCCTGTACCAGCGATGAGAAAGCTGCCAATGAAATAACTCGCCCCCCTATCGATGACAGCGAGACGTCGTCTGTGCGCATCACGACGAGTTGGCTGCAACACTCACTGAGCCAGACCGGCTGTCTGCAGCACGCCAGAGCGGCTCTTGCAAAAGCGAGATATTTCGTTGAAGCAGGAGAAAGATCAGTCTATGGATTGCGTGAAGGTATGACTTTTTCGATACGCTGCGACTACGAAGGCGTTGCCTTTTTTGCCGTGGCTTATCGCCATAGACCCAGCACTCAAACCCAGGACCGGATCTTGAATGAAATCACCCGGCTATTTTAAGACGCCGAAGCCGGTCTAAAGCGTCGCCAAGACAAACCCCGGGCGCCTGCCCTATGCACACCCCGTCGTACGATCAATCCGGCCGGCGCCTCCCCTGGGATCGCCGGCCGCCCGTACGTCAACGCAAGCTCCAGGACCGGTTACAAGGGGTATAACTATCAGGACCACAGGCGGGTCAGCCAAACAGGCCCACCAAAGGCAGTGTCCGGGCCAGCCCCCCCCATCCTGCTGGACGCCCGAAGCGTGGAGCGATGTGATGAGTTCCAGAGCATGGCGATGGGCTCGCAAGAGTCTTCTTGGCGGCATCGAGCTGGCCTTGCTGGTGGCGCCGCTGTGCGCCAGCGCCACGTTCAAGTGTCAAGCCAGGGACGGAGCCATCAGCTACACCAGCCAAGCCATCGCCAGCGCCCGTTGCACTCGCGTGAATGGCATGGCGGGCGCCGATGCCGGCGCCAAGGCTACGCCCCGGCCTCGGCTAGTGCGGGACGACGACTCAGGCGCGGCGCGGATTCGAGTGTTCACCTTCATGCGCAAGGGTGTTCGTCAATACGTGAGCCGGCGCCCCGTCGGGATCTCCGAGCGGGTCGATGAGCTTGACGTCTATTACATCAAGGGCTGTTATCTGTGCACGGCACCCAAGAATTTCAAGGTCGCCTCGCTACGCCTGGACACCCGTTCCTACCAGCGGGAGATCGAAGCCGCTTCGGGTCAGTATGGGGTCGACAGGGCGTTAGTCCGCGCAGTGATCCATGCCGAATCAGCGTTTCGTCCCAACGCCATTTCCGAAGCCGGCGCCCAGGGGTTGATGCAGTTGATGCCCGCCACCGCCGAGCGCTTCGCCGTGGACGATCCATTCGACGCACGACAAAACATTCGTGGCGGCGTGCGCTATCTGGCCTGGTTGCTCAAGCGCTTCAACGGTAACCAGACACTGGCGCTGGCAGGTTACAACGCCGGCGAAACGTCCGTGGACCAGTACAACGGGGTGCCTCCCTACGCCGAGACGCAATCCTACGTCACCCTCGTACAATCCTTGGCCGCACGCTATCGTAACCATCGCTAGTATCCCGGGGTGCATGGCCGCAATAGCTGATACGCCGGCGGGGAATGGCTTTCAAACCCTCTGGTTCGCCCTCGGCTACGGTGTGGGTGATGCCGAGCCGATGTCGCTATCTGGCGATTTCGTCAACTCACTAACGAAAGCGCAATCATCTGACGCATCTCGGTGAACTCCGGAGCACCGTCATAGCGAAGCCCGTCAATGTAAAACGCTGGGGTGCCATTCACGCCGCTGCGTACACCGCCATTAAAATCGGATTTAATTTTGGGTACATAGGTACCGTCTTGCATGGCAAGATAGAGTTCTTCGTCACTGAGGCCGTGTTTTAGAGCGATGGCCTGAAATAGCGGCAGGCCCAATCGATCCTGATTTTCATACAATTGGTCGTGAGCCTCCCAGAAGAATCCTCGACTCCCGGCATACTCAGCGGTGACAGCGGCACCCATCGCATGCGGGTGAGCGGTGGTCAGTGGAAAGTTACGGAACACGAACTGCAGGTCATCGCGAAAATGCTGCTGTAGCTTTTTGACGACCCAATACGCTAAACCGCAATAGGGGCATTCATAGTCGCCATATTCCACCAGTGTGACCTTGGCATGCGCACTTCCCTGGCAATGGTCGTTGGCACTTACCGGGACTCTGAGAGTGGCCATGTGATCACCTGTTAATTTGTGGTTGGCCTGCTTTGTGGCGAATTCGCCAGCGCATCCAGCGCATCCAGAATGCCGTCCGCCCCAGGATTGATTGCCATTGGTGAGACGTAGCTCCAGGCAACCACCCCCTCCTTGTCAATCACGAACAGCGCCCGCTTACAAACCCCCAAGTGGGAGTCGTACGCTCCATACTGTCGTGCCACAGCCCCTTTGGGCTCGAAATCGGCCAGCAGGCTGAAGTGGAAATTCCGATCCTTGGCAAAGGCCTGATGACACCAGGCGCTGTCAACCGAGATACCCAGCAGCGTCGCACCGTATTCTCTGAATGTGGAAAGCAACTGGTTGTACAAGGTCAGTTGGTCGCCACAAACCGCACTCCAGTCAGCGGGATAAAACGAGAGAATCACGGGATTTCCCCTTAGCTCGCGTAGCGATAACTGTTGATCAGGGGTCGCGAACAGCGTGAAGTCGGGCGCGACGGTACCGGCTGACAACGGCCCCTGAACCAGGTCGTCATTCGTATTTTTTGCATCATCCAATTCTGAAGTGTTCATTGCCTGAGCCTTGATAGATGGGGGGTTGGGGTGTGCTCAGCGGGATACGACTTGCCCGGCGGGATAACTCCATCCACCATCATGGGATTTTTATAAGAGGCAACGATGCCTCGATCTCAGTCTGAGCCTCAGTGTTTTCGGTAGCGAGACGTTAGCGTTCCGCATCAAGAAGCACGAGGAAGTACGCCGTGCCTTCGCGGTATTGGATTGAAGCCATATTGGCAGCGCATGGGCAGTATTCGCTCTGGCGCACCCATGACTATAGTCCTTGTTGGTGCTTGCCGTAGTCCCTTGACGCG
>Ga0068826_100315_pt1 | contig 6936 bp, 9 predicted proteins | sample Hof3ISUMetaT_24_FD_74460 | JGI IMG/M metagenome (GOLD analysis project Ga0068826, IMG submission 74460) | Enriched soil aggregate microbial communities from Iowa State university to study microbial drivers of carbon cycling -... | ecosystem: Environmental > Terrestrial > Soil > Agricultural land...
CTGCGCCAGGGCACGCGCGTGGCCTGGGCCAATCCGCTCTGACCCGCAGGCGCTTCAGGTCTTGCGCGGCGGCAGCGGAATGCGCTCGGTCTCGCCGGGGACATGAGGGAAGCCGTCGTCCTCCCAGCGCTGCGAAGCCGCCTCGATCGCTTCCTTGCTGCTGGCCACGAAGTTCCAGAAGATAAAGCGGTGACCGTCGGTGGGATCTCCTCCCAGCAGCATCACGCGCGACGGCGCGGTGGCCGTCAGCGTGGCCGCCTGGCCGGGCGTCAGCACGACCATATGCTCGGCCGGCAGCGCTTCGCCGTCGAGCGCCACGCTGCCGTCGACCGGATAGATGCCCCGCTCGGCATGCTCCGGCGGGATCTCCACGCTCGCGCCGGCATCGAGTTCGATCGCGACGTAGAGCGTGCGGCTGAATACCTTGACCGGCGATGTCTTGCCAAAGGCATCTCCGGCAATCACCGTCATGCGCACGCCGGGCTGTTCGATTTTCGGCAGCGTGGCACCGGGATGATGGAAGAACGAGGGCGCCACGGTCTCATGGTCCTTCGGCAATGCCACCCAGGTCTGGATGCCATGCAGGCGCGCGCCGGCTTTGCGCACGGTCTCGGGCGAACGCTCCGAATGGACAATGCCGTTGCCGGCGGTCATCCAGTTGACGTCGCCGGGGCGAATGAGCTGCTCGCTGCCAAGGCTGTCGCGGTGCATGATCTCCCCGTCGAACAGGTAGGTCACCGTGGCCAGGCCGATATGCGGATGCGGCCGCACATCGGCACCGTGACCAGGCGGCAGCGTCACCGGCCCCATATGGTCGAAGAAGATGAACGGGCCGACGGTCTGCGCGGCAGCGGCCGGAAGCAGGCGGCGCACGGTGAAATCGCCCAGGTCTCGTACATGGGGCTTGAGCAGGTGTTCGATGGCAGACATAGCTCCTCCGGATCGTGGGTCAGGCTCTTGCACAAGCCGTGAAGGGGTCGCGACGGCTCTGTCAGTGTAGCGTCTGGCGCAATACTGTATCCCGCCGGACGATGCGAACCCCGAACCCTTGTGGGCCTCTAACCCAGGATATCCGAGCACCGTATATGCCGTCCGAGTACCTTGTTGGGGGCAACACTATCCAAATATAGATGACAATCATCAGGAACTATCAGGACGACAGGGACTCCAATTAGCACTCACCCGGCTTGAGTGCTAAGATGTGTTGCAATGCTGTGCCACCCGTCCGGAGTGGCACACCGGCAACCGAACCGCCGGATGCGAAAGGAGTAATTGAGTGAACGCAGTCTTGCCTGCCGACCAAACCGTGCTGAACAGCCGTCTGCCGACGGCGCCCAAGCTGGCTGGAAGCTTTGCATTGACCTTCCCGGCCACCGTGGGCAACCTGGAAAGCTATATCCAGGCCATCCACCGCATTCCCCTGCTGACCGCCGAGGAAGAGCAGCGTCTCGCGCGCGAACTGCGCGACCATGATTCCGTTGATGCCGCACGCCAGCTGGTGATGTCCCACCTGCGCCTGGTGGTGTCGATCGCACGCCAGTACCTCGGGTATGGCTTGCCGCACGCTGACCTGATCCAGGAAGGCAATATCGGCCTGATGAAGGCCGTGAAGCGCTTCAACCCGGACCAGGGCGTGCGACTGGTGTCGTATGCGATGCACTGGATCAAGGCCGAGATCCACGAGTACGTGCTGAAGAACTGGCGCATGGTCAAGGTGGCCACCACCAAGGCCCAGCGCAAGCTGTTCTTCAACCTGCGCAGCCACAAGAAGGGTGCCCATACCTTCACGCCGGAGCAGGTCGAAGCCGTTGCGCGCGAGCTCAACGTCAAGCCGGAAGAAGTGATGGAGATGGAAACCCGCCTGTCGGGTGGCGATCTCGCGCTGGAAGGGCAAATCGAAGACGGCGAGGAAGACTTCGCCCCGATCGCCTACCTGGCGGACAACCACAACGAGCCCACGCGGGTGCTGGAAGCCCAGCGTCACGACCGTATGCAGGTCGAGGGCCTGGAAGAAGCGCTGACGCGCCTGGACGACCGCAGCCGCCGCATCATCGAGGCGCGCTGGCTGAACGTCGAGGACGATGGCTCGGGCGGCGCCACGCTGCATGAGCTGGCCGATGAATTCGGCGTGTCGGCCGAACGGATTCGCCAGATCGAAGCGGCGGCCATGAAGAAGATGAAGGGCGCGCTGCAGGCGTTTGCCTGATCGCTGCCGCGCCAGCGCAATCGCTGGCGCCATGCAAAAGGCCGGTCCACTGGACCGGCCTTTTTTCATTCCGCGCTGCGCTCAGGACAGCAGCTGCTTGATGTCGTGGGCAATCGGCTCCGGCCCTTGCCCGTGGCGGATGAAAAGCCGCAGCCGCCCTTCCGGGTCGAACACGTAGCTGCCGGCCGAGTGATCCATGGTGTAGTTGTTCGGCGAAGAACCCGGCACCTTCGCGTAGTACACCTTGAAATCCTTTGCCACCTTCTGCAGCGCCGCCTCGTCGGTCGGCCGCATGCCCAGGAAGCGCGGATCGAACGCCGGCACGTACTGCGCCAGCAGCGCCTGCGTATCGCGCTCCGGATCGACCGTGACGAACAGCACCTGCACCTTGTCGGCGTCCGGGCCGAGCTGCTCCATCACCGCCTTGAGTTCGGCCATGGTGGTCGGGCAGACATCGGGACAATGCGTGTAGCCGAAGAACATCACCACGACCTTGCCCTTGAAGTCGGCGATCGTGCGGACTTTTCCGTTATGGTCCGTCAGCGAAAAATCCTTGCCGAAGTCCGCGCCGCCGCTGATGTCGACGTTGCGGAACGAGGCCTTCTGCTGGCCGCAGGCGGCAAGCGCGAGCGCCAGGAAGGCCAGCGCGGCAAAGCGGCGGAACGAGGCGAGGAGCCCGGAAGATTGGCTTGGCTTGTTCATGCGAGATTGGAAGTCGGGGCGCCGGCAAGACTGCGGTGGCGCGCGATGGCGAGGGCAGCACACAGTATCGCCCATCCGCGCCGTGCGGCACGGCGGCCGCGACAAGATGCCGCAGGCCGCGAACAATGGTGCCGCTCAGATCTGCGGCACGAACTTGAAGTAGTGATCGACGAGCAAAGCCGCGAACAGGATCGACAGGTACAGGATCGAGAAGCGGAAGGTGCGCTGCGCCAGTTCGTCGGAGTAATTGCGGTACAGCGTCCACGAGTACTTCAGGAACCAGGCCCCCAGTACCAGCGCGCTGGCCAGGTAGATATAGCCGCACATGCCATACACAAAAGGCAGCAGCGTCGCGGCGATCATGACCAGCGTGTACAGCAGGATATTGAGCAGCGTGTACTTTTCGCCATGCGTGATCGGCAGCATCGGCAACCCGGACTTGGCGTAGTCGGCACGGCGGTACAAGGCCAGCGCCCAGAAATGCGGCGGGGTCCAGGTGAAGATGATCAGCACCAGGAACCAGGCCTCGGCCGGCACGTCGTTGGCCACGGCCGCCCAGCCCAGCGCCGGCGGCATGGCGCCCGACAGGCCGCCGATGACAATGTTCTGCGGCGTGGCGGGCTTCAGCAGGATGGTGTAGACGACCGCATAGCCCAGGAAGGTGGCGAAGGTCAGCCACATCGTCAGGTCGTTGGCGAACACGTGCAGCAGCCACATGCCGGCGCCGCCCAGGACGGCCGAGAAGATCAGGGTCTGGGTGGTGGTGATCTCGCCGGTGGCCGACGGGCGCCAGGCGGTGCGGCGCATCAGCGCGTCGATCTTCTGCTCGACCAGACAATTGATCGCGAACGCGGCCCCGGCCAGCAGCCAGATGCCGGCGGCGCCGCCGATCAGCACGCGCCATGGCACCATGCCCGGCGTGGCCAGGAACATGCCGATGATGGCGCAGAACACCGCGAGCTGTGTGACGCGCGGCTTGGTCAGGGCGGCATATTGGCGAGCCAGGTGACGCAGCCGGCCCACGGGATGGGGTTGTGTTGCAGTAACCACGGGAGGGAGTTTGTCTTTCATGTGGCGCGAGCGGCAGCCGGCACGCTGGAGGGAGCGTCGGCGGGTCGGGTCGCGAGCCCTATATTGTAGTTGAGTCGCACCAGCAGCAGCAGGAGCACCGCCGCGCCACCGTTGTGAAGCACGGCGGCCACCAGCGGCCAGTCCAGCACGATGTTCGAGAGACCGGTGGCCAGCTGCAGCGCCAGCGCGGCCAGCAGCCACCGCGACGTGCCGCCCAGCCCTTCGAGCCTGCGCGCGCGCAGGCCGAACCACGCCAGGTAGCCAAGCACCACCACGGCGAAGCCGCGGTGCACCCAGTGGATCGCCACCAGCGCCGCATGGGGAATGTAGTCGCCATCAGCCGTCATGCCGAGCTGGCGCCATAGCGTGAAGCCGTGCGTGAAATCCATCGCCGGCACCAGCTGGCCGTTGCACAGCGGGAAATCGGTGCAGGCCATCACCGCGTAGTTGGTGCTGACCCAGCCGCCCAGGAAGATCTGGATCACCAGCAGCAGCAGCGCCGCGCGCGCGGGCCAGCGCAACGCCCGGCCTGCGGCGCCACGGGATGCGGCGGATCATTGCGCGAACCGAGCCAGATCAGCGCCGCCAGCAGGCTCATGCCGAGCAGCAGGTGCGTCACGACGATGATTGGCTGCAGCTTCATGGTCACGGTGAACGCGCCGAACGCGCCCTGCACGCACACCAGCAGCAGGACACTGGTGGCGAACCACGGCGACTGCTTCAGTTCCTTGCGCTTGACCCACGCCAGCACCATCAGCGTGATGATGAGCACGCCCACCGCCATGGCGAAATAGCGGTGGATCATCTCGATCCACGCCTTGGCCAGGGTTACCGGGCCGCTGGGCAGCGCGGTCTGGGCGGCGTGGATCGGCTCCATCGCCGCATGCGGGTTGGAATGGCCGTAGCAGCCTGGCCAGTCAGGGCAGCCGAGGCCGGAATCGGTCAGCCGCGTGAAGCTGCCGAACATGATCAGGTCGAGCGTCAGGAACGCGGTGATCCAGACCAGCTTGCGGTACTTGTTGCGGTCGCCGCGGACCAGCACGTAAGAGATCGGGAACAGCGCGATCAGGACGCCGATGATGGCGAGTTGAAGCAGCATGCCGGTCGCCCCTCAGCCGATGCGCGAGACCCGGAGCAGCTTCTTGAGGTCGCCGCTCATCTTCTTGGGGTCGGGGTCTTTCGGGAAGCGCATCATCAGGTTGCCAAGCGGATCGACCAGGAAGATGGTGTCCTCGATGCGGCCGCCCTCGGTCGCGGGGAACCATTGACGGGCCACGTCAGGCGCAATGCGAAGGAAGCGCACGCCGGCGTAGGGCTCGTTGTAGGCCGCCGACAGGCGTTCGTCGACAGCGCCTTCGTCCGTGATCAGCCACACCGGCACGATCCGTTCGCGATCCTGGCCCTGACCCGCGCGGATCTGCCGGATGGTGAACAGCTTCTTTGCGCACGCTTCGTCGCAGGCCGACCCATCGGCCGTTACCAGCAGCCACTTGCCGCGGAAACTTTCGAGCGGCACGGCTTCGGCGCGCTCGTTGGCGACGCGAACGGCGGGCATCGGACGCTGGGGATCGATCAGCGCGCCATAGTTGGTGGCGCCGCCCGTCGGCTTGAAGACATAGAAAGTCAGGTAGGACGCGATCACCGGCGATGCGCACACCAGCAACAGCATCAGCATCTGGATGCGGCCGCGGCGGGTGCGGGCGTCGATGCGCGAATCCGGCGCCGGTGCCGTGCCGGCCGGAGCCGGGGCGGAGTCTTGGTGTGGCATGCGTACGTCTGTCGTTCGTTCGTTGGTCGTGACGCCCGCCCGGTGGCGCGCGCCTGTTGTTCGTCAAGTGGGTCCTGCCCCGGCAAGCCGGCGTGCGCGGCGCAAGCCCAGCGCGACTACCAGCACCAGTGTCAGCGCGGCCAGGCCGAACCACTGGAAGGCGTAGCCGTAGTGCCGGTCGGCCCCCAGGTCGGCCGGCGCCCAGTCGCGCGCGAGGCCGTCGCCCGTATCGGTGCGCTGCTCGATCACGATCGGCTGCAACGCCACCCCGGTCTCGGTCGCATAGGCACCCAGGTCCACGTTCTGTCGAATCCGTTGTCCGGCTTCGGCGCTAGCGGGCTGGCCCAGGCTATAGACCTTGGGCACCGCGGCAAGTGCCGTGCCTTCGACGGTGACTTCACCGGCTGGCGTCGCGAATGGCGCAATGCGCGTGCGGTCCTGGACATCTCGCGGGAGCCAGCCACGCAGCACCAGCACGCTGCGGGCGGCGGCGCCATCACTCCGGATCTGCAAGGGCGTCAGCACCAGGAAGCCGGCACGGCTGTCGGAGCCATTGCCGTGGGGGCGATTATCCAACAAGACGGTCCGGCCCGCGTCAAAACGCCCGGTGACGCGCACGGTGCGGTCCGCCAGGCCAACCGAAGCGGGCGCCGTGGTCAACGTCACCGGCGGCTGTGCGGCCAGCGCCTGCAGCCGTTCGGCACGCGCGATCTTCTCGTGCGCCCGATTGAGCTGCCAGTTGCCGAGCGCGCAGGTCACCGCGATTACCACTGCGGCCGCGACAGTCGGCACCGGGCTCAGGGCGCGCCACAGCTTCATCGGTCCGCTCCCGTCGCATACGGCAACATGCCGGCGGTGCGATAATGACCCTTTCCGCCCCCGAGCCCGCGGCACGTATCGTACGTATTGCGGCCAGCCTGCCCCGCCATGCGCTTTGTCATCATCGTCGCCTTTCTCCTGATCATCGGCAGCCTGGCCTCGGCCCTCTTCTTCATGATGCGCGACCGCGGCAGGACGCCAAACATGATGCGCTCGCTGATGCTGCGCGTGGGCTTCTCGGTGGCGCTGTTCCTGTTCATCCTGTTCGCCAACTGGATGGGATGGATCCACAGCACCGGCATCCACATGTCGCCCTGAGCGCCTGCCAGTCCCCAAAACAAAAAGCGCCGCGCGAGGATCGTCCTCCGCG
>Ga0068826_102722_pt1 | contig 6756 bp, 8 predicted proteins | sample Hof3ISUMetaT_24_FD_74460 | JGI IMG/M metagenome (GOLD analysis project Ga0068826, IMG submission 74460) | Enriched soil aggregate microbial communities from Iowa State university to study microbial drivers of carbon cycling -... | ecosystem: Environmental > Terrestrial > Soil > Agricultural land...
CAGGAATTCGGCTACCTGCTCGCACTTGACCTTCTCCGGGGTGAAGGTCTTGACCAGCTCTTCCTTGGGCGCGGCGCGCTCTGCCACCAGCGGCAGTGCCTCGGCGGCCTCCATATTGGCGGCGTAGTCGGACGTCGGGCAGTAGACGATGGCGTCTTCACCGGTGTCGGCGATCACGTGGAATTCATGCGAGCCCGAACCGCCGATGGCGCCGTTGTCGGCCGCCACGGCGCGGAATTCCAGGCCGAAGCGCTGGAAAATGCGAACATAGGCGTCGTACATGTTCTGGTACGACTGCTTCAGGCCTTCGGCGTCGCGGTCGAAGGAATAGGCGTCCTTCATCGTGAATTCACGGCCGCGCATGATGCCGAAGCGCGGACGGCGCTCGTCGCGGAACTTGGTCTGGATCTGGTAGAAATTGACCGGCAGCTGCTTGTAGCTGCGGATTTCCGAGCGGGCGATGTCCGTGACGACTTCCTCGGACGTCGGCTGCACGGCGAAATCGCGCTCGTGGCGGTCCTTCAGGCGCAGCAGCTCGGGGCCCATCTTGTCCCAGCGGCCGGTTTCCTGCCACAGTTCGGCCGGCTGGATCACGGGCATGGACAATTCCACGGCGCCGGCGCGGTTCATTTCCTCGCGAACGATATTTTCCACCTTGCGGATCGTACGCAGGCCCACCGGCATGTAGTTGTAAATACCGGCGCCGAGCTTCTTGATCATGCCCGCGCGCATCATCAGCTTGTGCGACACGATTTCCGCGTCGGCGGGGGCTTCTTTCAGGGTGGAAATGAAAAATTGCGAGGCTTTCATCCGAATGTCTTCTCTGGAAACCGGGAATCCCGGTGAATTGGCGGCAGCCATGCCGCGCATAAGCGACTGGAACGCGCCGGCAACTGCCTGAAACTGCCCTTCCCGCTCGGGGAAAACCAGCAGGGCCCCGCCTGAGCCGGGCCGCGCGCATCCTTTATAATCGACGTAATTCTAAAGGATTCGAGGTGCAGTCATGCTCGATCGTGAAGGCTTTCGCCCGAACGTCGGCATCATCCTCATCAACGCACGAAACGAGGTTTTCTGGGGCAAGCGAATCGGCGAGCATTCCTGGCAGTTTCCGCAAGGCGGCATCAAGTACGGCGAAACGCCGGAACAGGCCATGTACCGCGAACTGCATGAGGAGATCGGCCTGCTACCGGAGCACGTCAGGATCGTCGGTCGCACGCGCGACTGGTTGCGCTATGAGGTGCCGGACAAGTTCATCCGCCGCGAGATCCGCGGCCACTATAGAGGCCAGAAACAGATCTGGTTCCTGCTGCGCATGGCGGGCAGGGACTGCGATATCCACCTGCGTGCCACCGACCATCCGGAGTTCGACGCCTGGCGGTGGAGCGACTACTGGGTGCCGCTCGACGCGGTGATCGAGTTCAAGCGCGACGTCTACCAGCTGGCGCTGGGCGAGCTGTCGCGCTTCCTGAACCGGAACTCGCGCGTGCCGCTCAGCCCGTATGGCGTCCATCATGGCCGCCATGGCGGCGGGCAGCGCCGGCCGCCGCAAGCCGTCACCCAGGGCATGCCCGTGGTGCCGGCCGAAGCTGGCGCAGCGGAAGATGCCGCAGTTTTGCCGGCCGCGCCGGCTTCCAACCACACGGAGTCCTGATGAATCGTGTTACCGGCCAGGGCCGCCGCGGCGGCCTGACCGCTGCTGGCCTGTTGCTTGCCGCCGCCTGCCTGGCGCTGGCGGGCTGCAAGACCACCGGCAAGCAAATGCCCGAAGAAGAATCCAAGTGGATCAACCCCTTCGAGCCGAAGACCTTCAAGGAGGAAGAGGCCATCCTGCCGGCACCGCCGCAGGATGCGAACCTGATCCCGTTCTCGGTCAATGGCACCGGCAACCTCACGTTCGCGGTGGACAGCAAGTCGGTGTCGGTCGGCGCGGACAAGGTGGTGCGCTTTACGGTGGTGATCAGCAGCGCCAGCGGCGCACGCAACGTGAACTTCGAAGGCCTGCGCTGCGACGCGTTCGAGCGCAGGATCTACGCGACATTGCCGATGGGCGCCAAGGAATGGCAGCTCAACCGCGGCGAAACGCGTGAAGAGTGGATCCGCATGCAGACCAGCGCGCGCAACGCGTACGCGGCGACGCTGGCGACCGATTTCTTCTGCGAAGGCCGCACCGTGGCCGGCACGCCGGATGCCATGGTCCGCGACCTGAAGGACCACGCACCGCGGCGCTGAGCCTCTGCAGGCAGAAGGAAAAAAGGGCGATGCCACGGCATCGCCCTTTTCATTTGCACCGTTACCGTATCGCAGACTCAGACCAGTACGAGGTTGTCCCGGTGAATCAGCTCGGGCTCGTTCAGGTGGCCCAGCACCGATTCGATCTCCGACGACGGCTTGCGCGCGATCAGCCGCGCCTCGGCGCTGGAATAGTTGGTGATGCCGCGCGCCACTTCGCGCCCATCGGCGCCGACACAGGCGACCACCTCGCCACGCGCGAACTCGCCCTGCACTTCGACCACGCCGATCGGCAGCAAGGATTTGCCACCGCTGGTCAGTTTTTCCACGGCGCCGGCATCGATCACGACGCGGCCGCGCAGCTGCAAGTGATCCGCCATCCACTGCTTGCGCGCGGTCAGGCGTCCGGTCGGGGCCAGCAGTTGCGTGCCGATGGCCTCCCCGGCGGCCAGGCGTTCGAGTACGTTGGCCTCGCGTCCCGAGGCAATGGTCGTATGCGCGCCGGACTTGGCCGCGCGCTTGGCGGCCAGGATCTTGGTCAGCATGCCGCCGCGGCCGATCGACGTGCCGGCGCCGCCGGCCATCGCTTCCAGCTCGGGCGTGCCGGCCAGCGCCTCGTCGACGAACTCGGCATTCGGGTCCTTGCGCGGATCGGCGGTGTAGAGCCCGCGCTGGTCGGTCAGGATGACCAGCGCATCGCCTTCGATCAGGTTGGTCACCAGCGCGCCCAGCGTGTCGTTGTCGCCGAACTTGATTTCGTCGGTGACCACGGTGTCGTTCTCGTTGATGATGGGGACCACGCCCAGCGACAGCAGCGTCAGCAGCGTGGAGCGCGCGTTCAGGTAGCGTTCGCGGTCGGCCAGGTCGGCGTGGGTGAGCAGGACCTGCGCGGTGCGGATGCCATAGCGGCCGAACTGGCTTTCATAGACTTGCGCCAGGCCCATCTGGCCGACGGCGGCGGCGGCCTGCAATTCGTGGATTTCACGTGGACGGCGTACCCAGCCCAGGCGTTGCATGCCCTCGGCAATGGCGCCGGAGCTGACCAGCACCACCTCCTTGCCGATCGAGCGCAGCTTGGCGATCTGCGCCGCCCAGCGCGCAATGGCGTCGTAGTCCAACCCCTTGCCGTCGTTGGTGACCAGGCTGGAGCCAACCTTCACGACGATACGTTTTGCCTGGGCAATGACCGATTGCATGGCGAGAAATCCTGTCTCCGGGGGCATTTTTTTGCGTCCCCAATGGTGGTTCCTCGCCCCGCATGGGCGAGGGAAAAAAGCTGGCTTACTGCTCGTGACCTTCCTGGTCGACGTTGTGCCGGCGATCGTCGAGCCGGATGTCGGGCTCGGCCAGTGCGGCGGCTTCTTCGGCCTTGATCGCGGCCAGGTGGTCCTTGATCGCGTAGATCAGCTCGCGGCAGCCTTCGCCGGTGAGCGCCGAGATCTGGAAGACCGGGCCCTTCCACTTGTAGCGCTTGATGAAGTCCTTGGCGCGCGTGGCGCGCTCGTCTTCCGGCACCACGTCGAGCTTGTTCAGCACCAGCCAGCGCGGCTTGTCATAGAGCGTTTCATCGTACTTCTTCAGCTCGTTGACGATGGCCTTCGCTTCCGCCACCGGATCCACCGCCTCATCGAACGGCGCCAGGTCGACGATATGCAGCAGCAGTCCGGTACGCTGCAGATGGCGCAGGAACTGGTGACCCAGGCCGGCGCCTTCGGCCGCGCCCTCGATCAGGCCCGGAATGTCCGCCACCACGAACGACTGCTCGTGGTCGACGCGCACCACGCCCAGGTTCGGGTGCAGCGTGGTGAACGGATAGTCCGCCACCTTCGGGCGCGCGTTGGAAATATGCGAAATGAATGTCGACTTGCCCGCGTTGGGCATGCCCAGCAGGCCGACGTCGGCCAGCACCTTCAGTTCCAGCTTGAGCATGCGGCGCTCGCCGGGCTTGCCATCCACCTGCTGGCGCGGCGCGCGGTTGGTACTGGACTTGAAATGCAGGTTGCCCCAGCCGCCCATGCCGCCTTCGGCCAGGCAGACCTTCTGGCCGTGCTCGGTCAGGTCGGCGATCAGCTCGCCCGTGTCCATGTCTGTGATCAGCGTGCCGACCGGCATGCGCAGCGTGATGTCCTCGCCGGCGGCGCCGTAGCAGTCGGAGCCACGGCCGTTTTCGCCGTTCCTGGCCACGTGCTTCTTGGCGTAGCGGAAGTCGATCAGGGTATTGATATTGCGGTCCGCCACGGCGAACACGCTGCCGCCCCGGCCACCGTCGCCCCCATCCGGACCACCGAAGGGCACAAACTTCTCGCGCCGGAACGAGGCGCTGCCATTGCCGCCGTTGCCGGCGATGGCTTCGATTCGGGCTTCGTCGATGAACTTCATAGTGAGTTTCCGTGGTGGACCGGGCTACCGACCGGCATTGGCAACTTGCATTGTCGCCAAAAATGAAAAAGCCCCGCAAGCATTGCGGGGCCTTCGTGCTGCAAAGGCTGTTATCAGGCCGCCGGAACGACGCTGACTTGCTGCTTCTTGGCAGGGCCCTTGACAGCGAATTGCACGTGGCCGTCGACCAGTGCAAACAGGGTGTGGTCCTTGCCCACGCCCACGTTGTCACCGGCGTGCACGCGGGTGCCGCGTTGGCGGATGATGATGCCGCCGGCGTTGATGGCCTGGCCACCAAACACCTTCACGCCCAGACGCTTCGATTCTGAATCACGGCCGTTCCGCGTGGAACCGCCGCCTTTTTTCTGTGCCATGTCTTACTCCTGTCGCTTTACCGGGTTACGTTCGAATGATCAGGCGTTGATCGCTTCGATGCGCAGCTCGGTGTAGTTCTGACGATGGCCTTGACGCTTCTGGTAGTGCTTGCGACGGCGCATCTTGAAGATCTTCACCTTGTCGTGACGACCTTGGGAGATAACGGTAGCTTTGACGGAAGCCCCGCTCACCAGCGGCGTACCAAACTTGATTTGGTCGCCGGCGCCCACTGCGAGCACCTGGTCGAGCGTGATTTCTGCGCCAATGTCTGCCGGTATCTGTTCTACTTTAAGTTTTTCGCCAGCAGCAACCTTGTATTGCTTGCCGCCGGTTTTTACGACCGCGTACATTGTCGAACCTCTCGGATGTGAATAAAACGCCGAATGCCGGCACGTCGCGCTTGCATGCTGCCAAGCAGCCCGCCAACGCCTGTGCGGCCCGGTTATCTCCCGCCGGTCGATACCCGCAAGACGGGCAAAACCACCGGAGGAAACCGAGAACTATAAACCAGGCTGGAGAAAAACGCAAAGAAAACAGGCACATAGCCTGTCCGGCGACGCCTTGCGCACTTCTGCGCAGGCGTGGATCAGGTCAGATCGGCCAGCAGGAAGCCCGCCAGTGCGGCAAATGCCACCCACCAGGCCGTGCGGCGGGCACTGCGGCGGGACGTGTACTTGTTCATGCCGGAATTATAGACCCCGGCGGCAGCGCCTCCCCCGAACGGGGACTGGACACTGGCGTGAACCACGTTGGCATCGCATATAATCGTCCGGTTTTGCGTAACGGTGATCATCTTGACCCAGCCTTCCGCCACTGCCTTGCTTGCCCCGGTCGCTGCAGACATGCGCGCGGTCGATGCAGTCATCCGTCAACGGCTGTCTTCCGAAGTTCCTCTGATCGAGCAGATCGGTGAATACATCATCAGCGCCGGCGGCAAGCGCCTGCGCCCGGTAATCCTGCTGCTGTCGGCCCGCGCCTTCGGCTATGACGGCCACCGCCACCATGAACTGGCCGCCGTCGTGGAATTCATCCACACCGCCACGCTGCTGCATGACGACGTGGTCGACGAGTCCGAACTGCGCCGTGGCCGCGAGACCGCCAATGCGGTGTTCGGCAACGCCGCCAGCGTGCTGGTGGGCGACTTCCTCTATTCGCGTGCGTTCCAGATGATGGTCGATGCCGGCAGCATGCGCATCATGGAAATCCTGTCGAACGCGACCAACGTGATCGCCGAGGGCGAAGTGCTGCAACTGCTGAACATGCACGATCCCGACGTCACGGTGGAGCGCTACCTGCAGGTGATCCGCTACAAGACCGCAAAGCTGTTCGAGGCCGCTGCACAGCTCGGCGCCGTGCTGGCGGGTGCGGACGCCACCATGGAAGAAGCCGCAGCCGAGTACGGTCGCCGCATCGGTACCGCGTTCCAGCTGATCGACGACATGCTGGACTACACCGCCAGCGCCGAGCAGATGGGCAAGAATGCCGGCGACGACCTGCGCGAAGGCAAGCCCACGCTGCCGCTGCTGCATCTGCTGGAGCACGGCACGCCGGAGCAGCGCGCCCTGGCGCGCGAAGCCATCGTGCAGGGCGGCACCGAGCATTTCGACGCGGTGTTCTCGGCCATCCATGCGAGCGGCGCGCTCGATGTCACCTTCGAAGCCGCGCGCCGCGAGGCCGAGGCCGCAGAAAAGGCCGCCCAGCAGTTTCCGCCTTCGGAACTGAAGGACACGCTGATTGCGCTGTGCGCGTTCTCGCTGCAGCGCCAATCCTGAA